>Ga0153921_1000101_pt1 | contig 69846 bp, 58 predicted proteins | sample TSNJ005MetaG_FD_104691 | JGI IMG/M metagenome (GOLD analysis project Ga0153921, IMG submission 104691) | Attine ant fungus gardens microbial communities from New Jersey, USA - TSNJ005 MetaG | ecosystem: Host-associated > Fungi > Mycelium > Unclassified | place: USA: New Jersey, Brendon T. Byrne... | reverse complement strand
GATGGCCCATTGCGGCGGCCCACGGATTCAAGCCGGAGTGAGGGCACACCGAGCCTAGGCGAGGTGCCGAGTGTTGGGGCAAGAGCGTTTTGGTTACTTTTGCGCTGTTCAAAAGTGACCCGCTGTAAGAGCGGAACCATAGGCGGCCATCCCCCCAATAACGGATATACCTCACCTCTACAAAAGCACCACCTCCGCCCCCCCCACCCGAGCACTAAGCAAATAACTCCGATACAACCCAGCATACGCCCCCTCCTGGGCAATAAGCCCCGTATGCGGCCCCAGCTCCACCACCTGCCCATGCCGGATCACCGCGATCCGGTCCGCATCGCGAATCGTCGCCAATCGATGCGCAATGATGATCGCCGTCCGCCCCTCGCACAGGCGCCGCAACGCCCGCTGAATCCGCCGCTCCGTATGAATATCCACCGCCGAAGTCGCCTCATCCAGCACCAGCACCGCCGGGTCTGCCAGGTACGCACGCACCAGGCACACCAACTGCCGCTGGCCATGACTGAGGTGCGCGCCCAGCGGCCCGACTTCGGTGTGGTACTGGTGGGGCAGGCGCTCCAGCACTTCATCGGCACCGAGTTCGCGGGCGGCGGCGATCAGCGTGGCGTCGTCAGCCTGGGGCGCGGCCAGGCGCAGGTTGTCGAGGATGCTGCCGCTGAACAGCACGTTGTCCTGCAGCACCACGCCGACGTGACGGCGCAGGGTGTGTTGCGCCAGGTCGCGCACGTCAATGCCGTCGAGACGCACCGCGCCCGATTGCACGTCGTAGAAACGCGTCAGCAACTGCACCAGGGTGCTTTTGCCGTGCCCGGACGGACCGACGATCGCCAACACTTCACCGGCCGGAATGTGCAGGTCCAGGCCATTGATCACGGGCGCCTGGCCGTAACTGAAACCGACCTGGTCGAAGTGCACTTCGCCGCGAGCCCGTTCCAGCGTATGGGGCGTGGCACGGTCGATGATCTGCGGCGTGGTGTCGAGCAGCAGGAAAATCCGCTGCGCCGAGGCCGAGCCGGTGGCGTAGCGCTCAAACAGGTCGGACAGCTCCTGCAGCGGCCCGAGGAACAAAAACACGTAGAACAGGCTTTCGGCGACCTGGCCCACACTCACTTCGCCCGCCGCCAGTCCGTAGGCGCCCACCAGCAGCAACAGCGCGATGCCTGCCGAGCTGAGCAGCGCGGTAAACGGCGCAAACCACGACGAGCGCAGGCTGCCGCGAATCAGCGCCTGGTTGAAGTCATCCAGCAGCCCGCGATAGCGCCGCAGGTTGGGGGCTTCTTGCGCGCATTGCTGCAACAGGCGCGCGCCGCTGACGCTTTCCACCAGGTGCGCGGTGAAGCGGCTGCGGTTCTCCGCGACCTTGGCCCAGTTGCGCTGCGAGATGCGCTTGAAACTCCACGTGGCCAGCACCAGCAGCGGCACCGTCGCCACCAGGCTGAGGAAAAACCGCGGGTCGATACGCCACAGCATCACCGACGCCAGGCCGCAGCGCAGCAGGGCGCCGAGCAGTTCCGGCGGGCCCTGGATCACCAGCGGCTCCAGCGCGTCGACATCGCGGTCGACCCGCGAAATGATGCGCCCGGCGCGCGTCTGGTCGAAGTAACTCACGCTCAGGCCCTGCACGTGCGCGAACACCTGCACGCGCAACGCGTTCAGCACCCGGATCGCCGCGCCGCCGGCGACGAACTGCGAGACCCCGGCCAACAGGAAGCGCGCCAGCCAACTGGCTGCCAGGCCAAGGCCGAGCCACAGCACCAGGCGCTCATCCAGCAGCCAATGGTCAGCCTGCTGGATCAGCCCGCGGTCGAGCAGTTCGCGTACAAACCAGGGGCGCAGGAACACCGTGATCACCAGCACAATTTCAATGCCGATCACCGCGGCGATCTGGCGTCGGATTGGCCGCAGCAGTGGCAGCAGCCGCTTGAACATGCTGCGATCGAGGGCCTTCTTCGCGAGCATTTCTTCGATTTCGATATCGCTCAAGGCTTTGCCTGGCAGCGGGTTAGCCATGGTCGATCCCCAGCAGGTCGCGGTAGTGCGCGTTGGTTGATTGCAGGTCGGCGTGGCGGCCCATGGCAGTGATTCTGCCGTCGGCCAGCATCAACACGCGGTCGGCCAGCAAAATGGTCGAGAGCTTGCTGGAGATCACCAGCACCGTGGTGCCACGCAGTTGCCGCAGGTTCTGCAACACCTGGCGCTCGCTGATGGCGTCGAGCGCGCTGGTGGCGTCGTCCAGGCACAGAATGTCGGGGGTGCCCAACAGCGCGCGGGCCAGGCACAGGCGTTGGCGCTGGCCACCGGACAAGGTCACGCCCCGGTCGCCCAGGGGTGTATCCAGGCCTTGGGGCAGACGCTGCACGATGTCGTCGGCGGCGGCTCTGTGCAGCGCATCGCGCAGCTGGGCGTCGGTGGCGCTGGGCGCGGTCAGGCGCAGGTTGGCGGCGAGGGTGCCGGCGAACAGGAAACTTTCCTGCGGCACCACATGCACGCGCTGGCGCAGCGGGCCGAGTTGCAGCTCGCGAATGTCCTGCCAGCCGCTGGCGTCCGAGCCGAGCAATACGCGCCCGGCAGTCACGTCGCTCAGGCGCGGCAACAAGCTGGCGAGCAGGCTTTTGCCGGTACCAGTGGCGCCGACCAATGCGACGATTTCACCCGGCTGGATGCTCAACGAACACGCCTGCAAAATGTCCCGACCGCCGCCCGGTGCCGTCACGCTGACGTGCTCCAACTTGAGCCCCAGCGGCGTGGCGGGCAGGGTGGCAGTACCACTGCGGATAGCGGCGGGTGCGTCGAGCAATTGCCAGATGCGCTCGGCACTGGCGCGGGCATCGGCGAAGGTCTGCATCACCCGGCCGATCCCTTCGATGCGAAACACCAGGGTGGTGGCGATCAACAGTGAGGTCACCAGTTCGCCAATGCTCAGTTGCCCGGCGGCGACCAGGTGCGCGCCGTACACCAGGATCCACACATGCCCCAACGCAACCACGGCCTGGGGCAGTGGAATGCGCGAGCTGGAATACGCCAACGCCTGGCGCGCGAGGCCGGCAAACACCGCCACCTGGTCGGCGAAGCCCTGGATACGTCGCTGCTCCAGCGCAAATGACTTGATCACGCGCACACCGCCAATGCCTTCGCTGAGGTCCTGGTTGACGCGGTCGTAGGCGCTGCCGACCGCCCGATCCAGGCCCACCAGCCGCTCGGTCTGGCGCACGAAAATCCACAGCCCGGTGACCGTCAGCAACAACGGCACCAGCCCCAGTAGCGGGTTGTACCAGCTGAGCAGGCCGACCGTGGCGAGTACCACCAGCGGCGTTTCCACCAGTTGGCGCCAGAAAGTGATCAGCGCGTCGCGGACCTTGTCGGCGTCGCGGGTCGTGCGCGTGATCATCTCGCCCATGCCGTGCTGCCAGTGGTAGCCCAGGTGCAGGCTTTGCACTTGGGCGAGGATGCGTTCGCGCAGGCGCGTCAGCAGTTCCTGGCTGATTACCAGCGAGAGCACGCTGGCGATGTACTGCAGCACGCCACGGCCGAGGGCCACGGCGAGCATCAGCCCCAGCCAGTACCAGCCGAGGCCGGCCTCCAGGCTGCCATCCGCAAGGCGCACCACCGCGCGGCCGGCACTGACATCATTGACGGCATGCCCGATCAGCCATTGCTGCCAGACCAGCCCCAGGTTGATCGCCACGTACAGCGCCGCGACCAGGCTGAATCGCCAGGGCATTTCCCGGTAGATCGCCAGGCTGCGTAAAAGAGGGTGTTGTTCAATCATGAAAAGCTCGTAGACATAAGCGGGGGAATGCCGAACCTTGTCGGAGCCCGGCTTGCCGGCGATGGCGCCCTTAAAGACGCCATCGCCGGCAGGGTTTTATTTACGGGTGGCGCCCTGGGTTTCCTTGGCATTCAGGATCGCGGTGTATTCGCCTGGGTCCACGTCGTTGAGGTAGTAGTTGCCCACGTGGTGCAGGCGCCAGCGGATCGGGTCGTGGGTGGTGTGCACGCGGGCGTTGCGCCAGAAGCGGTCCAGGTTCCACTTGCTCAGCGAGGCGCTGGCGCCCAGCAGCGAGAAGATATCGCTGGAGATCTTCAGCGAGGCGCTGTCGGAGTGCGCGCGGGCGGTGGCGACCGACAGGATCAATTCGTCCTGCAGTTCCTTGTTGTCCGGGTCTTGCTCATGGGCATCGAACACGCGTGCGGCGTCGCGCAGCAGCGATTCGGCAGCCCGCAGCGCGACGGCGTATTCACCGATCTGCTTGATGATGTGTGGCTCTTCATTGGCGTGGTCGACGCCACTTTCCACCCATGGCCGCGCGTGGTGCTTGAGGTAGTCGACGGCGGCAGACAAGGCGCCGGCGGCGATGCCGGTGTCGATGGCCGCGTGGAGGATCTGCGGGAAGGTCAGCCCGGTGCGTTTCATCGGGCCTTTGCGGCGCGAGACGTAATCTTCGTCGAGCAAGATATTGTCGAAATTCACCGTGCCGCTGACCGAGTTTTTCTGGCCAAAGGCGGCCCAGTCATCCACCAGCGTGAGGCCCGCTGCGTTGCGGTTGAGCAGTACACCGGCGCCGCCGTCGTCCGAGGCGGCGGTGAGCGAGATCCATTCGGCGAGGTAGGAGCCGGTCGAGTAGAACTTGCTGCCATTGAGTACCAGGGCGCCGTCCTCACGGCGTTCGACGCGGGTCTTCAGGGCGAATTTGTTCTTGCCGCCGACCTCGGCCAGGGCGTTGCCGAAGCGTTTGCCAGCCAACACATCACTGACCAGCCGATCCCGCACTGCATCCGGGTAGCCGTTGAAAATCCCGCGCAGCATCACGTTGTGGATCTGCAGGAGTTGGCCGACGCCGCCATCGGCTACCGAGATAATCCGCACGGTCTCGACGATGGTCTGCACGCAAGCCCCCAGCCCGCCAAAGGCCTTCGGCACGCCGATGGCGGTGATGCCGCTTTCGGATAACAGCTGTGCCTGGCGCCACGGCAGTTGGCCGTTCTGCTCGGGGTCGGCGGCGATGGCGGCGATCTCCACCGCGATGTCCTTGGCCGCGGCGATGGCCTCGGCTTCACTGTGCAGTTGGCGTACAGGCGCCTGTTCAAACGTAGTCATGCATTCATCCTTCTGTTTGGGTTCGCTTCCCCAGGGGTTGCGGTGTTGGCAGGGGCTTGAGCAAGTTCCAAGCCAATGTGAAAAGCCCCACCGTGTGGGGGCTGCGAGGATGGGGCTGCTGCTGGGGCAGCAGTGCTCGCAAGTGACTGCTGGCGCAGCAGCAGTGCTGTTGGCAGGTCAGCAGTCGCGTGGCCGGGTTCGCCGCGACAGCCCTGTAAACCCTGGCCCGCGTCGATTGGCACGGCCTCTGCAATACCTCCTCCACTGACTTGCCCAACTCAATGGAGCTGCCCATGACCCTTTCCGCTGTCCTGCCCACGCCTGAGCTTGAGCAGATCTGGTTTACCCGCTGCCCGGTGCCGACCGCCTCCGGCATCGCCTACAAGCTCGGGTGGTTGACCGAAGAGTTCGCGCCGGATGGTTTGCCGGTGTCGACGTTGCAGGAGGCTCGCCAGTTGGGCCGTCACCATTACGATCACGACCTGCCTGGGCTGTTTCGCGAAGGCGGTAACGTGCCGGCCCTGGCGGCACGCGCTGCCGGCGCACCGAGCCGCCTGATCGGCCTGACCTGGATCGAGGAATGGCAGACCATCCTGGTTCGCCCGGACTCCGGCATCAGCCGCCCCGAGCATCTCAAAGGCAAGCGCCTGGCCCTGCCGGCCTGGGGCGACAGCCGCCCTGGCAGCATTGCACGCGCCATGAGCCTGCACGGCTACAAGGGCGCATTGAGCCTGGCCGGCCTCGGCTTTGACGATGTCGAACTGGTGGAAGTGGCCTTGCAGGACCAGGAGCAAGCGCCGGACCCGCAGCAAGGCTTGCAACGCCTGTGGTCGGGCCTGGATTACCTGGTGCGTGGCGAGGTGGATGCGGTGTACGTCAAGGGCGCCTCGGCGGCCGACGCCGCACGGCGCCTGGGGCTGGTGGTGGGGATCGACCTGGACCTGATCGCCGAGCCGCGCTATCGCATCAATAACGGCACGCCACGGCCAATCACCGTGCACCAGAGCCTGCTCGACAACCACTTTGACCTGGTGGTGCGCTTCCTGGCGCAGACCCTCAGTGCGGCGGATTGGGCGGCGAACAACCGCGATGGCCTGAACGCGATTCTCGAAGAAGAAACCCGCGCCGGCAGTGCCGGTGTGGCCGAGGCTTATCGCGGTGATTTCCATACCACCCTGGCCCCGGATTTGTCGGCCCAGCGCCTGGATTTCCTCGGTGTCCAGAAAGATTTCCTGTACCTGCACGGCTTCCTGGAGCGCGATTTCTCGATCGCCGACTGGGTCGATCCGCGCCCCCTGCAAGCTGCCCATGAACTGTTGGCCAAGCGCCGCGCCTGAACCTGGAGAATGCCCCATGACTGCCATTGCTCACGCTCAACCCCTCGATCAAGCACTGCAGGCCTTTGTCGACAAGGTGCTGCTGGAGGCCGAAGAGGCTTTCACCGTATTCCGTGAAACCAACACCATCACCGCCAACGGCACCGTCGGTTTCATCGAGCGCGTACCCGGCCAGGAGCTGCTGGTGTCGGTGAACTACGGCGGCCCGTGGAACTACCGCAAGCCGCTGCAAGCCACGGTCACCGACTTTGCCGGCAACGTGATTCTCGGCAAAGGCAAGGGTGGCCTGGGCCGCTACACCAAGCTGTTCCAGCAGCACCCGGATGTGACCACCGTGTCCCACGTGCATTCGCCGTACCTCGGCGCCTGGGCACAGACCCACCGCACCTTGCCATTCCACTACGTGCCGGTGCAGCGCTACCAGCTGGCGCGGGAGCTGCCGGTGTACATCGACCGTCGCCAGCAGGAAGTCGACTTCATCCTCGACAAGATCGCCGAAAACCCGTTCAACCTGGCCATCCTCGAGGCCAACGGCGGCTCCACCGTGTGGGGCAAGCAAGGACTGCGGGCTACCGCCGAATTCATCCTGTTGCTGGAGGAGGGCGCCCAGCTGCAATTGCTCGCCGACGCCCTGGGTGGATCGCGTCCCTACGGGCCGGGCGTGTTGACCCAGCAATGGAAAATGAGCGGCCTGTTCGAACACGCCACCGCACTGGGCCTGGTCCCGGCCATCGACCGCAAAAACTGAACACACCCTCATCACGGTGATTGAAACCACCACGACCCCTGCAGGCGCCGCAAGCCGGCGCCTGCAAGGGGCGGTTCCATTCAAGGATGTCTGTCATGGCTGTAAAGATTCTCTGGTACCTCACCACGCCCGATGGGCCTTATCCGTGGGAGCCTGAAGGGCGCTGGAAAACCGACTTCCAACACCTCAAGCAATTGGCTGTCGCCAGTGATCGCCTCGGCTATTACGGCTCGCTGCTGGGCTCCAGCCCGAATGAAAGCCTGGCGGTGGCCGCGTCGTTGATCGACGCCACCGAGCGCCTGCGTTTCCTCGTGGCGCAACACCCGGGCGAGCTGTCGCCGGCGGTGTTGGCCAAATGGGCATTGACCTTCGACCAGTTCTCCAATGGCCGCCTGCTGTTCAACGTGGTCAACGGCAATGACGCCGGCCTGGCCACGTTGGGCGTGCATTACGCGCATGACGAGCGTTACGCCTTCAGCCTTGAATACTGGCGCGCGTTCCAGGGCTTCTACGCCGGCGATACGCGTGGCTATGACGGTGAGTACGTCAAGCTCGCCCCGCGTGCGCCGGGCGCCGCCAGCCATCCACTGGGCGGTTGGCACCCGCCGTACCAGAAGCCGGGTATCCCGTTGTGGGGCGCCGGTACGTCGGGGCCGGGGGTCGAGCATTCGGTGCAACTGCTCGATGTGTACCTGAGCTTCGCCAACACCCCGCCGAAACTCGGCGACAAGTTCCGCAAGGTCGCCGCCGAGGCTGCGAAGATCGGCCGCGAACTGACCTTTGGCACGCGCCTGCAAATCATCGTGCGCGAGACCGAGGAAGAAGCCTGGGCCCACGCGGAAAAACTGCTGCAGCGCACCTCGCTGCAGACCGCACGCAATGCGCTTGAGCGCCAGTTGCCGGCGGGGGTGAGCCTGGAGGATTTTCACAGCGACGACCCGCAAACCCAGCGCAATGTCGAGACGGTGCGTGCCGGGCGCCTGCCCACTGCGCGTGAGCTGGAAATCTACCCCAACGTGTGGCTCGGCCCCAGCCTGTTCGGCTTCAACATCCTCGGCCCGGCTGCCGGCACGTATCTGGTGGGCAGTGCCGAGCAGGTCGCCGAGCGCATCCGCGAGTACGAGGCGCAAGGCACCTCGGCATTCATCCTCTCGGGCTTCCCGTTGATCGACGAAGCCCATCGGGTCGCCGATTTGCTGTTCCCGTTGCTGGACCTGGACCACGGCTTTGAAGTGCCGCGCCTGGGCGTCACCCACAAGGCTGTACAGCGCGAAGAGGCTTGAGTGATGAGTGACGGATTTTCCCGCCGGGTGTTTCTCGGCAACAGCCTGGTGGTCGGCGGCGGCCTGCTGCTGGGCGGCTGTGACAGCGGTGCGGCGAGCCAGGGCGCGGCGGTCCTGACGGGTAAGCCGGTGAGTGGCGGGCGCCTGCGCATCGGCATTATCGACGGCGACCAGTCGGGCAACCTGGATGCGCATAAACCGGTGGGCGGCGGGATCATCCGTGGCTGGGCGCTGTACAGCAAGTTCTGGGAATGGAACACCGATGTCAGCACGCGCCTGGCCCTGGCCGAGTTCGCCGAGCCGAATGCCGACGCCAGCGCCTGGACCATCCGCATCAAGCCCGGCCTGGAGTTTCACCATGGCAAGACCATCGGTGCCGACGACATGCTGTTTTCGCTGTTGCGCCTGACCGACCCCAAACTGGCTTCACCGTTTGCCGGGTTGGTCGGGGCGATCGATCGCAACGCGCTGCGCAAGCTGGATGAGCGCACCATCGAAATTCGTTTCAAGCAGGGCCAGAGCTTCTTCCCACTCGATGAAACCCTGATCAGCTTTGGCGGCATCGTGCCGACCGACTATGACCCGATCACCAACCCGGTGGGCGCCGGCCCTTACAAGCTCAAGCGCTTCGTGCCCGGCCAGCGCTCGCTGTACACGCGGTTCGAGAACTACTACAAACCCGGCCAGCCGTATGCCGACGAGCTGGAAATCATCGAGTTCAAGGACCAGGTCTCGCGCGTGGCCGCATTGCGCGCCGGGCAGATCGACGTGGCCAGCGGCGTGCAGGCCGAGCACAGCGCGTTGCTCAAGGCCGATTCGCGCCTGTCGCTGTGCGTCTCACCGACGACTTCATTCACCGGTTTCAACCTGAACCTGGCCAAGCCGCCGTTCGACGATGTGCGCGTGCGCCAGGCGTTTCGTCTGCTCGCCGACCGCCAGGGGTTGGTGGACCGTGGTCTCAATGGCTTCGGGCGCATCGCCAACGACCTGTATTCGCCCCATGACCCCACCTACAACCATGCGATTGCCCAGCGCCCGTATGACCTGGAGCAGGCGCGCTCGCTGTTGCGCCAGGCCGGGCAGACTGACCTGCGCGTCGAGCTGACCACCACGCCAGGCCCTGGAGTGAATGCTGCGCTGGTGTTCGCCCAGCAAGCGAAAAAGGCCGGTGTGGAGGTGCGTGTCACCCAGGTTGACGGCGCGGTGTTCAATGGCCCGCAGCGCGAGCAATGGCAGGTATCGCCGGGCTCGACCCCGGCGCGCGGTTTTCTGGCCTCGGCCCTGCACAACGACGCGCCGCTGGCGATCTACAACCGCAGCAATTTCCATGACCCACAGTTCGACAGCTTGTACCGCCAGGCCCTGGCCCAGCCCGATCTGGCATTGCGTACCGGCCTGGTGCACGAAGCCCAGCAGATCCAGCACGAACGTGGCGGCCTGCTGATCTGGGGCTTCAGTGATGTGCTCGACGCGGCGTCCGTGAAGGTCGGCGGCCTGAACCCCGAGCAGACCACATTTGCCTCCTGGCGTTTTGACGAGTTGTGGTTGAACCATGTCTGAGTCGCACTGCAAAACCCCGCGTACGCCGGCCTGGCTGTCGTGGTTCGTCGGGCGCCTGGGCTACGGTTTGCTGACCGCCTGGGTGATCAGCCTGGTGGTGTTTATCGCCACCCAGGCGCTGCCATCGGACCCGGCGCGGGTGATCCTCGGCCCGGATGCGCCGCTGGAAAGTATCCTCACCCTGCAGCACCAACTGGGCCTCGACCAGCCGATCCTGTGGCAATACCTGCGCTGGCTGGGCGCGGCCTTGAGTGGTGATCTTGGCGTGTCGCTGGATTCCAACGCGCCGGTCAGCCACCTCCTGTGGGGCCGTTTCGGCTACACCCTGGCGCTGCTGGCCGGGGTGATCGCACTGGTGGTGCCGGCGGCGCTCGCGTTGGGCGTGGCGCTGGCGTTGCGCCGCGATAGCCGCCTGGATCGCTGGAGCCTGTCGTTGCTGATCTTTCTCAAGGCCACGCCGGGGTTCCTCTTGGCGATTGGCCTGGTGTTGCTGTTTTCCATGCCGCACATGGACTTTCTGCCGGCGGTGTCGATTCTCGACCCGGACCAGTCGCTGCTGCGCCAGCTCAAGTTCCTGATCCTGCCCGTCGTGGCCCTGAGCCTGACTGCGCTGCCTTATCTCACGCGCATGGTGCGTGCAGCGATGATCGAGGCGCTGGAGTCCGACTACGTGATCGCGGCGCGGCTGCGCGGCATTCCCTACCGACGCATCGTGTGGTGCCACACGTTGCCCAACGCGCTGGTGCCGGCGATCCAGGGCGTGGCGCTGACCTTGCGCACGCTGATCGGTGGCGCGGTGCTGGCCGAGGTGATCTTCAGTTACCCCGGCATCGGCACCGCACTCAACGCGGCCATCCAGATGCGCGACCTGCCGATGATCCAGGCGATTGTGCTGGTGATCACCCTGGCGGTGGTGCTGATCAACCTGCTGGCCGACCTGCTGACCGTATTGCTCACGCCCAAGCTGCGCACGGCGCGGCGCGTGAGGATGATCCAACGCAACCGCCGGGGTATCACCCCGTGGTGGCGCCGCTCCCGAGGTGAGGCATGAACGAGCCGCAAATTCGCAAAGGTGCACTGATCACCGCGCTGGTGATCGCGATTGCCGTGCTGGGCCCGTGGCTGGCGCCCCATGGCACCACCGACATGGTCGGCCCGGTGTACGGCGCGCCGATGGGCAGCGCATGGCTGGGCTATGACTTCCTCGGGCACGACGTGCTGTCGCGCCTGCTCAGCGGCGGTCTGTCGGTGCTGTGGATGTCGGTGGCGGCGGCGAGTATCGCGCTGGCGGTGGGCAGTACGCTGGGGTTGTTGGCCGGGCTCTCGCGGCGACGTTTGGACCAACTGATCACGTGGTCGGCGGATGTATCCCTGGCGTTTCCCGACCTGATCCTGGTGCTGCTGATCGTGTCGATGCTGGGTCGCGCGCCGTGGCTGATTGTCTTGACCGTGTCCATCGCGTTCATCCCCGGCGTCATCCGCCTGGCGCGGGCCAGTGCGGTGGCGGTGGCGGGGCAGGAGTTTGTCGAGGCGGCGCAGATGATGGGGTATTCGCGGCGGCGCATTCTGTTCAAGGAGATCCTGCCGAACATCCTCACGCCGCTGCTGGTGCACTTCGGCAACATGCTGACCTGGGGCGTGGGCATGCTCTCGGGCTTGAGTTTTCTCGGCTACGGGGTCGCGCCGCCCACGGCGGACTGGGGCCTGATGATCAATGAAAACCAGGCAGGCCTGCTGGTACAGCCCTGGGCGGTGTTGGCCCCGGCGGTACTGATCGGGGTGTTTGCCTACGGTACCAATATCCTCGCCGAAGGCATCGGCCGGCGCAGCGCACGGACGGGAGAGAAACAGGCATGAATGCGATCACCGAAATCGACACGGCGGTGTTGCAGGTGCACGACCTGCGGGTGGAATTGTCGGCGCAGGTGGATGTGGTGTCGGGCATTTCGTTCAGCCTGCACGCGGGCGAAATCCTCGGGCTGGTGGGGGAGTCGGGGTCGGGCAAGACCACCCTCGCCACCGCTTTGCTCGCCCACGCCCGACGCGGTGCGCGCATCGTCGCGGGCCAGGTGCAGGTCGACGGCCAGGCGTTGTTGAGCCTGGAGGGCGAGGCCTTGCGCCGGGCGCGTGGCAGCCTGATCGGTTACGTCGCCCAGGACCCGGCCACGGCGCTGAACCCGGCCCTGCGCATTGGCAACCTGTTGCGCGAGACGTTGGCGGTGCATCCGCTGCAACTGGACCGCGCTGCCCAGCAGCAACGCATCAGCGAGACCCTGCGCGATGTCGGCCTGCCGGACGATCCCGAGTTTCTGCGACGCTTTCCTCATCAATTGTCCGGTGGCCAGCAGCAGCGCGTGATGCTGGCGCTGGCCTTTGTGCTGCGCCCGCGCCTGATCGTGCTGGATGAGCCGACCACCGCGCTAGATGTCAGTACCCAGGCGCATATCCTCGCGACCTTGCGCCGCTTGTGCAAAAGCCAGGGGGTGGCGGCAGTGTATGTGTCCCATGACTTGGCGGTGATCAAGGACCTGGTGGACCGGGTGATGGTGATGTACGCCGGGCGCATCGTCGAGACGGCCACGCGCGAGGTGCTGTTTCGCCGGCCATCGCACCCGTATACCCGCGGCTTGCTGGCGGCGATCCCGGATGTGGCCGGTCGGCGCGAACTGCAAGCCATCGCCGGGCAGGCCCCGGCGCCGGGGCAACGGCCGCAGGGGTGCAGCTTCGGGCCACGTTGTGACCGGTTTACTTCAGCCTGCGCGGTGGCCGAGCCGCCGCTCCAGGCGCTGCCCGCCGGGCACGCGGTGGCGTGCCTGAATGCGCATGACCAGCCGTTGCAGGTGCGTGAGTTGACCCCGATTGCGGCGCTCACGGCGCAGACGCAGGCGCCGTTGTTGTCGATCAGCGGCTTGAACGTCGCCTATGACCGGCAGGTGTTGTTCGACATCACGTTGCAGGTGCAGCCGGGTGAATGCCTGGCGCTGGTGGGTGAGTCCGGTTCGGGCAAGACCAGCCTGGCGCGGGCCGTCGCCGGGCTTGGCGAGAATGCCGAAGGGCAGTTGAGCTACGCCGGCCGGCCTTTGCCGCTGCAGGCGCGCCAGCGGGGCGCGGGCTTGCGCCACCAGATCCAATACATTTTCCAGAACCCGTACCGCGCGCTGAACCCACGGCAAACCGTGTACCAGACCTTGAGCGCGCCGCTGGAGCACTTCTTCGCGATCAAAGGCGCGGCGGCGCGCCAGCGGGTCGAGGCGGTGCTCCAGCGCGTGTCGCTGTCGGCGTCGGTGGCCGACCTGTACCCCCACAGCCTGTCGGGCGGCGAACGCCAGCGCGTGGCCATCGCCCGAGCCCTGTTGTGCGAACCACGGCTGCTGATCTGCGACGAAATCACCTCGGCGCTGGACGTGTCGGTGCAAGCCTCGATCCTCGACCTGCTGCGCCAGTTGCAGCGTGAAGGCTTGACGTTGCTGTTCGTGACACACGACCTGGGCGTAGTCCGCGCAATCGCCGACCGGGTGCTGGTCTTGAAAGTCGGCAGAGTGGTGGAGCAGGGCGCAGTCGACAGCGTCCTGGACCAGCCGCAGGCGGCATATACCCGCACGTTACTGGAGCATTCGCCGACGCTGGGGTGACCCGACTTCGATCCATGCATGGGCGCTGGATCAGTGCTGAATCCCCCCCACACACAGGCGCTCTCCTGTGGGAGCCGTCGAGCCCCAGCGAGGCCGCGAAAGCGGTATGTCAGTTGATGCATCAGGTGCCTGACACACCGCTTTCGCAGGCAAGCCAGCTCCCACAGTTGGGCGGTGTAGTGGCTGAAATTCCAACCCCATAGCGAAACCCGGCACTTGCTCAAATCCCAGCCACAGAGCGAAACCCGTGGTGGCTCCAATCCCAGCCACAGAGCGAATCCCGTGGTGGCTCCAATTCCAGCCACACAGCACACCCCCCTGTGGGAGCCGTCGAGCTTTAGCGAGGCCGCGAAAGCGGTGTGTCAGTAGATGCATCAGGTGCCTGACACACCGCTTTCGCAGGCAAGCCAGCTCCCACAGTTGGGCGGTGTAGTGGCTGAAATTCCAACCCCATAGCGCAACCCGGTGCTTGCTCCAATCCCAGCCACATAGCGAATCCCGTGGTGGCTCCAATCCCAGCCACATAGCGGATCCTGTGGTGGCTCCAATCCCAGTCATACAGCCCCCCTCCCTGTGGGAGCCGTCGAGCTTTAGCGAGGCCGCGAAGGCGGTGTGTCAGTTGATGCATCAGGTGCCTGACACACCGCTTTCGCAGGCAAGCCAGCTCCCACAGTTGGGCGGTGTAGTGGCTGAAATTCCAACCCCATAGCGAACCCCGGTGCTTGCTCAAATCCCAGCCACAGAGCGAAACCCGTGGTGGCTCCAATCCCAGCCACACAGCCCCCCTCCCTGTGGGAGCCGTCGAGCTTCAGCGAGGCCGCGAAGGCGGTATGTCAGTTGATGCATCAGGTGCCTGACACACCGCTTTCGCAGGCAAGCCAGCTCCTACAGTTGGGCGGTGTCGTGGCTGAAATTCCAACCACATACAGCTCCCCCAGGGGGCCTAGTTCAATCCTTTCCTGCGCTGCGCTTCCTCCCGCACCGCCGGAATGATCCACCGCCCGTAATCCACGGTGTCATACAGCGGGTCGTAGCCTCGGTTGAGGAAGGTCGTCACGCCCAAGTCGACGTAATCCAGCAACGCCTGGGCCACGGTTTCCGGGGTGCCGACCAGTGCGGTGGTGTCGCCGTAGGCGCCGACGGCCGTGGCGGTGGGCATCCACAGCGCACGGTCGTGGCGGTCGCCCAGGGCGGCGGCGGCCAGCAGGCGTTCCGAGCCGGTGCCCTTGATGCGTTTCTGCCACGGGCTGCCGGCCGCAAACTGCGGGTTGGCCTTGATCTGCTGCAGGATCTGCTCGGCGCGTTGCCAGGCCAGTTCCTCCGTGGCCCCGAGGATCAAGCGCACCGACAGGCTCACCCGCGGCGCGGCAACCCCGGCCGCCGATGCCGCCGCCTTGAGCTTGGCAATCTGCTCTGCCACGCCACTCAACGGCTCGCCCCACAGCGCATACAAATCCGCATGCTTGACCGCGATCTGATAGGCGATGTCCGAAGACCCGCCGAACGAAATCGGGATGTGTGGCTGCTGCAGCGGCTTGACCGGTGAAAACGCGCCCTTGATGTTGAAGTATTGGCCCTCGAAATCGAACGGCTCCTCGGCGGTCCAGGTGCGCCGCACGATCTCCAGGTATTCATCGGTGCGTTTGTAGCGCTCGGTCTTGTCCAGCAGGAAGTCGCCTTCCTGCGGCTCGGCGGTGATGCCGGTAATCGCGTGCAGGCGGATGCGTCCGCCGCCGGTGGTGTGGTCCAGCGTGGCAAAGGCGCGTGCGGCAACCGTCGGCGCGATGAGGCCTGGGCGGTGGGCGATCATGAAACCCAGGCGCTCGGTGTGGGCCGCCGCATAGGCGGCGATCTGCAGGCTGTCGGCGCTGCCGGGACCGCTGGCGATCAGTACGCGGTCAAAGCCCGCGTGTTCGTGGGCGCGGGCATGGTGGCGGATGAAGTCGAGGTCGAAATCCGGGCTGCGAACGCCACGGGTTTCGGACCATTGGCGCGGGAAAATCATGCCGACAAATTCAATGGACATGGAAGGCTCCGGTGGTGGATCAGAATTGATAGTCGACCTGGGCCAGCAAGGTGCGGCCAGGCATGGGTTGTAAAAAGGTGTTGGTGGAACCGGCCAGGCCGCTGACGAAGTTCAACTCGTTGGTCAGGTTCAATACGCGCAACGTGGTGCTCCACTGCGGCTGGCGGTAGTACAGGGCGAGATCGAGGTTGTATTCGTCGGGGATCTTTACCGTCTTGCTCAGGTTCAGGTACCAGCTGCTGGTCCACCAGCCGGAGAGTTCGGCACCGAAGCCCGAATCGAAGCGATAGTCCACGTAGCCACTGGCGGTGTACTCGGGAATCTGCACCGCGTCGTAGCGCCCGGATGGCCGCTGGTTGAGGCTGTTGTTATCGCCAAACACCGTGCCGTTGTCGGCAATGAACCCGGCGGAGGCGAAGCCGGCCTGAGAGGTGAACTCGTTGTAGGCACTCAGCTTGGACAGGTTCAGGCCGCTGCGCAGATGGTCATCGGGTTGATAGCGCACGGTGGCTTCCACGCCCTTGATCTGCAGGCGCGCGATGTTGTTATTGCTGTCGGGGGACTGGTCACGGGCCTGCTTGAACGCGGCCAGGGTCATGAACAGCTGGTTGGGCAGCGCCTCGACCTTCACCCCGACTTCATGCAGCACGCTCAGGCTCTGGAACGCCAGTGGGTTGAGCTGGTTGGCACCGGTGCCGCTGCCCCAGCCCAGGCCGTTGGAGAAGAACCCGGTGTTGACCGCCAGCGAGCGATCAAAGGTGTAGTACAGCGTGGTGTTCTCGGTCGGTTTCACATACGGGCTGACCTGGAAGGCGAAGAGCCGATAGTTGTCGCTGTCCTTGCGCTTGTTACCGCCTGCGAGCACGAACGGGTTGTCGATCTCGGCGTCGATCCAGCTGCGGCTGGCGCCGATGTTCAGGCCCAAATAATCGCCGAACTTGAGGTTGTGCTGGCTGAACAGGGTCTGGGTGGACCAGGTGCTTTCAGCGGTGTAGGGCGCCACGGATTCCGCATACAGCCCGTGCCCGGCCGGATACATCGCCGCCAGGTTGAGCCAGCCGTAATAGTTGGAGTACTGCGGCACGCCGGGCTGGCCGATCCACGCGCCATTGCCGCCGGCCGGGTTGCTGGCGTCGAGGCCGAGCAGGTCGCCGGGGTTCTTGCCCGAGGGATTTTGCGTCAAGTCATAAGCGTTGATGGTCGAGCCGAAGCTGTTGTTGGCGGCAATCGACTGGTTGAATTCGCGGCGGTAGATCAGGCCGGTATTGCTCTCGTCGCGCAGGGTCCAGCCACCGAGTTGGGTTTCATTGCGCGAGCGGAATTCGAAACGGTTGTCGAAAATATTGTCTTTGGACTGCACCTGGAACGCGCCGACGGCATCGGTGATGTCCCTGGAACGCTGGTAGAACGTGCTGTTGGCCACAGTGATGGTCGGCGACAGGTCAGCCTCGATACGCAATTGCGTGGTAAAGCGCCGCGAGCTGCTTTCGTCTTCCTTGCGTTGCCCGACCTGGGACGACAGCGACTGCTCGCCATTGCCGGCCAGCGTCGGGTCATACACCCAGCCGCGCAGGCTGCCGGGGCTGGCCTGGGTGTTGGGCGAGGCGGTCTGGAAGCTGCCGTCGACCACGCTGTATTGGCCCTGGGCATTGCGCTGGCGCTGCACCCAGCCAACGGTCGGTGCGTCGGCGGCGCCGGAGGCCAGCACGGGTGACCACAGGGTGTTGCCGTTCTGGAAAATCGGCGTGGCCCGGCCGGCGTAGTACTTGCCGTGATCCACCAGGTCCTGGGTCGCGCGGTTCCAGCCGTGGGTGATGTTGTAGTCGTAGTAGTTGTCGTAGCTGGCGTTCCAGTCCACGCGCACGTTGTCGTTGCGCCAGGCCAGCGCGCCGTAGAATGCGTCGAAGTTGTTGTCGACGTTGTCGTAGAAGTCCTGCTGGCGCTGCTTGGTGATGCTCACGCGGTACGCCAGGTTGTCACTCAGCGGGCCGGTGTTGTCGATGCTGAACTTGTTGGAGCTGCGCGAGGTGCCGTCCGGAACCCACGAACCCAGCTCGCCGCTGAGCTTGGTCTTGAACTCGGTGAAGTTGGGCTTCTTGCTCAAGTAGTTGACATAGCCGCCGCTGCCGGACACCGACCCGTAGGTAACCGAGGACGGGCCGGCGACGATATCCGCGCTTTCATAGGCGTTGAAGTTTGCCGGGTGACGCACGCCATAGGCGCGCTGGCCATCCTGGAAGATTTCCGAGCCCTGGGCCCGGAACTGCGGGGCGATCCCGGCGTTCTGGCCGCCGCCGCGGGTAATCCCGGGCGCGTATTTGACCAGGTCGTCGGCACTGTGGATCGAGCCGTTGGCCAATTGCTCGGCATTCACCTGCACCACCGAGCGCGGGGTGTCGAGCACGCTGGCTTCGATGCCGCCGTACACCGAAGTCGGTGGGCGAGTGGGCAGGGCGTCGTCATCCGACTCGCTGCTACTGGCCTGCACCGTGACGGTCTGCAGTTGAGTATCAGCGGCAAAGACCTGCAGCGGCAGGCTTGCGGCCAGCAGCAGGGGTAAACGCAAGGCGATAGCATGCATGGCAGAAATGCCTCCTGTCGAAAATTGGATCAATGCGGTGTGCCCTTGCAGGCGCCCGGCTTGCCGGCGATGAGGGCTTCGCGCCTGGCTTCGGCCTCACGGACGTCATCGCCGGTAAACCGGCGCCTACAGGGATAGGCGGTGTCAGTCGGTCAGGCGGTGTCTTTGAGCCAGAGCTTTTCGAAGCGCCAGGTGCTGAACAGTGACTCTTCCGATTGCGCACCTCCGACGCGGGTGGACACGCTGTCGAGCAGGTCGGCGTAGCCCCAGATCAACATGCCGCCGCGCTCGTACTGGATTTGCTGCACCTGATGCACCAGGGCCTTGCGTTTTTCCAGGTCGGGTTGGGCCATGGCGGCGAGGAACAGTTCGCTGAACTGCGGGTCGTTGAAGTGGGTCTTGTTCGACACCGCGAACGGCGCATCCGTGTGAATCGCACTGGCCAGGAACGGGGCGCCGATGCTGCCGCCGGTGCTCAGGGTCCAGTCGTTTTTCAGCGGGCCCTGGAACGTCGCCAGGTCCACCTGCTTGACCTTGAGCGTCACGCCGATGCGCTTGGCTTGTTCGGCCAGAACCAGCGCCGAACTCAAGCCGGGGCCCGGGGTGGTGATCAGCTCCACCTCGAGGTTTTCCTGGCCGGCGTCCTTGAGCAATTGCGCCGCGCGTTGCGGGTCGTGGGCGCGGGGGCCGAGGTCGTGGTTGAAGGTCGGGTCGCTGGGCGCATACAAATCGTTGGCCACGCGGCCCTGGCCGTTGAGCGCACGGCGCACCAGTTCCTCACGGTCGGCCATCAGGCGGAACGCCTCGCGCACGCGCAGGTCGTTGAACGGCGGTTTGTCCAGGTTCATGTCGAAGGACAGCCAGTTGCCGGTCACCGACTTGATCACCTGCAGGCGCGGGTCCTTTTGCAGGATCGGCAGTTGCTCGGTGGGCATCACGTTGGCCATGTCGATCTGCCCGGCGCGCAGGGCCGCGAGGCGTGAGACCTGGTCCTTGAAGTCGATGATTTCCAGTTCGTCGGCGTAGGGCTTGCCGTCCTTGTAGTAGTTGTCGAAACGGGTGAACAGCGAGCGCTGGCCGGGGGTAAAGCTTTTCAGTTTGTAGGGGCCGGCGCCCACCGGGTTGGTGACCGGGTGATAGTCCACGGGCACGATGCCGCCAAAATTGACCCAGGTTTCCGCCAGCGGCATGTAGCTGCGTCCGTCACGAAAGCCCAGGCGCACGGTGCGGTTGTCGAGCTTGACCAGGTTGTCGCGGTCCACCCAGTGCAACAGCGCTGCATACGGCGAGGCGAGTTGCGGATCGGTCAGGCGCCGGATCGAGAAGATCAGGTCATCGGCATCGATGGTCTTGCCGTTGTGGAACTCCAGGCCCGGACGCAGGCGCAGGGTCCAGGCGCTGGCGTCGGCATTCGGCTCGGCGAATTCGGCCAGCGCAAGGCGCGGCTGCATCTGCTCGTCCCATTCCCATAGCTTGCTGTACAGCGCGAAGCCGCGGACGATACCGCTGCCAATCGGCTTGTGCGCGTCGAGGTTGCCACTCTGGTTGCCGTCGAGAATCCCCAGGCGCAGGCGTCCGCCGTAGCGTGGCTGGTCGTTACCGGCGACCGCGCCGGGTGTATCGCTGGGGCCGCAGCCCGCCAGCAGCAGGCCGCCGCCGACGGTTGCGCTGTAGCCGAGAAAGTCCCGGCGGCTGAGCAGTAAGGTCATGGCGTCAGGCCCCGCCATTGGCCGAGTGCAGTTCGCGCACCGGCTCCTGTGTGCGGCTCAGTTCGACCCGCTCGCTGCGAAAGTGCGGGAGGATATGCTCGCCGAGGCGATAGGCTTCTTCCAGGTGCGGGTAGCCGGCGAGGAAGAACAGGTCGATGCCGATGCTGTTGTACTCGCGAATCCGCGCCACCACGTTCTCGTAGCTGCCGACCAGCGCGCAGCCCGGCGGAATGCCGATATAGCCGAAGCCGGTCCACACATTGGGGTGAATGAAGAAGTCGTCGAAGCCCTGCGCTTCGTTCTTCTCGGCAAAGCCATGCTCATAGCTCAGTTTGCGCGCGGTGCGCAGCCCGGCATGCGCGGCCACGGCCTTGACCGCGCCACGGGCGATGCCTTCGTCGAAGAAACGCTTGGCCTCGGTGCGGGCCAGGTCTTCGGTCTCGCGCGTGATCACGTCGATCGACAGGCCGAAGCGAATGTCGGTGCGTCCCCACTTGAGGGCGCGCTGGCGCAGGTCGGCGATCAGCGCGGCGATTTCATCCGGGTGCTCGGCGCGCATCAGGTAGAAGTCGGCGTGCTTGGCAGCGAACTCGCGGGCCGCAATCGACGAGCCGGCGGTGCAGATCAGCGGCAACTGGGCCTTCTTCAGCGGCCCGCGCAGGCCACCGCCATCGGCTTTGTAGAATTTGCCGTCGTAGTGGAAGGTCTCGTTGTGCCAATAGCCCTTGACCACGTCCATGAACTCGGTGGCGCGCGCGTAGCGTTCATCGTGGTCGCTGTAGTCGCCGACCTGGCGCTGGATCGCGTCCGAGCCGCCGTTGATGATGTTCCAGACCAGCCGGTTGCCGGTGGCGCGCTGGTAGGTGGCCGCCTGCTGCACGGCCACCCACGGGGTGTAGTGGTAGGGCTGGAACGCCGTGACGAACTGCAAGGTGCGGGTCTCGCGGGCGAGCAGCGAGCAGACCGTCCAGGGTTCTTCACCGGTCGGCGCGTTGACCATCAACGCACCGCCGAACTGGTTGATCTCGGCCGCCTTGGCGATCTGCCCCAGGTAGTCGATATAGGTGAAGTGGTCGCCCACGCTGAACCCGGACACTGCGCCAGTGCTGTTGGCGCCGCCGCGATGCCAGTCGCCACGGTTGCGTGGATCTCCGGGCAGGAACTGGGTTTCGCCGTGCAGCGGCAGGCGGGTGAAGAATTCGATGCTCATGCAAGCCTCCTGCTTATTGCGCGCTCGGGGCGCACACCGGGGTAATCGGCTGGTCGTTGATGACCTTGTGGGCAAACGGGATCGAGTCCTTGAGCGACGCATTGACCGTGGCGCTGTGGCCCAGGCCCTTGTACAGGTGGCCTTCGACGATGGAGCCGGCGTTGCAGGCGTCCTGCATCAGCTTGACCTGGGTGGCGGCAGCGGGGGTGGTGTCTTCGGCGCCGGTGCCGATGAAGATCGGCTTGGAGGTCTTCAGGGTCGGGTAGGCGATTTGCGCGAGCCACGGCGCGAGTTGCTTGCCCTTGTAGTCTTTCTTGGTGTTGGCAATGCTCAAGCCGAGGCCTTCGACGTCGCCCTCCAGGGCAAACAGGCAACTGGTGCGCGCCTGTTCGAACAGCGGCAGGGCCTTGTCGGTGTAGAAGTCGGCCGGGTTGATGCTCGGGTCGTATTGCTGGGCCGCCAGCAGGGTGTAGAAACCGTAGGCCAGGGTCGGGTCGACTTTGTTGCGCACTTCTTCACTGGGGTTCTTCGCGTAGTCGAGGGTGTAGATCACGCCGGTGCCCACGCTGCCCTTGACGCCCAGGTTCGGCGCATAAGTGGCGGCATAGGCTGCGGCCGCAAAGGCCCCGGCACCGCCCTGGGACTGGCCGACGATCAAGACTTTATCCGCCAGCCCCGGCACATCGGCGACCACCGCCTTGGCGGCGTCGAGAATGCCGTAGGCGGCCATGCGGCTGTTGAGCAATGGATGGCCGCCGGGCACGCCGAGGCCTTGGTAGTCGGTGGCGACCACCGCAAACCCTTCTTCCAGCCAGCGGTTGAGGTAGGTCACATCGCGGTAGGAACGACCTTGCCAAGACGGCGCGCACACGTCCGCCACGCCCACGGTGCCGTGGCCCCAGCTGACCACCGGCCAGCCGCCGGCCGGTGCCTTGCCCTTGGGCAGGAACAGCGCACCGGAGACAACGATTGGCGTCTTGTTATCGATGCCATCGGTGGAGGTGTACAGAATGCGTTGGGCGCTGGCGGCGTTTGCCAGGCTCAGGGTCTTGTCCAGCGGTTCGCTGCGCAGCAGTTTGCCGGGGGTGGCCGGAATGACTTTTTCCCAGGTGTAGAACGCCGAGACGCGGCCATCGCCTTGCAGCGGGTCGGGCTTGGGGGCGTGCACATCGGCGGCGAAGGCGCTCATGGACAAGGCCAGTACGCTGAGACCGAAGGCGAAGGAGTGCGGCAGTTTCATCAGTCATTTCCCTATCAAGGATTAGTGCTGACCTGGCCACGCAGGGCCGGCCAGTAGTCGGTGAGTTTCAGGTCGATCAGGGCCTGGTTGGTGAAGCCGGTGGCCAGTGACGGGCCGATGTCGTAGGTGTCGCGAATCAGGTGGTTGGCCAACGCGTAGGCGGTCAGCGCCTGGTAGTGGGCCTTGAGTTGCGCGTCGCTTTTCGGTGCCCAGCGATCTTTCCAGGCCACCGGGTCGTTCTGGTCGTCGCGGCGCAGCACGCTCTCGGCGGTGCCGGCGCGCGAAGACAGCTGGTAATAGGCGTCCTGGTTCTGCGGTTGGGAAATCCACCACGCCGCCTTGACCCACGCGGTGGCGAGCAATTGGGTGATGTCCGGGTTCTGTTGCACAAACGCGTCGGTGCCCCACAGGTCCGAGACCAGGCGCCAGTCGTTGCTGCCTTGTTTGGTCGACCAGATGATCTTGCCCACGCCTTTGTCTTCCAGGGCGTAGGCTTCGCTGAGCAGCACGGCCGCATCGACCTTGCCGGCCGAGACCGCTGCGGCGCCGACCTGCGGGTTGAGGTTGGCGATCTTGAAGTCATCGAGTTTCAGGCCCTTGCTGGCCAGGAAGTTGCTGAAGGCGAACTCCCAGGGACGGCCACGGTGCAGCGCCAGGCGCTTGCCCTTGAGGTCTTCGATGGTCTTGGCGCTGGAGCCTTCGGGCACCACCAGGTAGATGTTGTTGCCGCTGCCCCCGGGCACGATCAGCTTGCCCGGCACACCGCCGGCACCGGCGATGACGGAAGGCAGGTCGCCGCGCACGGCGAAGTCCAGGCTGTTGTTGCTGAAGCCCTCGTTGATCTGTGGGCCGGCGCCGGCGTGGGGCAGGGCGATCCATTCCAGCTTGACCCCGCGCTCGCGCAGTTGCGCTTCAAGCCAGCCCTCCTCGATCACGCGCCCGGCGATGCCACCAAACACCGGTTTACCGCCTTGGGTGTAGGCGACGATGGCGATTTTCACCGAGGTCGGAGCGGCGTGGACGGTGCTGATTGCAAGTACCCCGAACAGCGCCGCGATGGTCTTGCGCCAGAGGTTTTTCATGGGCGTTCTCCCTACCTGAATTGACAACCCCGTTAGGAGCCGGCTGGCCGGCGATGCGGCCCTTGAGCCTTGCAGCGCCTGAAAAGACGCTATCGCCAGCACGTCGGCTGCTGCACGGAGATCGTGTTGGGAGGGACAGAGCAGATTGCATGCCAGCCAGCGAAAAAAGCGCTCTAGCCCGCTTGCTGCAAGGCCTGCAGGGTTTCGTCGAAGGGTGGCTCGAAAGGCTTGTTGCTGATGGGCGAACACGCAAGTGCTGGCCGATTGCTGCTCCAGCAGCAGTGCCAGGTGTCGCTGCTGGTATATTCGATCGGGGAATATATAAATATTAATTAATAATTAAATGGTCTAGAAAACTTCATGCACTATTGAGCACGCGCTTTTACTGCCAGGAATGCACCATGTCGCTGATCACCCATCCCAACGCCCGTGAATTGACCAAGTCGGTGCGTGCCACCGTGCTGGTCTTCAAGGACCCGCGCTCGCAGGAATTGCTGGCGCGTATCGAGCGCCTCGCGCCCAGCGAGGCCAACACCTTGATCATTGGCGAGACGGGCACCGGCAAGGAATTGGTCGCGCGGCACATTCACAATTTGAGTCGACGCGGACGCGAGCCCTTTGTCGCGGTGAACTGCGGTGCCTTCGCCGAAACCCTGGTCGAGAGCGAACTGTTCGGCCATGAAAAGGGCGCGTTCACCGGGGCTACCACGCACAAGGCTGGCTGGTTTGAAGCAGCGAACGGCGGCACATTGTTCCTCGATGAAATCGGCGACCTGCCACTGAACATGCAGGTGAAATTGCTGCGCGTGCTGCAGGAGCGCGAGGTGGTGCGCCTGGGGTCGCGAACGCCCATCCCGATCAACGTGCGGCTGGTGGCGGCGACCAACGTCAACCTCGCAGATGCGGTGGTGGCGGGGCATTTTCGTGAGGATTTATTCTACCGTTTGCACGTCGCGACGATCCGCCTGCCACCGCTGCGCGAACGCCCCGGTGACATCCTGCCGCTGGCCGAATTCTTTCTTGAAGAGCACTGCCAGCGCCTGGGCTACAACCGCGCCAGCCTGAGCCTGGAGGCCGAGCGTAAAATGCTCGAACACAGCTGGCCGGGGAATATCCGCGAGCTGGAAAACGCCATTCACCATGCCTTGCTGGTGTGCCGCAACCAGCGTGTGCAACCGGCCGATCTGCACCTGGTTGACATGCGTTCGTCGGGCATTCGCCAGGACGAAGCCAACCATGCGCCGCCGGCCATCAGCGGCCCGGTCGACCTGGAAAGTGCACTCAACGCGCTGTTCGAGCAAAACATTCCAGACCTCTACGAACACATCGAAGAGACGATCTTTCGCGCGGCGTACCGCTACTGCCACGGCAACCAGTTGCAGACCGGGCGCTTGCTCAATATCAGCCGCAATATCGTGCGCGCGCGGCTGGAGAAGATCGGCGAACTGGGCAAGCCTGCGCTGCTCGACGGCCAGTAAACCGGGTGTTAGCGTTTCGAGCTTCTCTGATCTGTAGAGGGCTCGACATTGATCCGACTGACCGATTACATCGCCGATATTTCCCGCTCCGCACTGGCCCCCTGGGCCGACCTGTCGCCCTGGGCGCTGGTGACCCAGGCACCTGCTGTGGTTCGCCAGCTGCTGGCCGACCTGCCGGCTGACGACTACAGCGTGCAAGGCGAAATTGCTATCCACCGCAGTGCCATTGTCGAACCGGGCGCCTTGCTCAAGCCGCCGCTGATCATTGGCGCCGATTGCTTTATCGCCAGCGGCGCACTGCTGCGCGGTGGGTGTTGGCTGGATGCGCGCTGCATCATCGGCCCGGGCGCCGAGTTGAAAACTTCCTTCGTGTTCAGCGGCAGCAAGCTGGCGCACTTCAACTTTGTCGGCGATTCGGTGCTCGGCCACGGTATCAACCTGGAGGCGGGCAGCATCGTCGCCAACTACCGCAACGAGCGCGATGACAAGGAAGTGCAGGTGCGCGTCGCAGGCCTGTTGCAGCGCACCGGGTGCGATAAGTTCGGCGCGTTGCTCGGTGACCAGTGCCGCATCGGTGCCAATGCAGTGCTGGCCCCGGGGGCGGTGTTGGCGCCTGCCAGCGTGATTGGGCGCGGGCAGGTGTTCGACGCCGAGGTACCGATATAAACGCGAGGTTGAAAAGATCGTGGTGTCGCGGCGGGATATTAATTAGAATGAATCTCATTTGAGACATAATCGCGCCCGTGCAGGTTGCTCGCCATGAATGATGCTGTTGTCCCTACGCACGCCCCCGAACTGACTTTGTCGTGCCTGTACCGCGAGCATCGCAGTTGGCTGGAAAGCTGGCTGCGGCGGCGCCTGGGCAATGCCTGGGATGCAGCCGACCTGAGCCAGGACACGTTCCTGCGGGTGCTTGCGAGTGCCCAGCCGATCGCGCAGATGCAGGAACCGCGGGCTTACCTGGTGACCGTCGGCAAGCGCCTGCTGGTGAATTTTCATCAGCGCCGCAGCCTGGAACAGGCCTACCTGAATGCCCTGGCCACCTTGCCCGAGGCCTGTGTTCCGTCGCCCGAACAACGCTGGTTGGTGCTGGAAACCCTGCAGGCCCTGGATGAATTGCTCGATGGCTTGCCGGCCGTGGTCCGCCGCGCGTTCTTGTGGAGCCAGCTCGAAGGCCTGGGGTATCGCGAGATCGCCGAGCGCCTGGCAGTGTCCGAGCGCACCGTGAAGCGCTACATGGCCCAGGCTTATGAACATTGCCTGCTGGTGGAGCTGTGAACCGTGATGTCGCGCGTGCGGCCGCCCAGTGGCTGGCACTGCTGGAATCCGGCGCCGCCACCGAGCGTGATCACGCCGCCCTGCAGCACTGGCGCGACAGTCATCCCCAGCACGAACAGACCTGGCAGCGCGCGCAAAGCCTGCGCCAGCGCTTCAGTGAATTGCCCCAGGCACTGGCCATGGCCAGCCTCGATCGCCCGCAACCGGGGCGTCGCGCGGTGCTCAAGCGCGCATTGGGTGTGGCGGCACTGGTGCCGGCGGCCTGGCTGATCAGCCGGCAGTTGCCCCTCGACGCCTGGCGTGCCGACCTGCGCACCGCCACCGGCGAGCGCAAGCGCCTGCCACTGGCGGACGGCGCCAGCCTGCAGCTCAACACCGCGACGGCAGTGGACGTGGCGCAACGCCGCGTGACCCTGGTCGACGGCGAACTGGCGCTGACGGTGCCGGGTACGGCAGCGCTGACCGTGGACACCCGCTATGGCCAATTGCGCGTCAGCCAGGCCGAGGTGTGTGTGCGGCAACTGGCTTCCGGCTGCCGGGTCTCGGTGCTCAAGGGGGCGGTGCAGGTACGCGACCTGAAAGGGCAATTGGCGACGCTGCAAGGCGGTCAACAAGCGTCTCTGCAAGTCAGCGGGCTGGGTGCCTGGGCGCCGTTCGATGTGCTGCAACTGGGCTGGCGCGACGGCGTGCTGACGGCACAGAACCAGGCGCTGGGGGATTTCCTGCGTGAACTGGAGCGCTATCGCCCGGGCGTATTGCGCTGGGATCCGCGCCTGGAATCGCTGCGGGTCACCGGCAGTTTCCGCCTCGACGACACCGACCGCATCCTCAGCCTGCTGGCTTCGACGCTGGGGCTGGAGCTGCACTCACGCACCCGCTATTGGGTGACCCTGGCACCGCGGGACACGGCTGTTTGAGGGTTGTGGTGGTGGTTGCCACTTGGAGTTATATGGCTGCTGCGTTTTTAATTGTGGTGAGCGGGCTTGCCCCGCGTTGGGCTGCGCAGCAGCCCCAATCCAGCAGAATGCGGTGTGTCAGGCAATCCTCGGTGTCAGGTTCTGGGGCCGCTTCGCAGCCCAACGCGGGGCAAGCCCGCTCGCCACAATGAGTTCATCAGCCCCAGAAATCCCAGGGTCACAATGAGTTCATCAGCCGCAGAAATCCCAGTGGTCACAATGAGTTCATCAGTTCCAGAAATCCCAGGGGCCACAATGAGTTCATCAGCCTCTGAAATTCCAGTGGTCACGATGGGTTCATCAGCCGCAGAAATCCCAGGGGGCACGATGAGTTCATCAGCCCCAGAAATCCCAGGGGGCACAATGAGGTCATCAGCCGCAGAAATCCCAGGGGCCACAATGAGTTCATCAGTCCCAGAAATCCCAGGGGCCACAATGAGTTCATCAGCCCCAGAAATCCCAGGGGCCACAATGAGTTCATCAGCCCCAGAAATCCCAGGGGGCACAATCAGTTCATCAGCCCCAGAAATTCCCGAAGTCACAATGAGCCCAGCAGGCACATAAAGCTCTGTGGCCACGACAGACCAGCAACTCCTCCCTCCATCACCGTCAGATCACATGCGCCCGTTGCAGCTCAGTCAGCGACTCGACCTTGAGCCTGGCGAGCAGTGGGTCGCGTCGGTCTCGTGGGTGCGGCAGCTCCACCGTCAGTTCCTGGCGGATGCTGCTCGGGCGGTTGTCCATCACCAGCACGCGGTCACTCAGGTACAGCGCCTCGTCCACATCATGGGTCACCAGCAGCAGTGCGATGGCATGGTGCGCGGCCAGTTGCAGCAGCAAGTCCTGCAGTTTCATGCGCGTGAATGCATCCACCGCACTGAACGGCTCATCCAGAAGCAACACCTGCGGACGTGAATACAGGCCGCGTGCGATGGCCACGCGTTGCGCCATGCCGCCGGACAGCGCCTTGGGCAGCGCCTGGGCAAACCCCTTGAGGCCGACTTCCTCGATCAACTGCGCGACCCAGGCCTTGTCGTAGTGGCTGTCGTCGCTGAAGCCGATGTTCTGTTCCACGGTGAGCCAGGGCATCAGCCGAGGTTCCTGGAACACGAACGCCACTTCGCCATCGGGGCTGCGCAGTTCGCCCTGGAAGTCCTTTTCCAACCCGGCGACGATGCGCAGCAAGGTGCTCTTGCCGCAACCGCTGGGGCCCAGCAGGCTCACGGCTTCCCTGGGCTGCAAGGCCAGGCGCACGTCTTTCAACACGGTGGTGCTGGCGAAGCTTTTACGCTCCACCCGAATCTCCAATAACGGCTGGCTCATGGTTGCGCTCCCTGGCCATTGAAAGTATCGCGCCAGGCCAGGCAGCGTTTTTCCAGCGCGGCGAGCAGGCCGTCGCTGACCTTGCCCAACAGCGCGAGCACGATGATTGCCGCCAGCACGATGTCCGGCCGCGAGGTTTCGCGCCCATCGCTGAGCAGGTAACCCAGGCCCTTGGTCGCCGCGATCAGCTCGGCCGCCACCAGGAACATCCACGCCAGGCTCAGGCCACTGCGCAAGCCGGTGAACAGGCCGGGCAGGGCGGCGGGCAGCAGGATGCGCCGCACCAGCCGGCGCCGACTGAAGCCGTACATTTGCCCGACCTCCACCAGCTTGCGGTCGATATCGCGGATCGCCGCCACCCCGTTGAGGTAAACCGGGAAGAACGCGCCAATCGCGATCAGCACGATTTTCGAGGTTTCATCGATGCCCAGCCACAGCAGCAACAGCGGCACCCAGGCCAGGCTCGGGATCGAGCGCAGCCCGGCGAAGGTCGGTTCCAGATAGGCCTCGGCCTCACGGCTGAGGCCGACCCAGGCGGCGAACACCAGGGCCAGGCTGGCGCCGATGGCAAAGCCCAGCAATACCCGGCCGAGGCTGGCGCTGATGTGCTTCCACAACGCGCCTTCGGCCAGGTCGGTGAGGGTCACGGCGATCTCGCTTGGCGCCGGCATCTGGTAGGACGGCAGCCAGCCGACCCGCACGACCACTTCGAGGATCAGCAGGATCGCCACCGGCAACACCAGCCCCTTGAGCCGGCGCGGCCAGGCGCTGCGCGGGTTGATCACCGGCGCAGGCAGCGGCAGTGCTTGGGTTTTGCTGGTCATCACAGACCCCTTATGGCTTGGGCAGGGTTTGGCCGAACGAGGTATCGATCAACTGGTCGATCACCTGGTCGACATTCACGCCTTTGCGGACCAACTCTTCGGACACCAGGATCGGCGCAGCGGCCTTGGACGACTGCACATCCTTGCTGCTCAGCAGCGGGGTGCTGAGGTCGGTGCGCGACAGTTGCAGCTTGGCCACTTCCAGCGGCAGGCCGGATTCGTCGGCGAGCAGCTTGGCGAATTCATCCGGGTGCTTCACTGCCCAATCGCGGGCTCTTTCATAGGCGCCGAGTACTTTGGTGATGGTCTGTGGGTGCTCCTTGGCGAATTTTTCGGTGACGCTGACCACGCCGTAGCTGTTGAAGTCTTTGTTGCGGTAGAGCAGGCGCGAGCCGGCCTGGATTTCACTGGCGGCCATGTGCGGGTCGAGACCGGCCCAGGCATCGACGTCACCTTTTTCCAGTGCGGTGCGGCCATCCGGATGCTGCAGGTGGACCAACTCGACATCGTCTTTTTTCAGCCCGGCCAATTGCAGGCTGCGCAGGGTGAACAGGTACGGGTCGGTGCCTTTGGTGGCCGCGATTTTCTTGCCTTTGAGGTCGGTCACGCTCTTGAACGGCGAGTCCTTGCGCACCACCAGGGCGGTCCACTCGGCACGGCTGTAGACGTACACCGATTTGATCGGGCTGCCATTCGCGCGGCTCAACACTGCCGAGAGGCTGGCGGAGGAGGCGAAGTCCACGCCGCCGCTGTTGAGGTACTCCAGGGAACGGTTGCTGCCCTGGCTCAGGACCCAGCCGACTTTGCTCTTGGGCAGGGCCTGTTCCAGCCAACCGAAGTGTTTGAGCACCAGGCTGACGGGGGAATAGTAGGCGTAGTCGAGGTTGACTTCGGCGGGGTCGGTCTCGGCGGCGAAGGCCGGCGATTGCAGGCACAGGGCAAGGGCGCAGGCGCCGAGTAGACGGTGGGTCAAAGGTTTCATGGAACAGCTCCGGACAAGGCGTTGAGAGAAGGCTTTTCTTATATTCAGAAAACTTAGATGGCATGTTCCATCATGCTTTATAGGAATATGCAGTCTCTGTGCCATCTTGCGCGAGGCCGGATTTGCTGGGGTTTGGACGGATCAGGCTGTTGGTGGGTGCAGCAGATTGTTGAACCACTGTTGGCAGGCGAACAGTTGGTATATTTCTAAATCATATAAATAAAGAGTTATTTATTCCTTTTAATGTTCTCCGTGATAGCGCATTTTGAGGGCCTGCGCATTCGTGCGGATTGACCCAACAGCCAAAAGGAAACCCGACATGACCATTAAAGCGATCAACGTGCGCAACCAGTTCAAGGGCGTGATCAAGGAGATCCTGCTGGGCGAAGTGGTGTCCGAAATCGACGTGCAAACCGCGTCGGGTATCGTCACTTCGGTGATCACCACCCGCTCGGTGCGCGATCTGGAATTGAAGGTCGGCAGTGAAGTGATTGCGTTTGTGAAGTCCACCGAAGTATCCATCGCCAAATTGTGAACCCCATATAAATGTGGGAGCGGGCTTGCTCGCGAAGGCAGTGTGTCAGTCAACCCATCGTTAACTGTCCCGGTGCATTCGCGAGCAAGCCCGCTCCCACATTTTTTTGCGTACCGTCAACGTCGTGAATCAGCCCCGGCGGTGACGCAAGGCATGCTCCATGCGTTGCAGGCCTTCTTCAAGCATCGAGCGTGGGCAGCCGAAGTTCAGGCGCACGAACTGCTGGCTGTCGTCGCCGAATTCGATCCCTGCGCTCAGGCCGACCTTGGCGTGTTCGAGGAAGAACTGCTGCGGGTCGTCCAGGCCCAGGGCGCTGCAATCCAGCCAGGCCAGGTAGGTGCCCTGCGGGGCGTGCATGACGACGCCGGGCAGGCGCGTGTTGACCGCGTCGAGCAGGTAGTCGCGGTTGGCTTGCAGGTACCCGACCAGCGCCTCCAGCCAGTCGCCGCACTGGCTGTAGGCGGCGCGGGTGGCCTCCAGGCCCAGGGGGCTGACGCTGTCGACCATGCCGCAGCGCGCCTGGTTGAAGCGCTCGCGAATCTCGGCGTTCTGCACCACGGCAAAGCAGGTCTTCAGGCCGGCGACGTTATAGGCCTTGCTCGCCGACATCAGGGTGATGGTGCGCTGGGCGATCTCGGGGCTGAGGCTGGCGGTGGGGATGTGCCGGCGGCCGTCGAAGCACAGCTCGGCGTGAATCTCGTCGCTGATGATCAGCGCGCCCTGTTCCAGGCAGGCAGTGGCCACGGCCAGCAGTTCTTCGCGCGGGAAGACTTTGCCCATGGGGTTGTGCGGGTTGCTCAACAGCAGCGCGCCGGCGCCGTCGAGTGCCTGGCGCAGGGCCGGCAGTGGGGTCAGGTATTCACCGTTGACCAATTCGAACGGCACTTCGATACGCGGCAGGTTCCAGTGCCCCGGCGCCAGGCGGATCGGGCGATAGTTGGGGGTCTGCAGCACCACCGGCTGGCCGGGTTGCACGAAGGCGTGCAGCGCCATATTGAAGCCCGGTTCGACGCCGGGCAAAAACAGCAGTTCTTCCGGTTGCACGCGCCAGGCGTACTTGGCCCACAGGTCGGCGACGATGGCTTCGCGCACATCCGGACCGGCCACGCTGTAGCCGAGGATCTGCTGGTCGAGGCGCGCGCGCAGCGCCTGCAGCACGGCAGGTGGCGCGGCGATATCCATGTCGGCGATCCACATCGGCAAAACGTCGGACGGATAACGGTTCCACTTGGTGCTGCCGGTGCCGAGGCGGGGGTGGATCGTGTCGAAATCAAAGCTCATGGGAGGCTCGTGTCAGGGAGGCGGGCGCAAGAATGGCGCTGATTCTAGCGCCATTATTTTTATAGGCCAGAGCTGATTGCCTCGGACAGTTGCCGGTGGGCGAGTTCCACCGCGCGGTTGACCGCTTCCGCGCCACGCACCATCGCGCCGAGGTAGATGAAATCCACCGTGTGGATACCCACCGTGGCCAGGATGGCGTGCATGTACGGCGTCAGGAAGTCCGGCTCATGGCCCTTGCGGGCATTGCCGGAACTGACCAGCACAAAGGTGCGGCGGTCCTTGAGCAAGCCGACTTTTTCGAACTGAGCATTCACCGTGAAGCTGCGCTGGATGCGCACCACATGGTCGATCCAGCTCTTGAGCGCCGCCGGCACGCTGAAATTATGCACGGGGGTGCAGATGACCAGCAGGTCGCAGGCCTCCAGCTCGACGATCAACTCCTCAGACCGCGCGGTGGCGCTGCCGCTCAAGCCGCCCGGGGTGGTGAGGGCGTTGGCGTATTCGCGGCTCAACGGGGGCAGGGCCTGGCCGCCATAATCGCGCTCCGTCACTGCGGCGTCCGGTACCAGGTCGCGCAGCAGCGCACGGGCCAGCTTGAAGGTCTGCGCCGCCTTGCCATGCGGGCTGAAACTCAGCAACAGGGCGCGGGTCATTGGCTCAGGTCCTGGGAGAAATGCATGCCCAGCGGCAACAGACCCTGGCGGAAATAGAAACGCTGGGCCAGGGCCATGTGCATGCCGGTGTCGAGCACCAACCAGCGATAGCCACGGGCGCGAGTTTCTTCGCGGACCCGCTCGAGCAGTTGTTCGCCCAGGCGTCGACGCTGCAGGGCGGCGTCCACGACTAAATCATCGACATAGATAAACCGGCCATACAGGGTGTTTTCCGTCAGCCGGTAGCCGGCCAGGCCAATCACCTTGCCGTGCTCGCGCGCGGCCAACAGGTGGTAGCCGTTTTGCCGTTGCCGTTGGACCTGCGCGGCGAAGGCGCTGGCGTCGGTCAGGTGAGGGCGCAGTTGCTGCATCAGCGCAAAGCTGGCGATGCAATCGGCCTCGGTTTGCATCGCTACGAACTCGACAGACTCATGCATGGTTGAAGTGCTCCTGGCGCGCCTGGCTGGCGCAAGTGGCGGGGGCATTGTTGAGGCGAGAAGGCATGGGCAGTTCCTGGTGGCACGCAAGAGAGGCGCCATTTTCGCGGGTAGCCAGGCGAACCAACAGGGGCATGAATGGACAAGTGGCCTGGGACATGATCAGGCGTAGCGCCTGTGGGGCGGCGTTGAAGTGCAGTGCGCGGGGCGTGCGTGGCGGAGCCGGATCACCGGGCGGGGAGGCCGGTCTTAGTCGTTTATCTGCACGATCCCTTCGCGTACCGCAAACATCACCAGGCTGGCGACATCATGGATGTGCAGGCGATGCATGATCTGCGAGCGATGTGCCTCGATCGTCTTGATGCTCAGCCGCAGGCCTTGGGCAATATTGCGCGTGGTTTCGCCGCGGGCGATCAACCGGAGTATCTCCAGTTGGCGCACGGTCAGTTTCGAGTGCGAGATGGGCTTGGTTTCTTCGCGAGTCTGCTTGACGGCCTGGCTGACCACCAACGACACAACCGGCACCGACAGGTACTGGCCGCCGCTCTTGAGCGCCTCCAGCGCGAGTTCGAGCTCAAGCACGCTGGCACTTTTCAACAGATAGCCCTTGGTGCCGAGTTGCAGGCACTGCATCACGAAGCTGGAATCCTTGTGAGTCGAGATCATCAGGATGCGGCTGGCCGGCGCGCTGATCGACAGGCTCTTGAGCAGTTTCATGCACGCAACCCGTTCGATATCCATGTCGAACACGATAATGTCCGGTTGCAGGCTCGAGGCGAGTTCGAGGGTGGTGCTCTCATTGTCGGCTTCCGCGATGACTTCGTAGGGCTCTTTTTGCTCCAGGAGTGCACGCAGGCCGGCACGTAACAGGGGATATACATTCGCTACAAGGATTCGACAACGCATAGGCTTCAGCCCAAATCGCAGAGACAAGAGGCAGCGTTGATCTCGCTGCTGTAATTTACTGTGTAGCGTCCGTGTCTACAGGGGTTAACGCGCAGGTCTTAGAGTGTGAAGACTTTTCAGCCGTGGCGCGCGTTATCGCCAAACTCCTGGATCAAGCGGGAGAATTTATTCAACGGTTCAACGGCTTGGGCCGAGCCCAGTTTGATCGCTTCCCTGGGCATGCCAAAGACCACGCAACTGGCTTCATCCTGGGCGATGGTCTGCGCGCCATTTTCACGCATTGCCAGCAGCCCGCGCGCGCCGTCGTCGCCCATGCCGGTCATGATCATGCCCAAGGCGCTGGGCGCGGCATGCCTGGCGATCGAACGAAACAGCACGTCTACCGAAGGTTTATGCCGGTTAACCGGCGGGCCGTCCACAACCTCGACCTGGTAGTGCGCACCGCTGCGCTTGAGTTGCATATGCAAGCCGCCGGGGGCCAACAATGCCAGGCCACTGTGCACCCGATCCAGATGCCTGGCCTCGCGCACTTCGATCTGGCAGAGCTTGTCCAGGCGCCGGGCAAAGTCGGCGGTGAATTTTTCCGGCATGTGTTGAACGATGACAATCCCCGGGCAGTCACGTGGCAATTGGCGCAAGACAAATTCGAGGGCTTGCGTGCCACCGGTGGAACAGCCGAGCGCGACGACTTTTTCGGTGGTGCGCAGCCGGTTGACCGGTGCAATCCGGCTGTCCTCGCCAGGCGCCGTCACCGTCGCGGGCAGGGCGCGGGGGCGGGTCTTGGCGCCGTCCTCGATCTTGCGTATCAACTCGGCCGACAACGCTTCCAGGCTTTGCTTGAGCCCCAGCCGCGCCTTGGTGAACACCCCCACGGCGCCTGCCGACAGCGCCTCGACGGCGACGCTGTTGCCCTGCTCGGTCAGCGTCGAGCAGATGATGGTCGGCGTCGGCCGTTCGCGCATGATCTGGCGCAGGAAGGTCAGGCCGTCCATGCGCGGCATTTCGATGTCGAGCACCAGCACGTCCGGCCAGTCGCGGCGCATTTTCTCGATGGCGTAGAGCGGGTCGGCCGCCTGGCCGATGACCGTGATCCGTGGGTGGCTGGCCAGGCAACTGGTGAGCACCTGGCGCACCAGCGCCGAGTCGTCGACGATAAACACCTTGATCATCGCGGCAGGCTCCGTACAGGCTGCGACGGCAGGCCGTTGCGCAGGCACTCGATTGCACCGCTGCGGCCGTTGACCTGCAGGCGGCGGTAATGGTCGCCGTTGAGGTCCCAGGCGTCGACCGACCAATTGCGCAGGCTGAACTGTTCCCGCGCAAAAGCGCTGTTGCCGGCGCCGACCCTGCGCCGTGGGTTGCCTTCGAAGCGCACCAGGCTGCCACCGCCGAAAATGCCCTTGCGGTACTCCGTAGGTTGCGTGCCGTGGCGGGCCATGTCGGCGTGGATGCGCTTGAACACGGACTCGCCGTAACGGGTGTCCAGGCGTGTGCCTGCGCCCGGATCGTTGGGCAGCAGAAAGTGCGAGACCGCCAGCAGCCGTCGGTGTGGGTGCCACAGAACCACCGCGACGCAACTGCCGAGCAAGGTGGTGACCACGCCGTCGTGGGTGCCGAAGAAGTAATCGCCGGGGTGCAGGAATATCGAAGGTTTCATAAAAGCTCGTAGACCGAAGGGCAGGTCAGGCGCATCGGCAGATCAAAGCCGTGGATGCTTTCCGCGTGCCCGATAAACAGTAGGCCGCCGACGCGCAGCTGGGTAATCAGGCGCCGGACAATCCGCTGTTTCTCTTCGTTGTTGAAATAGATCAGTACGTTGCGCAAAAAGATCACGTCGAAAGGCCCGAGTGCCTCTGGCAGCGGTTGCGTAAGGTTGATCTCGCGCAGGGTGATGCGCTCGCGCAGCGCGGCCTGCACGCGAAATCGCCCGCTCATGTCGCCGACGCCGTTCAGGCAATAGCGCTTGAGCCAACCCTCGGGAAAATACTTGGCCTGGGCCATGTCATAGATGCCGTCGCGGGCCCGCGCGAGCATGCTTTGGCTCAGGTCGCTGGCGACGATGGACCAGTCCTGCGTGCGCGCGTTTTCGCTGGCAACCATTGCCAGGCTGTAAGGTTCTTCGCCGGAGGAGCAGGCGGCACTCCAGATCTTCTGCGGTCCGCGCTGGCGGGCCAACCATTCACCGAAGAAATCGAAGTGCGGATGCTCACGAAAAAAGTACGTTTCGTTGGTGGTGAGCAAATCCACCACCAGCCGCCGCTCCTTGATGAACAACGGGTTGTCGAGCAACTGTAAATAATCGGCGTAGCTGCCCAGCCGATAGTGGCGCAGGCGCTTCATCAGGCGGCCGGCGACCAGCGGACGTTTGTTGGGCGCCAACTGGATGCCCGACGCCTCGGCCATGAGTTTCTGCAAGCGGCGAAACTCGTGTTCGGCGAGCTTCGGCAGGGTTAAAAGTGCAGACATTCAAAGGCCGTTCGTGACGGCAAGGCTCAATTGCGCGATGTCATCCAGCGACAATACCTGGGCGATATCGAGAATGATCGTGAAACCTTGTTCATTGCGGGCCATGCCGGCGATGAAATCGGTGCGGATCCCGGCGCCGAACGGCGGCGGTTGGACAACCTGCTGCGGGTCGATGTCGAGCACCGCGTCGACGGCATCCACGACCAGGCCGATGGCCTGGGTGCTGTCGCTCAAGGCCAGTTCGATGATGACAATGCAGGTGCGGTTGCCCGCGCGGGTCAGCTCGAAGCCAAAGCGCGCAGCCAGGTCCAGCACCGGCACGACATTGCCGCGCAGGTTGATCACGCCATGGATAAACGCCGGCATCATCGGCACGGCCGTCACTTGTGCGTATTCGATGATCTCGCGCACCAGTTCGATCGGCAGCGCATAGTCCGCGTCACGCACGCGAAACGACAAGTGCTGGATGCTCAGGGGTTCGGCCAGTGAGTCGACGGTTTGAAAACGTTGGTTGGCAAGAGAAGTCATGGGCGCGGTGCTCAATTGAAACTGACGAACTGGCCTTCATCGACCGTCGTCCTGCCCTTGGACCAGCTTGGCGACGCGCTGGGGTAGTTGTCCTGGCTGCGCGGCAGGCCACGCTTGAGTGCGGGGCCGTCCTGTTCGAAGCGGAAGAAGCCGATCAGCTCCTGCAATTGTCCGGCCTGGGCGTTCATTTCTTCGGCGGTGGCGGCAAGCTCTTCCGAGGCGGCGGCGTTTTGCTGGGTGATTTGGTTCATCTGGCCCATGGCAATATTGATCTGCCCGGCGGCGCTGCTTTGTTCCTGCGAGGCGGCAGTGATTTCCTGCACCAGGTCCGAGGTTTTCTGGATGTTCGGGACGATTTCGTTCAACAGGCGGCCAGCCTGTTCGGCCAGGTGCACGCTGCTGGAGGCGACTTGACCGATCTCCTGGGCCGCCACCTGGCTGCGCTCGGCGAGCTTGCGCACTTCGGCGGCGACTACCGCGAAGCCTTTGCCGTGATCACCGGCGCGGGCCGCTTCGATGGCAGCGTTGAGCGCCAGCAGGTTGGTCTGGTAGGCGATGTCGTCGATGATGCTGATCTTGTCGGCAATCTGCTTCATCGCCAGCACCGTGTCGCTGACCGCGCCACCGCCTTGCACCGCGTCGTTGGCGGCTTTGCCGGCAATGCCGTCGGTGATTTTTGCGCTTTCAGTGTTCTGGGCGATCGACGCCGACATTTCCTCGACCGAGGCGCTGGTCTGCTCGACGCTGGCCGCCTGTTCGTTGGCGGCCTGGCTCAGTGACTGCGAGGTGGAGCTGACTTGCTCGGAGGCCGAGGAGAGTGAGTCGGCGGAACTGCGCACGTCCCCGAGGATGCTGCGCAGGCGCTCGGTCATGTTTTGCATGGCCGCGAGCAACTGGCCGGTTTCATCGCGGCTGTCTGCCTGCAGGTCCTGGCTCAGGTCGCCGGCGGCCATGCGGTTGGCGGCGGCCACCGCACCGTTGAGCGGCTTGGTGATACTGCGCGTGACCAGCACGCCTATGACCACGCCAAACAGCGTGGCGGCCAGGACCAGCGCGATCATTTGCAGGCGCGAGCGGTCGGCGATATCGGAGATTTGCTGATTGGCCTCTTTGGCGCGCTCCTGTTTGTAGCGGCTGACTTCGCCGATCAGGCGGTCGATCTGCTCGCCGCTGACCACGGCCTTGGGCAGCAGGTCGGTGACGTCGCTGGTCTCCTGCAACTGGCTGGATTGCTGATGCAGGGTCAACACCTGGTGCACCAGGTTTTCGTAGTCCTTGAGCGGCGTTTCCAGCTGGTCGATCTGCGCCATGCCTTCCTTGGTGATAAAGCTGGCGCGAGCGCTGTTGATCAGCGTGCGGGTTTTATCCAGTGCGGCCTTGGCCTGGTTCGCCGCCTGCTCACGCGCCGCGTGGTTGGTCGACAACAGGCTCTGGCGCATCGAGCGGCCGGCGACGATCAGCTGGATATTGGCTTCCTGCAGGGTGCTCAAGCCCGTGACGTCCAGCTCGTACATGCGGTCGGACAGGCCATTCACCTGTTCGAGGTTGCGGATGCCGATAAACCCGATGATCGCAGTCAACGCGACGACCACCAGGAAACCGGCGGTAAGTCGGATGCCTATCTTCATGTTGCGAACAAATTGCATGCGGTTTCTCCTGAAAAGGCTAGGCAAGGGGTTCTAAAAGGGATACGTCGAGGGCGGCAGGGGCCTGCAGCTGTCGGAACAGGCTGGGCACATCCAGGATCAGCGCCACTTGCCCGGAGCCGAGGATGGTCGAGCCACTGATGCCGCGCAGGTGCTGGAACATCTGGCCGAGTGGCTTGATCACGGTTTGCAGCTCGCCCAACAGGTGGTCGACGATCAATCCGGCGTGCTGCCGGCCTTGGCTGACCACCACGATATTGCGGCGCCGGGCAGTGCTTGCGGGCAGCCCGAAGTGTTGATCCAGGGCTATGCACGGCAGCGGCGTGCCGCGCAGGTTGAGGTAGCCGTACTGGCTGGTGAGCGACGCGGCGCTGGCCTCCATGCATTCGGTGACCATGTCCAGCGGGATGACAAAACTGTCCTGGCCCACGCCCACGTGAAAGCCGTCAATGATCGCCAGGGTCAGCGGCAGGCGAATCCGGAAGGTGCAGCCCAGGCCTTGCTGCGACTCGATCTCGATGCTGCCGCGCAATTGCTCGATGGCGCTGCGCACCACGTCCATGCCAACGCCGCGCCCGGAGAGGTCGGACACCTGTTCGGCGGTGGAAAAACCGGCTTCGAAAATCAGCCGGTGAATCGCGGCCTCGTTGAGCACCGCGTCGGCCTCGATCAGGCCTTTGCCGATGGCTTTTTCGCGAATCCGCGCGGTATTCAGGCCGCGCCCGTCGTCGCTGATTTCCAGCACGATCATGCCGGAGTCATGGTAGGCGTTGAGCTGCAGGTTGCCCTCGGCAGGCTTGCCGGCTGCGAGGCGTTCGGCGGCCGACTCGATGCCATGGTCGATAGCGTTGCGCACCAGATGGGTGAGCGGATCGGCGATCTTGTCGATCACGGTTTTGTCCAGCTCGGTGTCGCCGCCACGGATGCCCAGTTGGATGTGCTTGCCCAGTTGCTTGCTGACATCGCGGACCACGCGGTGGAAGCGGTTGAAGGTTTCACCGACCTCGACCATGCGCAGTTTCAGCGCGCTCTCGCGGATCTGCTCGACGTGCTGGTGCACGGCCAAGGCGCTTTCAATACACGCATTGTCGCCAGTGCGCTTGGCCTGCATCTGCGCACCGGCGGTGCTGATGACCAGCTCGCCAACCAGGTTGATCAGCTCATCGAGCTTGTGCGCAGGGACCTTGACCATGCTGGTGTCTTGCGGACGGCGGTCGCGGGCCGGTAATTTTTTCTCGGCGGGCGCGGCCAGGGTGGGCGCAGGCTCGGCGCAGGGTTCGAGGGTGAGGGTGCAGAAGTCGACGATGAAGTCGAAGACGTCGACGATCTCCTCGCGGCTCGCGGCGCTGCGCAGGGTCAAGGTAAAGCCCAGGTAACAGGCTTCGGGGTCGAAGCTGTCGAGGCCCGGCAGGCGATCGGTGCGGGTGTGCAGGGTGACGATTTCGCCCAGGCGGCTGAGGTAACGCAGGAAGGCTGCCGGGTCGAACCCGTTGCGCAACAGCGCCTCGCTGAAGTCGATCGACAGTTGCCAGAGTTGCGCATTGGCGCCGACAGTCGGCGCGGCCGGCACGCTGTCGACGACGGGCGTGTCGTCACTCAGGCCACGCGCCTGGGCCAGGGCGTCGAGCAACAGTGCCTGTTGGGCCAGGTCGGTGTGCATCTCGCCGGTGGCGGGGTCGACGGCTTCAAGCATCCGGCGCAGTTCGTCCATGCAGCGCAGCATCAACGAGGTGAGGTTTTCATTGAGCGTGCGCTGGCCGTCGCGCACTTGCATCAGCAGGCTTTCAAGGTGATGGGTGAGATTGACCAGCGGTGTCAGCGAGAAAATACCCGCCGAGCCCTTCAACGTGTGCACGGCGCGGAACAAGCCGTTGACCGCGTCGCTGTCTTCGGGCGCGGTTTCCAGTTGAAGCAGGCTGTCTTCGGCATCCTTGAGCAAGTCCCGGCCTTCGCTCAGGAAGCCCTGGAGCAATTGGTTCCACTGTTCGCCACTGAGCATGGTCAATCCTCGATCCGAGCGTTGGGAAACAGTGATTCCAGGCGCAGCAGTGCGAGGGTTTCGCGCACGGCCGGGGCGGCATCGACCACGGTGACCGGGCTGCCGCCCTGGCTGAGCGCGCGTTGCATCACCAGCAGCAATTGCAGGCCGGCACTGTCGAAATCGCCAATGCCGGCCAGGTCAAGCTGCCAGGCGTCGGCGTTGAGCGGCAACAACGCGACAAAGGCATCACGCGCCTCGCTGACCTGATAAATGCTCAGGTCACCGTCGATACGAATGCGCGTCGGGCCGCCGAAAGCGGAAGGGGTCAGCGTGAACATGGGCTCAGCCCATCAACTTTTCGACGGCCGCCAACAGGTTCTGCGGCTGGAACGGCTTGACGATCCAGGCCCTCGCGCCGGCTGCCTGGCCTTCGGCTTTTTTCGACTGTTCGCTTTCGGTGGTGAGCATGATGATAGGCGTGAAGCGGTATTCGTTGCGCGCCTTGACCGCTTTCACCAGGCCGATGCCGTCGAGGTTCGGCATGTTCACGTCGCTGATGATCAGGTTGATCTTTTGCCCGGTCAGCTTGGTCAGTGCATCGCGCCCGTCGCAGGCCTCAAGGACCTGGTGGCCGGCGCCGGTGAGGGTCATCTTGACCAGTTGGCGCATGGACTGCGAGTCATCGACGATTAGTATGGTCTTGGCCATGTTCGGCTCCCTCGAAAGTGAAATTAACTGGAAAGTCGTCGCCTCAGAAAAATGTCACTTCGGCGCTGGAAGGGGTCTTGGGCTGGCCATGGCGTTCTTCATCAGTGGTAAAGCGCTGACGTAGCCGGTCCAGCCAGGCAGGGGCGTCGTGCAGGCTCGGGTCGTTGGCGACGATGGCGTCGAGCAGGTCCTGCAGGTCACTCTGTACGTGTTCGAGCATCTGGTCGGTGCGGTCCTGGAACTGCAGGCTGACCATGATTGCCTGGATGTCGTGCTGGGTTTCGCGGGCATCGTGCTGCAGCGCGTGGGAGGCGTCGGACAACTGGTTGAGGTTGTCGCCCAGGCGACTCATCACGCCGCTCACCGACTGGCTGAGGAAATCCAGGTTGCTCTGTTCGCTGGTGCCCAGTTCGGCGGCCGCCTCGATGGTGGTCTGGATCGCGTGGGTGATCTCGCCGACCTTCTCATCCATGGCCAGGCCGGTCTCGGCCGACAGCGTGGAAAGCTTGCGCACCTCATCGGCGACCACCGAAAAACCGCGGCCGTACTCACCGGCCCGAGCCGCCTCGATAGCCGCATTCAGCGCCAGCAGGTTGGTTTGCTTGGCAATCTCCTGGACCCGTCGGGCCATGTGCTGCAACTGGCTGGCGTAGCTGTCCAGGTGGCTGATGGTGTCGAGCAGTGCATGCTGGCGCTGGCTGCTGGCGCGAAACGATTCGGTGACTTCGTGCAGGCGCTGGTTGGCATCGCGCAGGCTTTCGCCGACGCCGCCGTTGCCGAGCACGTCGTTGGAATTGTCGAGGCTCTGTTCGAGGCGTTGGGCGATGTTGTGGAAACGCTGGAACAGCTCGCCGATATTGCTTTGCAGCAAGGCCCGCGTTTGCCCCAGGCTGTCGCGCCAGCTCGGGGCGACGCCCTCGATCAGTTGCCAGTCGCCAGCGCTGGCCTGGGTCACAACCGAATCGACCGGCGTCTGGGAATGACTGGTAGCAGCGGCTCTGGCGGTTTTTCTCGGGCGCAGGGCGAGCAGGGCGAGGCTGCTCAGCAGCAGTCCGGCGTGGGGTAACAGGTGGACGGGTACAACCAATCCGATGGTTGCCAATGCGAGGCCGAGCCAGGCCCCAAGGTAAATGCGCATCGCCAGCTTCCGTTGCAGGGTGTCAGATCGGCGGATGATAGCGATGGCGTAATGATGTCAGTATAAGGACAACCCTTAATCCGTAGGTTATGTCCTACAAAACCAAGCGGGCTTTCGGCGGCTAACAAGTCGACCGGTCGATCAGGTAAAAAGCGTTGCACCCAAGGGTTGCAAGAGCAGCGTCGATTGCGGGGTGCAGGCAGGGCAGGGAGTTTGGAGTAGGGTTTCGGCGTAAGGGTCGCTCACGCCGAGCCAGGCCTCCCTCACAGGCCTTGGCTGCCGCGGATCAGGTCATACGCTTTGCGCGCAATCGGGTTTGCCGTATTCGGCCGGATCCACAGGTAGTAGGTGACTTCCGGCAAACGCGGCAACCCATCCGTTTCCCCGAGCACGCGCATGTCCGGCCCGAGCATCTCCATGCTCCGTGGCGTCACGCCCAGGCCCGCGCGAGTGGCGGCCTTGATGCCGATCAAGTTCGACGCCAGGTACGCCTGGCGCCAGGGGATATTCGCCCGCTCCAGGGCCTCGAGCGCGTAGCGCCGATAGATGCTCGGCTCGTCGACAAGGATCAGCGGCAACGGCTCGCTCGGCGAATGAATGTACTGCGCCGAACAGATCCACCACACCGGCGAGGTGCGCAGGGCGAAGCCTTCCAGGTTGGGGTCGGAGCGGGTGGAAATCACCATGTCGACCTTGCCGCGGTGCAGGTCATCCATCAGGAACGGGCTGCGGCCCACATCGATTTCCAGGCGCAGGCGCGGCGCGGAACGGGCGATATGGCTGAGGATCGGCGGCAGGATGGTGTCGGCGATATCGTGTGGCGAGCCAATGCGCAGCACGCCGCTCAGGCTGCTTTCGCGCAGCGAATTCAGCGCGTCGTCATTCAGCGACAGCATCTGCCGCGCATGCCGCAGCAGCTGCAGGCCCGGCTCGGTCAGCTGTTTCTGGCGGCCGCGCTTCTCGAACAGGCTGACCCCCACTTGCTGCTCCAGGCGCTGCATGTGCTGGGTCACGGACGATTGGGTGCGAGACAGGTGCGTGCCGGCTTCGGCGAAGCTGTGGTGGTCGACCACGGCGATAAAGGTGCGCAGGAGTTCAAGGTCGAGGGTCGACATGGCCGGTTCCAGGGGCGGTTTTACATCAAGGGTGTGAAGTTAAACATTACAGATATTTATGTATGCGTGAAGCAGATTTTTACCGCGCCCAGTAAATCATGGGTTATGCCGAAACTGCAGGTCGTTCCGATACGGCAAGTTATAACGATATGAGATATTTGCATTTCCGTTGCCCCTGCACACTCCCTAGCATGCCCCTCCATCAGGTCGGGGTACGCCGATCATTAGCCAGGGGGAAGTCCAATGATGTTGAAGAAATGGTTGCCGGTGGCCCTTGGGTCGATGATCGCCCTGGGCGGCAGTGTGGCGGCGCAGGCCGATGCGACCCTGGACAAGATCGAGCAGCGCCATGTGCTGGTGGTCGGCGTGCTGTTGTCCGGCGGGCCGTTCGGCAGCATCGACCCGGCCACGCAACAGCCCAAGGGCTTGAACGTCGACCTGGCCAACGAGCTGGGGCGTCAACTCAAGGCCCAGGTGCAACTGGTGCCGGTGTTGCCGGCCAACCGCGTGCAGTTCCTGCAACAGGGCAAGGTCGACCTGCTGATCGCCAACATGGAGTGGACCGCCGAGCGCGGTGAGATCCTCGGTTTTGTCCCGACCCCGTTCTACCGCATCGGCGGCACCGCCGCAGTGCTCAAGGACAGCAAGATCACCCGTTGGGAAGACCTCAAGGACCAGCCCGTCTGCACCTCCCAGGGCAGCAGCTATGTGAAGCCGCTGACCGAGTTCGGCGCGCAGATCAAGGCGTTCAAGAGCTCCTCCGAATCGCTGCTGGCGCTGCGTGGCAACAACTGCGTGGCGGCGGTGCATGACTCCACGCTGATCAACCCGCTGATCAACGACAGCGCCGAATGGAAGGATTACCGCGCGATCAGCCCGGAACTCAACCCGGCACCGTCGGTGATCTGGACCCGTCGCGGCGAAAACGATACCCAGGCCAAGCTCGACCCGATCGTCAAGGAACTGCACCGCAGTGGCTGGCTGATCGACGCCCAGACCCGCAACCGCATCAGCCCGGCGTCGCCGGCCCTGGTGGAATTGCAAAACCAGTTCAAGGGCGCCTGAGCATGCAGATCAAAACCCTGGCCGCCCTCGGCCTGGCGCTGTGCGCCGGCTTCGCACACGCCGACGCTACCCTCGACAAGATCCAGCAGCGCCACGCCATCAGCGTCGGTGTGATCCTCAGTGGTCCGCCGTTCGGCACCCTCGACCCGAAGACCGGCGAGCACCTGGGCTACAACGTCGAACTGGCCAAGGGGATCGGCCAGGCGCTGGGCGTCGAGACCCGGACAGTCTCGGTGCTGGCGCCCAACCGCGTGCAGTTCCTGCAGCAGGGCAAGGTCGACATCCTGATCGCCAATATGCAGTTCACCGAAGAGCGCGCCGAGATCCTCGACTACGTGCCGACGCCGTATGAAGAAGTCGGCGGCGCGGCCTTGATTCGCAAGGGCGCGGGCATCACCCAGTGGGCCGACCTCAAGGACAAGCCGGTGTGCGTGTCCCAGGGCAGCAACTTCATCAAGCCACTGCAGGAGACCTACGGCGCGCAGATCAAGGCGTTCCGCAGCCAGTCCGAATCGCTGTTGTCGCTGCGCGGCAATGGCTGCGTGGCGGCGGTGCACGTCAGCCCGACCATGCACGCATTGCTCAGCGATGCCGAGTGGGCCGGTTATGAGATCCCGTTGCCGGGCGACCTGATCCCGTCCAAATCGGTGATCTGGATTCGCAAGGGCGAACACGACACCCAGGCCAAGCTCGATGCCATTGTGCGCGACTGGCACAAGAGCGGCTTCCTGATCGCCCTCGGCGAGCGTACCGGCATGGCGCCGTCCCAGGCCCTGCGCGACCTGCACGAGCACTACAGCCATGAGTGATGCGTTGTTCGCCACCTTGCAACAACTGCTCGGCGCGGCCCATGTACACAGCAATGACGAGGCGGCGCAGTACCTCACCGACAAGCAGGGGCGCTACACCGGACAGGTGATTGCGGCGGTGCACCCGGCGAACACTGAGGAAGTGGCGGCGGTGGTGCGCGCCTGCGTGGCGTTGAAGGCGCCGATCGTAGTGCAGGGTGGCAACACCGGCCTGATGGCCGGTGCCACGCCGGATGCCAGCGGGCGTTCGGTGTTGCTGCTGCTCGACCGCATGAACCGCGTGCGCCAGGTCGATACCGACAATGACACCCTCACGGTGGAAGCCGGCTGTATCCTGCAACACGTGCAGGACGTGGCCCGCGCTGCCGGCCGCCTGTTCCCCCTGAGCCTCGGTGCCGAGGGCAGTTGCACGATTGGCGGCAACCTCGGCACGAATGCCGGCGGCACCGCCGTGCTGCGTTACGGCAACACCCGTGAGTTGACCCTGGGCCTGGAAGTGGTGACCGCCGAAGGCGAGATCTGGCACGGCCTGCGCGGTCTGCGCAAGGACAACACCGGCTACGACCTGCGCGATTTGTACATTGGCAGCGAGGGCACGCTCGGTATTATTACCGCGGCCACCCTGAAGCTGTTCCCGCAGCCCTTGGCCCAGGCCACCGCGTTGCTGGCCTTTGATCAACTGGCCCAGGCCGTGGCGTTCCTGTCCCACGCCCGCGCCGGTTTTGGCGCCAATCTCACGGCCTTCGAATTGCTCAGCGCCGATTGCCTGGCGTTGCTGCGCGAGCAGTTCCCGGACGGCCCGCAGCCGTTCAAGGGCGCGAGCCAGCCGTGGTTTGCCTTGATCGAACTCTCCGACAACCACGGCGAACAGCATGCCCGCGAAGCCTTTGAGCGCGTGCTCGGTGAAGCCTTCGAGCAGGCCTTGATCGCAGACGCGCTGATTGCCGAAAGCCTGGCGCAAAGCGAAGCGCTGTGGCTGCTGCGCGAGAACATGAGCGAGGCGCAAAAGCGCGCCGGGCGCAATATGAAGCACGATATCTCGGTACCGATTTCCCAGGTGGTAGCCTTCGTCGCGCACACGGATGCCGTGCTCCAGCAGCATTTCCCCGGCGTGCGCAACTTCACCTTCGGCCACCTCGGCGACGGCAACCTGCATTACAACGTGGCGCATCCACTCGATTCGACGGTGGAGGCGCACATGGCGCAGTACGCCGAGTTGAGCGCGATGGTGCACGACAGCGCCCACGCGCATGGCGGCTCGATCAGTGCCGAGCACGGCATCGGCCAGCGCAAGGTGGGCATGCTGGGTCGCTATAAAAGCGCGGTGGAACTGGACCTGATGCGCCGCATCAAGCAGGCGCTGGATCCGCACAACCTGCTCAATCCCGGCAAAGTCCTCGAGGTGCAGCCATGAACGTACGCCTGTCCCGGCGCGTGCAGCGGGTGTCGCTGTCCGCCAATGCCGCCGCCAAGTCCCGCGCCACCGAACTGCGGGAGGCCGGTCGTGACATCCTCGACCTCACCACCGGCGAGCCGGACTTCGACACCCCGGAGCACATCAAGCAGGCCGCCTATGCGGCCATCGCTGCCGGTGCCACCAAGTACACGCCGACGCCTGGCGTAAAGGCCTTGCGGGTGGCGGTGCAGCGCAAGCTGGCCGCAGAAAACCACCTGGATTATCCGCTGGCGTCGATTGTGATCGCCAACGGCGCCAAGCAGATCATCTTCAATGCTTTCGCCGCCACCCTGGATGACGGCGACGAAGTGCTGGTGCCGACGCCGTACTGGCCGTCATTTCCCGACAGCGTGCGCTTCAACGGGGGCGAGCCGGTCTTGATCGAATGCGGGCTGGAGCAGGGCTGCAAGCTGCTGCCGGCCCAGTTGGAACAGCACATCAGTGCGCACACGCGCTGGCTGATTCTCAACGGCCCGGGCAACCCCAGCGGCGCGGTGTACAGCACCACCGAGTTGCAGGCGTTGGCCGCGGTGCTGCGTCGCCATCCCCAGGTGCTGGTGCTGCTGGATGAACTGTATGAACACATCCGCTTCGACGGTCGCCCGGCCCAGAGCCTGTTGAACGTCGCTCCGGACCTGCAGGACCGGTGCCTGCTGGTGGGCGGCGTGTCCAAGACCTACGCCATGACCGGCTGGCGCATCGGCTTTGGCGCGGGGCCGAAAACCCTCACCGACGCCATGGCGGTGGTGCAATCGCAGTCGACCTCCGGTGCTTCTTCGGTTGGCCAGGCGGCGGCGTTGGCGGCCTACACCGGCGGACTGGATTTTCTCGCCGAGCAGGTTGCGGCGTATCAATTGCGCCGGGACATCCTGGTCGCCGCGCTGGAAAACGTCGACGGTCTGCAAGTGCTGGAACCCCAGGGCGGCTTCTTCGTCTTCGTGCGTTGCGCCGGGCTGCTGGGGCGTTCTCGTCCCGATGGCCAGCGCATCGACAACGACGGCGACGTGGTCGCCTGGTTGCTGGAGGAGGGCGTGGCCGGGGTGGCAGGCAGCGCCTATGGGTTGTCGCCGTGGTTTCGCCTGTCGATTGCCACCGCGACCGAGAGTGTCGCCGAAGCAGGGCGGCGGATCGCGACCGCCTGCGGGAAGTTGCAATGATGGAGCTGTTCGTCCACTGGGCTGCCGGTATCGGCCTGAACTACAACTTTCTGCTCGATGCCTATCAGCGCGGCACGCTGGTGCAGGGCGCGCTGACCACGGGGCTGCTGTGCCTGTTCACCATTATCGGCAGCCTGCTCGCGGGCATCAGCCTGGCGGCGATGCTGACGTCGGGCAACCCGTGGCTGGCCAAGCCGGCGCGGGTGTTTATCGAGGTCACGCGCAACACGCCGACCCTGGTGCAGCTGTACTGCGCGTTCCTGGTGCTGAACATGCTGCTGACCCAGGCGGTCGGCGCGGCCAACCCGCTCACGCCGTTCGCCTGGGTGGTGATCGTCATCTCCCTGCACAAGGGCGCATTCCATGCCGAGGCCCTGCGCGCCGGCATCGAGGCGGTGCCCGCCGTGACCCTCGAAGCCGCCAGTTCGCTGGCCTTCAGCAGCCGTCAATTATTGTGGAATGTGCAATTGCCGCTGGCCCTGCGTTTTGCCTTGCCGTCGCTGATCAACAACCTGATCGACCTGGTGAAGATGACCGCCGTGGCCTCGGCGATTGCGGTGGGTGACATCACCTACGCCGCGATCATGATCTGGACCCAGAGCGACAACGTGCTGGAACTGATGATCCTGATCCTGAGCTTCTTCGGCCTGCTGAGTTTTATCGTCAATTGTGTGGGGCGCTGGCTCGAAGCGCGCCTGAGGATGCCCGGCTATGGCCATTGATTCATTCCCGGTGCTGTCGGCCTTGCTGCAATGGTCGCCGGCGCTGGTTGCAGGCTTTGGCCAGAACATCCTCATCAGCCTGTTGGCGATTGGCATTGGTTCGGTGCTGGGCCTGTTGATCGGCGCCCTGGCGCTATCGCCATTGGGGGTTGTCGCGCGGCTGTGGGTGCAGGTATTTCGCAATGCGCCGTGGCTGGTACTGATCTATTTCACCACCTACGTGTTTCCGTTCGAGATTCATATCGGCAGCAGCTACGTGTCGTTTCCCGACTGGATCAAGGTCACGATAGGCCTGGCCCTTCCGGCCAGCGCCAACGTCGCGGAAATCTTTCGCGGCGCCATCGGCTCGATCCCCAGCACCCAGTGGGAAGCCGCGCGTTCGCTGGCGTTCACCCGTGGCCAGCTGTTCCGTTCGATCATCCTGCCGCAGTGCTTCAAGCGCATGTTGCCGCCGTGGATGAACCTCTACGCGGTGGTCACCATGGGCACCGCGCTGGCGTCGCTGGTGGGCGTGCATGACGTGATCGACACCGCGCAGATTGCCAGCAACACCGTGAACATGACCGGTTTTACCGTGGTGATCTACCTCAGCCTGCTGGTGCTGTTCTTCGCCTATTGCTACCCGATTTCCCGTCTCACCCAACACCTGGAGCGCCGCTATGCCTTCTATTGAACCCCTGGTGAGCCTGCGGGATGTCCACCTGTCGTTCGGCGCCAACCCGGTGCTCAAGGGCATCGACCTTGAGGTGCTGCGCGGCCAGGCGGTGTCGATCATCGGCCCGTCGGGCTCGGGCAAGTCCACGATCCTGCGCTGCATCACCGGGCTGTTGCAGCCCCAGCGCGGCAGCATCCGCGTCGGCCAGACCCAGGTCGACACGCTGGCCCAGGAAGCCCAACGCATCGAGTTGCGCAAGCGCGTCGGCTTTGTGTTCCAGCAATACAACCTGTTCCCGCACTTGTCGGTGCTGGAGAACCTGGTGATCGCCCCGCGCAAGGTGCTCGGGCGCAATCGTGCCGATGCAGAAAAAGACGCGCGGGCGCTGTTGGCCAAGGTGCGCATGGAGCACAAGGCCGATGCCTATCCCGGCCAACTCTCCGGTGGCCAGCAGCAGCGCGTGGCGATTGCCCGTGCCCTGGCGATGCGCCCGGAACTGATCCTGTTCGACGAAGTGACCTCGGCACTCGACCCGGAAACCGTCGGCGAAGTGCTGACGGTGATCCGCGAGCTGACCGAGGAGGGCATGACCTGCGTGTTGGTCACCCACGAAATGCGCTTCGCCGAAGAGATCAGCGACGTCGTGTATTTCACCGAAAACGGTGTGATTGTCGAGCATGGCAGCGCCGCGCAGATTTTCCAGAACCCGGCCAGCGAACGCACCCAGACGTTCCTGCGCCATGCCCTGGGCGACTCCGGGCGCCGTGGCCCGATCGCCCATGATCCGTACCTGTTGACCAATTTGAGCCGTTACAGCCTGTCAGTCTGATAAGAGGAAAACCGTCATGAGTAGCGAAAACCGTGCTGCTGTTATCGAAGCGTTCCTGCAGCAAATCCGCGTCATCAACCAGCGCGGCGTAGACCGCGCGGCCCTGGTGGAAATCGTCGGCCTGCTGGAAAACCTCGCCGAGCGGCGCGACCTGTTCAACTTCGATGAATTTCCCGCGCCGGTGCCGGGGCAGGGCAGTACCGCCTTCCGCTATCGCCTGAATGACGATGGCGACACCCCGACGCTGTACCTCAACTCGCTGTTGCCGGGCAAAAGCACAATCGCGCATAACCACGAGACGTGGGCAATCATCAGTGCGGTGGAAGGCCAGGAAATCAACTACGTCTACGCCCGCAGTGATGAAGGCCGTGAGCCGGGCTTCACCACCCTGACGCTTGAGAAAGAAGTGATCGTGCAACCAGGCACCTCGATTTCGTTCCTCGGTGAAGACCTGCACGGCATCAAGGTCGAAGGCGAGCAGGCGACGTTGCACTTCCACCTCTACGGCTTGCCGCTGGAGTCGCTGAACGGCCGGTATGGCGTGGAAGCGGACGGCCGCATCCTCAACTACAACGCCTCGCAGATGGCGCCTTCCATCAAGGCGTATTTGTAAGCACTCCTGAGGATCGTTCCCACGCTCTGCGTGGGAACGCAGGTTGTGACGCTCTGCGTCACGCCAGACACCGGGACGCAGAGCGTCCCAAACGACATTCCCACGCAGAGCGTGGGAATGATCAAAGGGCGGGGTTTTTATGATTGATCTGTACTACTGGCCCACGGGCAACGGCCTCAAGGTCGGGATCCTGCTCGAAGAGCTGGGCCTGGATTACCGCCTGGTGCCGGTAAATATCCGTGAAGGCCAGCAAAAGCACGCCGACTTCCAGCGCATCAGCGCCAACGGGCGTATCCCGGCGATTGTCGACCACCGTCCCGAGGTGCCGTTGAGCCTGTTCGAATCCGGCGCGATCCTCAATTACCTGGCCGACAGCGCCGGGCAATTCCTGCCACCGGCCGGCACTGCCGAGCGGCAGAAGGTCCAGGAATGGCTGTTCTGGCAGGTCGGGCATATCACCCCGTATCTCAGCCAGTTGCAGCTGTTCAAGGAGAAGGCCCCCGAGCCGATTGCCTTCGCCCTCGACCTGTTGAACGCCGAAGCCACGCGCCTATACCGGGTGCTGGAGCAGCGCCTGGCCGAAGTGCCGTATGTGGCCGGCGAGTACTCGGTGGCAGACATGGCGATTTTTCCGTGGATCCAGCCGTTGCGCCAGGGCCAGCAGTTGGCGGACTACCCGCATATCCAGGCCTGGCGCTTGCGCATCCAGGCGCGGCCGGCGGTGCAGCGTGCCTATGCCAAGGGTCGCGAAGTGGCACCGGGCGAACGTTCGTTGGCGTTGCAGTAACTCTTTTCTTACTTTGTTGGGACTTCCATGAGCCAGACCATCACCCCAAGTCAACTGCAGCAATGGCTGTTCGACGGGCAGGAAATCGCCGTATTCGACGTGCGCGAACACGGGCAATACGGCGAGGCCCACCTGTTCCATGGGGTGAACCTGCCCTATAGCCGCCTGGAGCTGGAGGTACGCCGCCTGGCGCCCAACCCGCAGGTGCGCCTGGTGATCTACGACCAGGATGGCGGTGAAGTCGCGGCGCTGGCGGCGGCGCGATTGCAGGCACTGGGCTACCGCCGCGTGCAGGTGCTTGAAGGTGGCGCGCAGGGTTGGCAGGCCGCCGGTTTGCAGCTGTTTGCCGGGGTGCATGTGCCGTCCAAGGCCTTTGGCGAGCTGGTCGAGGAGGCCAGCCACACGCCTCACGTCACCGCGCGGCAACTGGCCGAGTGGCAGGCGCGTGGCGAGCCGCTGGTGGTGCTCGACGGGCGGCCGTTCGAGGAGTACCGCAAGATGACCATCCCCGGTTCGATCTGCTGTCCCAACGGCGAACTCGGCTATCGCGTGCATGACCTGGTGCCGGATGACCGCACGCCGATCGTGGTCAACTGCGCCGGGCGTACGCGCAGCATTATCGGTGCGCAGACGCTGATCAACCTGGGCTTGAAAAACCCGATCTACGCCTTGGAAAACGGCACCCAGGGCTGGTACCTGGAAGACTTCCAGCTGGAGCATGGCAGCACCCGGCGCTACGCCGAGCAGGTCAACGGCGACCTGGCCTCCCAGCGCCAGGCTGCACGGCAACTGGCTGAGCGGGCAGGGGTGACGACGGTGTCGGCGGATCAGGTTCGCCAATGGGCCGATGATGCGCAGCGCAGCCTGTTCCTGTGTGATGTGCGCACTGGCGAAGAGTTTGCCCTGGGCACTTTGCCCGGCGCGCAACACACGCCGGGCGGGCAGTTGATCCAGTCCACCGACCTGTACATCGGCGTGCGCCAGGCGCGCATTGTGCTGGTGGACAGCGATGGCGTGCGCGCACCGATTGTCGCCAGCTGGCTGCGGCAGTTGGGGCATGAGGCCTACGTGCTGAGCGGCGGTATCGACAGTGGCCTGGCCCTGCCGGTGTTGCAGCCGGTGGCGTATGAGCCGTTGCCGTTGATCAGCCCCGAGGCGCTGGCGGCGCAATTGAGTGAGGTAAACCTGGTCGATCTGCGCCCGAGCATGGTGTATCGCAAGGGGCATATTGCCGGTTCTACCTGGTCGATTCGTGCGCAGCTTAAAACCGATCAGCGTCCGCTGGTACTGGTGGCGGATGACCCTGCAGTGGCGGCCTTCGCGGCCCAAGGGCTGTCGGCTCGATTGCTCGACGGCGGCCTCGCTGCCTGGGCAGCGGCTGGCCTGCCGGTCAACGAAGACCCGCAAAACCCGCCCGACGCGCAGTGCATCGACTTCCTGTTCTTCACCCACGACCGCCATAGCGGCAACAAGGACGCCGCCCGCCAGTACCTGGCCTGGGAAATTGGCCTGTTGGCGCAAATGAGTGAGGCGGAAATCGCCAGCCTCAAACCCTTGGCGCCGCCGTCACGCGTGCGCACGCGGTTGATCCACGCCGCGCGTACCGAAAAGGGCCACGGTGGCCGCGCAGTCAATGTGCCGATCACGCGCCTGAGCACGGTGCTGTTCGACAACCTGGCGCAAATGCGCGACGCCCGTGCCCGCCGCGACAGCGAGCGCGTGCTGACCTACGGCGCGCGGGGCAACCCGACCTCCCACGCGCTGGAAGATCTGGTGAGCGAACTCGAAGGTGGCTACCGCACGCGTCTCTACGGCACGGGCCTGGCGGCAGCGGCCCAGGTGTTCCTGGCCTATCTGCGCCCCGGCGATCATGTGCTGATCACCGATGCGGTGTACTCGCCGGTGCGCAAACTGGCCTGCGAGTTTCTCCAGCCCTTCGGCATCGAAGTGAGTTACTTCTCGCCGGATGGCAAGGGCGTGGAAGCGCAACTGCAAGCCAATACCCGGCTGGTCTACGCCGAAGTGCCGGGTTCGCTGCTGTATGAGCTGTGCGATTTGCCTGCGATTGCAGCGTTGTGCAAGCCGCGCAACATCCTGCTGGCCGTCGACAACACCTGGGGCTCAGGCTACCTGTACCGGCCACTGGCATTGGGCGCGGACATTTCGATCATGGCCCTGACCAAATACCTCGGCGGGCACAGTGACGTGATGATGGGCAGCGTGTGCACCACCGAGGCTGCGTGGCCGGCGCTGGGCAAGATGAGTGATACCTTCGGCAATTCGGTGAGTGCCGACGATGCCTACCTGATCCTGCGCGGTGCCCGCACCCTGGCGTCGCGCCTGGATGTGCACGAGCGCCAGGCCGTGGACATTGCCCTGTGGTTGCAGGCGCAGCCGCAGGTCAAGCGCGTGTTCCACCCGGCGCTGCCCGAGCATCAGGGGCATGCGCTGTGGCGTCGCGACTTCACCGGCAGCAATGGGTTGTTGTCATTTGAGTTGGCCAGTGCCGATGCCGGCTACGTCGAACGCTTTATCGACGGCTTGCAGCTGTTTGGCCTGGGGGCTTCGTGGGGCGGCTATGAAAGCCTGGTTACCGTGGCCGACACCCAGGACCGCGACAGCGCAACCGACCGGGCGTTGAACCCGGTGGTGCGTTTGCATATCGGTCTGGAAGATGTGGCGGCGCTGATCGAGGACCTGCAGCGCGGGTTTGCGCTGGCAGGTTGAGGCCTAGGCGCTCCCACGCAAGGTGGGAGCGCGCAGCCGGTCAGTGCTTGACCGGCGTCGGCAGGGTCACGAGGTTGACGTAGCCGTCCCAGAATGTCTTCTGATCCACGCCGAACACCACCTTGGCCTTCTGCGTGCCTACCGGGGCGCCTTTCTTGTAGCCCAGTGCGCGGCCGTAGTCGGCGCCAAAGGTGGCGTCCACATCCACCCACAACTCGCGTGACTCGGTCACGATCTGCGGGTTGACCAGGTACAGCGCCGGCAGGCTGTCCCAGGTGAAGCTGTGGTAGCTGGGGTCCTTGTCGAACAACGGGCCGAACTCATGCTTGTACAGGTCGGCAATCGCGCCTTTCTGCGCAATCACGCGCTGGTACACCGACTTGTCGAAGGTGACCTTCTCGCACACATCGTTGGGGAAAATCACGTGTTCGATGGGCGCGCGCAACACGATCTTCGCCGCCTCCGGGTCGAACCACCAGTTGAACTCCGCTGCCGGCGTGGTATTGCCCGGAATCTCCAGGGCGCCGCCCATGTACACGATGCGCTTGATCAGCGGCACGATGTCCGGCGCCGAGCGGATCGCCAGGGCGACGTTGGTCAGCGGGCCGACTGCCAGGATCGTCACCTGATGCGGGTTGGCCCTTACGCTGTCGACGATGAATTGCGCGGCGGTTTCCTTGCGCAGCTGGGTGTGGGTCGCCAGGCCATCCGGTGGCGCGACCAGCTGGGAGGGCGAGGTCGGTCGCGGGTTCTTGAAGGCTCCCGGCCAACCCGAGCCGAACAGGGCTTTTTCCGCCTCGTAGGTGGCGTAGTCATGCAGCAGCGGGTAGGCGGCGCCGGAATACACGCCGACCTCTTTCTCCACGCCCATGCGCTCCACGGCCTTGAGGGCGTCGACCTGTTCCTGGTCGACCCAGGCGTTGCCGCTGACCAAGGTCATGCCCAGCAGGTCGATGCGTTTTTGCGCGTGCAGTTGGGCAAGCATGATGAAGGCCTGGCCGTCATCGTTGAGCACATTGAAGTCAGTGTCGAAGATGACTTTTTCCGCTGCCTGCGCGGTGCCGGCACACAGGCCGACCGCGACAAGCAGGGCACAGCGTTTCAGAAAGCCTTGCATGGTGGTTCATCCGAAAGAGTGGGTGTGATCAACGGTTCACCAGTTTCGCCGGCAAGGCGATGACCAGGAAGCTGCTGAGAATCAGGCAGCCGGCGAAAAACCACAAGGCACCCGCGCTGCTGCCTGTGACGTCGATCGCCACCCCCATCAACGAGTTGCTCACCAGGCCGGCGATATTCGCCAGCGAGCAGGCCAGGGCGAAGCCGGTAGCCGCGGCGGTGCCTTTGAGAAAGGTCGCCGGCAGGCTGAAGAACACCGGCACCGCGCCGATGATCGCCGCCGAGGCAATCGCGAACAAGGCGACGGTGGCCGCGACGTTGTGGGTAAAGAACGTGCTGGTGGCCATCGCGGCGGCGCCGATGAAAAACGGCACGATGATGTGCCAGCGGCGTTCGCGGTGTTTGTCTGAACTGGCGCCGATCAGCAGCATGCCCAGCAGTGCAGCGACGCTTGGCAGCGCGGTGAGGATGCCGATATGGAAGGTGTCGGTGACCCCGGCGTTGCGAATGAAGGTCGGCATCCAGAAGCCCATGGCGTAGGCGCTGAGCAGGATCGAGAAGTCGATACCGCCGAGCATCCACACTTTGAGGTTGAAGAAGCCGTCACGGAAGCTGTGCTTGCTGCCGTTGCTGTCGGCGTCGTCCTTGCGCAGCTCGGTTTCCAGCAGGGCCTTTTCTTCGTCCGACAGCCACTTGGCCTGTTGGTAGGTGTTGGGCAGTGCCCAGAACGTCAGTACGCCGAGCAGCACGCTGGGCACGGCTTCGATCAGGAACAGCCATTGCCAGCCGCGCAGGCCGGCCATGTGGTCGAAGTGGCCCATGATCCAGCCGGACAACGGCCCGCCGATCACGCTGGACAGCGGCAGGCCGATCATGAACAGCGCGATGATGCGCCCGCGCCGGTAGGTGGGGAACCAGGTGGTCAGGTAGTACAGCACGCCCGGCAGGAAGCCGGCTTCGGCGGCGCCGAGCAGAAAGCGCAGGATGTAGAACTGGGTGGTGGAGGTGACCAGCATGGTGCAGGCCGACAGCAGGCCCCAGGTGATCATGATGCGCGCGATCCAGATCTTCGCACCGACCCGTTCCAGCACCAGGTTGCTCGGGACTTCAAACAGGATATAGCCGACAAAGAACAGGCCGGCGCCAAGGCCGAACGCGGTTTCGCTGAACTGCAACTGGTCGAGCATCTGCAGTTTGGCGAAACCGATGTTGATCCGGTCGAGGTACGCGGCCAGATAACAGAAACACAGGAACGGGATCAGCTTCCAGGTGATCTTGTGGTAAAGCGTGTTGACCGGGTCGGCGACCGTGGTCGCGGGCGCTGCATTCGCAATGGGCATCGGGGTGTCTCCTGGCGGTGACTTATGGTTTTTATACAGCCGCTTTTCTTTCAGCACTTCGGAGTGCTGTAGAAGCGACTTCCAAAGGCAGTGTCAGAAGACTGAGGGGGCCTGGAGGCGATCACGAGTGGGAACCGGCCTGGGTGGGCGCGGGCTTGACTGCGATGACATCGACGCGGTGTAGCTGATACACCGCAGCGTCTGCATCGCGGGCAAGCCCGGCTCCCACAGGGATCGGTTCCCACAGGGGATTGCATTCCAAGGCCTGGGCCTCAGTTTTTCAAGACCGCGCTCTATGGCGCGGTTCTTGGTACCGTCTTATTGCTCCCTGAATTTGCTCATGGCCTCCTGTTTGCTCACCACGTCGCCGTACTTGCTGTCGATATCGAACAGGTTGGCTTCGTGGGGCGCGGGGTGTCGGTCGCCGACGCACTCGCGCACGACGATGGTGCGAAACCCGTGTTGCACCGCGTCCACCGCCGTTGCACGAATGCAGCCGCTGGTGGAGCAGCCGGCGAGGACCACCGTGTCGATACCCTGGGCGTGCAGCATCGGGGCCAGGCTGCTGCCAAAAAACGCACTGGCGTATTGTTTGGTGATCACCACTTCATCGGCCTGGGGCAGCACCTCGACGCAGAACGCCGCGAGCGGGTTGCCTTCGACCATGTCTTTCATCACCGGGGCCTTCTTGACCCAGATGCCGCCGTCGGCGAAATGGCCGGGATGGTAACGGATATTGGTGTGTACCACCGCAATCCCGTGCTGGCGTGCGGTGGCCAGCAGCTCGACGCTTTCCGCCACGGCGATCACCACTTCGGGGGCATAGAGCGGCGCGCCTTCGGTGGTGTAGCCCTGCATGAAGTCGATCATCAGCAATGCGGCTTTTTTGCCGAAGCCGATACGGTTGCCCCAGACGCCTTGATAGTTGGCGTTGGCGGATTGTTCAGTCATGTTCGACCCTCATTGATGGGTGGTGCACAGGCTCTGTTTTTGTGGTGAGCGAGCTTTTTGTGGTGAGCAGGCTGTTGTGGTCAGTGGCTTGTTGTGGAGTGCAGGCTTTTTTGTGGTGAGCGGGCTTGCCCCGCGTTGGGTGGCGAAGCCGCCCCAATAGAGCCCATGCGGTCTTTCAGGTAGTCCGCGGCGCCTGGTTTCAGGGCGGCTTCGCCCCCCAACGCGGGGCAAGCCCGCTCACCACAACAAGCCCGCTCACCACAACAAGCCCGCTCACCACAACAAGCCTGCTCACCACAACAAGCCTGCTCACCACAAAAAAAACCAGTCACCACAACAAGCCGACAGTCCACAACCAGCCCGCTCACACCACGACAAGCGCGCCTATCACAAAAGTCTCAGCCACTCCCTCGCTCCCTCAATAAGCACCAGACAGCAGGGCACCCGCGCCGGGGACGATGGGTTCCAGGTCCAGGGCCTTGAGCATGGCGTAGGTGGTAGCGATGGCGGCGGTAAGCACTGGTTTGCCGGTTTGCGCCTCGACCTTGGCCACCACTGGCAGCGACTGCATCTGCACGCAGGCCGATAGCACGATCACGTCGACGCCTTCCAGGTTCATCCCGGCGACGATGGCCGGCAGGTTTGCCGGGTCGTGGCGGGCCACTTCGAGGTTGTCGGGAATCTCCAGCGCGCGCCAGTCCACCACCTCGAAGCCTTCTTCACGGATGTAGTTCACCACCAGTTCGGTCAGCGGCTTCATGTACGGCGCGACAATCGCGATGCGCTTGGCGCCCATCACCTTGAGGCCTTCGATCAGCGCGCCGGCACTGGTGATGACCGGGGCGTTGGCGTCGTTGTCAGCAGTGGCCTTGCGCAGGCGCTGTTCGGAATTGCGGTGGTAACCCAGGCCCATGGCCATGATCGCCACCAGGCACGCGTAGCCCAGCACGTCGACCTTGGCGTCGGACAGCTCGACGGCGCAACGGTCGGACTCGCCGTCCATGGCCGCCAGTTCTTCCTTGCGCACTTGCTTCATGCGCATGCGACTGGAGTGAAAGGTAAAACGCTCGGGCCGGATCGCCTGGCGGGCGGTGAGCATCGCCGGGATCTCGGTTTCCATGGTGGTGTTGGAACTCGGCACGATCTGGCCGATGCGGTAAGGCTTCTGCATGGTGGTCTCCATGGTTATTGTTCGAGGAAGTCGCCGAGGGCGTGGAAGAAACCGTCGAGGTCATCCCAGGGAATCATGTGTCCGGCATTCGGCACGCGGGCGACCTGGATGCCGGGTTGCAGGTCCTGGATTTCGGCAATGTCGTCATCGAGGATCACGCCGCCACGCCCGGCCACCATCAACAGGGCAGGGGCCTTCAGATGGGGCAGGTGCTGGTGGAAATCCACGCTGTGGAAGTCATTGAAGGCACGCACGATGGCGGGCTCGTAGCAGGTGTGCAGCCATTCCGCGCGCAGCTGCAGCTGCTCGTCGGTCCAGGTGGCGCAGAAGGCGCGCATCGCCTCGCCATCCATGCCGAGCTGCGATTGGCGGATCGAATCGACATACCACGGCAGCTTGCTCGGGTATTCGCGGCGACCCGGGCCGGAGACGGGCGGGTCGATCAGCACCACGCGGTTGACGCCCTGGGGATGCAGCACGGCGCTGCGAACAGCAAAGCGCGCGCCCATCGAGTGGCCCATCAGGTGGTAACTCTCGAGGCCGAGTGCGTCGGCAAAGGCACCGATGTCCTCGGCGCAGGTGTCGGCGCTGTAATCCAGCTCGGGCCCGGTCGACGACAAGCCGCGACCGCGTACGTCCAGCACGTAGGTGTCGAACTGCGCGCCAAGACGCTCGGCGACGAAGCCCCAGGTGATCGCCGGACTGGTGATGCCGGGGATCAGGATCAGCGCCGGGCCTTTGCCGCCGTAGCGCAGGTAGTGCTGGCGAATGCCGTTGGCCTGGACGTTGCCGCCGTAGAGGTAGGTGCTCACGCGGCCACCCCCGACTTCAGTTCCTGGGCATACAGGTCATAGCCGTAGACCCAGGCCGGGTCTTCCTGGGTCCGCAGCCAGGTATTGGCGTTGGACACGGCCTGCACGCGGGAGGCGCGCTCCTTGCGGTTGGCTTCGTAGAGCTGGAACGCGGTGCGGTAATCGCTGATCCCGGTTTCCTGCAGGCAGCGGGTAAGCATCGCCGCGTCTTCGATGGCCATGCCGGCGCCCTGGGCCATGTGGGGTTTCATCGGGTGGCAGGCGTCGCCCAGCAGCACCAGGCGACCACGGCTCCACAGTGGCAACGGGTTGCGGTTGCGCAGCGGCCATTTGGTCACGCTTTCGGTGGACTCGATCAGCGCCTGCACGGTGGGGTGGTAGCCCTTGAACGCGTCGAACATCTCTTCGCGGCTACTGTCGACGAACGCGCCCTGGAAGTCCCATTCGGCATGCGGCACGCCCGTCACGTAGTAGTACTCGTCGCGCTTGCCGGTGGTGTAATACACCATCATGTGGCGGTCTTCGGTCCACCACTTGATGCAGTCTTCGAACTTGAGGTCGTACTTGGCCAGTTGGTCGCCACGGATCAGCGCGCGGTGCGCAACCCAGCCGCTGTACAGCGGTTTTTCCACGCCGAGCAGTTCTTCGCGGATCTTTGAATTGATGCCATCGGCGCCGATCACGATGTCGGCGTAGGTCACTTCGCCGTCGGCGAAGGTCAGGCGCACCTGGGTGTCGGTTTCTTCGAGGGTTTCCAGGCGCTTGTTGAAGTGCAGGGTGCCGGGCTTGAGAGTGGACATCTGCAGCGCGTGCAGGTCGCCACGGTGCACGGTGATGTAGGACGCGCCGTAGCCGGTGAGTGGAATGCGCGAGAGGTAGTCACCACTTTCGCCGCAGCGGCTGAACCAGTGCTCGGGGTGCGAGCCCATCAGGTCCAGCTGCTTTTCGATGCCCATGCGGCGGAAGATTTTCATGATGTTGGGGCCCATGTGGATCCCCGCGCCCAGTCGGGAAAATTCCGGCGCCTGCTCGTACACGTCCACATCGAAACCGGCTTGCTGCAACAGGGTGGCTGCAGCGGCGCCGCCCAGGCCGGCACCGACGATGGCGATTTTTTGTGTGCTTCCCATGGGGCGTGATCCTCTCTCTTGTTGATTGTCGGCGGCGTCTGTCCGCAAGGTTTTTAAAGTGTATACGCTCATTTTTTGAAATGGGAAGCCCACCTTTAAAAATTTATTTTCCAGCCGTGATTTTCATCTGTAACGCTTTTTACCCTTTATCTGTTGGGTTTGTGTGGAAAGGTAACGTTTTGGTGTGGTGCTTGCAGTTCGCCTTCAATTCAGGTCTTATCGTTATTAAATGGCGTATACGCTATAAAAATGCACCAGAGTGAAGCGCGGTGCCTGAACGTGGTGCAGCCCCCAGAGGAGACAGGAAAATGCCGGTAAGCGATTGCGAACTGACCCAGATGTTTGAACACGTGCTGACGCTGTCGAAGGTCGACCCGACGCAGAGCGTCGCGGTGCTCAAGAGCCATTACTCCGACCCCCGCACCGTGCGCGCTGCGATGGACGCGGCGCAGCGCCTGGGGGCCAAGGTGTATGCGGTGGAGTTGCCATCGTTCAATCACCCACGGGCGATGGGCAATGACATGACTGCCTACTGCGGCGACACGGCGCTGACCGGCAATATCGCCGCGCAACGCGCGCTGGAGGCGGCCGACCTGATTGTCGACACCATGATGTTGCTGCATTCGCCGGAGCAGGAGCAGATCCTCAAGACCGGCACACGTATCCTGCTGGCCGTGGAGCCGCCGGAAGTGCTGGCGCGGATGCTGCCTACCGAGGAAGACAAGGTGCGTGTGCTGGCTGCCGAGCAGCTGTTGAAGCAGGCGCGCTCGATTCATGTGAAGTCGCGTGCCGGCAGCGATTTTCGTGCGGCACTGGGGCAATACCCGTCGGTGACCGAGTACGGATTTGCCGACGAGCCTGGGCGCTGGGACCACTGGCCCAGCGGCTTCCTGTTCTCCTGGCCCAACGAAGAAACCGCCGAGGGCGTGCTGGTGCTGGACATCGGCGACATCCTGCTGCCGTTCAAGACCTACACACGCGAGAAGATCACCCTGGAGATCGAGAAGGGCTTTATCACTGGTATCCACGGGGGATTCGAGGCCGAGTACCTGCGCGACTACATGAAGTACTTCAACGACCCCGAGGTGTACGGCATCTCCCACATCGGCTGGGGCCTGCAGCCTCGGGCGCAGTGGACCGCCATGGGCCTGCACGACAAGAACGACGGCATGTGCATGGACGCGCGGGCGTTCTACGGCAATTTCCTCTTCTCCACCGGGCCGAACACCGAAGTGGGCGGGACGCGCAAGACGCCGTGCCACATGGACATTCCGCTGCGCAATTGCGATGTGTACCTGGATGACCAGGCCGTCGTCATCGCCGGCGATGTGGTCGCACCGCCAGCCTCCCTGGCACGCTGAATACCCACTGTGGGAGCGGGCTTGCTCGCGAATGCGCTACGTCAGTCAACAATGCGCCACCTGGCACACCGCATTCGCGAGCAAGCCCGCTCCCACATTTCGACTGCGTTCCGGCAATGAGATCCTTGAGTCATTGCGACAACCTCGCCATCATGCTTCCCCATCGCTAGCCACCCACCGAGCTTCGCCGTGCCTGATTCCTACGTTTTTTCTGAGCAAGTTGGTCACCTGTTGCGCAAGGCTTACCAGCGTCACCTGGCGATTTTTCAGCAGAATGTCGGCGACTCCCAGCTCACCGCCGTGCAGTTCGTCACCCTGTGTGCGCTGCGCGATCACGGTGCAAGTTCGCTGACTGAACTGGTCAAGGCCACGGCAGTGGACCAGGCGACCATTCGCGGTATCGTCGAGCGGCTCAAGGCCAAGGAGTTGATCACGCTTGAGCCCGACCCGCAGGACAAGCGCAAAGTCGTGGTCGACCTGTCCCCGGCCGGCGCCGAACTGGTCGCGCAAACCGCGCCGCGTGCTGCACAGATCAGTGAACTGACCATGAGCAACCTCAACCCCGCCGAACGCGTGGCAGTGCTGTTCCTGTTGCGCAAGATGATCGAGGATCCGCAGGAGTAGGGCGGCAGGGTTGTGAGCTGACCAGCGGTGCTCAGCAGACTTTCCTGTGGTGAGCGGGCTTGCTTGTGGTGAGCAGGTTTGCTTATGTTGAGCAAGCTTGCCTGTGGTGAGCGGGCTTGCCCCGCGTTGGGGCGCGAAGCGGCCCCTTTCAAGCATGCTGTGTGATTGCTGAAGAATTGCGGTGTGTGGTTTTGGGGCTGCTACGCAGCCCAACGCGGGGCAAGCCCGCTCGCCACAAAAGAAGTCTGCTCACTACAAAAGAAGACTGCTCACTACAGGAAGTCTGTTCACCACAAAGAAGGCTGCTCACTACAGGAAGTCTGTTCACCACAAAGAAGGCTGCTCACTACAGGCAGTCTGTTCACCACAAAGAAGGCTGCTCACTACAGGCAGTCTGTTCACCACAAAGAAGGCTGCTCACCACAGGCGGTCTGTTCACCACAATAAGCCAGTTCACCACAGGTAGTCTGTTAACCACTTCCCCCATTGGCACCGTTTTTGCTCCAGGTTGATGTAGCAGCCACTTCATCAGTCAAGTGTGTCGTGAGACCCCAGGTCCGCGGCGCTTTTTTTTGACTGTTTAATGCAGTGACTACTTCACCAACTGTTACGGGCGAAGCGAATGATCAGCCAGCACATTACGGTAACGCTTGAGGTCAACGGGCAGCAAAGCGACGTCAGCGCCATGGCGGATACGCCGCTGTTGTTGGTGTTGCGCAATGACCTGCAGCTCAACGGCCCCAAGTACGGCTGCGGCCTGGGCGAGTGCGGTGCCTGCACGGTGATCATCGATGGCGTGGCGGCGCGTTCCTGTGTGTTCCCGCTGTCCGGCGCGGTGGGGCGCGAGATTGTCACCCTGGAAGGCCTCGGCACGCGGCAGGCGCCGCATCCGGTGCAGCAGGCCTTTATCGATGAGCAGGCCGCGCAATGCGGCTACTGCCTCAACGGCATGATCATGACCACCAAGGCCTTGCTCGACCGTAACCCCAACCCCAGCGAAGCCCAGGTGCGCAACGAGCTGTCGGGCAACCTCTGTCGCTGCGGCACCCATATCGAAATCCTCCGCGCGGTGCTGCGTGCCGCTCGCCTCATGACCGTGGATTGATGACCATGACCGACACTCCGCTTTCCCGTGACCAGTGGCTGGCCAAGGCCGGCGTCCTGTTGATCGTCGATGACGTGCTGCCGCCTTCGGGCCCGGTGGCCAAGGGCGGTACGCCGACCGTGAAGCCCAAGGAACTGGGGCTGTTTATCGCCGTCAACGACGACGGCCTGGTGTACGCATTCAACGGCCATGTGGATTTGGGCACCGGTATCCGCACTTCGCTGGCGCAGATCGTCGCCGAAGAACTGGACCTGGGCATGGACCAGGTGAAGATGGTGCTTGGCGACACCGAGCGCGTGCCGAACCAGGGCGCGACGATTGCCAGCGCGACCTTGCAGATTTCCGCCGTGCCCTTGCGCAATGCGGCCGCCGAGGCGCGGCGCTTCTTGCTGGCGCGGGCGGCGGGGCGCTGGGGGGTGAGCACCGCCAGCCTCAAGGTCGACGCCGGTGTGATTCAAGCGGCGGACGGGCGCACCACCACCTACGGCGAACTCGTCAGCGGCCAGCACGACCAGTTGCGCATCAGCGGCGACGCACCGCTCAAGGCCGTCGAGGATTACCGCCTGGTGGGCAAGGGCGCTGCGCGGGTGGATATTCCCGGCAAGGCCACCGGCGAACTGACCTATGTGCACGACATGCGCGTGCCCGACATGCTCCATGGGCGGGTGATCCGCCCGCCGTACGCCGGCCTGGATTGCGGCGAGTTTGTCGGCAACAGCCTGCTGCGCGTGGACGAGGCCTCCATCGCGCATATCCCCGGCATCGTCGCGGTCGTGGTGATCCGCGATTTTGTCGGCGTGGTGGCGCTGCGTGAGGAGCAGGCGATCAAGGCCGCCGAGGCGCTGCAGGTGCACTGGAAACCTTGGAACAATGGGTTGCCGGACATGAGCGATGTGGAACAGGCCATCCGTGACAATCCACGGGTGCGCCGCACCGTCCTCGACCAGGGCAATGTCGATGAAGCGCTGGCGGGTGCCAGCCAGCGCCTGTCGCGCAGTTATTTGTGGCCTTACCAGATGCACGGTTCGATCGGCCCGTCCTGTGGCGTGGCGGACTATCAAGCCAGCGGCAGTCGCGTCTGGTCCGGCAGCCAGAACCCGCACCTGTTGCGCGCTGACCTCGCGTGGCTGCTCGAATGCGATGAAGCGCTGATCGACGTGATCCGCATGGAAGCCTCCGGCTGCTACGGGCGTAACTGCGCTGACGATGTCTGCGCCGACGCCTTGCTGCTGTCGCGTGCGGTGGGCAAGCCGGTGCGCGTGCAATTGACCCGCGAGCAGGAACACTTGTGGGAACCCAAGGGCACCGGGCAGTTGATGGACGTCGACGGTGGCCTCAACGCCGACGGCAGCATCGCCGCCTATGACTTCGAAACCAGCTACCCGTCCAACGGCGCGCCAACCCTGGCATTGCTGCTGACGGGGCGCGTGGAGCCGGTGGCGGCGATGTTCGAGATGGGCGACCGCACCTCGATCCCGCCGTACGACATCGACAACATGCGCGTGACCATCAACGACATGGCGCCCATCGTGCGTGCGTCGTGGATGCGCGGCGTGTCGGCGTTGCCCAATACCTTCGCGCATGAATCCTATATCGATGAACTGGCGTTTGCCGCTGGCGTCGACCCGGTGGAATACCGCCTGCGCTACCTCAAGGACGAGCGCGCCATCGACCTGGTGAAATCCACCGCCGAACGCGCCAACTGGTCGCCGCGCACCGCGCCGATGCAGACCGCCAATCCAGACCACCTGCTGCGTGGCCGTGGCTTTGCCTACGCGCGCTACATCCACAGCAAGTTTCCCGGCTTCGGCGCGGCATGGGCGGCCTGGGTCGCGGACGTGGCGATCGACAAGCAGACCGGCGATGTGTCGGTGACGCGGGTGGTGATCGGTCATGATTCGGGGATGATGATCAACCCGGCGGGGGTGCAGCATCAGATCCACGGCAATGTGATCCAGTCCACCAGCCGCGTGCTCAAGGAGCGCGTGACCTTTGAAGAGTCGACGGTGGCGAGCAAAGAGTGGGGCGGTTACCCGATCCTGACGTTCCCGCAGGTGCCGCAGATCGACGTGCTGATGATGCCGCGCCAGGACCAGCCACCGATGGGCGCCGGTGAGTCCGCCTCGGTGCCCAGCGCGGCGGCGATAGCCAACGCGATCTACGATGCCACCGGGATTCGCTTTCGCGAGTTGCCGATCACCCCGGAGCGCGTATTGGCGGCGCTGAACGCCGGCACCTTGAGTGAGCCGGCCAAGTCGCCGCAAAAACGCCGTAAATGGTGGTTCGGTGCGCTGTTCGCGAGCTTGGGCGCGCTGCTGGCCACGGCCTGGCCGTTTCACCCCGAGATCGCGCCGATAGCGCCGCCGAGCGCCGGCACCTGGTCCAAGGCCACCCTGGAACGCGGGCGCCTGCTGGCGGCCGTCGGCGATTGCGCGGTGTGCCACACGGCGCCCGGTGGCGCGACCAATGCCGGTGGGCTGGCAATGCAAACGCCGTTCGGCACGCTGTACAGCAGCAACATCACCCCGGATGTCAAAACCGGCATCGGCGCCTGGTCGTACCCGGCGTTCGAGCGAGCGATGCGCGACGGCATTGGCCGTGATGGGCGCAACCTCTACCCGGCGTTTCCCTACACCGCGTTTCGCAATATCGACGATGCCGACATGCAGGCGCTGTATGCCTACCTGATGTCCCAGGCCCCGGTCAGCCAGGCGCCGACACCGAATGCCATGCGCTTTCCGTTCAATATCCGGCCGTTGATGGCGGGCTGGAATGCGCTGAACCTGCGGCGGGGTGAGATCACGCCACAGCCTGAGCGCGGTGAGCAGTGGAACCGTGGCAACTATCTGGTCAATGGCCTGGGGCACTGCGCCGCCTGCCATTCGCCGCGTAACCTGATGGGTGCGGAGAAGGGCGGCCAGTCGTTCCTGGCGGGGGGCATAGTGGATGGCTGGGAAGCGCCGGCATTGACGGGGTTGTCCAAGGCGCCGACACCGTGGACCGAAGAGCAGTTGTTCACCTATTTGAGCACCGGCTATTCCGAGGCGCACGGGGTGGCCGCCGGCCCGATGGGCCCGGTGGTGAGTGAGTTGGCGAAGTTGCCCAAGGCGGATATCCGCGCGATGGCGGTGTACCTGGCGTCGCTGAATGGCGAGGCGGCGGCCGAGGCCAAGGTCGCCGCCGCAGCGACGGTGCCGAATCCGAATGGCCGACGCGTGTTCGAGGGTTCGTGCAAGGCCTGCCATGCCGACGGCCTGGGGCCGAAGTTGTTTGGGGTCAGCCCCTCATTGGCGACCAATACCAATGTGCACAGTGATCAGCCGGATAATTTGATCAAGGTGATTTTGCAAGGCATCAGCAACCCTGCGACCAAGGACCTGGGGTACATGCCGGGTTTCAAGGACAGCCTGTCGAACACGCAAGTGGCGGAGCTGGTCGGCTATCTGCGCGGGCAGTTCGCGCCGAACGCGCCAGCATGGAATGGCCTGGAGCAGAAGGTCGCTCACTTGCGTGCGAACCCCGGTACGCACTGATAGCACGGGCGATAAGCCGATCAACTGTGGGCGCCGGGCAAGCCCGGTTTCCACAGTTGGAATGGGTTTCTACACGGAGACCGGGGTGACGCCCCGCACCACCAAGTCACTGATAAACCCCAGCCAATCCTGCTGCTGCCGCTTGTTCGACAAGTCTTCGCCGAGGAATGAGCTGAGGGTGTGGCGGTTGGAGTTATAGAAGTAGCAGAGCGAGGCGATCATCAGGTACACGTGCTTGAGGTCGACATCCTCGCGGAACACGCCCTGGGCCTGGCCCGCCTCGATGATCGGGCGCAGTACGCCGACTGCTTCCCCGGACAATCGGCGCAATTCGCCGGACTGCTGCGCGTGTTTGCCCTGGTGCAGGTTCTCGATACTCAGGATCGCCACGAACTCCGGGTGCTTGACGTAGTAGTTCCAGATAAATGCCACCAGTTCGCGCAGGGCCTGCACTGGCGTGTCGAGGTCCAGTTTGAGCGTGCTTTCGGCTTTGTTGAACTGCTCGTAGGTGTGTTCCAGCACGCAGACGAACAGGTGCTCCTTGCTGCCGAAATAGTAATAAAGCATGCGGTCGTTGGAGTCCGCTTCCTTGGAAATGCTGTCGACACGCCCGCCGGAATAGCCGTCGCGGGTAAACACCTTGATCGCCGCCTGCAGGATGCGCGCGCGCGTCTGGTCCGCCTGTTGGGCTCGGATCCCGGTCTTCTTGATTGCCATGCCAGCGCGCCTTCGACGACAGTTTGGCGCGAAATATAGCATGGGCATTTTGCCGGCCGTTCTGTGACCGACAAGTTCTGTAATAAAAACGCCATTGCACTGGGGATTAAACCCGTGACGGGCTATTTTGGTGCGTCTCAATAACTAGAGTAGCCATGGATGAAATACCAACCCTTCAGCCGTACCTTGATTGCCACTGCACTGGTGTTGACGGTCAGTGGCGTTCACGCCGCGTCCCAGGCCCCGGTGGCCGGTGAAAACGGCATGGTGGTAACGGCCCAGCATTTGGCCACTCATGTCGGTGTGGATGTACTCAAGGCCGGCGGCAACGCGGTCGATGCGGCCGTGGCAGTCGGCTATGCGCTGGCCGTGGTGTACCCGGCGGCCGGCAACCTCGGTGGCGGCGGTTTCATGACCGTGCAGCTGGCCGACGGACGCAAGACCTTCCTCGACTTCCGCGAAAAAGCCCCGTTGGCGGCCACCGCCGACATGTACCTGGACAAGGCCGGCAATGTCGTCGAAGGCCTCAGTGCCAAAGGCCACCTGGCCGTCGGCGTGCCCGGCACCGTGTCTGGCATGGAACTGGCCCTGAGCAAATACGGCACCCTCAAGCGCGCCCAGGTGATTGCCCCGGCGATCAAGCTGGCGGAAAACGGTTTCGAGCTGGAGCAGGGTGATATCGACCTGCTGCACACCGCCACCGGCGAGTTCGAAAAAGACCAGGACATGCGCGGGATCTTCCTGCACAACGGCCAGCCGATGCAGGTCGGCCAGAAACTGGTGCAGAAAGACCTGGCCAAGACCCTCAAGGAAATCTCCGCCAAGGGCAGCGACGGCTTCTATAAAGGCTGGGTCGCCAAGGCGCTGGTGGATTCCAGCCAGGCCGGCAAGGGCATCATCACCCAGGCTGACCTCGACAAGTACAAGACCCGTGAACTGGCGCCCATCGAGTGCGACTACCGTGGCTACCACGTGGTCTCGGCACCGCCTCCGAGCTCCGGTGGCGTGGTGATCTGCCAGATCATGAACATCCTCGAAGGCTACCCGATGGCCGACCTCGGCTATCACTCGGCCCAGGGCCTGCACTATCAGATCGAAGCAATGCGCCACGCCTACGTGGACCGTAACAGCTACCTCGGTGACCCGGATTTCGTGAAGAATCCGATCGCCCATCTGCTGGACAAGGACTACGCCGCCAAGCTGCGCGCCGCCATCGAACCGCAGAAGGCCGGGGACTCCCAGGCAATCAAGCCGGGCGTGTCGCCGCATGAAGGCAACAACACCACTCACTATTCGATCGTCGACAAGTGGGGCAACGCGGTGTCGGTGACCTACACCCTCAACGACTGGTTCGGTGCGGGCGTGATGGCGAGCAAGACCGGGGTGATCCTCAACGATGAAATGGACGACTTC
>Ga0153921_1000099_pt1 | contig 73171 bp, 79 predicted proteins | sample TSNJ005MetaG_FD_104691 | JGI IMG/M metagenome (GOLD analysis project Ga0153921, IMG submission 104691) | Attine ant fungus gardens microbial communities from New Jersey, USA - TSNJ005 MetaG | ecosystem: Host-associated > Fungi > Mycelium > Unclassified | place: USA: New Jersey, Brendon T. Byrne... | reverse complement strand
CGGCTGTTAGTTTTTAAAGAACATTTCCGCTAAGACCGTCTTGCTTCGTCTTGCGTCGCTGCATCAGCAGCAGAGAAACGAGATTATGAACATCGTTTCGAAGTCTGTCAACAAGTTTTTGAAGCACCTTATCGACTCGCCTTTCGGCACTTCTTCCAAGACCCGAACCACACGTGATTCGCTGAAACCAAACGGGTCGTGCAAACATCGCACGACCCGCCGATATGCGTCTTGGTGCCGGCTGCAGGACTCGAACCCGCCACCTGATGATTACAAATCAACTGCTCTACCAGATGAGCTAAGCCGGCGAAGGACGAGATTCTACTTCATTTGACGACTTTGAGGTGCGATCTCGCGGGAGATTTTGCGTCGTCGTCCGCAGAGCCCAAAGTCGGCTCCTCGTGATCCGACGCACCCTCAGCTTCCGATCGCTCGTCGGCCATCGACTCGGCCGGGCGCGCCTCGCGTTCGGTCGGTCGCGCAGGCTCCACTGCAGGGTGCTGCGATGGCTCGACCGGGAACGCCATGCCCTGCCCATTCTCGCGCGCGTAGATTGCAAGCACGTTCGCGACCTGGACCTCGATCTTGTGCGACTTGCCCGAGAATCGCGCGCTGAACTCGATCCATTCGTTACCCATCTGCAGCTGGCTCGTCGCCTCGAAGCTGATGTTCAGCACGATCTCGTCATTGCGCACGAACTGACGCGGCACGCGCGTCGCTCCATCGACCCGAACGGCGATATGCGGAGTAAAACCGTTATCCGTGCACCACTCGTAGAGGGCGCGCAGCAGATAAGGCTTGGTGGAGATTTCTTGCATCAACTTTCCTCTGCCGGAGCACGGCCGTGCAAACCCACGCCGCCGCGCTCCGCTCTCGCAAACTATCGACGCATCACCTTTTCGGAAGGCGTCAGCGCTTCAATATAGGCCGGACGGCTGAAGATCCGCTCGGCGTACTTCATCAACGGCGCAGCATTCTTCGAAAGCTCGATGCCATAGTGATCCAGACGCCACAGCAGCGGGGCGATCGCCACGTCCAGCATCGAGAACTCCTCGCCCAGCATGTACTTGTTCTTCAGGAAGATCGGTGCGAGCTGGGTGAGGCGATCGCGGATCGCGCTGCGCGCCTTCTCGTGATTCTTTTCCGCAGCCTTGCCCTTTTCGTTCTCGAGCGTGCCGACATGCACGAACAACTCTTTCTCGAAGTTCAGCAGGAACAGGCGCGCACGCGCACGCTGCACCGGGTCTGCCGGCATGAGCTGCGGATGCGGGAACCGCTCGTCGATATATTCGTTGATGATATTCGACTCGTACAGGATCAGGTCACGCTCGACGAGGATCGGCACCTGCCCGTAAGGGTTCATCACCGCGATGTCTTCCGGCTTGTTGAACAGATCGACGTCGCGGATCTCGAAATCCATGCCCTTTTCGAACAACACCAGCCGGCAGCGCTGGGAGAACGGGCAAGTTGTGCCGGAATACAGAACCATCATGTTTTTAAAGTCCCTTCAGTAAACTCGAAGGGCCGGCCGAGGCGGCTTCCTTGCGGAAGCGCCGTCGCACCGACCCACGCCGTCGATTGGCGTGCTATTTAATATCTCTCCAGTATGCCGCGTTCAGACGCCATGCGAGGAAGCTGAGGAGCGCCAGGAACAGCAGAACCCAGACGCCGAGACGTTTGCGGGTTTGCTGGGCGGGTTCGGACATCCACGAAAGGTACGACACGAGATCGGCCACAGCTGAATCATAATCCACGTTCGACAAGGCGCCAGGCGTCACCTGAGTGTAACCCACGAATCTTTTTACCTTTTCGCCGGTCCTTTCGTCCGTTTCCGTCGTGAACCGCGCGTCGCGGATGCCTTGCAGCGTCCACAGCACATGGGGCATGCCGACGTTCTCGTACACGCGATTGTTCCAGCCGGTCGGCCGCGTCGGATCGCGGTAGAAGCTGCGCATATACGTGTAGAGCCAGTCCCGTCCACGCGCCCTCGCCTCTACCGACAAATCCGGGGGCGACGCGCCAAACCAAGCTTTCGCGTCGTCCGGGCGCATCGCGATGCTCATCGTGTTGCCGATCTTGTCCGTCGTGAACAGCAGATTGTCCTGAATCTCCTTCTGACTGATGCCGAGATCGGTCAGCCGGTTGTAACGCATCAGGGTCGCACTGTGACAGTTCAGGCAATAGTTTACAAACATTTGGGCGCCGTGCTGCAAGGACGCGAAATTGTCGGCGTTGTTCGGAGCGCGGTCGAGCACCGCTTCCTCTTCCGCGTGGGCCGGCGCGCCGCCGAATGAGAACATCGCGGCGGCGATCATCGCCATCATAGAGAGCCATTTTTTCATCGCGTAGTCTCCGGACGTGAGCTCAGTGCTGTTTGTAGTTCACGCGCTCGGGCGGCGTCTTGAATCTGCCGCGCGGCGTCCAGAAAGGCATGCCCAGGAAAAACGCGAAGTAAATAAGTGCGCAAATCTGAGCGATGAGCGTCCCCGCCGGCGATGGCGGCCTCGTCCCCAGAAAGCCGAGCACGAGGAATGCGATCACGAAGATGGCGTACAGAACCTTATGGAACATCGGCCGGTAGCGGATCGACTTCACCGGACTGCGATCGAGCCAGGGCAGGAAGAACAGCGACACCACCGCGGTGCCCATCACCACCACGCCCCAGAATTTCGACTCGGTCAACGCCATGAACACGATCACGACGAGCGCCAGCACCGGCAGCGCGATACGCCACTTGCCGCGCGCCCGCAGCAACGCAAGCACACCGAGCAGCGCAATCACGATCATCAGAACGATCTTGAACGGATCGGTGGTCGCGCGGAGCATCGCGTAAAAGGCGGTGAAGTACCAGACAGGCGCGATCTCCGGCGGCGTTTGCAGCGGATTCGCCGGCACGAAGTTATTTGCCTCGAGGAAGTAACCGCCCATTTCCGGCGCGAAAAAGATAATCGCCGCGAAGATGAGCAGAAAGACGCACACACCGAAGAAGTCGTGGACCGAATAGTATGGATGGAACGGAATGCCGTCGAGCGGAATGCCATTCGCATCCTTCTTCGCCTTGATTTCGATGCCGTCGGGATTATTCGATCCGACTTCATGCAACGCGACCAGATGCGCAACGACGAGTCCGATCAGCACGAGCGGAATCGCAATCACGTGAAACGCGAAGAAGCGATTCAGCGTGACGTCCGATACCACATAATCCCCGCGAATCCACAACGACAAATCCGGACCGATGAAGGGAATCGCGGAGAAGAGATTCACGATGACCTGCGCGCCCCAAAACGACATTTGCCCCCACGGCAACAAATAGCCGAAGAAGGCCTCCGCCATCAGACACAGGAAAATGGCGCAGCCGAAGATCCAGACCAGTTCCCGCGGCTTTCGGTACGACCCGTAAATCAGGCTGCGGAACATGTGCAGATAAACGACGACGAAAAACATCGACGCGCCCGTCGAATGCATATACCGGATGAGCCAGCCCCACGGCACCTCGCGCATGATGTATTCGACCGATGCGAAAGCAAGCGTCGCATCCGGCTTGTAATTCATGACGAGAAAAATGCCCGTCACGATCTGAATAACGAGCACGAGCAATGCAAGCGAGCCGAAGAAATACCAGAAATTGAAGTTCTTCGGCGCGTAGTATTCGGAGACGTGCTTTTTCCAGCTCGCGGTTAGCGGAAACCGGCGGTCGATCCAGCCCGTCAAGCCCGTCGTTTCGACATCCTTGTCTGCGGTCGCCATTTAAGCCTCTCCCTTTTCGTCCTTGCCGATCACGAGTTGCGTCGCCGAAGTGAACATGTATGGAGGCACGTCCAGATTCTGCGGCGCTGGCTTGTTCTTGAAGACGCGGCCCGCCAGGTCATAAGTCGAGCCGTGGCATGGGCACAAAAAACCGCCCGGCCAGTTATCAGGGAGATTGGGTTGAGGCCCCTCGGTGAATCGCGGCGTCGGCGTGCAGCCAAGGTGCGTGCACACGGCCACGGTCACGAGAATGTTCTTGTGATCGGCGCGCGATCGATATTCGTTGTTGCAGTACTCCGGTAACGGCATCGAGAATTCCATTTTGGAATTCGGGTCCGCTACTTCGCTGTCAGCCTTTTTGATGTCAGCCAGCATTTCGTCGGTGCGATTGACGATCCACACCGGCCGGCCGCGCCACGCGACCGTCATCATTTCGCCAGGCTTCAGTCCACTGATGTCGACCTCGACGGGCGCACCCGCCGCCTTGGCTTTCTCCGATGGTGCAAACGAACTGACGAAAGGCACTACGGTTGCCACACCTCCGAAACCACCTGCTACGGTCGTCGCAATCAGCCAGGTACGGCGGCCGCCGTCGACGCGGTTATCGTCCTTGTCTCGCATCACACGCCCCACTTCTGAGTTGGATTTATACCGTCACATCAGTCTTCCGCCGCTAGTGTGCGCGAATGGAGTTGCCATTTACAAGGCCCGCGCAGTAAAAATCACTCGAACTAACCGGGCCTTCCGGGTTTTCCCCACGTTTTCGCGCGTTCTAGTAAAGCAATGTTTTAAGCCAGACGCAGCCGCTCGGTGAACCAAAAATGGGCGACACGCCATTAAACCGGATTATCGATATCGATGAACAAGTGTTCGATATCAATTTCCTCCGACAGATGCGCGCCGAGCGCCTGGACGCCGTATCGCTCGGTCGCGTGATGCCCCGCTGCGATGTACGCGACGCCGGATTCCGCCGCGATATGCATCGTCTGCTCCGAGACCTCACCGCTCACGTAGACATCCGCGCCGGCCTCGACGGCTTGCTCGAAATAGCCCTGCGCGCCGCCGGTGCACCACGCCACGCGCCGCAACTCGCGGTCGGAATCGCCGAAGACGAGCGGCTTGCGGCCAAGCGCATTTTCCACCGTCGCCGTGAAGTGCTCGAGGGAAAGCGGCATCGTGAGCGGCGCGATCCAGCCGAGATCCTGATCGGCAAACCGTCCATCCGCGATCAGACCGAACCGCGCGCCAAGCTGCGCGTTGTTGCCGAGTTCCGGATGCGAATCCAGCGGAAGATGGTACGCGAACAGATTCATGTCGTTGGCGATCAACGTGCGCAAGCGCCGATGCTTCCGTCCGGTGATCTGCGGCGCTTCGTTACGCCAGAAGTAGCCGTGATGGACCAGCACCGTGTCCGCGCCCCAGTCCAGCGCGGCTTCGAGGAATGCGAGCGAAGCCGTCACGCCGGTCGCGATTTTCTGAACGCGGCGAGTGCCTTCCACCTGTAGGCCGTTCGGGCAATAGTCCTTGAAGCGGCCGATTTCCAGCAGATTGTTCAGATACAATTCGAGTTCGATCCGATCCATGAAATCCTCTATCCCTTCAAATGCTTAGACGCTTCTGGCTGTTTTTTGCCCAAGCGGTCACCGTGCTTTTGGCTCTGATGTTTATCATCGCGACCCTGAAACCGCAGTGGCTTCAACGTCAGGGCCAGTTTGGCAAGCAACTCGCCGAGCCGATCGTCGCGTTACAGGAAGTGGCGCCGAGCATCGGTTCGCGCCCGCTTCAGTCTTCATATGCCGAGGGCGCGCAGAAGGCGATGCCCGCGGTCGTCAACGTGTTCTCCAGCAAGGACGGCAGCCTGCCGCCGGGCGCGCGCTCGAAGGACCCGCTGTTCCGCTACTTCTTCGGCGACAAGAACCGGCGCAAGAGCGACGAGCCGCCTGCGTCGAATCTGGGCTCGGGCGTCATCGTCAGCTCGGAAGGCTACATTCTAACGAACCAGCATGTCGTGGACGGTGCGGACCAGATCGAAGTCGCGCTGGCGGACGGCCGCACGTCGAGCGCGAAAGTGATCGGCGTCGATCCGGAAACCGATCTCGCGGTGCTGAAGATCAACATGACCAATCTGCCGACCATCACGCTCGGCCGGATGGATCAGGCGCACGTCGGCGACGTGGTGCTGGCGATCGGCAATCCGTTCGGCGTCGGGCAGACGGTGACGATGGGCATTGTCAGCGCGCTCGGCCGCAATCACCTCGGCATCAACACGTTCGAAAATTTCATCCAGACCGACGCGGCCATCAATCCCGGTAATTCGGGCGGTGCGCTCGTCGATGTGGAAGGCAACCTGCTCGGCATCAATACCGCAATCTACTCGCGAAGCGGCGGCTCGCTCGGCATCGGCTTCGCCATTCCCGTTTCTACCGCGCGCAGCGTGCTCGAAAGCATCATCACGACGGGCACGGTCACCCGCGGATGGATCGGCGTCGAGCCGCAGGACGTCACGCCGGAGATTGCCGAGTCGTTCGGGCTCGATCAGAAATCGGGCGCGATCGTCGCGGGCGTACTGCAAGGCGGGCCGGCGGACCGCGCGGGCATCAAGCCGGGCGATATCCTCGTCAGCATCAACGAGGACACGATTACCGATACCACGCGCCTGCTCAACGTCGTCGCGCAGATCAAGCCGGGCACGGCGGTGAAGGTTCACCTGATGCGCAAGAACAAGGAAATGGACGTCAGCGTGACCATCGGCAAGCGGCCCGCACAGCCGCGCGCCCCGCAAATGCCCGATGAGGAGCAAGGGGATCAGGGCGACGAATAAGGCGTCGGTGGCCGAAAGCAAAAAAAGGCAGCTCCGTAGAACGGAAGCTGCCTTTTTTCGTTTGTCCGACCGCGATTAAGAAACCGGCAACCGCGACAATCTGCCGCACCGCGCTCAACTTATTCCGCCGCCGCTTCCTCGCTTTTGACCGCTTCCTTGCCGACCACGAACCGCGCCGCAATGATCCCCGCCTCATACAGAATGACGAGCGGGATCGCGAGAATCAGTTGGGAGAACACGTCCGGCGGCGTCACCACCGCCGAGATGACGAACGCGCCGACGATCACGTAAGGGCGGATCTGCTTCAGCTTCGGAATCGACACCACGCCCATGCGCGCGAGCAACACGACGACGATCGGCACCTCGAACGTCACGCCGAACGCGATGAACATCGTCAGCACGAAGCTCAGGTAATTGTCGATATCCGTTGTCATTTCCGCGCCCAGCGGCGCGTTGTAATGCGCCATCACGCGAAAAATGGTCGGAAACACAACGAAATACGCGAAGGCCATGCCGCACAGAAAGAGCGTATAGCTGCTGAAAACGAGCGGCCCGACGAGCTTCTTCTCATGTTGATACAGCCCCGGCGCGACGAATGCCCAGATCTGATACAGCACGATCGGCAGCGCGATGACGAACGCCACGAGCATCGTCACCTTCATCGGCACGAAGAACGAGCCGGTCACGTCGGTGACGATCATCTTGCCGTCGCGCGGCAGGTTCTGCATCAGCGGCCGTGCAAGCAGCTTGAAGATATCGGGCGCCCAGTACACGAGCGAGATGAATACGACGATGACCGCCGCGCCCGCGCGGATGATGCGATCGCGCAGTTCGACCAGATGCGAAATGAACGTCTCTTCGACGGGCTCGTCTTTATTTTGTTGCGGGTCGCTCACGCCGGCCCTCGGTATGGGTCATCGATGGAAGGAATGCGGCCGTATCAGAAGAATTTCGTCGGACGGCGCAGGGTGGCGGGCGTGTGACGCGCGACACGCGCCGCGCCCGACTGCACACGCGTGCGGCGCGCGGTCGTGCGCTTGTACCAGTTCGGAACCGCGCTCTGCTTGACGCGCCAGTTCTTGCGCTTGGCAGGCGTTGACGTCGCGGCGGGCCATTGCTCGCCGGAACCGCCATCGTCCGCACCCGACGATTCCCCGCCGCCCGCGATGCTGCTCGAGACCGATGTCCCCTGATTCCACGCGTCGTTCAGTTCCGACTCGTGGCGTTTCAGGTTGTCGTGGATCGTCGTCTCAACATTCGACGCCGCCGTCTCGAACTGCGTGCGCATCTTCTTGAGCTCATCGAGCTCCATCTCGCGCGCCACCTCCGACTTGACGTCGTTGATGTACCGCTGCGCGCGGCCGAAGAGCGCGCCAGCCGTGCGCGCCACGCCGGGCAAACGCTCCGGCCCGAGCACCACCAGCGCGACGACGCCGATGAGCGCCATTTTGGTCAGACCGAGATCGAGCATTGACGAGGAAGTGAGTGGTTGCGGTCAGCGGCCCGATTAACGGTAGTCGCCGGAACGGGTCTTGTCCTTCGCTTCCACGTCGACTGCGCCGTTGCGCGGCAGTTCGCGCTGTTCCGGCGAGGCGGGGTTATCGCCTTCGCGCATGCCTTCCTTGAAGCCCTTCACCGCGCCGCCCAGATCGCCGCCGATATTGCGCAGTTTCTTCGTCCCGAAGACGAGCGCCACGATCAGCAACACAATCAACCAATGCCAAATGCTCAACGAACCCATGAATGAAAACTCTCCTTAGTTCGACCGAAAAGCCATTTCCGCGACGGATGCCTGACTTTGCGGCCCTGGCCGAAGCGGTGGCGCTTCAGCTCACGAATATCGATTTTCCGCGCCCAATATTGCCTTGAACAGCCGACACGCCGATGAAAGCCGTCTCAGCCCATCCGCTGCCAAGGGCGCTCCCCGGCCAAAAGATGCGCATGAATGTGATACACCTCCTGCCCGCCGCCCGGCCCGGTGTTGATGACCGTGCGGAAACCGGTGTCGCCCCCTGTGTAGGAAACGCCCAGGTCTTTTGCCAAACGGCCAACGAGATGCACCATTCTACCAAGCAACGGAGCATCGCTTTCGGAGCAGTCCGAAAGTGTTTCAATATGCTTGCGGGGGATGACCAGCACGTGAACCGGCGCGGCCGGATTGATGTCGTTGAAGGCGACGAACTCGTCGTCCTCGTAGACCTTCGTGCTCGGAATCTGCCCGGCGGCGATCTTGCAAAAGATGCAGTTGTCTTGGCTCATGAATATCCAATGCCCGGAGAACCGGCGTTGCCGATCAAAACCACGCGCGCGGCTCGATCGCTTTGTTTTCGTATAGAAACAGCCAGCCCTTGATGACGCGATAAAGGGTCCAGATACCGACCGCAAACAAGATAACGAAGCCGATGCCGACGAACAGCAACGCTACGCCAATGACGTGCCCGAGCACCGCCCACCAGAACGTGCGTATCTGCCACGTGAAATGGGCTTCGTACGGCGTGCCGACGGTGTCGCCGCGCTTCAGGTAATTGATGATGATGGCGACGAGCACGGTCAAGCCGCCCGTCAGCCAATAGAGCGCGTAAAGCGCGTAGACGATATGCGTCAGCGTGCGCAGCCGGCGCAGGCGGTCCGCTTCGCCGGGGTCCGTGAATACGGTCGGCGGATACGGCTGATCGGGCGTTCTCATGCTTGCCTCCAACGCGTGCGCGAGAATGTGAGCGAAACTCTCGTCAGCCGCCGTTCTGTTCGCGCTCGCGCGATTTGCGCAGCGCCTTTTCCTCGATACCCGACAAACCTTCGCGCCGCTCAAGTTCGGCGACGACGTCGGCCGGGCTCAGGTCGAAATGCGACAGCATCACGAGACAGTGGAACCACAAATCGGCGACTTCGCCGACGAGCGCACGCGGAGCGCCGCCGTGGCGCGCGTCCTTTGCGGCGAGCACGACTTCCGTCGCTTCCTCGCCGATCTTCTTCAGGATCGCGTCGTCACCTTTATGAAAGAGTCTCGAAACGTAGGATTGTTCCGGATCTCCGCCCTTGCGGCTGTCGATGACGGCGGCGAGGCGCAGCAGCGTGTCGAGCGTGTTGGCTTGCGTCATTTATAGATGCTTTCTGGGTCTTTCAGGACCGGCTCGACGGCGATCCACTCGCCGTTGTCAGCCGTTCCTTCGAATTTCTGGAAGAAACAGGAGTGGCGGCCCGTGTGGCAGGCGATGCCCGAAACCTGATGAACTTTGAGCAGCACGACGTCCTCGTCGCAATCGAGGCGCACGTCATGGACGTGTTGTACGTGCCCCGATTCCTCGCCCTTGAACCACAACCGCTGACGCGAGCGTGAAAAATACACGGCGCGCTTCAGTTCGATGGTCTTCGCGAGCGCCTCGCGATTCATCCACGCGAACATCAGGACGTCGTTCGTCGACGCCTCCTGCGCGATGACCGGGACGAGGCCGTTGGCGTCCCACTTCACCTTGTCGAGCCAGTTGGCTTGATCGGTCACGTTCAGATCCTCACCGAAATGCCCTGGTCGGCCATGAAGCGCTTCACTTCCCCGACCGTGTGCTCGCCGTAGTGGAAGATGCTCGCCGCGAGCACCGCGTCGGCGCGACCATCGACGATGCCGTCCGCCAGATGCTGCAAGTTGCCGACGCCGCCGGAAGCGATCACCGGCACCGGCACGGCATCCGATACGGCGCGTGTGAGCGCGAGGTCGAAGCCGGCCTTCGTGCCATCGCGATCCATGCTCGTCAACAGGATTTCGCCCGCGCCGAGCTCGGCCATCTTGCGCGCCCATTCGATCGCGTCGATGCCCGTGGCCTTGCGGCCGCCGTGCGTGAACACTTCCCAGCGCGCCGGCTCGCCTTCCGCCGATACGCGCTTCGCGTCGATCGCGACGACGATGCACTGCGAACCGTGCTTGTCCGACGCATCGCGCACGAGTTGCGGATTCGCGACCGCCGACGAATTCATGCTGATCTTATCCGCGCCCGCGTTGAGCAGCCGGCGGACGTCTTCGACCGCGCGCACGCCGCCGCCGACCGTCAACGGAATGAAGACCTGTGACGCGACCGCTTCGATGATCGGCAGAATGAGATCGCGTTGATCGGACGTCGCGGTGATGTCGAGGAACGTCAGTTCGTCGGCGCCCTGATCGTCATAGCGCCGCGCGATTTCGACGGGATCGCCCGCGTCGCGCAGTTCGACGAAGTTGACTCCTTTGACGACGCGGCCAGCGGTCACGTCGAGACAAGGGATGATGCGTTTTGCGAGAGCCATGTTCTTGCCACTGCCGGTTCGATACAAGTGAGGGCGGCCTGCGCCGCCCGGCGCGCTACCAAGCAATTCGCGCGAGAGGCGAAGCAGCGGGATTCAAGCGTCGTCCGCTTCGCGCAGCGCGTCGGCGCGCGTCTGGGCGGCGTTGAAATCGAGATCGCCGGAGTAGATCGCGCGGCCGCAGATTACGCCTTCGATGCCTTCGCTCTCGACTTCGCACAGCGACTCGATGTCCGCGATGCTCGACAGACCGCCGCTCGCGATAACCGGAATCTTGACCGCTTGCGCAAGCCGCACGGTGGCGTCGATGTTGATGCCCTGAAGCATCCCGTCGCGGCCGATATCGGTATAGATGATCGACTCGCAGCCGTAGTCCTCGAACTTGCGGCCGAGGTCCACGACTTCGTGGCCGGTCAGCTTGCTCCAGCCGTCGGTGGCCACTTTGCCGTCTTTCGCGTCCAGCCCGACGATGATGTGCCCGGCGAACGCGGTGCACGCGTCCTGCAGAAAGCCCGGATTCTTCACCGCCGCCGTGCCGATGATCACGTACGAGAGACCATCGTCCAGATAGCGTTCGATCGTGTTCAGATCGCGAATGCCGCCGCCCAGTTGCACCGGGATCTCGCTGCCCACTTCTTCGATGATCGCGCGGATCGCGTCGCCGTTTCGCGGCTTGCCCGCGAATGCCCCGTTCAGATCGACGAGGTGCAGCCTGCGCGCCCCTTTGTCGACCCAATGCCGGGCCATCGCCGCCGGATCCTCCGAGAAAATGGTCGCCTGGTCCATATCGCCCTGCTTGAGGCGCACGCACTGACCGTCTTTAAGATCGATGGCCGGAATGAGCAGCATAGGTATCGCGTAGTGTCTGGGTGAAATTGATGAGAACGGCCGCCCGGGCCGTCTCGCTAGTGTAGTACAAGTCTTGCAGCATTCTGCCGGCGGCCGGCATACGTCGAACGGCTAACGTGCGGTGCGTCTCACGGATTCCAGTGCACGAAGTTCCGATACAGGCGCAGGCCCGCGTCCGCGCTTTTTTCAGGGTGAAACTGCGTTGCGAAGATGTTGTCGCGAGCGACCGCGGAGGTGAATGCGTCGCCATAGACGGTTTCGCCGGACGTATGCGCGGGATTGTCGGGCACCACGTGATAGCTGTGCACGAAGTAGAAGAACGCGCCATCCGCGATGCCGTCCCACACCGGATGCGCCTGCGTCTGACGCACGCGGTTCCAGCCCATCTGCGGCACCTTGAAGCGCGAGCCGTCGTCCTGCACGCGGCCTTCGAGATGGAAGCGCAGCACCTTGCCGGGAAAGAGCCCGAGGCCTTTGGTGTCGCCCTCCTCGCTCCAGTCGAAGAGCATTTGCTCGCCGACGCACACGCCGAGCATCGGCTTTTCGCGCGACGCCTGCATCACCGCTTCCTGCAGCCCCGATTCGCCGAGATGCGCCATGCAGTCGCGCATCGCACCCTGGCCGGGCAGCACGATGCGATCGGCCGCATGAATGGCTTGCGGCTGATCGACGATCGCCACGTCGGCGTCCGGCGCGGCCTTCTTCAGCGCCTGATACACCGAGCGCAGGTTGCCCATTCCGTAATCAACAATCGCAATCGAAGTTTTCATTTCAAAGTAGGCAACAGGGCCTTCAATCCGTCGACGATGAATTCCACCGCCAGCGCCGACAACATCAATCCCATGAGACGCGTGCCGATGTTGATGCCGGTGCGCCCGACCCAGCGCGCGATCGGCTCGGCGAGGTTCAGCGCGCCGAAGCACAGCGCCGCGATGATCGCGCCCAGCACGACCAGCCCGAAGCGGTCGTACCAGTGCTGCGCGTTCGCGGCATAGACGATCACCGTGCTGATCGATCCCGGCCCGGTGAGCAGCGGAATCGCCAGCGGCACGACGGCGACGCTGTTGCGCTCCTCGGCTTCCATGCGCTCTTCCGGCGTCGAGCGCGCGTTGCCGATTTGCGCGTTCAACATGCTGATCGCCATCAGCAACATGATGATGCCGCCGCCGACTTCGAACGATCCCACCGAGATGCCGAAGAACGCGATGATCTGCTGCCCGAGCAGCGCGGTCACGGCGATCACGCAAAACACCGAAATACACGCGACGCGGATGGTGTTGCGCTTCTCCACATCGGACTGCTGCGCGGTGAGACTGAGAAAAAACGGTATCGCGCCGATCGGGTTGATCAGCGCAAGCAAGGATATAAACGACTTGAAGAGATCCATCGCGGATGGCCAGCCGGGTTGTGCGCAGGATCGCGCCGAATCGGCATGCAGCTTTTAGAGACTGCCCTTGGTCGATGGAATCTGCCCCGCCGCGCGTTCGTCCAGTTCGACGGCCATGCGCAGCGCGCGGCCGAACGCCTTGAACACGGTCTCGACCTGATGATGCGCGTTGATGCCGCGCAGGTTGTCGATATGCAGCGTCACGCCGGCGTGGTTCACGAAGCCGCGGAAGAATTCAATCGTGAGGTCGACATCGAAATTGCCGATGCGAGCCCGCGTGAACGGCACATTGAACTCGAGCCCCGGCCGCCCCGAAAAATCGATGACCACGCGCGAAAGCGCTTCGTCCAGCGGCACGTACGAGTGTCCGTAACGGCGGATGCCCTTGCGGTCGCCGATGGCCTTCGCCACCGCTTGCCCCAGCGTGATGCCCGTGTCCTCGACGGTGTGGTGATCGTCGATATGGAGGTCGCCATGCGCTTCGATTTCGAGGTCGAACAGCCCGTGACGGGCGATCTGATCGAGCATGTGATCGAGAAACGGCACGCCGGTAGCGAGCTTTTGCTTGCCGGCGCCGTCCAGATCGAGCTTCACACGGATCTGCGTTTCGCTGGTGTTGCGAACGACTTCCGCAATGCGCATGGTGTTTCCTTGAGGCTTAATCAAAAGTAGAGAGTTTCTTGAGCGCGGCGATCATCTGCGCGTTCTCGTCGGCGGTTCCGACCGTCAATCGCACGCAGTTTGAAAGCAACGGGTGCATTTTACCCACGTTTTTGATCAGAACCCGCGACGTAAGCAGCGTTTCGAACGCCAGCGCGGCGTCCGGCACGCGCACGAGCAGAAAGTTGCCCGCGCTCGGATAAACCGTCATGCCCGGCAGCGCGGCCACTTCGCGGGCCAGCTGCGTGCGCTCTTCGCGCAGCGCGGCAGCCTGGGCGTCGAGCACGTCGAGATGATCGAGCAGAAAATCGGCGGTGGCTTGCGTCAGCACGTTGATGTTGTACGGCGGGCGCACCTTGTCGAACTGGTTGATCCACGCGGGACGCCCTGCCAGGTAACCGAGGCGGATACCCGCCAGTCCGAGCTTCGATACCGTCCGCATCACGACGACGTTGTCGAACTCCGCCGCACGCGGCATCCACGTTTTCTCCGCGAACGGCTGGTACGCCTCGTCGATCACAACGAGACTCCTGCCCGCCGCCGCGATCACGCGTTCGATGTCGGCGTCGTCGTAGAGCGTGCCGGTCGGGTTGTTCGGATACGCCAGATAGACCAGCGCCGGCGCGTGCTCTTCGATGGTCGCGACGAGCGCGTCGGCATCGAGCGTGAAGCCGGCGTTGAGCGGCACGCCGACAAATTCCAGCCCCGCGAAAGCCGCCGACATCTGATACATCACGAAGCCCGGCACCGGTGCGACGACCTTCGCGCCCGGCTTTGCGCATGCAATCGACATCAGGCTGATCAATTCGTCGGAGCCGTTGCCGAGCAGCACGTCGCAGGCGTCCGGCACGTGCATCGTGCGCTTGAGCTTCGCGATGAGGTCCGCCGGACGCGGCGCCGGATAGCGATTCAGCGCGACGCCCGCGAGATGCGCGCCGAGGCGCCCGGCGAGATCGGCCGGAAGCGTGTACGGATTTTCCATCGCGTCGAGCTTGATGAGCCCCGTGGAATCGGGCACGGGATAGCTCGTCATCGCGAGGATGTCGGGGCGAATGATGTCTTGTGGTGTCGTCATGGAGCCGCCGGCGGCTCTCAGTCCGCCTTGGTCAATGGGATCGGCCCGCTTCAGCCGAGGTTTTTCATCCGGTATTCGGCGCTCTTCGCATGCGCCTGCAAGCCTTCGCCATAGGCGAGTTCGGCCGCGATTTCGCCGAGCGTCTGCGCGCCGTCAGCGCTCACTTCAATCACGCTCGAACGCTTCATGAAGTCGTACACGCCGAGCGGCGACGAGAAACGCGCGGTCCGCGAAGTCGGCAGCACGTGATTCGGTCCGGCGCAGTAATCGCCGAGGCTTTCGCTGGTGTATCGGCCGAGGAACATCGCGCCTGCGTTGTGAATTTGCGCGGCCCACTGGTGCGGATCGAGCGCGGAGATTTCCAGATGCTCCGGCGCGATGTCGTTGGCGATCGTGCAGGCCTCGGCCATGTCCTTCACCTTGATCAGCGCGCCGCGATCCTCGAGCGAGCGTTGAATGACGTCGCGGCGCGGCATGGCGGGCAGCAGTTCGACGATCGCATCTTCCACCCGCTGAATGAACGCCGCATCGGGGCACAGCAGAATGGATTGCGCGAGTTCGTCGTGCTCGGCTTGCGAGAAGAGGTCCATCGCGACCCAGCGCGGATCGGTGGTGGCGTCGCAAATCACGAGAATTTCCGACGGCCCCGCGATCATGTCGATGCCGACGGTGCCGAACACGCGCCGCTTCGCCGATGCGACGTACGCGTTGCCCGGCCCGCAAATCTTGTCGACCGCCGGCACGGATTCCGTGCCGTAGGCCAGCGCGCCGACCGCCTGCGCCCCGCCGATGGTGAACACGCGGTCCACACCGCCGAGCAGCGCCGCAGCGAGCACGAGCGGATTCTTAACGCCAGCGGGCGTCGGCACGACCATCACGATTTCCTTGACGCCCGCGACGCGCGCCGGAATCGCATTCATCAGAACCGACGACGGATACGCCGCCTTGCCGCCCGGCACGTAGATACCGGCGCGATCGAGCGGCGTGACTTTCTGGCCGAGCACGGTGCCGTCGGCTTCGGTGTATTGCCAGCTATGGCTTCCGCATTCGATGCGCTGCTTCTCGTGATAGCCGCGCACACGCGCCGCCGCTGCTTCGAGCGCCGCGCGGCGCTTCGGCTCGAGCCCTTCGAGCGCGGCTTCCATCTCCGAAACGGGCAGTTCCAGCGCCGCGACGCTTTCGGCCTTCAGGCGATCGAACTTGTTCGTGTATTCGAGCACGGCGGCGTCGCCGCGCGATTTCACGTCCGCGAGAATCTGCGCGACGGCGCGCTCGATGGCGTCATCCTCGCTCGCTTCGAACGCGAGAACCGCGCGCAGCGCCTTCTGAAAACCGACGGTGCTGGAATCGAGCTTACGAATTTTGATAGACATGCTGGTTTCCGTGTGCTGTGGCGCACCGCGCGATGCGGCCGCCCTAGTTGTTCGTGCCGGCCGAGGCGCGCTCGAACGCGTCGAGATAAGGCTTGAGCGCCGCGCGTTTCAGCTTTAGCGCCGCCTGATTCACGACGAGACGCGACGAAATCTGCATGATTTCTTCGACCTCGACCAGATTATTGGCGCGCAGGGTGCCGCCCGAACTGACCAGATCGACGATCGCATCCGCCAGGCCGACGAGCGGCGCGAGTTCCATCGAGCCGTACAGCTTGATCAGATCGACGTGCACGCCCTTCGCCGCGAAGTGCTCGCGCGCCGTCTGCGTGTACTTCGTCGCGACGCGCAGGCGCGCGCCCTGACGCACTGCGTTTGCATAGTCGAAGCCGGCCTTGACCGCGACCGACATCCGGCAGCGCGCGATGTCGAGATCGATCGGCTGATACAAACCGCTGCCGCCGTGCTCGATCAGCACGTCCTTGCCCGCGACGCCGAAGTCCGCTGCGCCGTATTCGACGTAGGTGGGCACATCGGTCGCGCGCACGATGATCACGCGCAGGTTCGGATTGGTCGTCGGCAGAATCAGCTTGCGCGAGCTTTCCGGATCTTCGGCCACCTGCACGCCGGCTGCCGCGAGCAGCGGCACCGTCTCCTCGAAGATACGCCCTTTCGACAACGCGAGTGTGAGCGGCGCGCTCGCGCCGACCGACGACGAGGTCTGCGGCAACGAGCTCATTGCTCGCTCCCCGTGCCCTTGATGCGGCGAACGTTCGCGCCCACGGCCGTCAGTTTCGACTCCATGCGGTCGTAGCCGCGATCCAGATGGTAGATGCGGTCGATCAGCGTTTCGCCGTCGGCGCACATCGCCGCGATGACGAGACTCGCCGACGCGCGCAGGTCGGTGGCCATCACCTTTGCGCCCGACAGTTGCTCGACGCCGGCGACGAGCGCCGTCTTCCCGTCGATCGTGATGCTCGCGCCGAGACGATTCAGCTCCTGCACGTGCATGAAGCGATTCTCGAAGATGGTCTCGACGACTTGCGACGTGCCGTTCGCAATCGCGTTGAGCGCCATGAACTGCGCCTGCATGTCGGTCGGGAACGCGGGATATTCGGACGTGCGAATGTTGACGGCGTCGGGACGCTTGCTCATGCGCACGCGCATCCAGTCCTCGCCTTCCTCGATGGACACGCCCGCTTCGCGCAGCTTCGCCGTGACCGCGTCGAGCAGCGACGGGGCGACATGACGCAGCGTGACATCGCCGCCGGCGGCCGCCACCGCGCACAGGAACGTGCCCGCTTCAATGCGATCCGGCACCACGGCGTGCTTCGCGCCGTGCAGCTTCTCGACGCCCTGAATCACCAGCCGGTCCGTGCCAATGCCGTCGATCTTCGCGCCCATCGCGACGAGCAGGTTCGCCAGGTCGCTGACTTCCGGCTCGCGCGCCGCGTTCTCGATGGTCGTCTCGCCATCGGCCAGAACCGCCGCCATGAGCAGGTTCTCGGTGCCCGTGACGGTGATCATGTCGGTGACGATGCGCGCGCCCTTCAACCGCTTCGCCCGCGCTTCGATGAAGCCGTGCTCGATGTTGATCTCCGCGCCCATCGCCTGCAGACCCTTGATGTGCTGATCGACCGGACGCGCGCCGATCGCGCAGCCGCCCGGCAGCGACACCTTCGCCTCGCCGAAACGCGCGACGAGCGGCCCGAGCACGAGGATCGACGCGCGCATGGTCTTGACCATCTCGTAAGGCGCGACGAGATTGTCGACCTTCGATGCGTTCAGCGTCACGCAGCCGTCCTGCAGCGCCTGCGACTGCACGCCCATCTGGCGCAGCAGTTCGAGCGTCGTGCGCACGTCCTTGAGGTTCGGAACGTTCGACAGCTGGACGTCCTCGGCGGTGAGAAGGCTCGCGCACAGAATCGGCAGAGCCGCGTTCTTCGCGCCCGAAACGGTGATTTCGCCGGAGAGCTTCGCGCCCCCTGTGATGACCAGTTTGTCCATGGTTGCTTGTCCTTCGACCGAGCGTCCTGCTGCGGAGCCAGATTCGGCGCCGCGGTTATCTTGAATGATTCGCACTGTTTCCTGCCGGTGATGCCGGGTGTTGCGGTGTTGCTGAGAGTGACTGTGACCTGTTGGCTTCGCCGGATGGATCAGGCCGATTTCCATTCGTCGGGGGTGAGGGTCTTCATGCTGAGCGCATGAATCTCCTCGCGCATGCGCTCGCCGAGCGCCGCGTACACCAGTTGATGACGCGCGATCAGCCGCTTGCCGACGAACGCATCGCTGACGATGGTCGCGAAGAAGTGCTGACCGTCGCCTTCCACTTCGAGATGCTGGCACTGCAAGCCGCCAGCGATGTAATCCTTCACTTGCTCCGGAGTCGGCAACATGACGTGTCCTTGAGATGAGTTAGTGACGCAGCTTGTAGCCGCTCGCGAGCAGACGCACGGCGATCAGCGCCAGCACGGCCAGAAAGCCGCCGACGATGCCGAGACTCACCAGCGGGTTGACATCGGAAAGGCCGAAGAAGCCGTAGCGGAAACCGTCGATCATGTAGAAGAACGGGTTCAGATGCGACACCGCGCGCCACAGCGGCGGCAGCGTGTGCGTCGAATAGAACACGCCCGAAAGAAACGTGAGCGGCATGATCAGGAAGTTCTGAAACGCGGCCAGTTGATCGAACTTGTCGGCCCAGATGCCGGCGATCAGGCCGAGCGTGCCGAGGATCGCCGAACCGAGCATCGCGAACGCAATGATGTAGAACGGCGAAGAAAAAGACATCGGGATGAACCATATCGTCACGATGAACACGCCCAGCCCCACGCACAAGCCGCGCACGACCGACGCCAGCACGTAGGCGAAGAACATCTCCCAGTGCGCGATGGGCGGCAGCAGCACGAACACGAGATTGCCGGTGATCTTGGACTGAATCAGCGACGACGAACTATTCGCGAACGCGTTTTGCAGGACACTCATCATCACGAGACCGGGCACGAGAAAGCTCGTATAGCCGACGCCAGGATAGACCTGGACATGGCCCGACAGCGCGTGGCCGAAGATGGTCAGGTAAAGCAGCGCGGTCACGATGGGCGCGAGCACCGTCTGGAAGGAAACCTTCCAGAAGCGCAGCAGTTCCTTGTAAAACAATGTGCGAAAGCCGCTCATGACAGGCCCTCGACGACTTCCGGCTCGTTCATCACCTGCACGAACACATCTTCGAGATCGGCTTTGCGCACTTCGATTTCATCGAAACTGCAGCCGGCTGCGCGGCACTTCGCGAGGATCGGCTCGACTTCGTCGTAGCTCGACAAGCGCAACAGATGCTGCGCGCCCGATACCGCGTGAGGATCGACTTCGAGCTGACGCAGTTCGGCGGGCAGCACGCCGCTCGAGAACCGCAAATAAAGCTGCATGCCCGAGAAACGCTGCAGCAACGTGCTCGTGCGTTCGAGCGCGACGACTTCGCCACGGCGAAGCATCGCGAGCCGGTCGCACAGCGACTCGGCTTCTTCGAGGTAATGCGTGGTCAGCACGATGGTGTGGCCTTCGCGGTTCAAGCGCGAAATGAATTTCCACAGCGTTTGCCGCAGTTCGACATCGACGCCGGCCGTCGGCTCGTCCAGCACGATCACGGGCGGCCGATGCACCAGCGCCTGCGCGACCAGCACGCGTCGCTTCATGCCGCCCGACAGCGCGCGCGTGTTGACGTCGGCTTTCTCGGTGAGATCGAGGTTCGCCATCACTTCGTCGATCCAGTCGTCGTTGTTGCGCAAGCCGAAATAGCCCGACTGGATGCGCAGCGACTCGCGGACGGTGAAGAACGGATCGAACACGAGTTCTTGGGGAACGACGCCGAGCGCGCGCCGCGCCGCCCGGAAATCGCTGACGACATCGTGGCCGCGCACGCTGATGCTGCCGCTATCGGCTCGCGCGAGCCCGGCGAGGATGCTGATCAACGTGGTTTTGCCCGCGCCGTTCGGCCCTAACAGGCCGAAGAATTCGCCGTCTTCCACCGTGAGGCTCACGCCTTTGAGCGCCTGAAGGTCCTTGTAGCGCTTCCTGACGTTTCGGATTTCTATGGCTGACATTGACAGTGCGCGCGCCTCGTGCGGCCGCGCCTCGATTGGCGGATTGTCGCTTGACGGGACCGGGGCTCGCTCGAAAGGAGCCGGGGATGGGCCCGAAAAAACGTTTGATTATAGTTCAAAGCCGATTGACCCGACGTCGGAACGATCCTGTTTGCGGCGGCAGTCGCGCTCGAAGCGCGCGCCGCCACGCCTGAAAGAAGTCAGGACAGGATCAATGTCGGAAGGTGAGGAGCGTGTCGACGCCATAGGCTTGCGCGAGACTGGCAAGCCCGGAGGGAAGGTTGACGATACCGAGCGCAGCGCCGCGCGAGGTGGCCGCGCGCTGCCATGCGAGCAGGACGGCGAGCGCGGACGAATCGAACTGCCGCAGCGGCGTGCAATCGACTTCCGTCGCGCCGGCGGCGATGCGCGAAAGACCCGCCTCGAGCGCGGACTTCGCGCTCTCGTGGGTCAGCGTCGCGGCCGTCTGAAAACGGCCGCCGGTGCCGGCTGAACTCACGACGATGCCTTGCCGTTCGCGAGTTGCTGGTTACGCTGGGTCAGGAACTGCAGCAGACCGTCGACGCCGTGTTGCGAGATCTGCTCGCTGAACTGCTGCTGGTATGCCTGGATCAGCCATGCGCCGAGCACGTTGATGTCATACACGCGCCAGCCTTGCGGCGTCTTGTACAGGCGATAGTCCAGTTCCACCGGCGAGCCGTTGTTCATCACGACCGAGCGGACCACGACATCCGTATCTTCCGGCGATGCGCGGAACGGCTTGTACTGGATGGTCTGGTTGCGGACCTGGCCGAGCGCGCCCGAGTACGTGCGGATCAGCAGCATCTTGAACTGCTCGACGATCTGCTTCTGCTGTTCCGGCGTGGCCGTGTTCCAGTTGCGGCCCATCACGAGACGCGTCGTGCGCGTGAAGTCCGTGTACGGCAGGATCTTCTGGTTGACGAGTTCGGTGATGCGCTGAATGTTGCCCGACTGAAGTTGCGGGTCCGACTTGATCTGATCGAGAACCTGCTGCGTGACGGTCTTGATCATGCCGTCGGGCGAGTTGGAGTCCACGGTCTGCGCCGAGGCCGCGCCGCACAGCGCCATGAACATGGCGAACAAGGGAAGCAAAAACAATTTTTTCATCGCAGTTCCTGCAAAAAGGTGGCTTGGGTTTGAGCGCGCTCACTCGACCGTAGTTCAGTGAACGCCCTGCTCAAGCTGTAAAAAATGCTGTCAGTTGTGTTACCGCGCGTTAGCGTCGATAAGCCTAGCGCAAGCGGAACGAAGGAAAACCTGGCGGGGCACGCGGCGGGACATACTGATTGCCCGGCACCGTCGTGCTGCCCGTCGAACTGGCCGCGCCCGGCGCCGCAGCGGTATCCGAAGCAGGAGCCGCGCCCGACGCCGCCTCCGCCGCCGATGCCGCAGGCGCAACGGCAGTCGCGGAAGCGCCAACCGCACCGACAGGACCGGCAGCACCAGCCGCGCCTTCCGGCTCCGCATAGCTCGGCAGCGGCGCTTCGTCGTAGTCCGGCGGTGCGGTGTCGTTGTCCGCGCCCCTGCTCTCGCCGATCAGATACTGCCGTCGCTGCAGATACGCATTACGCACGAACGAGTATTTGTCGAGCGCGGCGTCCGCGAGCACGTCGGTCGCGCCAAGCAGGTTCGCGCGCACATTGACGAGATTCACGCCGTACAGCGCCCAGCTCACCGAATCCGGACTGACGTAGCTCAGCGGATTGCCGAAATAGTCGACGACGAGCCCGCTCGTGTCGCGCACGGTGCTCGGCCCGAGCAACGGCAGCACGACGTACGGTCCGGGCGGCACGCCGTAATGGCCGAGCGTGAGGCCGAAGTCGCCCGCATGCTTCGGCAGCTTCGCGACGGTGGCGACGTCGAACAGGCCGCCGACACCGAATACCGTGTTGATCGCGACGCGCATGATGTCCGACACGCCATCCGCGATCTTCAGTTGCAGCAGATTGTTCGCCGCGATGTAGACGTCGCCGATATTCGAGAAGAAATTCGTGACGCTGTTGCGCACCGGCTCCGGAACGGCCCACACGTATGCCTTCGCAACCGGTTTCAATGCGACCTGATCGACCTTGTCGTTGATCGTGAACATCGTGCGGTTGTAGCTTTCGAACGGATCGCCCTTGGTCGGCGTCGTTACCGTTGCGCAGCCGGCAAGCGTCACCACCGCCGCCGAGACAAGCACGCGCCGCAGCCCCATCGCGTACATACGATTCTCCTTATTGGGCGGCGTTCGACGCCGCCGGTGCGGGCGCTGCGCCCATCGCGCTTGCGGCTCCGGGGAACGCGGGCGCAGGGGCAGCAGGTGTCGCCGCTTTAGAGGCGCCCGAATCCGCAGCCTTGTTGTAGAGAAATTGTCCGATCAGGTTTTCGAGCACGACTGCCGATTGAGTCATCGTGAGCGTGTCGCCATTCTTGAGCATCTGGTCGTCGCCGCCCGGCTCCAGACCGATGTACTGCTCGCCGAGCAGGCCGGAGGTCAGGATCTTCGCGGACGAGTCCTTCGGAAACTGATACTGCTTGTCGATATCGATGGTCACGACCGCCTGGTACGTATTCCCGTCGAAGCCGATCGAGCCGACGCGCCCGACCGTCACGCCCGCGCTCTTCACGGGCGCGCGCGGCTTGAGTCCGCCGATGTTGTCGAACTTGAGCCGCACCGCATAAGTTTGCTGGAACGACAGGGAACTCATGTTGCCCGCCTTCAGCGCGAGGAACAGCAGCGCCACGAAACCGAGCACCACGAAGAGGCCGACCCAAAAGTCGAGAGCAGTCTTTTTCATCGTCTTTCCAAAGAGAATCTTGTCGCGGAACGCGCGTGAAGGTCTGTGCCCCTCACAACGCCCACGCCCTGGCGGACGTCCGCGCCGGGTCCATCAGCTGAACATCAACGCGGTCAGCAGGAAATCGAGGCCGAGCACCGCGAGCGACGCATACACGACCGTCTTGGTCGTCGCGCGGGAGACGCCTTCGGGCGTCGGCCGGGCTTCGTAGCCCTGGAACAACGCGATGAACGTCACCGCGAAACCGAACACGACGCTTTTCACGACGCCGTTGCCTACGTCGCGCCAGACGTCCACGCCGCCTTGCATCTGCGACCAGAACGCGCCCGCATCCACGCCGATCAGCAACACGCCGACCACGTAACCGCCGATTACGCCGACCGCGCTGAAAATGGCCGCAAGCACCGGCATGGCGATGATGCCCGCCCACATACGCGGCGCGACCACCACTTTCATGGGATCGACGGCCATCATTTCCATCGCCGTGAGTTGTTCGCCCGCTTTCATCAAGCCGATTTCAGCCGTCAGCGACGTGCCCGCGCGCCCCGCGAACAGCAGCGCGGTGACGACCGGCCCGAGCTCGCGCACGAGCGACAGCGCAACGAGCAGCCCGAGCGCCTGTTCCGAGCCGTAGCGATTGAGCGTGTAATAGCCCTGCAGCCCGAGCACGAAGCCGACGAACAAGCCCGACACCGCGATGATCACAAGCGAATAATTGCCGACGAAGTGGATCTGCTTCGTGACAAGGCGCGGACGGCGCAGCAGCGGGAAGAATTCGAGCACGAGGCGCGCGAGCATGCGCGTCGCGTAACCGGCGGTGCCGAAGCCGTCGAGCACCCAGCGTCCGAGTGCGCTGATCATGCCTTGCCTCCGATGCCGAAATCCGCGGCGAGCGGCTGGCTCGCGTAGTGGAACTTGAAAGGACCGTCCGGCGTGCCGTCGATGAACTGACGCACCGTCGGGTCTTGCGACGCGCGCAACTGGGCCGGCGTGCCTTCCGCGTGAATCCCGCCATTGGCGATGAAGTACACGTAGTCCGCGATGGCGAACGATTCGGGCACGTCGTGCGTAACGAGGATGGAGGTCGCGCCGAGCGCGTCGTTGATCGTGCGGATCAGCTTCGCGGTGATGCCGAGCGAGATGGGATCGAGACCGGCGAACGGCTCGTCGTACATCATCAGTTCGGGGTCGAGCGCGATGGCGCGGGCAAGCGCCACGCGACGCGCCATGCCGCCCGAGATTTCCGACGGCGCGAGCGCACGCGCGCCGCGCAAGCCAACCGCGTTCAGCTTCATCAGCACGAGATCGCGGATGAGCTCTTCCGGCAGGTCGGTATGCTCGCGCAGCGGGAACGCGACGTTCTCGAACACGGTCTGGTCCGTGAAGAGCGCGCCGAACTGGAACAGCATGCCCATCTTGCGGCGCAGCGCGTACAGGCCGTCACGCGTTTGCGCGCCGACGTCCTGGCCGCCGTACAGCACCTGGCCACGGCTCGCCTTGACGAGACCGCCGACCAGCCGCAGCGTCGTGGTCTTTCCGCAGCCGGAGCCGCCCATGACCGCGACCACCTGACCACGCGTGAATCGCATGTTCAGGTTGGACAGGACGAGCCGGTCGCCGTAACCGAAGTCGACGTCGCGAAGCTCTAGCAGAGTCTCTGAAGAGGCTGGCACTGGGTAAGAAGTTCCGTTGACGCAAAACGCCGCATTATAGGGCCTGCGTGCAATCGGTGCTTCGCCCTAGGCTGCCGGAACTTGCTTTTTCAGAACTATCAGCATTGACCTGCAAACTTCTGTTGTAGCGACGAGACTGCCGCAGCCGTGTCCGGCGCTTCCGTGACAGCACGCACGACCGCCGCGCTGCCGACGCCCGTCGCGAGCACGTCGGCGATCACGTTGCCGTCGATACCGCCGATCGCGACCAGCGGCACGCGGCCACCGAGCAACTGCACGTAGCGGCGAAGACGCGCGAGGCCCTGGGGTTTCGTCGGCATGACTTTGGTCGTCGTCGGGAAGACTGCCCCCAGCGCGAGATAGCTCGGGCCGAAATGCAGCGCGCGCAGCATCTCGTAATAGCCGTGCGTCGACAGCCCGAGCCGCAGTCCTGCCCGCGCGATTGCGTGCAGATCGGCGGTCTGCACGTCTTCCTGGCCGAGGTGGACGCCATACGCGCCCGCCGCGATCGCCGCGCGCCAGTGATCGTTGATGAAAAGCCGCGCCTGATGCCGCCGCCCCGCCGCCACCGACCGCTCGATCTCGCGCTCGAGGTCTTCGGCGTCGTTGCTCTTGCGGCGCAACTGCGCGGTGACGACGCCGAGGTCGAGCACGCGCTCCGTCCATTCGGCGCTCGGCAGCACCGGATACAGACCCAGTTTTTCCGGGCACGACGGAAAACCCGGTTCCGGCGCGGGCGGCAGATCGCCGACGCGCGGAAACGTCTCGAAATCGACGGGCCATGCATCTTCCTTCGCTTCGTCGCCGCTGCGCCAGGCGAGTGCGAGCACGAGCGCGTCGTGCGGCTCGAAGTTGCAGTCCAGAAACGCGGCAAGCGCCGCAAGCCAGTCGTCGGACCGCGAGCCTTCCAGCATGAAGCGGTCGCCGGCGCGCGTGAGCGTCAAGCGTTCGCCCTGCGCTTCGACGACTGCCGCGCCGCCTGCCTCGATCGATTCGACGTCGATGTCGTGCGCTTCCGTGAACACGACCAGATCCTGCGCGCCCGGCGATTCGGGCGGCGTCAGGCAGATGCGCCAGCGCGTCGAGGCGGCGGGCCAGTCGCCCAGTCGCGCACGGATGCGCTCCGCCACTTCGATGAGTTCGTCCGCCGGCGGCCAGAACACTTCGCGTCCGAGCAGGCTCATGCGGCGCCTCCGTCCTGATGCCAGAACGGCATGCCGACGACCGGCGTGCTCGCCTGCGCGCTGTCGCGCTCGGCCATCGGTCCGGCGAGGAACGCCGTGCGTCCTGCCTCGACGCCCAGCGCGAATGCGCGCGCCATCTGCGGCGGAAACGTCGCTTGCGAAACGGCTGTGTTCAGCAGCACGCCGTCGAAGCCCCATTCCATCACCTGACACGCATGCGATGGCACGCCCAGACCGGCATCGACGATCAGCGGCACGTCCGGCAAGCGCTCGCGCAACGTGCGCAAGCCATACGGATTCGTCACGCCCTTGCCCGTGCCGATGGGCGCGCCCCATGGCATCAACGCTTCGCAGCCGGCATCGAGCAGACGGCGGCCGATCACGAGGTCTTCGGTGCAGTAAGGCAGCACCTTGAAGCCGTCGCGCACGAGCTTCGCTGCGGCTTCGACGAGGCCGATGGGATCGGGCTGCAGCGTGTAGTCGTCGCCGATCAGTTCGAGCTTGATCCACGGCGTATCGAACACTTCGCGCGCCATGTAAGCGGTGGTCAGCACTTCGTCCACACTCTGACAGCCTGCGGTGTTCGGCAAGAGGGCGACGCCGTGGCGCTTGAGCACGTCGAAAAAGCCGGCCTCCCCGGTCTCCGATTGCCGGCGCAGCGCGACGGTCACCATGCCGGGACGCGCGGCGTCGATGGAATCCGATAGCGACTGCAGCGACGGATAGCGCGACGTGCCGAGCAGCACGCGGCTCGGAAACGACTGGCCGTAGAGCGTCAGGGCATCGGCGGCGGGATGTGTGGTCATGATCGTCCTCGGTAGTGGACTCAGCCGCCCGCGACGGGCGAAACGATGTCGAGCTTGTCGCCCGTGTTGAGCGTCTTCGTGCCGTGTTCGCCGCGCGCGACGAACTGGCCGTTCAGCGCAACGGCGAACGGCGGCTTCGCGCCGAAGGCGGCGAGCGCGTCGGTGACGGTCGCCGTGTCGGGCAACGTGAACTCGCGCTGATTGATGTGGATGTTCATGCTTTGTCTCTGATGTCGGTCACGCGGTCATGCGGTCGCCGTTTCAAATGCGCCGTGCAGCAGTTCGGACCATCGTGCGTGGCGGCGGAAGTCGTCGAAGGAAGCGGCGTCGCGCACGGTTCCGCCGGCGAGCGCATCCGCGAGCGCGCACGCGGAATCCGCGACTTCGGGCGCGATCATGAAGCCATGCCGATACAGCCCGTTCACGCGCATGATCCGCGCCCCATCCCATACGATGGCCGGACGATGATCCGGCAGCGTCGGCCGGCATTGGGAGTTGAGTTCGAGGATGCGCGCCTCGCCGAATCCGGGATGGACCGCGAAGGCCGCGCTCAGCAGTTCCAGCGCCGATCGCACGCTGACGGGCGACATGTCCTCGCCTTCGACTTCGGTCGCGCCGATCACGTAGAGGTCGTTCTGTTTCGGCGCGATATAGAGCGGATAGCGCGGATGCAGCAGCCGCACCGGCCGCGTAAGACCGATGCCCGGCGCATGCACGCGCGCCACTTCGCCGCGGATGCCGCGCAGCGCGGGCCACGCGGGCTTGCCGCCGAGTCCACGGCAATCGATGATCCATCGCGCATCGGGCAATGCATCGACGGGCGTGTTCCAGTGCGTCTGCACGCCGCGCGCCGCCAGCCCCGCCGCGAGCGCCTTGAGCGCCTGACGGTTGTCGAGCTGGCCTTCGTGCGGCAGCAGCCAGCCTTGCGCGAAACGCGAGCCGAGCGCGGGTTCCGCCTGCGTGAGCTGCGCGCCGGCGAGGTTCAGGAAACCGCCATCGAGCAAGGCGGCGGGCGCATTCGCGCGCAACCGCCGCTCGAAAAGCGGCGCTTCCGCGCGATCCGCGCTATGCCAGACGACGAGCGTGCCGTTGCGCTGGAAGAAGACCGGCTCGGGCAGCGCGGCGAGCAAATCCGGCCACCGCGCGAGCGACGCCGCGCCGAGTTCGACGACCAGCGGCTCGGCGCTCGTCGCTTCGGCGAGCGGCGCGAGCATCGCGGCGGCGACCCACGCCGCCGACTGCGCGCCCGATTCGTCGCCGCGCTCGTACAGCGCGACTCCGTGCCCGGCGCCCGCGAGTTGCCACGCGACGAGCCGCCCGACGAGCCCGCCGCCGATCACGGCGAAGTCGGGCTTTGCGGCGGTCTGATCGATGCTAATCACTTTCCGATGTCTCCTTTGGCGACGGGCGCGTCTTTGCACCGCAACAAGCGGCCATTGGCGAACCCACGCGAACAAGGACGAAACAGCGGAGAGACCGGCCCGGCGCGAGAAGGACGCACCGGACGGAAAGGAAGACTGGAAGAACCTGGAGGAAAGGCGCAGGTGTCGCGCGTTCTCCGGAAACTTCCCTCGCCGGTATTACCCGGATCGGGTGCAAAGGGTCTCTCTCAGCCTCGCCGCGCTCGATTCATTCGATACCGATCGCGCGCAAAGCACCCCTGTTTCGCCAAAAGTCATTAGAGCATAAAAGCCGAAGCCGCTGCAAACCGGGAATGCCCGCGCGCGCTTGCCGCGTTAATCGTCCGCTGCGTCACTCTGGCACAATGCCCCGAACGCGGTTCATCGAACGATCGCACCGTATTAAGCGGCAGTTAAGGGAACGTCCCAACAATCTGCGAGGCTGGAAGCGGCTGCGCGCGACATCGCCGCATACCCGATCCCGCAGCGACACGTGTCAACCCGCCGGCAAGCCGGCGCACAAGCATAAAGGTCATGGCCAACTCAAATCCCGAAAACACGCAGCAGAAGGCGGACGAAGTCTCGGCGTGGAGTCTCATCAAACCGTACTGGATATCCGAGGAACGAGGCGTCGCGTGGGGGCTGCTCGTCGCGATCATCGCGATCAACATGACCGTCGTGTGGATCAACGTGCGGCTCAACAGCTGGAACGCGGACTTCTACAACGCGCTGCAGAACAAGAACGTCCGCGACTTTCCGCATTTGTTGCTGATCTTCACCGGCCTCGCGTTCGCCTACATTCTGCTCGCGGTCTACGGGCGATATTTGCGTCAGATGCTCGCTTTCCGCTGGCGGCAATGGCTCACGAACCGGTTTCTCGAGCAATGGCTCGGCGACCGCGCGTTCTATCGAATCGAGCGCGACCGCCTCGCCGACAACCCCGACCAGCGTATCAGCGACGACCTGCAGTCCTTCGCGACGACCACGCTCACGCTGTCGCTCGATCTGCTTTCGACGCTCGTCACGCTCGTCACCTTCATCACGATTCTCTGGACCATCGCCGGCGCGCTGACACTCTCGCTCGGCGGCACGCCGATCGTCATTCCGGGCTACATGGTCTGGGCCGCCGCGCTCTACGCGATTATCGGCTCGCTGATCATTCAGAAGGTCGGGCATCCGCTGGTGTCGATCAACTATCAGCAGCAGAAGGTGGAAGCGGACTTCCGTTTCGGGCTGATTCGCGTGCGCGAGAACGCCGAGCAGATCGCGTTCTATGACGGCATCGCCACCGAAACCGCGAACGCGAAGAGCATCTTCCAGCGCATCCGCGATAACTGGTGGCTCATCATGAAGTACACGAAGCGCATGACCTTCGTGCTGAGCTTCTACGGTCAGATCGCGATCATCTTCCCGATCATGGTGGCCGCGCCGCGCTACTTCGCCGGCGCGTTTTCCTTCGGCGTGCTGATGCAGATATCGTCGGCGTTCGGCACGGTCAGCGATTCGTTTTCGTGGTTCATCAACAGTTACTCGACGCTGGTCGAATGGCGCGCGACTGTCAACCGTCTGCGCGAATTCAAGCGCGTGATGCGCTCGACGCATATCCGCGAAGAGACGTCGCCCGCGACGGAGCACGGCGGGATCAACCTGCATTACACGAGCACGGACTCGCTGACGACGACCGGCTTGCTGCTCGCGTTGCCGAACGGCACGCCGCTGTCGCGTGTGGCGGATGTATCGGTGGAGCCGGGATCGCGATGGCTCGTCGTGGGGCCGTCGGGATCGGGCAAGAGCACGTTGATGCGCGCGCTCGCGGGCTTGTGGCCGTTCGGCGACGGCACGATCGAAGCACCGGTCGACGCGAAGATGATGTTCATCCCGCAGCAAAGCTATCTGCCGATCGGCACGTTGCGCGCGGCGCTGTCGTATCCGTCGCCGGGCGGCACGTTCACCGACGAGGAATCGCGCGAAGTGCTGCGCGCGTGCAATCTGGAGGCGTACGGAGATCGGCTGGAGGAGAGCGGACACTGGGCGCGAAGTTTGTCGCCGGGGGAACAGCAACGGCTCGCCGCGGCGCGCGTGCTGCTGCACAAGCCGGACTTCGTGTTCCTCGACGAAGCCACGAGCGCGCTCGATGCGGACAACGAACTGCATATCTACAACACGCTCGTCGATCGGCTGCCGACGGCGGCTATTCTGAGCGTCGCGCACCGGGAATCGGTGGCGCTGTTTCATGATTACCGGATCGAGATCGAGCGGGCGATGGTGGAGGCTTGAGCCTCAGAATCTGGTGACGCAAAGCAAAAGGCCACGCAATCGCGTGGCCTTTTTGCTTCCATCGGAGGCTGCCGCTAACCCTTACCGCGGCAACTCACTGCTCCCCATCAAGTAAGCATCGACCGACCGCGCGCACTGGCGTCCTTCCCGGATCGCCCATACGACGAGCGACTGACCGCGACGCATATCGCCCGCCGTGAACACCTTGTCCGCCGACGTGTAGTACGCCTTGTCGCCTTCCGTCGATGCACGCACGTTGCCGCGCGCATCCTTGTCGACACCGAACGCTTCCAGCACCGGCGACAGCGGCTGCGTGAAACCCATCGCGAGCAGCACAAGATCGGCCTTCATCTCGAACTCAGAGCCGGGCACTTCCTGCATCTTCCCGTTCTTCCACTCGACGCGCGCCGCGATCAGCTTCTCGACCTTGCCGTTCTTGCCTTCGAAGCGCTTCGTCGCCACCGACCAGTCGCGCTCGCAACCCTCTTCATGCGACGACGATGTGCGCAGCTTGATCGGCCAGTACGGCCACACGAGCGGCTTGTTCTCTTCTTCGGGCGGTTGCGCGAGCAATTCGAACTGCGTCACGCCCTTCGCGCCATGACGATTCGACGTGCCGACACAGTCCGAACCCGTATCGCCGCCGCCGATCACGACGACATGCTTGCCCTTCGCGACCAGTTGATCGACGACCTTGTCGCCCGCATTGACCTTGTTCTGCTGCGGCAGAAACTCCATCGCGAAGTGGATGCCTTCGAGCTCGCGCCCCGGCACGGGCAAATCGCGCGGCGTTTCGGAGCCGCCCGCGATCACCACGGCATCGAACTGTTCCTTCAGTTCGTCCGGCGTGATGCTTTCCTTCGCCGTATTGCCGATGTGCGCCGGCAGCGGATCCTTGCCGACGAACACGTTCGTGCGGAACGACACGCCTTCCGCTTCCATCTGGCGCATGCGACGGTCGATCAGCCACTTCTCCAGCTTGAAGTCGGGAATGCCGTAGCGCAGCAATCCGCCGATGCGATCGTTCTTCTCGAACACGACGACGTCATGTCCGGCGCGCGCCAGTTGTTGCGCGACCGCCAGGCCCGCAGGACCGGAACCGACGACGGCCACTTTCTTGCCCGTCTTGTGCTTCGGCGGCTGCGGCGCGACCCAGCCTTCTTCCCACGCCTTGTCGATGATCTTCCGTTCGATCGACTTGATGCCGACCGGATCTTCGTTGATGCCGAGCGTGCACGCCGCCTCGCACGGCGCCGGGCAAATGCGGCCCGTGAACTCGGGGAAGTTGTTGGTTGAATGCAGCACCTCGATCGCGGTCTTCCAGTCTTGCCGGAAAACGAGATCGTTGAAGTCGGGAATGATGTTGTTGACCGGACAGCCGTTGTTGCAGAACGGAATGCCACAGTCCATGCAGCGTGCGCCCTGCACCTTGGCGTCGTCATCGGTCAGTGCGGCGACGAATTCCTTGTAATGCTTGACGCGGGTCAGCGGTGCTTCGTATGCCTCATGGCGGCGTTCGAACTCGAGAAAACCGGTTGCCTTGCCCATTTCTTTCTCTGTATTTGGTGAGGATCGCGCTCTCCGATGCCGCGCATCGGAGAGCCATGCATTTATTTGTTTCGGGCTTCAGGCCGCCAGGGCTTCCTTCGCCTTCTTCGCGCCGAGTTCACCGAGCGCGCGCTTGTATTCGGTCGGGAAGACCTTCACGAACTGACGGCGCGATGCATCCCAGTTCTCGAGCAGCGCCTTCGCGCGCGGCGATCCGGTGAACTGGAAGTGACGCTCGACGAGACCCTTGAGCAGCGCTTCGTCGGTCTGGCCGCTGTGCCACAGCGCGCGATCCACCGTGCGTTCCTGTTCGGCCTGCTGCAGGACCGGATCGAGCGCGACCATCGACTTGTTGCACTTGGCGGCGAACGTGCCGTCCGGGTCGTACACGAACGCGATACCGCCCGACATCCCCGCCGCGAAGTTGCGGCCCGTCTCGCCGAGCACGACGACCGTGCCGCCCGTCATGTATTCGCAGCCGTGATCGCCCGTGCCTTCGACGACCGCCGTCGCGCCCGAGTTGCGCACGCAGAAGCGCTCGCCCGCCACGCCGCGGAAGTACGATTCGCCTTCGATCGCGCCGTACATCACCGTGTTGCCGCAGATGATGTTTTCCTCGGACTTGCCGCGGAAGTCGTTGGTCGGGCGAATGATGATGCGCCCGCCCGACAGGCCCTTGCCGACGTAGTCGTTGCCGTCGCCGACGAGATCGAGCGTCACGCCCTTCGCCAGGAACGCGCCGAAGCTCTGGCCCGCCGTACCCTTCAGCTGAATGTGGATGGTGTCGTCGGGCAGGCCGTCGTGGCCGTACTTCTTCGCGATCAGGCCGGACAGCATCGCGCCGACCGTGCGGTTCACGTTGCGCACCGGCTGGATGAACGAGACATGCTCGCCCTTCTCGATCGCCGCCTTCGACTTCTCGATCAGCACGTGATCGAGCGCCTTGTCGAGACCGTGGTCCTGCACGTCCTCATGCTTGCGTGCGACTTCGCTCGCCACCGGCACCTGATAGAAGATGCGCGAGAAGTCGAGACCCTTCGCCTTCCAGTGCTCGACGCCCTTCTTCGTGTCGAGCAGGTCGACGCGGCCAATCAGGTCGTCGAATTTGCGCAGGCCCAGTTGCGCCATGATTTCGCGCACTTCTTCCGCAACGAAGAAGAAGTAGTTGACGACATGTTCCGGCTGGCCGGTGAACTTCGCGCGCAGCACCGGGTCTTGCGTCGCGACGCCGACCGGGCAGGTGTTCAGATGGCACTTGCGCATCATGATGCAGCCTTCGACGACGAGCGGCGCCGTCGCGAAGCCGAATTCGTCGGCGCCGAGCAGCGCGCCGATCACGACGTCGCGGCCGGTCTTCATCTGGCCGTCGGCCTGCACGCGGATGCGGCCGCGCAGGCGGTTCAGCACCAGCGTCTGCTGCGTTTCGGCAAGACCGAGTTCCCACGGCGTGCCCGCGTGCTTGAGCGACGACAGTGGCGACGCGCCCGTGCCGCCGTCATGGCCCGCGATCACGACGTGGTCCGCCTTCGCCTTCGCGACGCCCGCCGCGACGGTGCCGACGCCCACTTCGGACACCAGCTTCACCGAAATGCTCGATGACGCGTTCACGTTCTTGAGATCGTGAATGAGCTGCGCGAGGTCTTCGATCGAATAGATGTCGTGGTGCGGCGGCGGCGAGATGAGGCCCACGCCCGGCACCGAATATCGCAGCTTGCCGATGTAGTCCGACACCTTGTGGCCCGGCAACTGGCCGCCCTCGCCGGGCTTCGCGCCCTGCGCCATCTTGATCTGGATCTGGTCCGCCGACGACAGATACTCCGCCGTCACGCCGAAGCGTCCCGATGCGACCTGCTTGATCTTCGAGCGCAGCGAATCGCCGTCCTTCAACGGAATGTCGGCGATGACTTCCTTGCCGATGATCGATTGCAGCGTGTCGCCGTTCTTGATCGGAATGCCGCGCAGTTCGTTGCGATAACGCGTTTCGTCCTCGCCGCCTTCGCCGGTGTTCGACTTGCCGCCGATACGGTTCATCGCGACAGCCAGCGTGGCGTGCGCTTCGGTGCTGATCGAGCCGAGCGACATCGCGCCCGTCGCGAAGCGCTTGACGATGTCCTTCGCCGATTCCACTTCATCGAGCGGAATGGCCTTCTGCGGATCGAGCTTGAATTCGAACAGGCCGCGGAACGTCATGTGACGCTTCGTCTGGTCGTTGATCAGATGCGCGTATTCCTTGTACGTCTGATACGAGTTGCTGCGCGCCGAGTGCTGCAGCTTGGCGATCGCATCCGGCGTCCACATGTGCTCTTCGCCGCGCACGCGGTACGCATATTCGCCACCCGCGTCGAGCATGGTCGAGAGAACGGGGTTGTCGCCGAATGCATCGCGATGCAGGCGAATCGCTTCTTCCGCCACTTCGAAGATGCCGATGCCGCCGACCTTCGACGCCGTGCCCTTGAAGTACTTCTCCACGAGGTCCGACGACAGCCCGACCGCCTCGAAAATCTGCGCGCCGGTGTAGGACATGTACGTCGAAATGCCCATCTTCGACATGACCTTGTGCAGGCCCTTGCCGACCGCCTTCGTGAAGTTGTAGATCGCCTTGTCGGCCGACAGGTCGCCCTTCAGCCCTTCGGCCATGTTGGCGAGCGTTTCCAGCGCGAGATACGGATGAACGGCTTCCGCGCCATAGCCCGCGAGCAGCGCGAAGTGATGCGTCTCACGCGCGGAGCCCGTTTCGACGACGAGACCCGTGCTCGTGCGCAGGCCGTGCTGCACGAGATGCGTGTGAATTGCCGACGTCGCGAGCAGCGCCGGAATCGCGACGTTGTCGCGGTCCATCTTGCGGTCCGACACGATCAGGATGTTGTAGCCGGACTTCACGGCGTCGACGGCTTCGGCGCACAGCGACGCGATGCGCGCTTCCACGCCTTCCTTGCCCCACGCCGCCGGATAGCAGATGCTCAGCTCGTACGAGCGGAACTTGCCGCCGGTGTACGTATCGATCGCGCGGATCTTCGCGATGTCCTTGAAGTCGAGCACCGGCTGCGACACTTCGAGGCGCATCGTCGGGTTGATGTTGATGGTGTCGAGCAGGTTCGGCTTCGGCCCGATGAACGAGACGAGCGACATCACCATGTTCTCGCGGATCGGGTCGATCGGCGGGTTCGTCACTTGCGCGAACAGCTGCTTGAAGTAGTGATACAGCGTCTTGTTCTTGCTGGACATCACGGCGAGCGGCGAGTCGTTGCCCATCGAGCCGATCGCTTCCTCGCCCGCTTGCGCCATCGGCGCCATCAGGAACTTCACGTCTTCCTGCGTATAGCCGAACGCCTGCTGGCGGTCGAGCAGCGCGGCGGCCTCGCGGCGCTGCGTCTCGACGTCCTCGGCCTTCGGCTCGATTTCGTCGAGCTTGATGCGCACAGCGTCGATCCAGCTCTTGTACGGCTTCGCGTTCGCGAGGTTGTCCTTGAGCTCCTTGTCCTCGATGATCCGGCCCTGCTCCATGTCGATCAGGAACATCTTGCCCGGCTGCAGACGCCACTTCTTGACGATCTTCGATTCGGGAATCGGCAGCACGCCGGATTCCGACGCGAGGATCACGAGATCGTCGTCGGTCACGATGTAACGCGCCGGGCGCAGGCCGTTGCGGTCGAGCGTCGCGCCGATCTGACGGCCGTCCGTGAACGCAATGGCGGCAGGGCCGTCCCACGGCTCCATCATCGCGGCGTGATATTCGTAGAAGGCGCGGCGGTTCTCGTCCATCAGCGTGTGCTGTTCCCATGCCTCGGGAATCATCATCATCATCGCGTGGACGAGCGGGTAGCCGGCCATCACCAGCAGTTCGAGACAGTTGTCGAACGATGCCGTGTCCGACTGGCCCGGATAGATCAGCGGCCAGAGCTTCGGCAGATCGTCGCCGAGCACGTAGGACGCGATCGCGCCGGTGCGGGCGTTCAGCCAGTTGACGTTGCCCTTCACGGTGTTGATTTCACCGTTGTGGGCGATCATGCGATACGGGTGCGCGAGTTCCCACGCCGGGAACGTGTTGGTCGAGAAGCGTTGATGCACGAGCGCCAGCGCCGACACGACGCGCTCGTCCTGCAGGTCGCGGTAATACACGCCGACCTGGCCGGCCAGCAGCAGGCCCTTGTAGACGACCGTGCGCGACGACATCGACGGCACGAAGTATTCCTTGCCGTGCTTGAGCTTGAGCGCCTGGATACGATGGCTCGCCGTCTTGCGGATGATGTACAGCTTGCGCTCGAGCGCATCCGTCACGACGATGTCCTTGCCGCGGCCGATGAAGATCATGCGGATCAGCGGCTCGCTCGCCTTCACGGCGGGGGAAATCGGCATGTTGCCGTCGACGGGCACGTCGCGCCAGCCGAGCACGACCTGGCCTTCGGCCTTCACCGTGCGTTCCAGTTCCTGCTCGCACGCGAGACGCGACGCGTGTTCCTTCGGCAGGAAGATCATGCCGACGCCGTATTCGCCTGCCGGCGGCAGCGTCACGCCTTGCTTGGCCATCTCCTCGCGATAGAAGCCGTCCGGCACCTGAATCAGGATGCCGGCGCCGTCGCCCATCAGCGGGTCCGCGCCGACCGCGCCACGGTGATCGAGATTCTCCAGAATCTTGAGACCCTGCTGAATGATCTCGTGGCTTTTCTTGCCCTTGATATGGGCGACGAAGCCGACGCCGCAAGCGTCATGTTCGTTCGCAGGGTCGTACATGCCCTGCGCGGCGGGAAGCGAACCGGCTGCCGGCTGCTGATGATCGTTCATGGGGACACCGTCTCTACTGTGAGGGGCCGACTCGGCCGTTGAATCGTTTTCTTGTTGCCCGCGCCGATTCTCTGATCGTGTACCGCGAGGCGAGCTGCTTTGACGCACTGCACCGCAAAACCGCCGGAAATCGAAATATACGCGACGAATCAAAGCGCTGGCAAATAAAACGTGATGTTCTGGCACCTATTATCGTTATGGTGCATGTACGCCCCAATAAATAAGTTCCATATCATTTGACGCCCAAAATAAACGGCGCTCGCACGGTACGAGACGCCGTTTTTCTGAAGGCCTTGCCGCTGGCTGCCCCGCCGTTACTGGGCTTGAGGCGTTTCCCGCACTTTGCGCGGACGCCCGCGCGGCAACGGCGACACCCGCCGGTTCGCCGCCCGCGACGCCCATTCGCGATAGGCATCGCTGCCAAGCACCCAGCCTTTGAGCGTCGCTTGAAGGAGACGGTTGGTCTCCCGCTCGTCGAGCGGCTGCTCCGAAAGCTCCTTGTACGCATGCTGGCGCTCGAACGGCGTGTTGCCGAGCGACCAGAAGAGCGGATGGTCCGTGATGAGCGCATCCAGCGTCACGCCAATGTGATGCCGGTAGCTCGACCACTTGTAGTCATGCGGCGACGCAGCGAGTTGCGCACGGACCGGCGCTGTTTCGACGACGCGCGTCGCGAGCAGGAAATAACGCTCGCCTTCGATGACCGTCGCGCGATAGCGCCCCTCCCACAGCGTGCCGCGCCGCACGTAACGCCGATTGAAGTGCGCGACGTAACGGCGTCCGACTGCCTGCATCGCTTTGGGCAGGCTCGCCTCGTCGCGAGGCGTCACGAGCAGATGCACGGCCTGCGGCATCAACGCATAGGCATGGATGGAAAGATGATGATCGCGTGAAGCCGTCCTCAAGCAGTCGATGAAAAGCTCGTAGTCCTGGTCGTCGACGAAGGCAGGTTGCTGGTCGAGACCACGCAGGATGACATGCTGCGGCTGATCGGGAACGTAGAGTCGTGCAAGCCGTGCCATTCTGGATATTCCGTTGGTCGCGTTTGTGTTACCCCGATCGGGGGCTGACGGGAGACGCCTGTGCTACGGGGCTTTCAGGCACATGCAAGCGCCGTGCAACAGGACTCCAAAGCCGCTGCCATCCTAGGGAAAATGCTCTACGGCGCCGCTATGGTTAGTTTGAAACGTTGTGTTCATAATGGGCGTGCTTTGTGGAGGAGCACAAATGAAAATAAAACAAGTCGCAACCGGGATTGCAGCTTTGGCGTGCGTGTCCACAGCGGCGCATGCACAGTCGGCTGGGTCCTTTTTTGCAACGGCAGGCTGGTTTCACCTCGCCCCACAGGACAGCAGCAGCCCGCTCAAAGAGACAAGTGTAGGCGGATCTCCCGTCAATATCAGCGCGCCGGGCACGGGCGCGGGTATCAGCAGTTCGGATACGGCCGGCTTCACCGTAGGTTACTTCGCGACCGACCACATCGCCGCTGAATTCGAAATGGGCATTCCGCCAACGTTCGACCTCAATGGCACCGGCAGGCTCGAACCGTTCGGCAAGATCGGCAGCGCGAAGCAATGGAGCCCAACGCTGCTCTTCAAATACTTCTTCAACGAACCGCAAGCGAAGTTCCGCCCGTATGTCGGCTTGGGCGTGACGCGCACCTGGTTCACCGATGCGAAGATCAGCAACGCGGCTTTCGAGGGCTCCGTGCTGCATGGTCCGACCACGGTCGATACGGATAGTTCGTGGGCGCCGGTCTTCAACGTCGGCGCTGTCTACAATTTCACGGAACACTGGTTCGCGGGGTTCTCCGTGTCCTTCATACCGCTGAAAGCGACCGCCAAGCTGAGCACGCAAGCCCAGACGCCGGTCGGCACGCTCAACGTTCAATCGCAGGCGAAGATCACGATTAACCCGATCGTGACGTATCTGCGCGTCGGCTATCGTTTCTGATCCGTATGCCGATGTCTCACCGTTTCACGCTCTCGGCAAACGCCGTCATGCGCTACCGCATGGCGGCGTTTGCTTTTACACGCGCCTTGTAAAAGTGACTTGCGCCGGCGCGCGGACGCCGCAGTAATTACGCATCGCGAGCGCCCAGCAGCGAGCCGCGACGGTCCGGCATCCTACTTGCTCTAAGCACCTTCCCCGCGATGCAAGCGGACTCCATCCACGATTCATCCATCGACGGAGCGATCTATGAACGCACTGCCTAACACGCGAGACGCCATCGGAGATTCATGGAACGCCACCGGCCGCCGCGCACGCCGCATGGCGCGTCATGGCCGCGAAGCAGCCCAGGATATCGGCGGCGAACTGCGCGTCCTTCTTTCCGAACTCGAAGGATTGCTGTCGGACGGCGCGTCCGCTGACGCCGCCGCGCTTCGCGCCCGAATCGGCGATCAAATCGATTCTGCGCGCGCTCGCCTCAACGCCACACCCGCCGTGGTTCGCGAGCGCGCCGCCGCCGCCTTCGACGACGCCGATGCCTATCTTCACGACAAGCCCTGGCGAACCATTGCCATCGTCGGCGGGCTGGCGCTCTTCGCGGGCATCCTGCTCTCGCGCGCCCGCTAACGCGCCCTCACTTCGGCGCGTCTTCCAGAAAGTTCGCGCCGATGACATCGATGCGATCGGTGCAGATCGCATCGACGCCCCATTGCGCAAGCAGGCGCGCGCGCTCGGGATCGTTCACCGTGTAGGCCAGCACGCGCAGACCCGCGTCCTTGATTTCGCGCACGAGTGTTTCGTCGAGCGAACGATGGTCCGCATGCAGCGACACGCACGCGAGCGCCGCCGTTTGCTCGCGCCACTCCGCCGGCACGCGTTCGTACAGCATGCCGCGCGGCAGATCCGGCGCGGCATCGCGCGCCGCCTCCAATGCCGCATACGAAAACGACGACAACAGCGGCTCCGGTTCGGCATCGTTCCACAGGCGCGCCGCCTCGCGTGCGACCTGTTCCCCGGTTTCGACTTCGCGCCCCGGACACGGCTTGATCTCGATGTTAGCCGCCAGATTCAGCGACGCGCATCGCTCGCGCACTTCGGCGAGCGTCGGCATGTGCGCGCCCGCGAATTCCTTGCCGAACCACGAACCGGCGTCGAGCGCGCGCAACTGTGCGTAGGTCATCGACTTCGCCGGGCCGTGGCCGTTCGACGTGCGGTCGACATCGTCGTCATGCAACAGGAAGACGACGTCGTCCGCGGACAGCTTCGCGTCGAACTCGATCATCTTGAGACCGAGACGCGCGCCTGTATCGATGCCTTCGAGCGTGTTCTCGGGCGCGAGCTTGCCGCCGCCGCGATGCGCGACGATGGCGGGGTACGGCCAGATTCTCATCGCAAAGCCTCCTTCAGTTGGCGCGCAATCCGGTAGCCGGATCGAAAAAATGCAGTTGCCGCGCCGGCACCGATACCGCCAGCTTTTCTCCACGTACCGGCCGATGCACGTGCGGCAAGCGCGCCGCCACGTCATGCTTGCCCCACTTGCCGTGCGCAAGATTGTCCGCGCCGAGCAATTCCGCCGAATCGACGTCCAGCACCGCTTGCGCCGCCTCATGGTTGCCCGGCGTCATGTGTTCCGGCCGGATGCCGACGATCCACTCGCGCCCGAACATGGCACGCGTCACGCCGCTCGCGCCCGCGACCGTCAGCTTCGGACCGCCGCCCGCTACTTCGAACACCGAACCATCGTCGGACAGTCTGCCTTCGAGCAGATTCATGGCCGGCGATCCGATGAAACTCGCCACGAACACCGTAGCCGGCCGCTCGTACACTTCAGTCGGCGCGCCGATCTGTTCCGCGTGCCCCTTGTTCATCACGATGACGCGCTGCGCGAGCGTCATGGCTTCGATCTGGTCATGCGTGACGTACAGGCTCGTCGTCGCGAGACGCGCGTGCAGCCGCTGAATCTCGAGGCGCATCTGCACGCGCAGCTTGGCGTCCAGATTGGACAGCGGCTCGTCGAACAGAAACACCGCCGGCTCACGCACGATGGCACGACCCATTGCAACTCGCTGCCGCTGACCGCCGGACAACTCGCGCGGCTTGCGCGCCAGCAAATGCTCGAGTTCCAGAATACGCGCGGCGTTCGCGACGCGGCTCTCGATCGTCCCGCGATCCACGCCGCCGATCTTCAACGCATACGCCATATTCTGCGCGACACTCATGTGCGGATAAAGTGCGTAATTCTGAAAGACCATCGCGATGTCGCGATCTTTCGGCTCCAGCTTGTTCACGACCTTGCCCGCAATCTCGATCGTGCCTTCCGACACGCTCTCGAGTCCCGCGACCATGCGCAGTAGCGTCGACTTGCCGCAACCGGATGGACCAACCATCACGACGAACTCGCCATCTTCGATCGATACATCGATGCCATGAAGCACGTATTGCGTGCCGTCGTATGTCTTCTTGACGCCTTTGAGTGTCAGTGCAGCCATTGATACCCGGTCTCCGTTTTATTTTTCCGCGTCCACGAGTCCGCGCACGAACCAGCGCTGCATCGTCAGCACGACGGCGAGCGGCGGCAGCATCGCAAGCAGCGTCGCGCTCATCACGAGATGCCATTCGGTCGCGGTATCGCCCGAGGCGATCATGCTCTTGATACCGACCACCGCCGTTTGCAGCGACTGCTGGTTGGTGATCAGAATCGGCCAGAGGTACTGGTTCCAGCCGTAGATAAAGGTGATGACGAAAAGCGCCGCGATGTTCGTCTTCGACAGCGGCAGCACTACGTCCCAGAAGAAACGCAGCGGCCCTGCACCGTCGATGCGCGCCGCTTCCATCAGTTCGTCGGGCAGCGTCATGAAGAACTGCCGGAAAAGGAAGGTCGCCGTCGCGGAGGCGATCAGCGGCAGCGTGAGACCGGCGTACGTGTTGGCGAGATGCATCGACGACACGACCTGCACCGTCGGAAAGATGCGGACTTCCACGGGCAGCATCAGCGTGACGAAGATCAGCCAGAACGCGAGGTTCTTCATCGGGAAGCGAAAGAAGACGATCGCATACGCCGAGATGATCGACACCGCGATCTTGCCGATGGAGATGACGAGCGCCATCACGAGACTGTTGATGAGCATGCGTCCGAAGGGCGCCGCTGCATTGCCGCTGCCGTGCGTCCAGATGTGCGCAATGTTTTCGAAGAGATGCGTGCTCGGAATCAGCGAAAGCGGCACGCTGAATACTTCGCTCGAATTCATCGAGGCCGCGCAGAACGCGACGTACACCGGAAACACGACCAGCGCGACCCCGAGGATCAGCACCGCGTGACAGAAGATATCGAAGCCGCGACGATTCTCGATCATGAGTATTGCACCCTGCGTTCGACGAAGCGGAACTGCACGATGGTCAGCGCGACGACGATCACCATCAGCACCACCGACTGCGCGCCCGAGCTGCCGATGTCGAGTCCCTGAAACCCTTCCGCGAAGATCTTGTAGATGAGCGTCTTGGTCGATTGAGCAGGACCGCCGCCAGTGGCGGCATCGATGACGGGGAAGGTATCGAAGAACGCGTAGACCAGGTTGACGACGAGCAGGAAAAAACTTGTCGGCGACAACAGCGGCAGCGCGATGCCGAAGAAGCGCCGCACGGGACCGGCGCCGTCGATCGCGGCGGCTTCGATCAGCGATTGCGGTATCGCCTGCAGGCCGGCATAGAAGAACAGGAAGTTATAGCTGACCTGTTTCCACACCGACGCGAGCACGACGAGAAACATCGCCTGGGTGCCGTTGAGCGCGTGGTTCCATACGATGCCCTGCTTCGCAAGCGCGTATGTGACCAGCCCGATGCTCGGATTGAAGAGAAACGACCACAGCACCGCCGCGATGGCCGGGGCGACCGCATACGGCCAAATGAGCAGCGTCTGATACGCCTTCGCCCCGCGCGTCACGCGATCCGCACATGCGGCGAGCAGCAGCGAGATCACGAGTCCGGACACGGTGACGAGCGCGCAGAAGATCATCGTCGTACTGAACGATGACAGGTACAGCGGGTCCGCGAAGAGCTGCCGGAAGTTTGCGAAGCCGACGAATTCGCTGGACGTGCCGAACGCGTCCTGGCTTTGCGTCGCTTGCCATAGCGCCTCGCCGGCGGGCCAGAGGAAGAAGAGCGCGGTGATCGCGAGTTGAGGCGCAACGAGCAGATACGGCAACACGCTCGTATCGAAACGAGACCGTTTTTCCATCGGTATGTCCTGAACGGCGCCCGCGTTTGGCGCGGGCGCATGCCTGACCGTGGCGCTTAACCGCCGCTCTTTTCGAAGCGGCGCAGAAGTTCGTCGCCGCGCTGCACGGAAGAATCGAGCGCCTGCTGCGGCGTCTTCTTTTCCGCCCACACCTGCTCGAGTTCTTCATCGACGATGGTGCGAATCTGCGGCATGTTGCCGAGACGCAGGCCCTTCGTATAGGCAAGCGGCGGCTTGTTCAGCATCTGCTTGATGGCGATGTCCGCGCCGGGATTCTTGTCGTAGAAGCCCTGCTTTTGCGTGAGTTCATAGGCGGCGGTCGTCACGGGCAGATAGCCGGTGTCCTGATGCCACTTCGCCGCGACCGGCGGCGTGGACAGATACGCGAGGAACTTCGCGACGCCCTTGTACACCGCCGGGTCCTTGCCCGCCAGCACCCACAGGCTCGCGCCGCCGATGATCGCGTTCTGCGGCGCGCCCTTCACGCTCGCGTCGTAAGGCATCATGCCGACGCCGAAATCGAACTTCGCATACTTCTGGATAGTCGCCCGCGAGCCCGACGAGTTCGTGATGATCCCGCAGTCGCCGCTATAGAACTTGGATACCGGCTCGTCCTTGCGCCCGACGTAAGTGAACGTGCCTTCCTTCGCCATCTTCTGCAGGAACTGGATATGCGCGACCTGCAGCGGCTTGTTGAACTCGAGCTTGGCATCGAGTCCGTCGAAGCCATTGTTCTTCGATGCAAACGGCGCCGCGTGCCACGCGCTGTAGTTCTCCAGCTGAATCCAGCTCTGCCAGCCCGACGAATAGCCGCAGGAATAGCCCGCCGCCTTCAGCTTCTTCGCGTCGGCTTCGACATCGGCCCAGGTTTTCGGCGGCTGATTCGGATCGAGACCCGCCTTCTTGAACGCGTCCTTGTTGTAGTACAGAACGGGCGTGGAACTGTTGAACGGCATGGAGATGAGATGGCCGGTCTTCGCGTCGCTGTAATAGCCGGCGATGGTCGGCACGAACGCCTTCTCGTCGAGCGGCACGCCCGCTTGCTTGAACACGTCGGAGACAGGGAGCACGGCCTTTTTCGCCTGCATCATCGTCGCGGTGCCGACTTCGTAGACTTGCAGGATCGCCGGCGCATTGCCGCTGCGATACGCCGCGATGCCCGCTGCAAGCGTCTGGTCATAGGTGCCCTTGAACACCGGGACGATCGTGTAATCGCTCTGCGACGCGTTGAAGTCCTTGGCGATGTCGTTCACGCGCTCGCCGAGGGCGGCCTCCATCGCGTGCCAGAACTGGATTTCCGTCGCGGCGTGCGCTGCGGTGCTGGCTCCGAAGGCCAGAACGGCAGCGGCCGTGATCGAGCGGAACGAGGGCGTGCATTTCATCGATGAGTCTCCTTTTTTGCAGATTCGCGCTTGAAAACGCGCGATCTTAATTGTTGTCGATGACAAACAGACGTTGGTATTCCTTCAGTGCATATCGATCCGTCATTCCCGCGATGTAATGCGCGATCAGCCGCGCCTGCGTGCTCTCGTGGCACGGCGCGGCGGCGTCGTTCGCGGACTCTTCGGCCACGGCGAGACGCGCCTGATACGCGGGCGGCAGCAAGCGCGGGTCGTCGGTGAAGGCGTCGAACAGGCCGGTGACGACGCGCTTCGCCTTGTTGGCCATGCGCATCACGCGGTAATGGCGATACAGGTTCTTGAACAGGAAGCGCTTGAGCGCGGCGGCTTGCGCGGCGACTTCATCGCTATGCGCGACGAGCACCGGCGCACTGCGCACGTCTTCGATGGATGCCGGCTTCACGCGCGCCAGATTGCGGCTCGTGGTCTCGATCAGATCCACGATCAGCGTATTGATGATGCGGCGTATGGTCTCGTGGATGAGCCTGCGGCCTTCGATGCCGGGGAACTCCGCGCGCGCCGCATCGAAGTGCGTATGCCAGAGACTCACTTCCGACATTTGCTCGAGCGTGAGCAGGCCGGAACGCAGGCCATCGTCGACGTCGTGATTGTTGTAGGCGATCTCGTCCGCGACGTTGGCAATCTGCGCTTCGAGCGATGGCTGCCTGCCCGCGAGAAAGCGTTCGCCGAGTTCGCCCAGCTTGCGCGCGTTTTCGCGTGAGCAATGCTTGAGAATGCCTTCGCGCGTCTCGAAGCAGAGGTTGAGCCCGTCGAACGCGCCGTAGTGCTCTTCGAGCTGATCGACGACCGCGAGACTTTGCAGATTGTGTTCGAAGCCGCCTTGATCGCGCATGCATTCGTGCAGCGCGTCCTGCCCGGCGTGGCCAAACGGCGTGTGACCAAGATCATGCGCAAGCGATATGGCTTCGACGAGGTCTTCGTTCAGCCGCAGATTGCGAGCGACAGAACGCGCGATTTGCGCCACTTCCAGACTGTGCGTCAGACGCGTGCGGAACAGGTCGCCTTCGTGATTGACGAAAACCTGCGTCTTGTATTCGAGCCGGCGAAAGGCGGTCGAATGCACGATGCGATCGCGGTCGCGCTGAAACTCGGTGCGCGCGGCGGGCGGCGTCTCCGCATAGCGGCGTCCGCGCGACGTGGACGAACGCGCCGCATACGGCGCAAGATGGGCTTCGAGCGCCCCTTGCGACGGCGCTCCGAATCCTGCTTCTGTTTCGCTCACCGGCTGCCTCCGCATCGTCGTGGTTCCGGCTGCTGCGTGGCGCTCAGACGCTGGCTGCGAGCGTCGCACGCACGGCCTGATCGGGCGCGCTCGTGATCTCCGTCGCGCCAAAACGAGTCAGCAGGATGAATTTGATTTCGCCGGCTTCGGCTTTCTTGTCGACTTTCATCAGGTCGACGTAGCGGTCATCGCCGAGCTTCGGGCCGACGACCGGCAGCTTCGCCGCCTCGATCACGCGCACCAGCCGCTTGCGTGCCGCGTCGTCGAGCTTGCCGAGGCGCACCGACAAGTCGGCCGCCATGACCATGCCGCAACCGACCGCTTCGCCGTGCAGCCATTCGCCATAGCCGAGTCCGGCTTCGATGGCGTGGCCGAACGTATGGCCGAAATTGAGGATGGCGCGCTGCCCGCCTTCGCGTTCGTCCGACGCCACGACCGATGCCTTGATCTCGCACGAACGTTTGACGGCATGCGCGAGCGCGCTTTCGTCACGGCTGTTCAATGCGCCGATGTTCGCTTCGATCCAGTCGAAGAAACCGGCATCGGCGATCGCGCCCGTCTTGATGACTTCCGCGATGCCCGCGGCCAGTTCGCGTTCCGGCAGCGTATGCAGTGCGGCGATATCGGCGATGACGGCCTGCGGCTGATAGAACGCGCCGATCATATTCTTGCCGAGCGGGTGATTGATGCCTGTCTTGCCCCCGACCGACGAATCCACCTGCGCAAGCAGCGTAGTCGGCACCTGAATGAACGGCACGCCGCGCATGTAGCAGGCCGCCGCGAAGCCGGTCATGTCGCCGACGACGCCGCCGCCGAGCGCGATGAGCGTCGTCTTGCGATCGGCGCGTTCGGTGAGGAGCGCGTCGAAGATGATATTGAGCGTTTCCCAGTTCTTGTGTGCTTCGCCGTCGGGCAGAACGACGGTCGTCACTTTCTTGCCAAGCGGTTCGAGCGCGGCGCGCAGCGCATCGCCATAGAGCGGATCCACGGTCGCATTGGTGACGATCGCCACCGACGAGCCCTTGATATGCGGCGCAAAAAGCTCCGTGCGCCCGATCAGCCCCGCACCGATATGAATGGGATAGGCGCGCTCGCCCAGTTCGACATTGACTGTAATCATGGCGGACATTATGACTCAGCCGACTTGATAACGCCGGCCACCTCCAGTTGCATCAGGACCATGTTGACGAGCGCGTTGACCGTCGGCCGCCCGGTTTCCACGACGAAATGCGCACACTCCTGATAGAGCGGATCGCGCGTCTTGAACAGCGCTTCCAGCTTGCCGCGCGGATCTTCGGTCTGAAGCAGCGGCCGGTTCTTGTCGCGGCGGGTGCGCTGCCAGAGATCGTGCGGATTCGCGCGCAGATAAATGACGATGCCGCGATTCTTCAGATGTTCGCGATTCTCCTGCCGCAGCACCGCGCCGCCGCCTGTCGCGAGCACGATGCCGCTCTTCTGCGACAACTCGTCGATGACGTTGGCTTCGCGCTGGCGGAATCCGGCCTCGCCTTCGAGTTCCCAGATCACGGGTATGCGCGCGCCGGTGCGTGCTTCGATTTCCAGGTCGGAATCGATGAACGAGCGCTGCAAACGGCGCGCAACCGCACGGCCCACGGTGGTTTTACCCGCCCCCATGAGTCCGACGAAGAAGATGTTCGCGTTCGCGTGCCCTTCCTGCAACCTTGATCCTTTGACAATATGCAATTTGTTCGTGCGGCAGCTTAAGGGCAAACCGCCCGCTTTGTCGAGTCGCGCGCCCGGCGTCATCCCTTCGCCGCCACCACATGCGGCGTGATCAGGATGACCAGCTCGCTCTGCGACTTGCGCCGCGCGTCGTGACGAAACAGCCAGCCGATCAGCGGCAGCTTCGACAATCCCGGCACGCCGGTGACATCGACCCGTTCGTCTTCTGAATAGATGCCGCCGATCGCCACGGTCCCGCCATCCTCCACTTCCACGCGCGTCTGCACGTGCTTCGTGTTGATGGCCGGCCCCGCCGCCGTCTGCTCGCCGACGCTGTCTTTCGCGACATCCAGATCGAGAATGACGTGCCCGTGCGGCGTGATTTGCGGCTCGACCTCCAGTTTGAGCGCAGCGCGCCGAAACTGCACGCCCGAGACGCCATTGCCGACTTTCGCCTGATACGGCAGTTCCGTGCCCTGTTCGACGATCGCCTTCACGCGATCCGCCGTCACGACGCCCGGTCGCGACACGATCTGTCCCCGCCCCTCGGATTCGAGCGCGCTGAGTTCGATGTCGAGCAGCCGCGTGGCCTGCGCGGCGAAGAGCGTGAGCCCAGCGGTCGCCGCGTCGAAACCGTTGAGCGGCCGCGCCGACAGATCGTATACCACCCCGTCCTTGCCGCCGGCGATGCCGCGCGTGGAGTCCCCCGTCGGCGCGACGCCCAGCTTGACACCGAGGTTGCGCGACAGCCCGGTCTCGCCTTCGACGATGCGCGCTTCAATCATCACTTGCGGCGTGGGCCTGTCGATCGATGCGATCAGCTCGGCGATCTGCTGCACGCGAGCGTCGAGATCGGTGACGAAGAGCAGATTGGTGCGCGCGTCGGCCATGGCGGAGCCGCGCTTCGACAGCACGCGCTGCGTGCCCGAGCCGGTCAACAGCTTGCGCACGTCTTCGGCACGCGGATAGCGCAACGTGAAGGTGCGGCTCGCGAGCGGCTCGAGTTCCGCCGCGCGGGCGTGTGCCTCATAGCGCAACTTCTCGCGCGCCGCGAGTTCGGCGAGCGGCGCGACCCAGATCACGTTGCCGTGCTGCTCCATCGCCAGGCCGTTGACCTCGAGAAGCGTGTCGAACGCGCGCCGCCACGGCACCGCGACGAGATTGATCGACACCTGCCCGCGCACTTTCTCGCTCGCGATGATGTTGAGGCCGGTGAAGCGCGCGAAGCCTTGCAGCGCGGCGCTCAGGTCGGCGTTTTTCAGGTCGAGCGTGATCGGCTTGCCGTCATCGGCCTTCGTTCCGCTGAGGCGTTCCAGTTGCCGCAGCGGCACCGGCGGTCCTTCGAGCGGCTCGGCGGATTCGGCAGCGGGCTTTTCCGCGCTTGCCGTGGCCGTTGCTTGCGGCGGCGGCGGTGGCGCCAGCGGGATGGCCGTATCGATTGCGAACTGATCCGTCGGCAGCGTATCGAGCGATGCCGGTAGCGGCGGCAACGGCGCGACGGGCGCATCGCCGACGTCGGCCGCCATTGCTGCACGCGCCACGATGATCGCCGCGACGCTCATCGCGCGGAAGATGCATAGCGCCTTGCTCACTTGCGATCCTCCGCGAACGTCAGCATCCGCGACGCGCCCTCGCCGCTTGCAAGCTGTATCGCGCGGGGCTGAACGCGTTCGAGCCGCTCGTCGCCGATCTGCTGTCCCGGTTCGTAGTGGTCGACGTTCTTCGCGCTCTGCACGAGCGCCATCGCGCGGTGGCGCGCCACCATCGTGCCGACGAGCAGCATCCCCGCATCACGAGCGAGACCGGTTGCGCCATACCTGCCGAACGGATCGACGATGAAGGCGTTCGTGCGCGCGGGTTCCGAAAGCGGCACGGCAGGCAGCGTTTCGTGGATGCGCAGTGTCGCATCGATCGTCACCGCGCCGGCCTGACGCTTGATTTGCACAGCCTCCGGCACGATCAGGCGCGGCAGGCCGGCGAGCGCCTCCAGAAAGCGGCGAACTTCGGGAAACGCGCCGTCCGCCCGGAAGGTGAGCGCGCGTTCCGTTGCCGGCTGCGTTGACGTCCGGGCTCCGCTTCTCGCCGACGATTGCGGCTCGATCTCCGTCACGCGCAGTCCGCTCTGCGCAGCGAGTGCGGCCACTGCGTGAAGCGCATCGGCAGCGGTCCAGGTGGCGGGCGTCATGCTCGTGGCCGCGACGCGCGCCCGTAGTTCCGGCAATGCCGCGACGATTCCGCGGGCATCGTCCGCTTTGCGTTGAGTTGCGGCGAGCGCGGTGCGGGCGGCATCGCGCTGACTCAGGCCCGAAGCGAGCCAGCCTTCGACGCCCAGCGCGAACACGCATACGAAAAGCGCGAGCGCGGTAAGAGCCGTGCGGCGCGTCGACCACGCGTGCAGCGGTCGAAGCAGCGGAGTGCGGGCGCGCCAGTGCGAGTGCGAGCGCAAGCCCCCGGGGACAGTCATCGTCAGGGTGTTCATTGCGGTTTCCTTTGCATTGATGTTTTCGCCGGTGCGGCCGTGGTTTTCGCTTCAGCCGACGCATAGCGCACCAGCGCGATAAATTCATAGCGATCGATAGCCGGCGCGACCGCATCGCGCTTCACGGATGGTCCCGTTTCCACGCGCCGCTTCATCTCCACGACCTCGACCGATTGCACGCCGCGCAAGTCCTCCAGCCGTTTGAGCCAGCGCGCCGCCGTCTGCGAATCCGGGGCGAGCGCGGCAAGCTCGACTTCATCGGCCCGCTGGGAAACGCGTTGCAGAACCACGTCCGTGCGCGGCGGCGCATCCGCAAGCGCTTCCAGCAGCGCAAGGAACCGGTCGCGCGGTCCGGCGCGCGGTTGCGCCGCGTCACGCGCCCGGCGACGCTCGGCCTCGGTGCGAAGAAGGCGCGCGTGTTCGTCGATAGCCGCGTTCGATGCGCGCAGCGTCGCTTCCAGTGCGATACGCCGGTCATCCAGACGCGTGCGCTCGAATGCGTCCCAGCCCGCAACGCCTCCCACAGCCGCGCATCCGGTGAGGCTTGCGACGGCCAGAACCGCGAGCCGCTGCCGTCGCAGTGCACGACGGTTGCGAGACCGGTAAGGCAGCAGATTGAAGCCGTCGATGGTGGCGGCGCTCGTCATTGCAGCACCTCGCGCAATGCGAGTCCGAACGCGGTGGCGAAAAGCGGCGAATGCTTCATCGCGGCATCGATTTCCGACGCGCCGTTGCAATACGGCGCAGCCTCGAACGGCAGCGCGGGGCAGCCGACGATCTTCGCCAGCGCCGGCAGCGGAAGGCCCGCGTTCGTCAGCAACTGCGTCTGGCCGCCGACGTACGCGCAGTCGATCGGCGTCGTTTCGCCCGCCAGATGGCGCAGCGCGTCGGCGATGCTCACGTATTCCGGTGCCGGATAGCGCGCCTCGCTCTCCACTTCGCCGGCGCTCACGACCCACGCGTGCAGCCCCGAGCTTTCGAGCCAGCAAGCGAGATAGCGCGCGTCGGCGTCCAGTTCGACGCGGCCCGAATGACGCATCGCGCGGAGGGCCGCGGCCGGTTCGCCGTCGATGGCGCACAACGCGATGCCCGCTGCCGCCGCCGTTTCCACGCGCGCCTCGACGTGCCGCCTCGCCGTCGCCGCGATCGTCACATAGGCGTTCCCGTCGTCGCGAGCCTCGACGGACCAGTCGACTGCGAGTGCGCCGCGCTCCATGCCCGATGCGCGCTCCGCCTCGGCGAGCACCGCCGGCTCCAGCAAGCCGCATGGATCGCTGCCGATATCCGGCACGTCCGGCTGACGCGCCTCGATCAGCCGCGCGAGCGGCACCCGGCTGAGAACCGCGAGCCGCACTGCGTCCTCGCTTATGTCGATACCCGCCGCGAACCGGCGCGTGACCGTCAGCACCGCGCCGCGCAAGGCGCTTTCCTTCTTCATGTCCACTCCTTCCGTCACTCGCGCGCCGAAACATTCGCGCGCTTTCGATGCACGAATTCTCGTGAAGGCGGCACACGGCGAACATTCGGCCGAACGGCTAACGCGAGCGATGACACGATGTTTTCGCGGGACATCGCGCGTATCTTGGCAATAGGGAAAGCGACGCGGATTGCATTGGACTGTTACCCGAGTGCCTAGGAAATTCCCGAAACCCGGACGGCTATAATCCCGGGACTGTTTTTGGTGGTGCTATGCAATCCTCTTCCCCGACTAATCCGCCGGCCACGCCGCCCGAAGGCCCGATAAAGCCTCGACGTTCGTGGTTTGCGCGGCTGCTTTTAGGCTCGCTCGTCTGCGTTTTCGCGCTGATCGTCTCCATTGCGCTGGTGTTCGGCTATGCGCTCATCGTGGCGATGCCAAACCTGCCATCGCTCGATGCGCTCACCGACTATCGGCCGAAAGTGCCGCTCCGCATCTACACCGCCGATCACGTGCTGATCGGCGAATTCGGCGAGGAACGCCGCAGCGTCGTGCGCATTCAGGAAGTGCCCGATCGCCTGAAGAAAGCCGTGCTCGCGATCGAAGACGCGCGTTTTTACGATCACGGCGGCGTCGATGTCATGGGCATCGTGCGCGCGGGAACGGTTGCATTGTCGAATGGGCATGCATCGCAAGGCGCGAGCACGATCACGATGCAGGTCGCGCGAAACTTCTTCCTGTCGAGCGAAAGGACGTACACCCGCAAGATCTACGAGATGCTGCTCGCCTACAAGATCGAGCGTGCGTTGACGAAGGATCAGATTCTCGAGGTGTACATGAATCAGATCTATCTCGGACAGCGTGCGTACGGGTTTGCGAGCGCGGCGCGCGTCTATTTCGGCAAGGACCTGAAGGACATCACGCTCGCCGAAGCGGCGATGCTCGCGGGTCTGCCCAAGGCGCCGTCGGCATATAACCCGGTCGTGAATCCGAAGCGCGCGAAGGTTCGGCAGGAGTACATCCTTCAGCGGATGCGCGAGCTGAACTTCATCACGCCGGAAGAGTACGCGACGGCGGTGAAACAGCCGCTCATCGTGAAGGGACAGGGGCGCGAGTTCAGTGTCCACGCGGAATACGTCGCGGAAATGGTCCGGCAGATGATGTACGCGCAATATCGCGAAGAAGCCTATACGCGCGGCTTCAACGTCGTGACGACGATCGATTCCGCCGATCAGGACGCCGCCTATCACGCGCTGCGCCGAGGCCTGATGGACTACGAACGGCGTCATGGCTATCGCGGGCCGGAAGGTTTCATCGATCTGCCGGCGGACGCGGATGACCGTGAACAGGCCATCGACGATGCGCTCGCCGAGCATCCGGACAACGGCGAGATCGTCGCGGCGGTCGTGACGTCGGCGAGTCCGAAGGAAGTGAAGGCAAGCTTCATCGACGGCAACGTGGCCACCATCACCGGCAACGATCTGCGCTTCGTCGCGAACGCGCTTTCGCCGCGTGCGCAGCCGAACCAGCGCATTCGTCCGGGCGCGATCGTGCGGCTCGCGAAAAGCAGTGACGGCGACTGGTCCATCACGCAACTGCCGCAAGTCGAAGGCGCGTTGATCTCGCTCGTGCCGCAGGACGGCGCAATCCGCGCGCTCGTCGGCGGGTTCGACTTCAACAAGAACAAGTTCAACCACGTCACGCAGGCGTGGCGTCAGCCGGGCTCGAGCTTCAAGCCGTTCATTTATTCTGCGTCGCTGGAGAAAGGTTTGTCGCCGGCGACGATCATCAACGACGGCCCGCTCTTCTTCAGCGCCGCCGAAACGGGCGGCCAGGCGTGGGAACCGAAGAACTACGGCGGCGGCTTCGACGGCCCGATGACCATGCGCACCGCGCTGCAGAAGTCGAAGAACATGGTGTCGATCCGCATCCTGAACAACATCGGCACGAAGTACGCGCAGCAGTACATCACGCGCTTCGGCTTCGATGCGGACCGTCATCCGGCGTATCTGCCGATGGCGCTCGGCGCGGGCCTCGTCACGCCGCTGCAGATGGCGTCGGGCTATGCGGTGTTCGCAAACGGCGGCTATCGCGTGAATCCGTATCTGATCGCCGATATCACCGACCCGCGCGGCGCGGTGGTGTCGCATCCGCAACCGCTCGTCGCGCAGGGCAGCGCGCCGCTCGCCATCACGCCGCGCAATGCCTTCGTGATGAACAGCCTGCTGCAAAGCGTTGCGCAGCACGGCACGGCTGCGAAGACGAATCAGATGAAGCGCGGCGACCTTGCCGGCAAGACCGGCACGACCAACGATTCGCGCGATGCGTGGTTCGCCGGCTATCAGCGTTCGCTCGTCGCGATCGCGTGGATCGGCTACGACAATCCGCGCAGTCTCGGCGACCGCGAAACCGGCGGCGGTCTCGCGCTGCCCGTGTGGATGGAATACATGACCCGCGCGCTGCAAGGCGTGCCCGAGTACAAGCCGATGATGCCGCCCGATGTGAAATCGCTCGGCGGCGAGCTGTACTACGACGACATGACGCCGGGCCACGGCTTCATCGCGACGATCGGGGTGAGTCAGGCGCCGCCGCAGGAAGGTGGCGTGTCGGGCGTGACCGCGCCGACGCCGGATGTCGGCGAGCAGGAAAAGCAGGACATCATGAATCTGTTCAAGGGCCAGTAGCCCTTTTCCACACCGCCTGCTTTTCCCTCACCTCACGAGCCGGTCACGCTGAAAAGCGGATCGGCTCGCCTGCCTGCTCGGTCGAATACTTGCTCAGCGCGGCGAAAAACTCGCTGTCGTCCCGGGTGTCGCGCCACTGACCATCGACGTATTTGTAGTGGAATCCGCCCGACTTCGCCGCGAGCCAGATTTCGTGCTTCGGCGGCTGCAAGTTGACGATCACCTTCGTGCGATTCTCGAATTCCAGCGTCAGCACATTGCCGCTTCGCTCGAATTCGATGTCGGCTTCGGCCGTGTCCACATCGCGCTCGATCGCGGTCAGCACGGCCTCCGCCAACGTCAGGTATTCCTGGTCTGTCATGCTAAACTCCATCGATTCTATGTACAGGGACGGTCATGCGAGTTGTTTTCAGGATGAGCGCGATTGTAGCGGCTGTCAGCGTTTGCGCCGCGGCCACAGTCACGCTCGGCGGTTGTGGGCAACGCGGTCCGCTTTATCTTCCCGTCGTGCCTCCCATGCCGCAGCGTCCTGACAATCTGCAGGATACGCCGCCTTCCGACGTGACTCCCGACGACGAAACCGCCTCGCGCGCCAACCCGGCCCGCGCTGCATCCGGCGACATTCCCGATACGTCCGGCGACGCGCTCTCGCTCGCACCCGAGATGGACCTGAAATCGACGCCCGCCGCCGCACCGAAAGCGGCTTCGTCCGCGTACTGACAGCAAGCCTGTGCGCCTTCCGGCGCTTCCCGAACCTGATCCCGATTCCACCCGCGCACACGCATGAGTGATTCCGCATTCCATTATGTCGACGGCGCACTCCACGCCGAAGGCGTTTCCGCCGCGTCGCTCGCGCAGCAGTTCGGCACGCCGCTCTACGTCTATTCCCGCGATGAGCTGACGCGCGCCTATCGCGCTTACGCCGATGCGTGCGCCGGCCGTCGCGCGAGCGTTCATGTCGCGGTGAAGGCCAACAGCAATCTCGCCGTCCTCAATGTGTTCGCGCGTCTGGGCGCGGGCTTCGACATCGTGTCGTCGGGAGAACTGGCGCGCGTGCTCGCTGCCGGCGGGAAAGCCGGGAACACGGTGTTTTCGGGCGTCGGCAAAACGGCGGCGGAAATGCGCGAAGCGCTCGAAGCCGGCGTGAAGTGCTTCAACGTGGAATCGATTCCCGAGCTGCATGCGTTGAACGACGTGGCGCAATCGCTCGGTAAGCGCGCGCCGGTTTCCCTGCGCGTGAATCCGGACGTCGACGCGAAGACGCATCCGTATATCTCCACGGGCCTGAAGTCGAACAAGTTCGGCGTAGCCTTCAGCGACGCCCGCGCGACCTACCGCGCCGCACACGCGATGGCGAATCTGGACGTGGTCGGCATCGACTGCCACATCGGCTCGCAGATTACGGAAATCAGCCCGTATCTGGATGCCATCGACAAGCTGCTCGAACTCGTCGAACAGATCGAAGCGGACGGCATGAGCATTCGGCACGTTGATGTCGGCGGCGGCCTCGGCATCACGTACGACGACGAAACTCCGCCCGATATCGGCGATTTCGTGCGCACGTTGCTCGATCACATCGAGAAGCGCGGCCACGGACAGCGCGAAGTGTATTTCGAGCCGGGGCGCTCGCTGGTCGGCAACGCGGGCATCTTGCTGACGCGTGTCGAATTCCTGAAGCCGGGCGAGGAGAAGAACTTCGCCATCGTCGATGCCGCGATGAACGATCTCGCGCGCCCCGCGATGTACGAGGCGTTTCATCGCATCGTGCCGGTCGCGAAGCGCGATGCGCCGGCGCACAAGTACGACGTGGTCGGTCCGGTCTGCGAAAGCGGCGACTGGCTCGGGCGCGATCGCGATCTGGCTGTCGAACCGGGCGATCTGCTCGCGGTCTGCTCGGCGGGCGCGTACGGCTTCGTGATGAGCTCGAACTACAACACCCGCCCGCGCGCCGCCGAAGTGATGGTGGACGGCGAGCGCGTGCGCGTCGTGCGAGCGCGCGAAGAGGTCAAACAGTTGTTCGCCGGGGAATCGATTCTGCCGGACTGAGCCGCTTCACGCGGTCGACGAAAGAACGAAGGCGACGCTCGACGAGCGTCGCTTTTTTTACGTGCGTGCGTTCCTGGCCCGAAGCCACGCGATCAGGCGCCAGCCCAGCAACACGATCACGATTGCGCCGTAGATCTTGGGCAATTCGAAATCATGCTTGCCCGCCTTCATCCACCAGAAATGCAGGATGGCGAGCGCCGCGATGAGATAGATCGTGCGATGCAGCGTCTGCCAGCGGCGGCCGAGCTTCCTCACCATCGCCTTGGGCGATGTCACCGCGAGCGGAATCAGCAACACGAACGCCGCGAAGCCCACTGTGATGAATGGCCGCTTGCCGATGTCCTTCAGCATCTCCGTCACGTCGAACCACTTGTCGAACCAGATGTACGTGGTGAAGTGCAGCACGGCGAAAAAGAATGCATACAGCCCGATCATGCGGCGAAAGCGCACGAGCGCGGTCACGCCCGTCAGGCGTCGCACCGGCGTGACGGCGAGCGTGATGCACAGGTAGACGAGCGTCCAGAGCCCGGTCGAGCGCGTGATGAATTCGATCGGATTCGCGCCCAGCCCTGACGTTATGCCGAGCACGACGATGCGCGCCAACGGGTAAAGCATCGCGATGAAGACGGCGACCTTGGCAGGCGCGATCCAGTTTCGAGCCTGCGGCGCGGCGGCGGTAGCGCGCTTGATTTCAGATGCGGTCGGCATGGTTCAGAAGTTTTTCTTGAGGTCCATGCCCTGATACAACGATGCGACCTGATCGCCGTAGCCGTTGAACATTAGCGTCTTGCGCTTCGGCGCGAAGAAGCCGTCCTCGCCGATGCGCCGCTCCGTCGCCTGGCTCCAGCGCGGATGATCGACGTTCGGATTTACGTTCGAATAGAAGCCGTATTCGCTCGGCGCGTAAGTGTTCCAGCTCGTCGGCGGCTGCTTTTCGACGAAGCGGATTTTCACCAGCGACTTTGCGCTCTTGAAGCCGTATTTCCACGGCACGATGATCCGGACCGGCGCGCCATTCTGGTTCGGCAGTACTTCGCCGTATAGGCCGACGGTCAGCAGCGAAAGCGGGTTCATCGCCTCGTCCATGCGCAGGCCTTCGGAGTACGGCCAATCGAGGATGGGCGTCGACAGCCCGGGCATCTGGGACGAATCGGCCAGACTGATGAACTGCACGTACTTCGCGTTGCCCGTCGGCTCGGCGCGCTTTATCAGTTCCGACAGCGAGACGCCGATCCACGGAATCACCATCGACCACCCTTCGACGCAACGCAGCCGATAGACGCGCTCTTCCAGCGGCGCAATCTTGAGCATCTCGTCGATGTCATACACCTTCGGATTCTTGATTGCGCCTTCGACCGACACTTTCCACGGCCGCGGACGCAACGTGCTCGCGTGCTGCGCAGGATCGCTCTTGTCGGTGCCGAACTCGTAGAAGTTGTTGTACGTCGTGATGTCCTTGAGCGACGTGGGCTTGTCGAGCGCGACGAATTTCGGGTTCGTCGTCGCCGCGAGCTTCTGGCCTTTGGCATCCGGTGAAGTCAGCGTCGCGTGCGCGAAACCGCTCGCGCCGGCGAGACCCGTGGCGGCGAGAGCGCCCATTGATTGCAACACGCGCCGCCGATTTTCGAACACATGCCGCGGCGTGATTTCGCTGCTGTCGATGTCGTCGCCGTAAAGCGCGCCATTACGTTTGATCCACATGAGACGACTCCCTTTGCATTCGTCGTTACCGGTGCAAACAGCACGGCCGGTGCCCGTATTCCACGTTAGAACGAAAAAAAACCGCCAGCGTGATGCGTGGCGGTTTTTTCCTTTCGATGCGGCCGGATCAGAGCTTGCCGTAGCTGTGCAAGCCCGACAGGAACATGTTGACGCCGAGGAACGCGAACGTCGTCACGATGAGCCCCGTCAGCGCCCACCATGCCGCCGCAGCGCCGCGCAGGCCCTTCATCAGCCGCATGTGCAGCCACGCCGCGTAATTCAGCCAGACAATCAGCGCCCAGGTTTCCTTCGGGTCCCAGCTCCAGTAGCCGCCCCACGCTTCCGCCGCCCACAGCGCGCCGAGAATCGTCGCGATGGTGAAGAACGCGAAACCGACGGCGATCGACTTGTACATGACGTCGTCGAGCACTTCGAGCGACGGCAGGCGGTCGGCCAGCACGCCGCGCTGCTTCGCCAGATACGCGACCGAGACCATCGCCGAGAGCGCGAAGCTGCCGTAGCCGATGAAGTTCGCCGGCACGTGAATCTTCATCCACCAGCTTTGCAGCGCCGGCACGAGCGGCTGAATCTGCTGCGCGTCGCGAGCGATCGAATACCACATCAGGAAGCCGACCGCCGCGCTGATCACGAGCAGCACGAACGCGCCCATCTGGCGGGTCGCGTAATGCTGTTCGTAGTAGAGGTAAAAGAGCGAGGTGATCAGGCAGAACAGCACGAACACTTCATACAGGTTCGAGATGGGAATATGGCCGACGTCGCTGCCGATCATGTACGACTCGTACCAGCGCACCATGAGACCGGTGAAGCCCATCAGCACCGCAACCCACGTCATGCGCGACCCGATTGCGCCGCCCGTCTGCGAGCGCGTCAGCAGGCCGATCCAGTAAAACAGCGTCGCAAGAATGAAGAGCGCGCTCATCCACAGAATCGCGGATTGGCTCGACAGAAAATACTTGAGGAAGAAATTGGTGTCCGCGCGGGCGAGGTCGTGCTGATAAAGCTGAATCGACGACAAAGCGAGTACCGCGATCAACGCGATCAGCAAGCGCACCGGTTTCCAGCGCCAGCCGAGGACGACGAACGTCGGCACCGCGCCGACCAGCACGGCCATGTCGTACACGTCCATGTACGCGTGATAGCGGTTCAGCGCGAAGCCCGCGCCCGCGACCATCGCGAGGGCGAACAGCCAGTCGAGCGCGCCGAGCTTGCGGAAGAACGGACGATCGTCGAACGCGCCGGCATCGGGAAGGCCGGATGCCGGACGTTCCGTCTTGGCGGAGGCGTGAGAGGAAGTCTGTGTGAGGTCCATGATCTTACCGTGATGAAACTTCCGAGCTGGCAGCTTCGGATGTCGATTGCGACGAGGCGGCGACGGGCGCGTTCGCCGCAGCCGGATCGACCGGCGATGCGCCGAGAGCCGCCGCCACCGCGGCGCGGGTGCGCTCGAACTCCTTCTCGAAGTCGAGCGTGCGGCGTGCGGTGGACATCGCCATCAGCACGCTTGCGCCGCCTTGTCCTGTATCTTTGAGCCAGAACCAGAGCCGGCGTTCGCGCACGTAGAACATCGAGAAAATGCCGACCACCAGCAGGAGGCTGCCAAGATACACCACTTTTTTACCCGGCGCGCGCGTCAACTGGAATACCGAAGCCTGGATCTGCTTGAACGTATCCAGTTGCAGAAAGACGGGAGAACCGTACAGAAAGCTGTCGGAAAGCGCGTTGATCGACGCCTGCACGAACGCGGTGCTCTTCTCGTCGATTTTCGCGGCGGGCAGGCCGTTCTGTTCGCGGGAAATCTGCCACACGTCCCATATCGCGCCTTCGAGCATGCGCATCAGAAGGCCCGCGGCTTTCTCCTGCTCGCCCTTCGGCACCGAGCGATCGATAAAGCCCGCGATACTCTGGAAGCCGCCAATCATCTGCGGATTCGTGACTGCCGCGCCAGTTTCGTCCGCTCCGGCGAACAGGTTAAGCACACGGGTCGCGCTCTCCTCCAGATGCTTCTGCATCTCCACGTTCGTCGGCGGCACGGAACGCAGCGCAAAACGATGCGCCGCTTCGGCGCGCGTTGCGGGCGTCGCGAGTGCGGCGCGCAGTTCCATCCACTGCTTGACCGAGCCTTGTTCGTCGGCAGGAATGCGCAGATAGCGGAACGGGTCGTTCGGGCTCACGCGCATGCCGGCGAGAAACATTCGCTGCCCGCCCACATCGACCGGCAGCATGTAGTTGCTGTACTCGCGCGCCTGGCCGTCCGTGCCGCGCACCTTGTACTGCACCGATGGGCCGACGTTGCGCAGATCGGTCGGCTTCGACGTTTTCGCGCCGGAGCCGAGGCGCTCGTCGAACGCATCGCGCAGCGTCTCCTTCTTGCCGACGCCGCGTGCGTCCGGCGTGCCGCTGCCGTCCGTCATGTTTTCGACATTGATCGCGCGGAAGTCCGTGAATTCGACCGTTTCGCCCTTCGCGCCCGCGAACTGCGCGCCAATCGGCGCGCTGCCGCCGATGGTCCCGTTCACGGGCGACGTCTTTGCGCTGCCGCCGGCCATCGGCCAGGCGGTCATTTCGAGCTTCGAGCCGCCGTCCTGAAAGCTCGACTGATAAATCGACACGCCTTCATACGTGAACGGCTTGTTCACTTCGATACGCGCCGGAATGCGCTTGCCGGTCTTGTGATCGATCACGACGATATCGCTCGCGAAGAGCTTCGGCATGCCGGTCGAGTAGTAATCGACGATGAACTTGTCGAGTTGAATCGAGAACGGCAGATCCTGAATGATCGAGCCACCCGGTTGATTCAAAATGGCGGTGCCGACGTACTGCCCTTCCGGCACCCACGCGTAGCCGCGGAAAGTCGGGTTCGACGTGGACAGGCGATGCTGGGCCGGAATGTCGTTGATGACGGCGTTGGAGCTGATCGGCGTTTTGTCGAAGAGCCACATTTGCAGCTTGATCGGCAAGTTGCTGTCGAGCAGCCCGCCAATACAGATGACGACGATCGCCAAGTGCGCCGAGATATAGCCGATCTTCGTGAGCGCGCCGCGCTTGCCGGCGATGAGCGTCGCCCCGGTGTCCGTCTCGCGCCGGACGAACCGGTACCCCATCTTCGTGCCGAGGCGCTCGAGCGTCGCCGCACTCTGCGCGCGATTCGCCGGCGTCACGAACTCGCCCTTGTGATGAAACGCGCGCAGGCTACCTTCGTGCACGCGGTCTTTCCAGCTCTTGATGTCGGCGATCATCTTCGGGCCATTGCGCACCACGCACAGCGACACGGAGATCACCAGAAAGATCAGGATCAGCATGAACCACCACGCGCTGTAGACGGTGTAGAGGCTCAGGCCGCGGAAAATGTCCGCCCAGAACGGGCCGAACTGATTGACGTAGTTCGGGTACGGGTCTTCTTGCGTAAGCACCGTCCCGATGATGCTCGCTATTGCCAATATGACCAGCAAGGCGATGGCGAAACGCATCGAACTCACGAGTTCGACGAAATGCCTGATGGCGCGGCGGCTAGACTTCGACTGCATACCCGATGTGGTGACGCTCATTCAAACTCCGGCTGACAGCAAAAAAGGGTGGAGACGCCAACGGTCTGACCGACCGACGTCCCACCCTTTTCTTGTTCTCGCGCCTGCCTCTGTGGGCCGGCTTCGTATCGTAGTATGGGCGATTCCGCGCTTTCTTGCTTTTCAGCCGGGAACCGCTGGACGCTGCGTGCTGCGTTTAATGCAATCCGGCGATGTAATCCGCTACCGCTTTCATCTCGGCATCGTTGAGGCGGGACGAGATGGCGTGCATCGGCTCGCTGTTGTTGCGCGTGCCCTGCGCGAAGGCGTTCAACTGCGCGGCGGTGTAATCGCCCCACTGCCCCGACAATCGCGGATATTGCACCGGGATACCCAGGCCCGTTGCGCCGTGACAGGCGGCGCACGCCGGCACGCCCTTGTCCGCGATGCCGCCACGGTAGATCTTCTGACCGAGCGCGACGGTGTTCTTGTCGCGCGCATAGTTAGGCTTGGCCTTTTGCGAAGCGAAGTACGCGGCGACGTTGACCATGTCCTGATCCGTCAGCGCGCTCGCAATGCCCGTCATGATCGGATTGTTGCGCGCCGGCGCTTTCGCGCCCGGCTGCGTCTTGTAATCCTTCAACTGCTTGACGATATATTCCGCGTGCTGGCCCGCGAGCTTCGGAAATGCGGCGCCGGCGCTGTTGCCGTCCGCCGCATGACACGCCGCGCAAACCTGGGTGGCGATGGCCTGCCCTCTCGTGACATCGGGCTTGGCCGGCTGGGCGGACTCCGCCGCGCTCGCCGATACCGCAAACCCACTCAAACTTGCACCGAAACCGAAAGCCGCCGCTGCCTTGAGCACCACCAGAGACCTGTACAGTCGGTTCATTCGCGTACCCTGTTTTTCGTCTTGTGAGAATGTGAGGTTCTGCAAAAAACGACGGCAACCGAACATGCCGCAAGATACCCGAACGAAAGGGCTCCAAAGATGCCCTGAAAACTGTCTCGCTCCTTGTTGGGCAACGCCTGCGGCCCTGGATCTTACGCCCTGCGGGTCTTTAAAAATCCGTCGTATTGTACAATAACCCGCTACACGCAAAGACGCCAGTCGGGGCATGCCCAGTATTTGCCGGGGTTCTCAAGGCTTCAGTCATCGCCTCTCTCTCGATCGCCCGCCAATGTCATTTCTGCTCCATCAAGCTCGCTTCTTCACTACCGTCAATCATCTGCGCGACCTTCCGCCGACTCCGCAGCCGGAAATCGCGTTCGCCGGGCGGTCAAATGCCGGCAAGTCCACCGCCATCAACATCCTCTGCAATCAGAAGCGGCTTGCGTTCGCCAGCAAGACGCCGGGGCGCACGCAGCACATCAACTATTTCGCGGTCGGTCCGAAGGACGCGCCCGTCGCGCATCTCGTCGACTTGCCGGGCTACGGCTACGCCGAAGTGCCGGGCGCGGCCAAGGCGCACTGGCAGCAATTGCTCTCCACGTATTTGCAAAGCCGTGCTCAGTTGCGCGGCATGATCCTGATGATGGATTCGCGCCGTCCGTTGACCGAACTGGACCGGATCATGATCGACTGGTTCGCGCCGACCGGTAAGCCAATCCACGCGCTTCTCACAAAATGCGACAAATTGACGCGACAAGAGATGACCAACGCACTGCGGGCGACGCAGAAAGCGTTCGGCGAATACAAGGCGGCGGGGTATCGCGGTAAGTTGAGCGTGCAGCTTTTCTCGGCGCTCAAGCGCACCGGTCTCGACGAAGCGCATGAACTGATCGAGAGCTGGCTGATTCCCGAACAGACGGCGCCCGGCGACGCGGCAGAGTGACGGCACGACCGGCGCGATCAGGTCGTCGGCACAGGCAGACATAAAAAAACCCGCCGCGTAACGGCGGGTCAACAGCCTAATCGCATAACGATTGGCGCCCGCTCAGGGAGGAGAAGCGGGGAGCGCGGCGCAAGCGCGTTGCTCGATCGGTATGATATACCATTGTCTCAAAACGTTTCCGCGACGCGGGCGGGCTTGTCCCATATGGCTCGAGCGCCCCGGAATCACGTTTCCGATCTCCCTCCGAAGCACATCACATCGAGTCACGTCATGAGTTTCTATCCCCATCATCGTCCGCGCCGCATGCGTCGCGATGACTTTTCGCGCCGGATGATGCGCGAGAACATCCTCACCACGAACGATCTGATCTACCCGGTTTTCATCGTCGAAGGCACGAATGAGCGCCAGTCGATTCCGTCGATGCCCGGCGTCGAGCGCACGTCCGTCGATCTGCTGATGAAGCTCGCCGAGCAATGCGTCGAACTCGGCGTGCCGGTGATTTCGCTGTTCCCGGCGATCGAACCGTCCATTAAGACGCCCGACGGCCGCGAGGCGACGAATCCGGAAGGCCTGATTCCGCGCGCCGTGCGCGAACTCAAGAAGAACTTCCCTGCGCTCGGCGTGCTGACGGACGTCGCGCTCGACCCGTACACGAGCCACGGCCAGGACGGCGTGCTGGACGAAGACGGCTACGTGAAGAACGACGAAACGAGCGAGATCCTCGTCGAGCAGGCGCGCACGCAGGCGGAAGCTGGCGTGGATATCGTCGCGCCGTCGGACATGATGGATGGCCGCATCGGCGCGATCCGCGAGATGCTCGAAAGCGACGGGCACATTCACACGCGCATCATGGCGTATGCCGCGAAATACGCGTCGGCGTTCTACGGCCCGTTCCGCGACGCGGTTGGTTCGGCCGCGAATCTCGGCAAGGGCAACAAGATGACGTATCAGATGGACCCGTCGAACTCCGATGAAGCGATGCGCGAAGTGCGCATGGACATCGAAGAAGGCGCGGACATGGTGATGGTCAAACCGGGCATGCCGTATCTGGACATCGTGCGGCGCGTGAAAGACGAGTTCCGCTTCCCGACGTATGCGTATCAGGTCAGCGGCGAATACGCGATGATCAAGGCCGCCACGCAAAACGGCTGGCTCGATCACGACAAGGCGATGATGGAATCGCTGCTCGCCTTCAAGCGCGCGGGCGCGGACGGCGTGCTGACGTACTTCGCGCTCGACGCGGCGCGCATTCTGCGGGCATCGAAGTAAATCTGCACCGTTGATGCGAAAAGGGCGATGCCTCGCGGCATCGCCCTTTTTTTATCCGTTGGAAGGAGCGAGTTTGTCGAGGCTCTTCAGGAACTTGTCCGCCGACTCATAGCCGACGACCCGCGCCACCTCGTTGCCCTTGTCATCGAAGAAAATGATGCCGGGCGGGCCGAACAGCTTGAAGCGCTTGAGGAGGAATTGATCGTCGGCGCTGTTCGCGGTTACGTCCGCGCGCAGCAGATTGAGTTGCGCGAGCCGCGCCTGGACCCGCGCATCCGAGAACGTCAGGCTCTCCATTTCCTTGCAGGACACGCACCAGTCGGCATAGAAGTCGAGCATCGCGGGGCGCGCGGCCGCCTTCACCGCGGAATCCAGTTCCGCCGATGTGCGCACCGGCGCGAAGATCGGCCCCTGGTTCGGCGCACCGTTCGTCGCTGGTCCGCCACTGCGCGACGCCAGCACCGCCAGCGGACGCAATGGGTCAGTCGAGCCTGCCGCGAGGCCGACAAGCAGCGTCGCCGCCCAGACAGCGAGCGCCGCTCCGACTCCGCGTCCCAGACGCGTCCAGACATTCGTCGGCGTCGCCGCGCCGCGCGCGAAGAAACCAAGCGACGCAGCCGCGATCAGCAGCCACAGCGCGCTCAGCAACATCCGCGCGACATCGCCGGCCACCGGCCAGACGATCCACAAGGCCGCAGCAAGCAGCACGACGCCGAAGAACACTTTCACGCTGTCCATCCAGGCGCCGGCGCGCGGCAGTATCGAACCCGCGCCCAGTCCGATGACCAGCAACGGCACGCCGAGCCCGATGCCCATCGCGAATAGCGCCGCGCCGCCGAGCATCGCATCGCCGGTATGCGCGATGAACGCGAGCACCGCGAACAGCGGCGCCGTCATGCACGCGCCGACGACGAGCGCGGACAACGCACCCATGACGGCGACCGCGGCGAACTTGCCGCCAGTGCGCTTCTGCGACGCCTCGTTCACGCTGCTTTGCCACCGCTCGGGCAAGGCGATATCGACTCCTGAGATGAGCGCGACCGCGAAGCTCGCGAGCAGCACGCCGAACGTGCCCAGCACCCACGGGTTCTGCAGCCAGGCGCCGAGGCTCTGGCCGATCAGCGCCGCCACCACGCCGAGCACGGTATAGACGAGCGCCATTCCGAACACATAGCACGCTGAGAGCGCGAATCCACGCGAGCGCGTCACCCGCGCGCCTTCACCGACGATGATCGCCGACAAGATCGGGATCATCGGATAGGAGCACGGCAGCAGACTCAGCACCATCCCGGCGACGAAGTACAACCCGACGACGGCGAAGAATCCCCCGCCTTCGAGCATCGACTGCGCGTAATCGGCGCTCGTCGCGCGATCGAACCAGGATTGCGATGCATCGGCCGCCGACGGCGTCGACGGTGACACGCCCGCCGCCTGAAGCGCCGCGCCCTTCACGCGATACGTGCGCTCCATCGGCGGATAACAAATGCCCTTTTCAGCGCAACCCTGCGAAGTGACAGCGAGCTCGAACGGTCCGTTCGCCTGAGCCACCGGAATACGAATGACCAGTTCGCCGCGATACGTCTCGACGTCCTTGTTGAACGTCTGGTCGAAGTGCACTTTTCCGGCCGGCAGTTCCGCCGCGCCGATGATGGCGTCACCGCTCTTCACCGCGAACGCGAACCGCTCGCGGTACATGTAATAGCCGTCAGCGATCTTGTATCGCACGTCGACTTCGCCCGGCTGCTCGGAGGCGCTGAACTTGAAGGCGACGGCGGGATCGAGGAAGTCGTCGTCTGCGCGCGCCACACCAATGGCCGCGCAAAACATCATCAACAGGACGAACGCGCCGAAGACGCGACGCGCGGCGCTACGAGAAAGCTCAAACATGAAGAGGACGCTGCGTTTCTGCATTGACCCATTGACCGTAACCCGGCGACGCATCCGCCTGCCAGACAAGGATTTCGGGCGTTTCATAGGGATGCCGCGCCTCGACGAAGCGCTGCAATTCTTCGCTGCGCGCGACGCTCGTCTTGAGCAGCACCTGCACTTCCTCCGACGATTCCAGCGCGCCCTTCCAGTGGTAGTGCGACTCCACCGCGCCGAGCCTGGTCACGCACGCGGCCAGCCGTGCTTCGAGAACCGCCTGCGCGAGCGCGCCCGCCGATTCGGCGTCGGGCAGTGTCGTCAACACTAGAACGACAGGAACATTCACCTACGGCTCCATAGAGTTCGGACCACGCCTGATATCGTAGCATTCGCGACTGACCTGCATCGTCATGCATGAACTGACGCCGTCGCCAAAAACAAAAAGGCCAAGCAGAGCTTGGCCTTTTCGCTGAACCACTTACCGAACTTATTCAGCTTCCTGAACTTCTTCGGTTTCTTCGACTTCCGGGCGATCCATCAGTTGGACCAGCGCCATCGGAGCGTTGTCGCCGACACGGAAACCGAACTTCAGGATGCTCAGATAGCCACCCGGACGGTTCGCGTAACGCGGGCCGAGAACGTCGAACAGCTTCGCGACGGAATCACGGTCGCGCAGGCGGTTGAACGCCAGACGGCGGTTTGCCAGCGACGGCTTCTTGCCGAGCGTGATCAGCGGCTCGACGACCTTACGCAGTTCCTTGGCCTTCGGCAGCGTCGTCTTGATGACTTCGTGCTCGATCAGCGAATTCGACATGTTACGGAGCATTGCCAGACGGTGGCTGCTCGTGCGATTCAGTTTCCGCAAACCATGCTTGTGACGCATTTTCAGTTCCTTTAACGAGTTTTGATCCAGCTCTTCTATTGCGCTTTGCCGGAATACGGCTGCACACGGGCCGGTCGAAGAAAAAGCAAGACGCGGATTTTAAAGCAAAATCCGCGTCTATGCCAGTTACAGCGTGTCGACGCTCTTACTTGTCGAGACCAGCCGGCGGCCAGTTTTCGAGCTTCATGCCGAGCGTCAGGCCACGCGAGGCCAACACTTCCTTGATCTCGTTCAGCGACTTGCGACCGAGGTTCGGCGTCTTCAACAGCTCGTTTTCCGTGCGCTGGATCAGATCGCCGATGTAGTAGATGTTCTCGGCCTTCAGGCAGTTCGCGGAACGAACCGTGAGTTCGAGATCGTCCACCGGACGCAGAAGGATCGGATCGATCTGCGGCGCGCGCGACGGCGCTTCCGCTGCCGCTTCCGTGCCTTCCAGTGCTGCGAACACCGACAGTTGATCGACCAGAATGCGCGCTGATTGACGGATCGCTTCTTCCGGCGAAATCACACCGTTGGTTTCGATGTTCATCACGAGCTTGTCAAGGTCGGTACGCTGTTCGACACGCGCGCTTTCCACTGCATAGCTCACGCGGCGCACCGGCGAGAACGACGCATCCAGAACGATGCGGCCGATGATCTTGCCCGACTCTTCGCCATAGCGACGAACGTTGCCGGGCACATACCCGCGGCCCTTCTCGATCTTGATCTGAACGTCGAGCTTGCCACCCTTCGACAGGTGAGCAATCACGTGATCCGGGTTGATGACCTCGCAATCGTGCGCGAGTTCGATATCGCCGGCCGTGACCACGCCTTCGCCTTCCTTGCGCAGCGTCACCGTGACTTCGTCGCGGTTGTGCAGCTTGAAGACGACGCCCTTCAGGTTCAACAGCAGGTTGACCACATCCTCTTGCACACCATCGAGCGTCGAGTATTCGTGCACGACGCCTGCGATCGTCACTTCGGTCGGCGCGTAGCCCACCATCGACGACAGCAGCACGCGCCGAAGCGCGTTACCCAAGGTGTGGCCATAGCCGCGTTCGAACGGCTCCATAACCACTTTCGCATGGCTCTCGCCAAGCGATTCAACTGCAATGATCTTGGGCTTCAACAAACTGGTTTGCATAGGTTTTCCTTTTCAATACCCTCGGCTCGTTACACCGATAAGGCTGACCGGTAACAACCTGAAAATTAAACAGCCGAGGATGCCGATTTGCCATGAGCAATCAGGCTCCCCGGCTGCTAATCCGATTACCGCGCGATTAACGCGAATACAATTCGACGATCAGGCTTTCGTTGATGTCGCCAGCGATATCGCTGCGTTCCGGCATCGACTTGAACGTTCCTTCGAACTTCTTCGCGTCGACCGACACCCAGCTCGCCATTCCGCCTTGCTCGGCCAGCGACAGCGCCTCGACGATACGAGCCTGCTTGCGCGACTGCTCGCGAACGGCGACGACGTCGCCCGACTTGACTTGCATCGACGGGATGTTCACGACTTGACCGTTCACCATGATCGACTTGTGGCTGACGAGCTGACGCGCTTCAGCGCGCGTCGAGCCGAAGCCCATGCGATACACGACGTTGTCGAGACGCGACTCGAGCAATTGCAGCAGGTTTTCGCCCGTCGGGCCCTTGCGGCGGTCGGCTTCGGCGAAGTAGCGGCGGAACTGACGCTCCAGCACACCGTAGATACGCTTCACCTTTTGCTTTTCGCGCAATTGGGTGCCGTAGTCGGACGTACGTGCGCCCGAGGTGCGGCCGTGTTGGCCGGGCTTGCTGTCAAGCTTGCACTTGTCGGCGAGCGAGCGGCGTGCGCTCTTCAGGAACAGATCAGTGCCTTCACGGCGGGACAGCTTGGCTTTAGGACCGGTATAGCGTGCCACGTTGAATCCTTAAAAATTAATCACGCGAACTCTCGTTCGCGCTAGTCCGAACCCTTTGGGCCGAACGGTGGGCTTAGTCAAATTCATCACGCACGAAACCCGCCGATACTTACGCATCAGCAGGAACATGCGCTCGCGTCGTCGCCTTAGATGCGGCGGCGCTTCGGCGGACGGCAACCGTTGTGCGGGACCGGCGTCACGTCGGAGATCGCGGTGATCTTGATGCCAAGACCATGCAACGCGCGCACCGCCGATTCACGGCCAGGACCGGGGCCCTTGATCCGCACTTCGAGGTTCTTCACGCCGTATTCCATCGCCACGCGGCCAGCCGATTCGGCTGCGACCTGAGCTGCAAACGGCGTCGACTTACGCGAGCCCTTGAAACCCTGGCCACCGGAGGTCGCCCATGCCAGCGCGTTACCTTGACGGTCCGTGATCGTGATAATGGTGTTGTTGAACGACGCGTGAACGTGAACCACGCCCTCGGCGACGTTCTTCTTGACCTTCTTGCGAACGCGTTGCGCCGCGGAGTTGTTCGAAGCCTTAGCCATTACGTTTTCCTGTAACTGTCAGTTCCGCTTACTTCTTCAGCGATTGCGCTGCACGACGCGGACCCTTGCGAGTACGGGCGTTGGTGCGCGTGCGCTGGCCACGCAGGGGCAGACCCTTGCGATGACGCATGCCGCGGTAGCAACCCAAGTCCATCAGGCGCTTGATGTTCATCGTCACTTCACGGCGCAGATCGCCTTCGACGATGAACTTGCCCACTTCGTCACGCAGCTTTTCGAGGTCTGCGTCGGTGAGGTCCTTGACCTTCTTCGAAAATTCCACACCAGCAGCGGTGCAAATGCCGCGCGAACGCGTGCGTCCGATGCCGAAGATTGCCGTCAGGCCGATCTCGGTATGCTGGTGATTCGGGATGTTAACCCCTGCGATACGAGCCATTGTTTTTCCTCAAACAAAAAGCGCAAGCAAAAGCGCGGCGTTCAGCCTTGACGCTGTTTGTGGCGCGGATCAGAGCTGCAAATCACGCGCACAACGCCCTTGCGCTTGATGATCTTGCAATTGCGGCAAATGCGCTTAACCGATGCCATCACTTTCATGATATTACCCTTTTATCAAATCACTTCGCCCGGAACACGATCCGTGCACGAGACAGATCGTAAGGCGTCAATTCAACCGTAACCTTGTCGCCTGGCAGGATGCGGATGTAGTGCATCCGCATCTTCCCAGAAATGTGTCCCAGGACGACATGGCCATTTTCCAATTTCACCCGGAAAGTAGCGTTGGGGAGGTTTTCTATGACCTCGCCCTGCATCTGGATTACATCGTCTTTGGCCATAGTCCTAATTAACGCATCGGGACGTTGCCGCCCTTGAAGTTTGCCTTCTTGAGCAGCGATTCGTATTGTTGCGACATGACGTACGACTGCACCTGAGCCATGAAGTCCATTGTGACGACGACAATGATCAGCAGCGACGTTCCACCAAAATAAAACGGCACGTTCCAGCGCAACACCAAAAACTCAGGCAACAGACAGACGAACACAATGTAGATCGCACCGGCCAGCGTCAGACGCGTGAGGATGCGGTCGATATACCGTGCAGTCTGATCGCCCGGACGGATACCCGGAACGAATGCACCGCTCTTCTTCAAGTTGTCGGCGGTTTCTCGGCTGTTGAACACCAGTGCGGTGTAGAAGAAGCAGAAGAAAACAATCGCCAACGCATACAGCAGCACGTACACGGGTTGACCAGGCTTGATGGCCTCGGCCACGCTATGCAACGTGTTTGCGACCCAACCGGTACGCGTACCCGAACTGAACCAGTTCAGGATAGTTGCCGGGAAAAGAATGATCGACGACGCGAAGATCGGCGGAATCACACCCGACATGTTCAGCTTCAGCGGCAGATGAGACGACTGTCCGCCGTAAATCTTGTTACCGACCTGGCGCTTCGCATAGTTCACGAGGATCTTGCGCTGACCGCGTTCGATGAACACGACCAGATACGTGACCGCCGCGATCAGCACGACGATGATGATCGCCGAGATGATGCTCATCGAACCGGTGCGGACAAGCTCGAAGAGCCCGCCGATCGCGTTCGGGAAGCCCGCCGCGATGCCACCGAAGATGATGATCGAGATACCGTTGCCGAGACCGCGCTCCGTGATCTGCTCACCCAGCCACATCAGGAACATCGTGCCCGTTACGAGCGTCACGACCGTGGTCAACCGGAACACCATGCCGGGGTCCAGCACCAGAGCAGGCTGATTTTCCAGCGCTACCGCGATACCAAACGCCTGAAAGGTCGCGAGCACCACGGTGAAGATACGCGTGTACTGCGTAACCTTCCGTTGCCCCGCCTGCCCTTCCTTCTTCAATGCCTCCATTTGCGGCGAAACGATCGACAGCAACTGCATGATGATCGAAGCCGAAATGTAGGGCATGATGCCCAGCGCAAAGATCGTGAATCGCGACAGTGCGCCACCCGAGAACATGTTGAACATGCCAAGGATGCCGCCCGACTGGCTTTGGAACAGCTTGGCCAGTTGATCCGGATCAATGCCGGGGACCGGAATGTGCGCACCAATGCGGTAGACGACCAGCGCCAGCAGCAGGAACACTGCACGCCGACGCAGATCGCCAAATTTCGCCGCGCTTCGACCGGGTTTTGCGAGACTCGGGCTGTTAGCCAAGAACCTTCTCCGATGCTAGTGCTAGTAACGGCGAAAGCGCGTTACGCGGCGAACGAGCCGCCAGCGGCTTCGATTGCCTCACGGGCGCCCTTCGTTGCCGTCAGACCCTTCACCGTGACCTTGCGGGTGATCTCGCCGGTCTTGATGATCTTCACGCTCTTGATGAGCTCGCCGACCAGACCCGCTTGCTTCAGCGCCAAGAGATCGATTTCGTCGACCGGCAGCTTCTCCAGATCAGAGAGGCGCACCTCACCGACGAATTCCTTCGTCAGCGACGTGAAGCCACGCTTCGGCAGGCGACGCTGCAGCGGCATCTGACCGCCTTCGAAGCCGACCTTGTGGAAGCCGCCCGAACGCGATTTCTGACCCTTGTGGCCGCGGCCTGCGGTCTTGCCGAGGCCCGAACCGATGCCGCGACCGACGCGACGCTTAGCGTGCTTCGAGCCTTCCGCCGGCTTCAGGTTATTCAATTCCATGTTCAACTCCTTGGATCCGTGGGTCGGGCGCTTAGCCGATGACCTTAACGAGGTACGCGACCTTGTTGATCATCCCGCGCACAGCCGGCGTGTCCTGCAGCTCGCTAACCGAGTTGAGGCGGCGCAGGCCGAGGCCACGCACCGTCGCCCGGTGCGTTTCGCGAGTCCCGATCAGGCTCTTGACGAGCTGAACCTTGACAGTTTTCTCAGACATGATGACCTCGAGGCTTAGCCCAAAATATCTTCGACGGACTTGCCGCGCTTCGCCGCGATGTCGCTCGGCGTCGACTGCTTGCGCAGACCGTCGAGCGTTGCACGAACGAGGTTGTACGGATTCGTCGAGCCGTGGCTCTTTGCCACCACGTTCTGCACGCCCATCACGTCGAACACTGCGCGCATCGGACCGCCGGCGATCACGCCAGTACCATCCTTCGCCGGAGCGAGGAGGACTGCGGAAGCGCCATGCTTGCCGTGCACTTCGTGTTGCAACGTACCGTTCTTGAGCGGCACCTTGAACATGTTGCGGCGGGCTTGTTCCATTGCCTTCTGAACGGCGACCGGAACTTCCTTCGCCTTGCCCTTGCCCATGCCGACGCGGCCATCGCCGTCGCCAACCACGGTCAGTGCGGCGAAACCGAGAATCCGGCCACCCTTCACGACCTTGGTCACGCGGTTGACCGAAATCATCTTTTCGCGCAGGCCGTCGTCGCGTTCGTCAGCCTGAACTTTCGCTTGCATCTTTGCCATGACGAATTCTTCCCTTAGAACTTGAGCCCGGCTTCGCGCGCCGCGTCAGCCAGCGCTTTCACGCGGCCGTGGTAGCGGAAACCCGAGCGGTCAAAGGCGACGGATTCGATGCCGGCAGCCTTGGCCTTCTCGGCAATACGCTTGCCGATCAGGGTTGCAGCGTTGATGTTGCCGCCCTTGCCCGACTTGTCGGCCAGCTCAGCGCGCACTTCGGCTTCGAGCGTCGATGCGCTTGCCAGCACCTTCGTGCCGCATGCCGAGAACACTTGCGCGTAGATGTGCGTATTCGTGCGATGCACGGCGAGACGCGCGACCTGCAGCTCAGCGATCTTGATACGCGTCTGACGAGCGCGGCGCAGGCGAGATTGAGTCTTATCCATGATTGCGCACCCTTACTTCTTCTTCGTT
>Ga0153921_1000098_pt1 | contig 73363 bp, 74 predicted proteins | sample TSNJ005MetaG_FD_104691 | JGI IMG/M metagenome (GOLD analysis project Ga0153921, IMG submission 104691) | Attine ant fungus gardens microbial communities from New Jersey, USA - TSNJ005 MetaG | ecosystem: Host-associated > Fungi > Mycelium > Unclassified | place: USA: New Jersey, Brendon T. Byrne... | reverse complement strand
TTCCATGGAAGCTAAATGGGGCTGGATCGCCCTCACCGCCATCGCCCCGATCGCGTGGGGCTCCACGTACGTCGTGACGCGCGCCGTCCTGCCGGGGGAGCCGCTCTGGGGTGCGGTGCTGCGCGCGCTGCCCGCCGGACTCCTCCTGCTGCTCGTCAAGCGCCGCCTCCCGCGCGGGGCGTGGTGGTGGAGGTCCGCCGTGCTCGGCGTCCTCACCTCCGGCGGGTTCTTCGCCCTCGTCTACGCCGTGGCCCGGCTGCTGCCGTCGGGCGTGGCCTCCACGGTCATGGCCGCGTCGCCGCTCGCGATGATGGGACTGGCGTGGCTGGTGCTGGGCCAGCGCCCGCGGCTCCTCGCGCTGGCGGGAGGCGTCGCCGGTGCGATCGGCGTCGCCGTGATGCTGCTGGGCGCGGCGCACGCCGTCGATCCGCTCGGCGTGATCGCCGCGGTCGCGGCCATGCTGCTCTCGTCCGTGGGCTACGTGCTCGCGACGCGGTGGGAGGGGGAGGTGGATGTGTTCTCCGCGACGTCCTGGCAGCTGATCGCGGGCGGCCTCCTGATGCTCCCGCTCGCGCTGGTGTTCGAGGGCGCTCCTCCCGCGCTCGACGGCCCGGCGATCGCGGGCTTCGCGTACGTGACGGTGATCGCGACCGCGGTCGCGTTCCTCGCCTGGTTCAGCGGCCTGCACCACCTCGGCCCGGCGACGGTGGGGCTGATCGGCCTCCTGAACCCGGTCACGGGCGTGCTGCTCGGCGCGCTGATCGCGGGGGAGACCCTCACCGGTCGGCAGCTGCTCGGCCTCGCGATCGTGCTCGCCGGAATCGCGGTGGGTCAGTCGGCCAAGGCGTCCAGGAAGCCGCGGGTCGGCGCGAAGAATGTCGTGCCGGTCACGGCGGTCGAGAAGTCCAGGATGCGGTCGTAGGAGCCGGCCGGGTCGCCGACGAACATCCGCTCCAGCATCCGCTCGATCACCCAGAGCGCCCGGGAGTAGCCGATGAAGTAGGTGCCGAACTCCGCCTGGCCCGGGCGCCCGAACGGCATGTTGTCGCGCAGGATGTCGTGCTCGACGCCGTCCTCGCCGGTGATGGTCGCGAGGGTCTTGTGGGCCTTGCGCCCGTCGGTCACGTCGTCGAGCTCGACGTTGTCGCTCTTCGTGCGGCCGATCACGGCCTCCTGCTCCGAGGTGCCGAGCGCGTTCCAGGCGCCGAGGTCGTGCAGGTACTTCTGCACGACGACGTAGCTGCCGCCGGCGTGCACGGGATCCTCGTCGCCGACGATGGCCGAGGCGTCCATCTCGGAACCGGTGGGATTCGCGGTGCCGTCCACGAAGCCCAGCAGGTCGCGCGAGTCGAAGTAGCGGAAGCCGGTCACCTCGTCCACCACGGTTACGGCGTCGCCGAGCGCCGACAGCAGCAGCCGCTCGAACTCGAACGTGAAGTCGCCGCGTTCGGCCCGGATGTGGAAGAGCAGGTCGCCCGGCGTCGCCACCGCGGTGTGCACCCCGCGGAACTCCCGGAACGCGTGCAGCTCGCGCGGCGGCGCGACGTCGGTGAGCCGCGGCCAGACGTCCGCGCCGATCGCGACGTTGCACGACAGGTGCGCGTTCAGGTCGCGGAACCCGACCGTCTTCACCAGCCCCGCGAGGTCGCCCAGCACGTCCTTCACCGTGGCGACGGCGTCGGGCGAATCGCCCACCGTCACGACGAGGAAGACCGCCGCCCGCGAGAGCGGGGCGTCCACGCTCTGGGGCTCGATCGGGACGCGCTGCCAGCTGTGGTCTCCGGAGGTGTCGGCCATGGCACCCACTCTGCCGTATGCGGCCCGTATCACGCATCGGCCGAGGAAGCGATTTGGCATCCGACCCGCGACCGCTGATACGGTCGAAAGCGCCCCGGTGTGCTCCGACAGCACGGAACGGGGCCGTGAACCCAGCCCGCGACCCGGGCGCGGGACCGTGTATGCGGCCCGCCCGGGGCGTACGGTCGGCTGGGCGTGGGCGCACCCCGATGGTCGCGCCGGCGGTGGTGATTCGCGCGGAGGGTCCGCGCTCGAGTCGCCCGGTTACCGCAGCACGCCCACCACCCGGGCGCAACCACCGGCCGACATCGTGCCCGTGCGATGCGTGCCTGCGGAGAGCAAGTGAGCGAGTCTGTCGCCGTCGAGGCGAGGAACATCTACAAGGTATTCGGGCGCAAGCCCCAGGAGGCGGTCCGCCGTCTCCGTGAGGGCGCGACCCGGCAGGAGGTCTCCGGCCAGGGGACCGCGGCCGTGATCGACGCAGGACTGACGGTCAACCGCGGCGAGATCTTCGTCGTCATGGGGCTGTCCGGCTCCGGCAAGTCGACCCTGATCCGCCTGCTGAACGGCCTCCTGGAGCCGACCGCCGGCGAGGTCGACGTGATGGGCACCACCATCACCGGTCTGACCGGCAAGCGGCTGCGGGAGGTGCGCCAGCGCCACATCTCGATGGTCTTCCAGCACTTCGCCCTGCTCCCGCACCGCACGGTGCTCGACAACATCGCCTACGGCCTGGAGGTGCGCGGCACCCCGAGCGCCGAGCGCCGCGCCCGCGCCGAGGAGGTCCTCGAGCTCGTCGGCCTGGGCGGCTGGGGCGACAAGCTCCCGAGCGAGCTCTCCGGCGGCATGCAGCAGCGCGTCGGCCTCGGCCGCGCGCTCGCCGCCGACACCGACGTCCTCCTGATGGACGAGGCGTTCTCCGCCCTCGACCCGCTGATCCGCCGCGAGATGCAGGAGCAGCTGCTCGAGCTGCAGGGCACGCTCGGCAAGACCATCGTGTTCATCACGCACGACCTCAACGAGGCCATGTTCCTCGGCGACCGCATCGCCGTGATGCGCGACGGCCGCATCGTGCAGACGGGCACCCCGGAGGAGATCCTCACCGATCCCGCCAACGACTACGTCGCCAGCTTCGTGCAGGACGTCGACCGCGCCCGCGTGCTCACCGCCGCCAGTGTGATGGAGCCGGCCCGCGCGCTGGTCACCGTCGCCGGCGGTCCGCGCGCCGCGATGCGCACGATGCGCGACCTCCAGACCTCCGCCGCGTTCGTCGTCGGCCAGGGGCGCACGCTGCTCGGCGCCGTGCGCGACCGCGACGTGATGCGCCAGGTGCGCGAGGGCCGCAGCGACCTGCGCGAGGTCATCCGCGAGGACATCGCCTCCGTCGACCGGGACGAGGTCCTGAGCGAGCTGGTCGAGCCGTCCGTCGGCAGCGACCTCCCGCTCGCCGTCGTCGACGACAAGACCCGCCTGCTCGGCGTCATCCCGCGCGTCACCCTGTTGGCCGCGCTCGGCAACGTCTCCAGCGACACGATGGAGATCCCGGTCATCGTGGAGCCGCCGGCGACCGTGTCCGTCGACGCGATGACCCTCGCGCTCAGCGAGACCGCCGGGGACGAACCGTCCTCCCGCGGTGAGGAGGTGCCCGCGTGAACGGCTTCCGCCTCCCGCTCGGCGAGTGGGCCGACCACGTCGTCGACTTCGTGACCACCACGCTCGGCGGCTTCTTCGACGTCATCCGGATGATCTTCACCGGCATGTTCGACGGCATGGACTGGCTGCTCCAGACCCCGCCGTTCTGGGCGATCATCCTCATCTTCGCCGTGCTGGCCGTCTGGCTGCGCGGCTGGATCTTCGGCGCCGGCACGGTGGTCGGGCTGCTCGTCATCGCGAGCGTCGACCAGTGGTCGAACGCCATGGACACCCTGGCGCTGGTTCTCGTCTCGGCCGCCATCGCGATCGCGATCAGCGTGCCGCTCGGCATCCTGGCCGCTCGATCCAAGACCGCCTCGGCGATCATCCGCCCGGTGCTCGACTTCATGCAGACGATGCCCGCGTTCGTCTACCTGATCCCGGCTCTCATCCTGTTCCGCGTCGGCGTCGTGCCGGGCATGGTCGCGACGATCGTGTTCGCGATGGCGCCGGGCGTGCGCCTGACCGAGCTCGGCATCCGCGGCGTCGACAAGGAGCTGGTGGAGGCCGGCCGCGCGTTCGGCTCGCCGCCGCGCCGCATCCTGCGCCAGATCCAGCTGCCGCTGGCGATGCCGTCGATCCTGGCCGGCGTCAACCAGGTCATCATGCTCTCGCTCTCGATGGTCGTCATCGCCGGCATGGTCGGCGCGGGCGGACTCGGCCGCGACATCGTCCAGGCGCTCAGCCGGGTGGATGTAGGACTCGGCTTCGAGGCCGGCGTCTCCGTGGTGATCCTCGCGATCATCCTCGACCGCCTCACCGCCTCGGTCGGCCGCGCGCGCCTGCGGATGCCGAAGCGCGCGCTCGCCGTGCTCGGCGCTGCCGTGCTCGTCGCGGTGGGTGGTACGGCCGTGACCGCCGCCTCCACCGCCTCCACCGGCGACAAGGGCACCGTCAAGGTCGCCGTCTTCAACGGCTGGCCCGAGGGCGAGGCCGCCTCGTACCTGTGGAAGCACGTGCTGGAGAAGGAGGGCTACACCGTCGACTTCGAGTACGCGGACGCCGGCCCGGCCTTCGCCGGTCTCTCCACCGGCGACTACGACGTGGCGTTCGACGGCTGGCTGCCGACCACCCACGAGGCGTACATGAAGAAGTACGGCTCGAAGCTCACCGACCTCGGTGCGTGGAATAAGGAGGCCAAGCTCACCATCGCCGTGAACAAGGACGCGCCGATCGACTCGCTCGACGAGCTCGCCGCCCACTCCTCCGACTTCGGCAATCGCCTCGTCGGCATCGAGCCGGGCGCCGGCCTCACGCAGGCGACGCAGGACAAGGTCATCCCGGGCTACGGCCTCGGCTCGATGGACTTCGTCACCTCGTCGACGCCGGCCATGCTGGCCGAGCTGACCGCCGCGATGAAGAAGGGCGACGACGTCGCCGTGACCCTGTGGCGGCCGCACTGGGCCTACGACGAGTTCGACCTGAAGGACCTCAAGGACCCGAAGGGCGCACTCGGCGAGGCGGAGTCCATCCACTCGATCGGCAGCGCGGACTTCGCGAAGAAGTTCCCCGAGGTCGCGGGCTGGGTGAAGGGCTTCTCGCTCGACTCCGACCTGCTCTACTCGCTCGAGAACGTCATGTTCAACAGCGGGGCGCAGTCGTCGCAGTACGACGGCATCGTGTCGAAGTGGATGGACGAGCACGCCGAATACGTGGAGTCGCTCACCTCGTAGCGTCGAGCGTCCCGCTCACTCCGACGGCGTGCAGCCAGTCGAAGAGGGAGCGGAGCGAGCGCAGCGCGACGGTGGCGTGCGTCGCACCGGGGATCCGGTCGTACGTCACCGTCGTGCCGTCCGCCTTCGCGGTCGCCACGAACGCGTCGGTCGCGGAGGGGCGCACGAGCTTGTCGCTCTCGCCTTGCGCGACGAACAGCGGCATCGCCAGCGCGGTGCCGCCCGGCGTGTTCTGCGCGAGCAGCCCGGCCCAGGGCTCGGTCGTCTCGGGGTCGGCGGTGAGGAACCGCCCGACCAGCGGCTGCGCGATCGTGTGCAGCTCCTTGTTCTGCGAGAGCAGGCAGAGGTCGTTCATGGCGGGCAACGCCGTGATCGCGTGCGGGGTCAGGATGCTGTCGAGCGGCTCGTCGTAGACCGTCGAGTACGCCTGGAACGCGTAGGAGCCGATCGTGACGCCCGAGACATCCCCGATGTCGTCGCGCAGCAGCGACGCGAGATCCGTCGCCGGCGCCGCGACCGCCGCAGCCCGCACGTCGAGTTCGGGCGCGTACGAGCGCGCGAGCTGCGCGGCGAAAAGCACCGCCTGCCCGCCCTGGGAGTGGCCCCACAGCACGATCCGGTCGCTGCCGTCACGGCCGAGCACGGCCCGCGCCGCACGGGCGGCGTCGAGCACGTTGCGCCCCTCCGTGTCGCCGACGAGGTAGGAGTCGGGGCCGGCCGTGCCCATCCCCGTGTAGTCGGTGTAGACCACGGCGTACCCGCGGTTCAGGAAGTCGGTGAGCCCCTCGACGCTGTCGTACGGGTCGAACGAGCGCGAGGGCGCGCAGCCCTCGGCGACCCCGGTCGTCGGATGGCCCCACGAGACGATCGTGCGCCCTCCCGCTGGCGCGGGGGAGTCGGGTGCGACCAGCAGCCCCGAGTTCACGACCGGCCGGCCGTTCAGGTCGGTCGAGTGGAACAGGATGCGCGTCGCGACAGCTCCGGCGGGTGCGCCCAGCGTGGGCGCCGAGCGGATGACGGCGCCGGGTCCGCCCGCGGGCAGCGGATCGGGCTGGTCGTAGAACCGGGCGATGCCAGGAGCCGAGGCCGCGTCGTCCTCGAGCCGCTGCGCCTGGACCGGCGTGCAGGCGGCCAGGAGCCCGGCCACGGCGAGCACCGCCAGCGCGCCGGTCGCTCGTCTGATCACCGCGTCAGCCTACCCGCAGCACCGCGGGCGCCACGTACGCTGGAGGGATGACCCTCCCGCGGACCGACACGGTCGTCACCTACCCCGACGGCGACCTCGCCTCGACCGGAACCGTCGTGCACACGGCGCTGCTGCCCGACGGGCGCACCGCCGTCGTGCTGGACCGCACCGCGTTCCACGCCGTCGACCCGGTCTGGCCCGACCAGCCCGCTGACGCGGGAACCCTGTCGGTCGACGGCCGCTCCCGCCCGGTCGTCGACGCCGTCGTCGGCGCGACCGACGGGGAGGCGTTCCACGTCGGCGACGCGCCCGTGCGCACCGGCACCGAGGGCTGGGCGTTCGTGGTGTGCCACCTCGTCGACGATGCGACCGGCCTCGAGCCCGGCACCACGGTGACCGTCGACGTCGATCCGGAGCTGCGCCGCGCGCTGTCCTCCGGTCACACCGCCTGCCATCTCGCCTCCCTCGCCCTCAACGAGGCGCTCGCGCCGCTGTGGACGAAGGAGGTGCCCGGCGACGGCCGCGGCCGCCCCGACTTCGACCGGCTGGCGATCGTGTCGTCCCGCATCCTCCCGGACGGCTCGCGCGACGAGTACCGCGTCGGCAAGAGCCTGCGGAAGAAGGGCTTCCCCGCGGCCGAGCTTCCCGGCCGCCTCGACGAGGTCGTCGCCGCGGCGAACACCCTGCTCGCCGGCTGGGTCGCGTCCGGCGCCCCCGTGTCGGTGCAGCGGGAGGCCGACGGCCTCGGCGACCGGCGCCTGTGGACGTGCGAGCTGCCGGACGGCACCGCGTCCATCCCGTGCGGCGGCACCCACCTGCGCTCGCTGGCCGAGCTCGGCGCGGTGGAGATAGCGCTGGAGACCGCGGAGGCCGACGGTGCGCTGACCATCGTCATGGCCACGTCTGCGCGCCCGGCGCACTAGGGAGGCGGCGGCCGCTCAGCGCGGCAGGAACGGCATCGCTGCGGCAAGCAGCGCCAGCCCGGCGGCGATCGCCCAGCCGACCCGCACCAGCCGTGCGCTGCGGACCTCGCGCTCGATCAGCGCGAACCGGTCGGCGACATCGGCGCGGGGCTCGGCCTGGCGCCACGTCCCGGGAGCGTCGACGAGCCGCACGACGGCCTCCACCGTCTCGGCATCGAGCACCGCGGGGCGTCGCGCGAGCCAGCGCGCGAGCGCTTCCCCGCGGACCACGTCCACGGCCCGCGGTTGAGCGCGCACCCGCAACTCCTTCGCGCCGAGGATCGCGACCACCGCGCGCACCGGCGCCTCGATGCCCGCGGCCGTCAGCAGGCCCCGCACCCGCGAGGTCTCCAGGTCGGCGTTGCGCAGGTAGGTCGTCTTGGCGCCGTTGACGAGCAGCGCGCGGTCGGCGACCCCGACGCGGGCGCCGCGGTGGTGCTTGGTGTTGACGACGAAGACGCCGCCCGGGCCCACCACCAGGTGGTCCAGGTCCGCCTCCCCGTTCCCGACGGGCAGCGCGTGGAAGACGCGCCACCCAGCGGGCAGGTGGGCGAGGCGGGCGCCGATCTCCCGCTCGCCGAGCGCTCCCACGAACCACGGGACGGTCTCGTCCGCCAGCGGCGTCACCCCGAGGGCGCGGGCCAACGGAGAGCGGGGCGGAGCCGCGTCGTGCAGGCGCACGACCTGCGCCATCACCGCCGTCCCGGGGGCCCGATCGCTCATCCGTCCGTTGTCCATCGCGCCACGGTATCCGGGGCGCCCGCGGCCCGGCAGTCCCCACTCCGGGCCGCTCCGCCGCGGCCTACCCCTGCTCGGGGGAGCCGGACTCCGGCAGCCGCTCCTCCAGGGAGTCGTTGTGCTCGGCCACGGCGTCCAGCTGGTCCTCGGGCGTCTGGCCGAGGCCCGACACCGCCTCGGCCAGCGCCTCCGCCCTGGTCAGGTCCTCATCGTCGTCGTCGGCGCGGAATTCGTCTCGATCGGTCATACGGCGCACAGTACGCGCCCCGGGAGTAGCATGCGCCCCATGAGCCGCATCGAAACCGGGATCGTCTCCTACACCGTCTCCGGCGACTACTTCGCCCGCGTCGGTGCCGACTTCGACGCGGAGGCCGTCGACGACGCCATCCTCGCCGAACTCAACCGCCGCCTGCCCGCTGGCGTTGTCGTCGAGCGCAGCGGGAAGGTCCTGGCCGAGGAGGCGCAGGCCGAGCAGGCGCGGAACCTCGACTGGGACGCGCTGCTCGCCAGCATCGACGTGGACCAGATCCTCGCCGAGCACGGGCGCTGACCGGGGGCCGCGTCGGCGCGTCCGTCAGCGCTTCAGCGCGCGTTCGTCAGCGCGCCTTCGTCACCGTGCCTTCTTGACCTCGTCGAAGGCGGCCAGGGCGGCCCTGCGGGTCTCCGCCAGGTCGACGATCGGCTCGGGGTAGTCGGCGGTGTCCCACTCCGGCACCCACCGGCGCACGTAGTCGCCGTGCGGGTCGAACTTGGTGCGCTGGAGCTCGGGGTTGAAGACGCGGAAGTAGGGTGCCGCGTCCGCGCCGCTGCCCGCGACCCATTGCCAGTTGAACGGGTTGCTCGCGGCGTCGGCGTCGACCAGGGTGTCCCAGAACCACTGCTCGCCGAGGCGCCAGTCGATCAGCAGGTTCTTGATGAGGAACGACGCGACCACCATGCGCACGCGATTGTGCATGGTCCCGGTTGTCCACAGTTCTCGCATTCCCGCGTCCACCAGCGGGATGCCGGTGCGACCCTGGTGCCAGGCCCGCAGAGCCGCACGGTGCAGGCGGGGCCAGGGGAAGGAGTCGTATTCGCGATGGATGTTGACGGTGGCCAGATCGGGATGCGCGAAGAGTGTGTGATGGGCGAACTCCCGCCAGCCCAGCTCGCTGAGGAAGGTGCTCGCGCCCTCGGCGTTCGCGCGGTCGCGCGCGTCGGAGGTCGCGTGCCAGACCTGATGCGGGCTGAGCTCGCCCCAGCGCAGATGGGGCGACAACCGGGAGGTCGCGTCGATGCCCGGGGTGTCCCGGTCGTCGCGGTAGCGGGCGACATCCTCGTCGAGGAACGCGGCGAGGCGCCGCCGGGCGGAGCGCTCGCCCGGCTCCCAGGCGTCCCGCAGCCCGTCTGCCCAGTCGGGATCCGTCGGCAGCAGACCGAGGTCGTCGATGCCCACGCCGTCGATCGGATCGGCGGCCATCAGCTCTGTGGGCGCCGGAAGGGGCTTGCGGGGCGGGGGAGCGGCGAGGCAGGCGCGCCAGAACGGCGTATAGACCGAGAACGGGGTTCCCGCTCCCGTGCGGATCGTCCAGGGCTCGAAGAGCAGGGAGGCGGCGAAGCTGGCAGCTTCGAGGCCGCGCTCGCGCGCGGCGGTCTTGATCGCCTCGTCGATGCGTCGTTCGGCGCCGCCGTAGCGGCGGTTCCAGAACACGGCGCCGGCGCCGGTCTCGTGCAGCACCTCCGCGACGACCCGCTCGGCCGGCCCGCGACGCACCGTCAGGTGCGCGCCGAGCCGACCGAGCTCCTCCGCCAGGGCGGAGAGCGAGTGGTGCAGCCACCACCGCGCGGCGCCGCCGGGAGGGCGCACCCCCTCCGACTCCTCGTCCCAGACGTAGAGGCAGAGCACGGGGCGGCCCGAGTCGGCGGCGGTGCGCAGTGCGGGGTTGTCGGCGACGCGCAGGTCGTCGCGGAACCAGACGACGACCGGGGAGAGCTCCCGGTCGTCGCGGGCGGCCGTGCTCACAGGTCGATCGTGTCGCCGGGCTCCAGCGGGAAGTGCTCTCCGCCGTTCTGTTCCGTCGCCCAGGCGATGCGGCCGTTGGACATGTCCTTGCCCGCTCGCGAGAGCACCATCTCGTGCGTCGGGAAGCTGCGCTTCGGCTTCACCGCGAGCACGTAGTCCATCACCTCTGCGACCTTCATCCAGGGCGCGCCGGCCGGAGCCGCCAGCACATCCACCTCGATGCCCTCGGGGATCGTGAAGGAGTCGCCGGCGTAGTAGAGCTGGTCGCTGATCAGCACGCCGAGGTTGTCGACGGTGGGGATGCTCGAGTGGATGACGGCGTGCGTCCCGCCGAAGAACTGCAGGGTGAAGGGCTCGGCCTCCACCACGTCACCGGCGTGCACGACCGTCACGTCGAAGTCCGCGGCCGCCCGGGCGACGCCTTCGGGAGCGAAGATCTTCGCGTCCGGGTTCATGTCGAGCACCCGCTTGAGCTGCTCGGGGGTCCAGTGGTCGGCGTGCTCGTGCGTGATGACGACGGCCACGGTGTTGGCCGTGTCGGTCAGGGGCGTCGTGAAGCTGCCCGGGTCGACGAACAGCTTCTTACCGGAGTCCTCGAGGAGCAGTGCGGCGTGTTCGAACTTCGTGAGTCTCATGCCACAAGGAAATACCGATCCGGCGGAGCGTGCAAGCCGACCATTCCGGGGTGGTGGAATATACCCGGGAGGGGTATTGTTCGAGACGACATGGACAGCATGAACGCACACGAGGACCAGCAGACGGCCCACGAGCACGGCTCGGCGGGGCACGACGCGCATGACGCGCACGCGGGGCATGACGCGCACGCGGGGCACGAGGCGCACGGCGGCCACGACGCGCACGGCGGCCACGACCACAGTGGTCACGCCGGGCACGACCCCGCGATCTTCCGGCGCAAGTTCTGGCTCACGCTCGTCCTGACCATCCCGACGCTCGTCTTCTCGCACGGCCTGCAGGAGATCCTCGGCCTGTCCGGCCCGCGGTTCCCCGGCAGCCAGTACATCCCCGCGGTGTTCGGCGTCGCGATCTTCTTCTACGGCGGCCTCGTGTTCCTGCGCGGTGCCGTCGACGAGCTGCGCAGCCGCCGCCCGGGCATGATGACGCTGATCTCGCTCGCGATCGTCGTCGCCTTCGGCTACAGCCTCGCGGTGACGCTGGGCCTGCCCGGCATGGACTTCTGGTGGGAGCTCGCCACCCTGATCCTGATCATGCTGCTGGGGCACTGGATCGAGATGTCCGCGGTCATGGGCGCCCAGGATGCCCTCGGGCAGCTGGCGAAGCTCCTGCCCGACACGGCGGAGCGGGTCGCCGATCCCGGCGCGGACCCCGAGCCGGTGCCGGTGGCGGACCTGCGCGTCGGCGACCTGGTTCGCGTCCGTCCGGGCGCCGGCGTCCCCGTCGACGGCGAGATCGTCGACGGCCGCAGCGACCTCGACGAGTCCCTCCTGACCGGCGAGTCCAAGCCGGTCACCCGTGGTCCCGGTGAGCAGGTCGTCGCCGGGAGCATCTCCGGCAGCGGCTCGCTCGTGGTGCGGGTGGGCAAGACCGGAGGCGACACCGCGCTCGCCGGGATCATGCGGCTCGTCGCCGACGCCCAGGCCAGCAAGTCGGGAACGCAGATCCTCGCCGACCGGGCGGCCGCGTGGCTCTTCTACGTCGCGCTCGCCGTGGCGACGGTCACCCTGGTCGTGTGGGTGCTGCTGCGTCCGGGCGACCCGGCCTTCGTCCTCGAACGCGTCGTCACCGTGCTCATCATCGCCTGCCCGCACGCCCTCGGCCTGGCCATCCCGCTCGTCGCCCAGATCTCCACGGCGATCGGCGCCCGCAACGGCCTCCTCATCCGCGACCGGCACGCCATGGAGGACGCCCGGCGCATCGACGTCGTCCTCTTCGACAAGACGGGCACCCTCACCGAGGGGCGTCAGGGCGTCGCGTCCGTCGCGGCGGAGGGTGAGGACGAGGACGCACTCCTCGCGCTCGCAGCGGCCGTCGAGGCGCCCGCGGAGCACCCGATCGGCCGAGCGATCGTCGCCGCCGCCCGGGAGCGCGGGATCACCATCCCGCCGGTGACCGACTTCGAGGCGCTCGGCGGACGCGGCGCGGCGGGCACCGTCGCGGGGGAGCGGATCGTCGTCGGCGCGCCCCGGCTGCTCGCGGAGCGCGGAGCGTCTGCGGGCGAGCGCATCGCTGCGGCGGCCGACGCCGCATCCCGGCTCGGCCAGACCGTCGTGTACGTGCTGCAAGGCGAGCGCGTGGCCGGGGCGATCGCCCTCGCCGACGTCGTGCGTCCCGAGTCGGCGGAGGCGGTGCGCGCCCTGCGGGACCGCGGGATCCGCGTCGCGATGCTCACCGGCGACTCCCGCGCGGTGGGGGAGGCGGTCGCGGCCGGACTCGGCATCGACGAGGTCTACGCGGAGGTCCTCCCCGGAGACAAGGCCGGCACGGTGGCGCGCCTCCAGCGCGACGGATCGCGCGTGGCGATGGTCGGCGACGGGGTGAACGACGCCCCGGCGCTCGCCCAGGCGGACGTCGGCATCGCGATCGGCGCCGGGACGGACGTGGCGATCGAGTCCGCGGGCATCGTGCTCGCCTCCAGCGATCCGCGCGGGGTCGCGAAGGTGGTCGAGCTCTCCCGGGCGACGTACCGCAAGATGCTCCAGAACCTGGCGTGGGCCACCGGGTACAACGTGATCGCCCTCCCGCTCGCAGCGGGTGTGGCGACCGGGATCGGCGTCGTCGTGTCCCCGGCGTTCGGCGCCGTGCTCATGTCGGTCTCCACGATCGTCGTCGCCCTCAACGCGCAGTTGCTGCGCCGCGTGCGCCTGTAGACGCGGCCCCGCCGGGGACGCCCGCCACAGCGTCCCCGGCGGGGCGACGTCGTGTGCGATCATCGTGCACTATGGCCGCACACCAGAGGACCGTCGTGGTCGCGATCAACCCGATGGCCTCGTTCGGGCATCGCCGCGAGGTGGGGCCGCGCGTCGTCCAGCGGTTGCGCGAGGCGGGCCACGTCGCCCTCCCCGTCGACGAGGCGAACATCGAGCTCCTCCGGCGCGAGACCTCCCGGATCGTGGAGGCCGGAGCGGACGCGCTCGTGGTCGTCGGCGGTGACGGGATGGCCAACCTCGGCATCAACATCGTCGCGCAGACCCCGGTGCCGCTCGGCATCGTGCCGAGCGGCACCGGCAACGACCTCGCTGCCGGACTCGGCATTCCGGTGGGCGACACGGAGGCGGCGATCGCGCACCTGCTGGCCGCCCTCGACCGCGAGCCGCGCACGATCGACGCCGGCGTGGTCCGGCATGGCGGGCTGACCACCTTCTTCGGCGGCGTCCTGTCGGCCGGCTTCGACGCGACGGTGAACGAGCGCGCCAACCTGATGACGCGCCCGCGCGGCCGCAGCCGGTACATCCTCGCCCTCCTCCGCGAGCTGGCGACCCTCGCGCCCCGCCCGTACCGCATCACGGCGGACGGCGAGGAGTGCGCGACCGAGGCGATGCTCGTCTCGGTCGCGAACAACCGCTCCCTCGGGGGCGGCATGCGCATCGTCCCGCACGCGTCCCTCGACGACGGGCGACTCGACCTCTTCATCGTGCGCCGGATGTCGAAGACGCGCTTCCTGCGCGTGTTCCCGCGGGTGTTCCGCGGCGAGCACACCGACCTGCCGGAGGTCGCGTTCCGCCCGCTGACCACCGCCAGGATCGAGGCGGAGGGCGTCGTCGCCTACGCGGACGGGGAACGGATCGGCCCCCTCCCGGTCGAGGTCGGCATCGTCCCCGGGGCGCTCCGGATGCTGGCCTGAGGGTCGCGACACACCCGGATTTCGCGCTCGTTTTGGAGGAAGAACCAGAACTGTGGCATGATCATTGAGTTGTAAAACACGGCCCCATCGTCTAGCGGCCTAGGACGTCGCCCTCTCACGGCGGTAACGCGGGTTCAAATCCCGCTGGGGTCACCACTCAGAAGAAGCCCTCTCGGACCATGTCCGGGAGGGCTTCTTCGTGTGTTCGGGATGCTCACGGCACCGCGAGCGCCTCGTACGCGGGCGTGAGCTCCTTCCAGCGCGGCTGCCACACGGAGTCCTCGCCCGCCAGCGCGCGCCCGAGGTCCTCGAGATGCGCCTGCCAGCCGGCGCCGTGGAAGTGCAGGACCTCGAGGGGCAGACCCCGTTCCTCCACCACCAACCGGGTGCGGTCGCCCTCGGCCGTGAGCCGCGCCTCGACGACCGTCTCATCGTCCGCGCCGGGGGAGAGGGTCACGAGGAGGCGGCCGGGCGCCTCGCAGACGTCGACGCGCCCCGGTCCCTCCCAGCCGCTCGTGAAGACGGCGTGGAACGTCCCGCCGAGAACGGGCTCGCCCTCGACGTCGGCCATCCAGCGGGCGAGTCTCGCGGGCTGCGTGATCGCCGACCAGAGGTCGTCGATGGCGGTGTCGTAGACGTCCTCGACGCGGACGGCTCCGCGCTGGTCGTCCAGCCGGCGCATGGTGCCGATGATGCGGTTCACTCTGCTCTCCTGTTCTGCTCGGTCGTGCTCTGCCGAGCGGGCGGATCCGTCCGGCGCTTGCCGCGCGCGACCTCGGTGTGCAGGGCGTCGAGCCGCTGCTCCCAGGTGGCGCGATAGCGGTCGAGCCAGGCGTCCAGCTCGATCAGCGGCTCCGGGCGGAGCCGGTACACGCGCCACTGCGACCGTTGGTCGACCTCGACGAGCCCGCTCTCGCGGAGCACGCGGAGGTGCCGCGAGACCCCGGGCCGGGCGATCGGCAAGGCGTCGGCCAGTTCGCCGGCGGTCGCCGGTCCCGTCCGCAACCGTTCGAGGATGGTGCGCCGACTCTCGTCGGCCAGCGCATGCAGCAGAGCGTCCATGCCCTCAATGTACCCATTCCGTTACGTAACCAAAAGGGTAATACCCAGATTTGTGCCAAATGTCCCCTCTGGGCCCGCCATTCCCCACTTCTGGCACAAATGTGGGCGGGCGGGGAGCGGCGTCAGGGGAGCCATTCCGTCGGGAAGTGGTCGCGGATGCGTTCCGTGAAGTACTGCCCGGCCGACGGCGCCGTACGGAACTCGCGCCACACCCGCTCCGAGACGAGGCGGTACCGGTAGCGCGCCCCCGACATGAAGACGATCTCGAGGATGTGCTCGCGGTTGTCGAAGCCCGCCGCGGCGACGACCGCGCTCTCGAACTCGACCCACTCCACGCGCCGAACTGTACGCGTGTGCGCGGGGCGCGGGGGAGTCCGGTAGAATGGGTGATCGCGAAGGGGAGTATCCCGGACGGCCGCGGTGCACGCACCGCCGCCGGCGCTGTGAACGTCATCACGGTCCGCTCTGGACCCGGGCACAGCGGCACCCGACAGGGTGCGGGAGAGACTTTCGGCTCTTTTACGATGCCCTTCGAAAGGTCCCTTCATGGAACTCGCCCTCCCGCTCTGGTTCGAGATCGGCTCGATGGTCGTGCTGCTGCTCGTCCTCGCGTTCGACCTGCTGATCGTCTTCAAGCGCCCGCACATCCCGAGCCCCAAGGAGTCGGCGCTGTGGGTGTCGTTCTACGTGGCGCTCGCGCTGGTCTTCGCGCTCCTGATGCTGCTCATCGGGGATGCCGAGCACGCCGGGCAGTTCCTCGCCGGCTGGCTGACCGAGTACAGCCTGAGCATCGACAACCTGTTCGTCTTCGTGATCATCATGAGCAGGTTCGCCGTGCCCCGGAAGTACCAGCAGGAGGTGCTCATGGTGGGCATCATCCTGGCGCTGATCTTCCGCGGGGTCTTCATCGTGCTCGGTGCCAGTCTGATCGCGAGCTTCAGCTGGATCTTCTACATCTTCGGCGCGTTCCTGCTCTGGACGGCGATCAACCAGGCCTTCGGCAACCACGACGACGAGGGCCAGAAGGACAGCTGGTTCATCCGCTTCTCGCGCAAGCGGCTCAAGGTGTCCGACCAGTACGAGGGCAACAAGCTGCGCACCACGGTCGCCGGGCGCCGGATGTTCACCCCGATGATCATCGTCTTCATCGCCCTCGGCACGACGGACCTGCTCTTCGCCCTGGACTCCATCCCCGCGATCTTCGGCATCACGCAGAGCCCGTTCATCGTCTTCACCGCGAACGTGTTCGCGCTGATGGGGCTGCGCCAGCTGTACTTCCTGCTCGGTCACCTGCTCGACAAGCTCGTGTACCTCAAGTACGGGATCGCGTTCATCCTCGCCTTCATCGGCGTGAAGCTCGTGTTCCACGCGATGCACGAGAACGAGCTGCCCTTCATCAACGGCGGCCACCACATCGAGTGGGCGCCCGACATTGACACCTGGACGTCGCTCGCGGTCATCGTGGGGTCGATGGTTGTCGCTACCATTGCAAGTCTGGTGAAGCTCAGGATGAGCGGATCCACGCTCGCCGAGGCGATCCACGGCGATGACGACGACGAGGCCGACGAGGCCCCGGCGGCCGGGGCCGGAGAGGTCGCGGTCCCGCGCGATCAGCAGGAGGACCCCCGCACATGACCTCACACGTCGGCGTGAGCGCCCGGAGCGACATCGGGGCGGTACGCCACGTGAACGAGGACGGGTTCCTCGCGGAGGACCCGGTCTACGTCGTGGCCGACGGCATGGGAGGCCACGCCCGCGGCGACCTGGCCAGCCAGACGGCCGTCGCGAGCCTCGCCCGTACGCTGCAGCCGGGCACCCGGCCGACGCCGGACGAGGTGATCGCGGCGATCGACGAGGCCAACGCGGCGGTCCGCGCCCTGTCGGGAGTGGACGAGTCCGGTCCCGCGGTCGCGGGGACGACCCTGGCGGGCGTCGTCCGCGTGCGCGTCCCCGAGCGGGCGGCGGAGCAGTGGATGGTCGTCAACGTCGGCGACTCGCGTGTCTACGCGTGGGACGGTACGACGCTCTCGCAGCTCACGGTCGACCACTCCGCCGTGCAGGAGCTCGTCGACGCCGGGCTGATCACCGAGGCGCAGGCGGCCGTCCATCCCGAGCGCAACATCATCACGCGCGCGCTCGGCGCGGAGGACTTCGTCGACACCGACAGCGAGCTGCTCCCCGACGAGGGGCGCCGCGTGTTCGTCATCTGCTCCGACGGCCTGACGCGCGAGCTCAGCGACAGCCGCATCGCCGCCATCCTCGCCGCGCAGCCCGACGATCCGGCCGGCGAGCTCGTGGAGGCCGCGGTCGAGGCGGGCGGTCACGACAATGTGACGGTGCTCGTCATCGCGGCTGACGAGGCCGACGCAACGACGGTGATATCCTGACTCCGTGCACGCGGGTCTTCTCCTCCTTAGCCGCCGCGGCGAGTCCTAGTTCTCAGGCCACCCTCGCCGCGGAGTCCGTCGACGGCTGATCCGCACGCAAGCTAAGGAGAACGAGCACAATGACGACCGAAACCGATCGCACTCCGCTGACCCTCGCCGAGAAGGTCTGGCGCGACCACCTGGTCGTGAAGGGCGAGGACGGCTCGCCCGACCTGATCTACATCGACCTGCACCTCGTGCACGAGGTCACCAGCCCCCAGGCCTTCGACGGCCTGCGGATGGCGGGGCGCCCGCTGCGGCGCCCGGACCTCACGATCGCGACCGAGGACCACAACACCCCGACCGTCGGCATCGACCGGCCCATCGCCGACCTCACCAGCCGCACGCAGATCGAGACGCTGCGACGCAACGCCGAGGAGTTCGGCGTGCGCCTGCACTCGCTGGGCGACGTCGAGCAGGGCATCGTCCACGTCGTCGGCCCGCAGCTGGGTCTGACGATGCCGGGCATCACGGTGGTCTGCGGCGACTCCCACACCTCCACCCACGGCGCGTTCGGCGCCATGGCGTTCGGCATCGGCACCAGTGAGGTCGAGCACGTCATGGCCACGCAGACGCTGCCGCTGAAGCAGTTCAAGACGATGGCGATCACGGTGGAGGGCGACCTGCGCCCCGGCGTGACCGCGAAGGACATCATCCTGGCCGTCATCGCGAAGATCGGCACCGGAGGCGGACAGGGCTACGTGCTCGAGTACCGCGGCAGCGCCATCCGCGCGCTCTCCATGGAGGGCCGGATGACCATCTGCAACATGTCGATCGAGGCGGGCGCGCGCGCCGGCATGGTCGCCCCGGACGAGACCACGTACGCGTACCTGAAGGGCCGCCCTCATGCGCCGGAAGGCGCCGACTGGGACGATGCCGTCGCCTACTGGGACACCCTCGCGACCGACGACGACGCCGTGTTCGACGCCGAGGTCTACCTCGACGCCGCCGACATCGAGCCGTTCGTCACCTGGGGGACCAACCCCGGGCAGGGCGTCTCGCTCAGCCAGTCCGTGCCGGACCCGGCGCAGATCGAGGACGCGAACGCCCGTGCCGCCGCCGAGCGCGCGCTGGAGTACATGGACCTCGAGGCCGGGACGCCGATGAAGAGCATCCCCGTCGACGCCGTCTTCATGGGCTCCTGCACCAACAGCCGCATCGAGGACCTCCGCGCCTTCGCCTCCCTGATCAAGGGCCGCAAGAAGGCCGACAACGTGCGCGTCATGGTCGTGCCCGGCAGCGCCCGCGTGCGCATCGAGGCCGAGGCCGAGGGCATCGACAAGATCGTCGAGGAGTTCGGCGCCGAGTGGCGCTTCGCGGGCTGCTCGATGTGCCTGGGCATGAACCCGGACCAGCTGGCGCCGGGGGAGCGCTGCGCCTCCACCTCGAACCGCAACTTCGAGGGCCGCCAGGGCAAGGGCGGCCGCACCCACCTGGTCTCCCCGCTCGTCGCGGCGGCGACCGCGATCCGCGGCACCCTGTCCAGTCCCTGGGATTTGGATAACGATGGCGGCGACACGCCGTCCGGCGACGGCGTGGACACCCGCGCCGGGGAGAAGGTGGGCGCCTGATGGAGAAGTTCGAGACCGTGACCGGCGTGGCCGTCCCGCTGCGCCGTTCCAACGTGGACACCGACCAGATCATCCCTGCGGTGTTCCTCAAGCGCGTCACCAAGACCGGCTTCGACGACGCCCTCTTCCACGAGTGGCGCAAAGACCCGGACTTCATCCTGAACCAGGCTCCGTACCAGGGCGCCTCGGTGCTCGTCGCCGGCGCCGACTTCGGCACGGGGTCGTCGCGCGAGCACGCCGTCTGGGCGCTGCGCGACTACGGCTTCCGCGTCGTGCTGAGCCCGCGCTTCGCCGACATCTTCCGCGGCAACTCCGGCAAGCAGGGACTGCTCGCCGGGCAGATCACGGAGGAGGACGCGGAGCGTCTCTGGGTGGCCATCGAGGCTCAGCCGGGAATAGCGGCGACGGTGGATCTGGTTGCCAAGACTGCGACGATCGGTGAGGTCCAGGTGTCTTTCGACATCGACGATTACACTCGCTGGCGTTTGCTCGAAGGGTTGGACGACATCGCTCTGACCCTGCGCGACGAGGCGCGCATCTCCGAATACGAAAGCGGCCGCGCTGGTTGGCGGCCCAAGACACTCCCGGTGAAACTTTGAACTCACTTCTTCAGGACGCTCAGGCAGCTGGAGCACGCGTCGGCCTCAAGGGCGACCGCATCACGATCAACGGCGGCATCCCGCTCCGGGGCCGCATCGAGGTCCGCGGGGCCAAGAACTTCGTCACCAAGGCGATGGTCGCCGCGATCCTCGGCGAGGGCCCGAGCGTCCTGCGGAACGTGCCGGACATCAGCGACGTCCGCGTCGTTCGCGGGCTGCTCGAGGTCCACGGCGTCAAGGTGACCGACGGCGGCGAGGACGGCGAGCTCCTGCTCGACCCGAGCGCCGTCGAGTCGGCCCACATGGCCGACATCGACGCCCACGCCGGCTCCAGCCGCATCCCGATCCTGTTCTGCGGGCCGCTGCTGCACCGTCTCGGCGAGGCGTTCATCCCCGACCTCGGCGGCTGCCGCATCGGCGACCGCCCGATCGACTACCACCTCGACGTGCTGCGCCAGTTCGGTGCCGTGGTCGACAAGCGCCCGACCGGCATCCGCCTGAGCGCCCCCAACGGCCTCCACGGCGCGAAGCTCTCGCTCCCGTACCCGAGCGTCGGCGCCACCGAGCAGGTCCTGCTGACGGCGGTCCGCGCCGACGGCATCACCGAGCTCTCGGGCGCGGCGATCGAGCCCGAGATCATGGATCTCATCAACGTGCTGCAGAAGATGGGCGCGATCATCTCGGTCGACACCGACCGCGTGATCCGCATCGAGGGCGTCAAGAAGCTCGTCGGCTACAGCCACACCGCGCTCTTCGACCGCAACGAGGCCGCCAGCTGGGCGGCCGCGGCGCTGGCCACCAACGGCGACATCTACGTCGGCGGCGCCCGCCAGCCCGAGATGCTCACCTTCCTCAACGTCTTCCGCAAGGTCGGCGGCGCGTTCGAGATCCACGACGACGGCATCCGGTTCTTCCACCCGGGAGGCACCCTCAAGCCCGTCGTGATCGAGACCGACGTGCACCCCGGCTTCATGACCGACTGGCAGCAGCCGCTCGTCATCGCGCTCGCGAAGGCGGAGGGCGTGTCGATCGTGCACGAGACCGTGTACGAGCAGCGCTTCGGCTTCGTCGACGCGCTCATCGACATGGGTGCGAAGATCCAGGTGCACAAGGAGTGCCTGGGCGGCCACGCGTGCCGCTTCGGTCAGCGCAACTTCAACCACTCCGCGGTCATCATGGGCCCGACGGAGCTCAAGGGCGCCGACATCGAGATCCCGGACCTGCGCGGCGGCTTCAGCCACCTGATCGCGGCGCTGACCGCCGAGGGCACCTCGACCGTCAGCAACGTCGGCATCATCAGCCGCGGATACGCGAACTTCATCACGAAGCTGGAGCAGCTCGGAGCGGACTTCGTCCTCGAAGGGTGACGGCACGGATAATAGGGATGTGTCACATCCCGAAGATCCCGCCGTCCAGCGTCCCCCGGTGAAGCGTCAGCGTTCCGAGAAGAGCCGTCCGTCGATCTTCTGGGTCCTCGCGGGCCTCGTCGTGCCGATCGGCAGCCTCATGGCCCGGTTCCGCATGGTCGACCGTGAGAAGATGCCGCGCCACGGCGCGTACATCGTCGCCCCGAACCACTACAGCGAGATCGACCCCGTGATGGTGGGGATGGTGCTGTGGCACCTCGGGCGGCTGCCGCGCTTCCTCGCGAAGGACAGCCTGTTCCGGATCCCGGTCGTGGGCTGGTTCCTGCGCAAGTCTGGCCAGGTGCCGGTCGCGCGCGGAGGGGGCGCCCGCGGCGCGACGACGCTCGACGCCGCGCAGAAGATCATCGAGGAGGGCCGGATCGTCGTCGTCTACCCGGAGGGCTCGCTGACCCGCGACCCCGACATGTGGCCGATGCGCGGCAAGACGGGCGCCGCCCGCATGGCGCTCGAGCACGGCATCCCGGTGATCCCGATGGCGCACTGGGGGACGCAGCAGGTGATGGCGCGGTACTCGAAGAAGATCAGCTTCTTCCCGCGCAAGACGATCGACGTGAAGTTCGGCGACCCCGTCGACCTCTCGGCGTTCGAGGGCCGCAACCTCGACAGCGCGACCCTGGCCGAGGCCACGGCCGTCATCATGGCGGCCATCACCGCCCTGCTCGAGGACCTCCGCGGCGAGAAGGCTCCCGCGGAGCGCTGGGACCCCTCCCAGCACAACCAGAAGGAGACCGGCCGCTTCGATGGCTAAGACGGCACGCACGGCCCCGCCCACGCCGCCTCGCCGCATCGCGGTGCTCGGCGCCGGCAGCTGGGGGACCACATTCGCGAAGATCCTCGCCGACGGCGGCTCGGACGTCGTGCTCTGGGCACGCCGCCCCGAGCTGGCGCGCGAGATCAACGAGGTCAAGCGCAACAGCGACTACCTCGAGGGCATCAATCTCCCGCGCAACCTGCGGGCGACCTCCAAGCTCGGCGAGGCGATGCGGGATGCGGAGGTCGTGTTCGTGTCCATCCCGAGCCAGACCCTCCGCGACAACCTGGAGGCGATCAAGCCGTATCTCGGGCCGTCGACGATCGTGGTCAGCCTGATGAAGGGCGTCGAGCGCGGAACCGGCCTGCGGATGAGCGAGGTGATCGCCCAGGGCCTCCCCATCGAGCCCGAGCGCATCGCGGTGGCCTCCGGGCCGAACCTGGCGCTGGAGATCGCGCGCGAGCAGCCGACCGCCGCCGTGGTGTCGTCGGTGAGCCTCGAGACCGCGCAGTCGGTCGCGATGGCCGCCACCAACCGCTACTTCCGCAGCTACGTGAACACCGACGTGATCGGCACCGAGTTCGGCGGCGTGCTGAAGAACCTCATCGCTGTGGCGATCGGCATCGTCGACGGCGTCGGCTACGGCGAGAACACCAAGGCGTCGATCATCACGCGCGGACTGGTCGAGATGACCGACTTCGCCGTGGCGTACGGCGCCGAGGCCCAGACGCTCTCGGGGCTCGCGGGCCTCGGCGACCTGATCGCGACCTGCGAGTCGTCGCTCAGCCGCAACAACACCGCCGGGCGACTGCTCGGCCAGGGCTACAGCTTCACCGACGTGGTGAAGCAGATGAACCAGACGGCGGAGGGGCTGGCCTCGGTCGCCCCCGTGCTGAGCCTGGCGGAGGCGCGCGGGGTGGAGATGCCGATCGTGCGGCAGGTGAGCCAGGTGCTCGCCGGCACGCTCGATCCCAAGGACATCGCGCCGCACCTCACGACGGACTCGGACGAGCCGCAAGGCGAAAGGACGACGGATGACGGACACGGCCACGGTGGCTCTTCTCTTCGGGGGGCGTTCAAGCGAGCACTCGATCAGCTGCGCAACGGCGGCCGGGGTCCTCGCGGCGATCGACCGTAGCGCGTACCGCGTCATCCCGATCGGGATCACGCACGACGGCGCCTTCACGCTGCAGCCGGACGACGCCGCGCGCTTCGCCCTGAACGCGGAGGTGCTGCCGGAGGTCGAGGACAACGGCACGCGCATCCACTGGCCCGAGAGCGTCGCCACGCGCGAGCTGACCGTCACGCACCCGGACGGCACGGTCGAGTCGCTCGGCGACGTCGACATCGTCTTCCCGATCCTGCACGGCCCCTGGGGCGAGGACGGCACGATCCAGGGCCTGCTCGAGCTGGCCGGCCTGCCGTACGTCGGCAGCGGCGTGCTCGCGAGCGCGCTCGGGATGGACAAGCACTTCACGAAGACCGTGCTGCAGCAGGCGGGCATCCCCGTCGCCCCCTGGCAGACCGTGACCGCCCACCGCTGGCGCACGGCGCCGGACGCGGTCCGGGAGGGCGCGCAGGCGCTCGGCCTGCCCGCCTTCGTCAAGCCGGCGCGCGCCGGCTCCAGCGTCGGCGTCACCAAGGTCAAGGACTGGTCCGAGCTGGACGCTGCGATCGAGATCGGCCTCGCCGAGGACGACCGGGTGCTCATCGAGTCGGCGCTGGTCGGCCGCGAGGTGGAGATCGCCGTCCTCGGCGGCCGCCCGGGCGAGCCCGCCCGTGCCTCCGTCGCCGGCGAGGTCGTCGTCTCTGGCCGCGACTTCTACGACTTCGCAGCGAAGTACCTGGATGCTCCGGGCATCGACCTCATCTGCCCGGCCGAGCTGAGCGACGCCGAGCTCGCCGACATGGCGGACCTCGCCGTGCGCGCGTTCGACGCGATCGGCGGCGAGGGGCTCGCGCGCGTGGACTTCTTCCTCACCGCCGACGGCTTCGTGATCAACGAGATCAACACCATGCCCGGGTTCACGCCGATCTCGATGTTCCCCCGCTGCTGGCAGGAGTCGGGGCTGTCGTACCCGGATCTGATCGACGAGCTGATCCAGGTCGCCCTGGCGCGCGCCGCGGCCTGAGGCGGCTGCGCTCGCGCCTCCGGTCTCGCCCGCTCAGCGGGTCGGCGTGGGCGTCGGGGTCGGGGTGGCCGTCGGCGTGTCGGTCGGGGTGAGGCTGGTGTCCAGCGTCGAGAGGCACTGACGCGTCTGCTTGATCGTGGAGACCGCCGACGCGAACTCCGGGAGCACCGACGAGTCGGACACGCCCGAGACGTGGTCGATCACGACCTCCGTCGCCGGCGTGCGGCCGAAGGTCTGGTAGACGATGGTCTTGGCGGTCGGGTCCGTCATCAGCACCCAGTCCACGCCGTTCACGCTGACGCACGGCTGCGTCGTCGGCCCGATCGGCGGCACGCCGCAGCGCAGGATGACAGCGGCCGGGTCGCCCCAAGCGCCCGTGGCCTGCGCGTCGGTGATGCGCTTGTCCTTGTCCGCGACCGTGTCGGGCAGGCGCACGCTGATCTCGGCGCAGCCCGGGTCGTTCGCGGCGGCGCCGGGCTCGAGCGAGACGGTGGGCGCGCAGCCGGCGAGGGCGAGGGCGGCGGCGGCGAGGACGGCGGCGAGGGCGGTGCGGCGAACGGTCACGATGATTCAGGCTAGCGTTTCCAGACATGGGAATGTCTGAGAGCACGGCGGCCGGCGCGACGATGGGCGAGACCACCGAGCGGGAGGCGCTCCGCCGCATCTTCCCGCGGCTCCCCGGATCGTCGGCCACACTGGTCGGCCCCGGCGACGACGCGGCGGTGCTCGCGGCGCCCGACGGCCGCTACGTCGTCACCACGGACATGATGGTCCACGGCCCGGACTTCCGCCTCGCCTGGTCGTCGCCGGAGGATCTCGGCTGGAAGGCCGCGGCCACCAACCTGTCCGACGTGGCCGCGATGGGCGCCGTCCCGACCGCTCTGGTCGTCGCGATCGCGGCGCCCTCGACCATGCCTGTCGCCGACCTGGAGGCCATCGCCGACGGGTTCCGGCTCGCCTGCGAGGAGCTCTCGCCCGGCTGCGGCGTCGTGGGCGGGGACCTCTCTGTCTCGGAGACGCTGACGTTCGCGGTGACCGCGTTCGGCGACCTCCAGGGACGCGCCCCTGTGCTCCGCAGTGGCGCGCGCCCCGGTGATGTCGTCGCCGTGTCCGGCGTGCTCGGCGCCGCCGCGGAGGGGCTCCGGCTGCTCTTCGCGGAGGCGGTGGACGAGCACGGCGTCCCGAGTCGCGAGCGGTTCGCGGACGTCTACGCCGCGCATCCCGAGACGGTCGGCGCGCAGCTGCGGCCGCGTCCACCCATCGCCGACGGACCGCGCGCGGCCGAAGCCGGTGCGACGGCGATGCTCGACCTCAGCGACGGGCTGGCGCTGGATGCGCGACGCGTGGCGGAGGCCAGCGGCGTCGCGATCGACTTGGACCCCGCCGCGCTGGGGGACGACGTCCGGTCGGCGTTGACCGGAGGAGAGGACCATTCCCTGTTCGCCGCGTTCCCGCCCGGGACGGCGCTGCCGGGCGAATTTCGGCGGATCGGCGTGGTGCGGGAGGGCACCGGCCTCCTCGTCGACGGCCGCCCGTTCGACGAGCGCGGCGGGTGGGACCCGTACCTGGAGTGGGACGGCGCCGCCGGCTGACGCGCCCCGCCTTCCCTCGCGATCCAGTCGTCACGACATGCCGTCTCCGGCGGTGTGCTGACGGCGTGTCGCGACCACCCGTTCGAGGCCAGCGGCGTGTCGCTACGCGCCCGAGGGCTCCAGCCAGAAGAGGGCGGTCTCGCCGTAGTCCTTGCGGCGCACGAGCGCCAGGCCGTCCGGGAGGGTGGGCTCGCCGGTGCGCGTGCTGCGCTCGACGCACACGGAGGCGTGCGGGGCCAGCAGCGGCACGACCGCGGTCAGCACCCCGAGTAGCTCGGCGTCGTCCACGTCGTACGGCGGATCGATGAACACGAGGTCGAAGGGGCCGGACGCACCGGCGAGGTACGCCTGGGCGGCCACCGCGCGCACTTCGACCGTCGGGCGCGCGGAGGCCGGTGCGGCCTTGGTGACGGCGGCGGCGTTGCGCTTGCACACCTGCGCGGCGGCCGGGCTGCGCTCCACGAGGGTCACCTCGGTCGCGCCCCGGCTCGCCGCTTCGAGGCCGAGAGCGCCGGAGCCGGCGTAGAGGTCGAGCACGTGCGCGTCGTGCACGGCGCCGCGTGCGTCGAGGGCGGAGAAGGCGGCCTCGCGCACCCGGTCGCTCGTGGGCCGGGTGCCGCTCTTCGGCACCTGGAGGGCGAGGGAGCCGGCGTATCCGGAGACGATTCGGGTCATGGCCATCCGAGCCTAGCCGCATCCCGCTCTCGCCTTTCCGCACGCGCGCCCGCAAGATAGGGGCATGGAGGAACGCCTCGCTCAGTCCGAGCTCGACGCGTTGTGGGACGTCGACGATCCGGTGGGTTCCGCCGAGCGGATCGCGGCCGCGGCCGCCGAGCCGTTCCGGGGCGAAGTGGTGCGGGCCGAGCTGGAGACGCAGCGCGCGCGGGCGTTCGGCATCCAGGGGCGCTTCGCCGAGGCGGAGGCGCTGCTCGAGTCGATGGAGCCGGCGAGCGGGCGGCTCCACGTGCGCATCCTCCTCGAGCGGGGCCGGCTGCTCGCAGGAGAGGGCCGTGGCCCCGAGTCCGTCGACGTGCTCGAGGAGGCGCTCCAGGCGGCCCGCCGCGAGGGCGAGACCTTCCTCGCGGCCGACGCCGCGCACATGCTCGCGATCGCCGACCCGGCGCGCGGTGAGCAGTGGACGGCCGAGGCGTTCGCCGACCTCGCGCAGTCCGACGATCCCCGCACGCTCCGCTGGCGCGTCGCGCTGCACAACAACCGGGGCTGGGCGCTGCTGGAGGGCGGCGACGCGACGGCCGCGGTCGGCGAGTTCGAACGAGCCCTCGCCGCCGCCGAGGAGCACGGCACCCACGACCAGCGGTTCGTCGCGCGCTGGGCGGTCGCCCGCGGGCTCCGGGAGGCCGGCCGCGCCGGCGAGGCGCTGGAACGGCAGCGCGCCCTCGCCGCCGAGCGCCCGGGCGACCCGCACGTCGAGGCCGAGATCGCCGCGCTGACGGGGGCTGCGCCTACGATCGAATCATGACCAACGCCTCCGTCCCGGCCGCCGAGGGCGCGATCACCCTCGACTCGCGGCTGAGCGGCGTGCTCGGCGGGCGCACCGCCTCGGCCTTCGAGAAGGCGTTCGGGATGCGCACCGTCGGCGATCTGCTGCACCACTTCCCGCGGCGGTACGCCCGTCGCGGCGAGCTGACCGCTCTCGCCAACCTCCCGCTGGACGAGAACGTCACGATCATCGCCGAGGTCCTGCGGGTGCAGGAGCGCTCGATGCGCGCGCGGCGCGGCTCGATCCTCGAGGTCAAGATCTCCGACGGCGAGGGCATCCTGACGCTGACGTTCTTCAACCAGTCGTGGCGCTCGAAGGACCTGGTGCCGGGCGTACGCGGGATCTTCGCGGGCAAGGTCTCCGCGTACCGCGGCGCCCTGCAGCTGGCGCACCCCGACTACGAGCTGTTCGAGCCCGACTCCGAGAACGCCGTGGTGCCGGGCAGCGCCGCCGCGAAGGAGTGGGCGCAGACGCCCATCCCGATCTACCCGGCGACCGGCACCGTGGCGAGCTGGCAGGTGCAGAAGGCCGTCGAGCTCGCCCTCGACGCGCTCGACTCCGCGCCGGACCCGGTGCCGGCCTCCATCGCCGCGGAGCGCGGGCTGCTGTCGTACCGGGAGGCGTTGGAGGGCGTCCACCGCCCCGAGAAGGACGCGCAGTGGCAGCGGGCCCGGGATGCGCTCCGCTTCCAGGAGGCGTTCGTGCTGCAGGCGGCGCTGCTGCAGCAGCGGGCCGAGGCGCGCACCGTCGCGTCGACGCCGCGCCGGGCCGAGCCGGGCGGGCTGCTCGAGCGCTTCGACGCCGCCCTGCCGTTCACTCTCACCGAGGACCAGGCGCTCGTCGGCAGCGAGATCGCGCACGACCTGGGCGGGACCGCCGCGATGCACCGCCTGGTGCAGGGCGAGGTGGGCTCCGGCAAGACGCTCGTCGCGCTGCGTGCGATGCTCGCGGTCGCCGACTCCGGCGGCCAGTCCGCCCTGCTCGCGCCGACCGAGGTGCTCGCCGCCCAGCACCTGCGGTCGATCGCGGCGATGCTCGGCCCCGATCTCTCGGCGCAGCTGATGCCGACCCTCCTGACCGGCCAGCTCGGCGCGCAGGAGCGCAAACGGGCACTGCTGCGCACCGTGTCGGGCCAGGCCCGCATCGTCATCGGCACGCACGCGCTGCTCGGCGACGCCGTCACGTTCTTCGACCTGGGGCTCGTCGTGGTCGACGAGCAGCACCGGTTCGGCGTCGAGCAGCGGGAGGCGCTGCGGGCGAAGGGCGGCACGCCGCCGCACGTCCTCGTGCTCACCGCGACGCCCATCCCGCGCACCGTCGCCATGACCGTCTTCGGCGACCTGGACGTCTCCACGATCGCCCAGCTCCCCGCCGGGCGGCAGGGGATCGAGAGCTTCGTGGTGCCGCTCTCCGACCGCCCCGGGTGGGAGCGCCGGATCTGGGAGCGCGCCTCCGAGGAGATCGCGAAGGGCAGGCAGGTGTTCGTCGTCTGCCCGGCGATCACCGGCAAGGAGGCCGAGGACGCCGGCGAGGAGGGGGCGCCCGCCGCGGAGGAGGGGTCCGCCGACGCGCCGCCCCGCGCCGTCGCGAGCGTCGAATCGGTCGCGGCCCAGGTGCGCGCCGACCCGCTCTTCGCCGACGCGCGCATCGGCGTGCTGCACGGAAAGCTCCCGAGCGAGACCAAGGACGAGGTCATGCGGTCCTTCGCCGCCGGCGGCATCGACCTCCTGATCGCGACGACGGTGATCGAGGTCGGCGTCAACGTGCCGAACGCCTCGGCCATGGTCGTGCTCGACGCCGACCGCTTCGGCGTCTCGCAGCTGCACCAGCTGCGCGGCCGGGTCGGTCGCGGCGACATCCCGGGACTGTGCCTGCTGGTCACGGCCGCCGAGGAGGGGTCCCTCGCCCGCGAGCGCGTGGAGGCGGTCGCTGCGACCCTCGACGGCTTCGAGCTGGCCAACGTCGACCTGGAGCTGCGCCGTGAGGGCGACGTGCTCGGCGCGCGGCAGTCCGGCGGCCGGTCGTCGCTGCGCCTCCTGCGGGTCGCGTCCGACGGCGACCTCATCGGCGAGGCGCGCGTCGCCGCCGCGGAGACGCTCGACGCGGAGGGCGGCCTGGCCGCGGTCCCGGCCCTGCAGGCCGCGCTGGCCCGGCGGCTCGACGAGGCCGAGCGCGCCTACCTCGGCAAGTCGTGACAAGGTAACGGATTCACAACGAAATGACGGTTATCGCGGGATAGTCTGGTGCCCTATGAACAGGATCGCCGTAGTCCCTGGATCGTTCGACCCGGTCACCCTCGGTCACCTCGACGTGATCGAGCGTGCCGCCCGGCTCTGGGACGAGGTCCACGTGGTGGTGGTCCACAACCCGGACAAGTCGGCCCTGCTGCCCATCGCGCAGCGTGTCTCCCTGCTGGAGAAGTCGATCGAGGAGGCCGGGATCGCCGGCACCATCGTCGTCGCCTCCTGGTCCATGGGGCTCCTGGTCGACTACTGCACGGACGTGGGGGCGCACGTGCTGGTCAAGGGCATCCGGTCGCAGGTCGACGTGGCGTACGAGACGCCGATGGCGATCGTCAACCGCCACCTCGCCGACGTCGAGACGGTCTTCCTGCTGCCCAACCCCGCGAACGCGCACGTCTCCAGCTCGCTGGTGCGCCAGGTCTCCGCGCTGGGGGGCGACGTCAGCCCGTACGTCCCGCCCGCGGTCTTCGAACTGCTGTCGTCGAGATGAGAGTGCAGGAGCCATGAACAGCTACGCGACGCGCCAGCCCACGGAGCCCTCGGTCGCACCGGAGGAGGAGCACGGCGACGCCGAGCCCACCATGGACCTGACCGAGCTCCGGCGCGCCGCGGAGCAGATCACGGCGAACATCGAGTCCGTGATCGACGGCAAGCACGACGCCGTGCGCACCGCCCTCGTCGTGCTGCTCGCCGAGGGCCACCTGCTCATCGAGGACGTCCCCGGCGTCGGCAAGACCATGCTGGCGAAGTCGCTCGCCAAGTCGGTCGACTGCACGGTCAGCCGCATCCAGTTCACCCCCGACCTGCTCCCGAGCGACGTGACCGGCGTGTCGGTCTACAACCAGGCCGAGCGCCGGTTCGAGTTCAAGCCGGGCGCCATCTTCGCCAACATCGTCATCGGCGACGAGATCAACCGCGCGAGCCCGAAGACGCAGTCCGCCCTCCTGGAGTGCATGGAGGAGCGTCAGGTCACGGTCGACGGCTCGACCTATCCGCTCGCCGCCCCGTTCATCGTGGTCGCGACGCAGAACCCGGTGGAGATGGAGGGCACCTACGCCCTCCCGGAGGCGCAGCGCGACCGCTTCATGGCCCGCATCGCGATGGGCTACCCCGACGAGGAGTCGGAGCTCGCGATGCTGACCACGCGCGACACGTCGAGCCCGCTGTCGCGGATCGGGCCGGTCGTCACGTCGGAGCAGCTGAAGGCGATGATGACGACGGCGCGCAGCGTGTTCGCCTCCACGCCGGTCAAGCAGTACGCGGTCGACCTGACGCGCGCGACCCGGGAGGACCGCGACCTGCGCCTGGGAGCGAGCCCGCGAGCGACGCTGCAGCTGATCCGCGCGGCCAAGGCCCTGGCCGCCCTCGACGGCCGCGACTTCGTGCTCCCGGACGACATCGACGCCCTGGCCGTCCCCGTGCTCGGCCACCGGCTGCTGCCGACCAGCCGTGCGCTCGGCCATCACCATGAGAGCGCCCCCGTGATCGCGGACATCGTCCGCCGCATCGTGGCCTCCACGCCGGTGCCGGTCGGCTCCGGCGCGATCGGCGCGGGCGGGCGCTAGCGTGCCTCCCCGCGGTCGGGCGTCCAGCCCGCTGACGAAGCCGCGGCCCACCGCGCGGGGGTGGACGCTGGGCGCGATCGGCATCGTGGCGCTGGCGGCCTCGGCCTTCCTGGGGCGGACCGACGTGCTGTTCGTCGGCGTGTTCCTGACCGTGCTGCCGCTGGCCGCCATGATCTCCGTCACCTGGGACCGGCCCCGGCTCGGGGTGACCCGCAGCTTCCATCCCGACGTGATCGCGGTGGGGGAGAAGACGACCATCGTGACGACGGCGCGCAACCTGGTCGGCCGCCCGAGCCCCGCCGCGCGCTGGCGCGAATTCGCGCCGGCCGCCGTCGAGGTGCAGCGGCGGGCGCCGTTCCCTCGCCTCGGCCCGCACGAGCCGAACACGGCGAACGGCCGCGACACGGCCGTGCTCCGCCAGGACGTGACCGCCGACAAGCGCGGCGCGCACCCGGTCGGCCCGCTGGTCATCAGCCGCACCGATCCGTTCGGGATCGCGTACGCCGAGTACGCGCTCGGCCAGCCACGCACTCTGTTGGTCACCCCGCGCGTGGTGCCGCTGGCGCGCGGCGTCCTGGACGTCGCGCACAGCGAGGGGACCGAGCACGAGCTGCTGCGGCACAGCATCCCGAGCGCGGACGAGCTGATCGCCCGGGAGTACCGCCCGGGCGACCCGCTGCGCCGGGTGCACTGGCGCGCGACCGCCCGGCATGACCAGCTGATGGTGCGGCAGGAGGAGCAGCGCAGCAACCCCGAGGCGTGGCTCCTGCTGGACACCCGCGCGGGGATCGCCGGCGAGGCCGTCTTCGAGGACCAGATCGACCTGATCGCGTCGGTCGGCGTCCACCTCCTCGACCAGGGTTTCGCCGTCAGCGCGGTCGAGACCGCCGAACGGCAGCTGAACGGCCGCAGCGGCGCCGGGCGATCCGGCACGCTCGGGGCGATGAGCCCCACGTACGATCTCGGCGGCGCCGACCGGCTGCTGCTGGCGGACCTCGCGAGCCTCGAGCCGGGCGTCGAGCCCCGGGACGACGCCGTCGCGGAGCTCGCGACCGGCCTCCGCCGCGCGGGACGGTCCGTCCCGGTGTTCGCGTTCCTGCTCGGCGGCACGCGCGAGCTCGGTTCGCTGGCGGCGCTGCGGTCGATGGGCGACCCGGCCGTCGCGTTCCTCGCCCCCTCCACGCCCGAGGTCGAGGAGGTCCTGGTCGACGCCGGCTGGCTGTGCGTGCCGTGCGTGCCCGGCGACGATCCGGCCGCGTCCTGGCAGGCCGCGCTCGTGCGCCAACGGGCGGTGACCAATGGTTAGCGAGTCCGTCCCGCTCGCCGTCCCGCGCACGATGCGCGGCCGCGTCGGCTACTGGCGGCTCACCGGGGCGATGGTGCTGCAGATGCTCGCGGTCAGCGTGGCGCTCGTCGGCCTCATCCAGGGCGCGGTCTGGTGGTTCGCCCTCATCCTGACCTCGGCCTTCCTGCTGGTGGCGGGAGCCGGCCTGCGGACGCTGGGCGTGCACCGTGGCATCGTCCCGCTCCTCGAGCTCGTCCTCGGCGCGATGATCATGACGGCCGTGTTCGGGGGAGGGACGGGACTGCTCGGCCTCCTCCCGACGCCCGCCACGTTCGCCCACTGGTGGCAGCTGCTGCAGCAGGCGATGCTCTCGATCTATCAGCAGGGGACGCCGGCCGAGAGCCTGCCCGAGTTCCTCTTCCTCGTCGTCGGCGGCGCGTGCCTCATCGCCGTCGTCCTCGACACGCTCGCCGTCGCGGTGCGCGCGCCCGCCTTCACCGCGGTCGGCGTCGGCGCGGTGCTCGTCGTCCCCGGGGCCCTGCTGGGGGACGGGCTGGACCCGAGCGCCCTCGCGCTCTCGGCCATCGCCTACCTCTGGCTGCTGCGCGCCGATGTGCGCACCCGCCGCCCGGGCTCGCCGCGACCCGGCGCCGCACTGGCCGTCGGCGCCTCGGCGACCGCCGTCGCCCTCCTCCTCGCCGGGACGGCCCCCGGCTTCGACCGCGGGGGAGCGGCCTCCTTCACCGCCGGCGGGATCAACATCGGCGGCACGGTGACGCCCCTGATCGACCTCGGCAAGGACCTCCGGCGCCCGACCGCCGTGCGCGCGCTGACGTACACGACCACGGCGCCGACCGGCCAGTACCTCAAACTCGCCTCCCTCGACCAGTTCACCGGCTCGGTGTGGATGCACCGTGAGCGCGACACCAAGCGACTGGCGGAGGGGACGCCGATCGGACCCGTCGCCGGCCTGTCGGCCGAAGTGCCGACGACGAAGATCTCCACCACGGTCACCATCGACAACATGCAGAGCCGCTGGCTGCCGGTGCCCGCACCCGTCCAATCGGTCAAGGGCCTCAGCGGCACCTGGTCGTGGGATCCGGACGACCTCACCATCGGCGGGATCAACACGACCACCCAGGGTCAGGACTACACCGCGACCAGCCTCCTGCTCCAGCCGACGGCCGACCAGCTGAAGGCGGCGGGAGGGGTCGTGCCGGAGGACGTGCAGCGCGACCTGTTCCTGCCGCCGAGCCTGCCCGCGATCATCCAGAAGACGGCCATCGCGGCGACGGAAGGGGCCACGTCGGAGTACGCGCAGGCCGTGGCGCTCCAGGACTACTTCCGCGACAACGGCTTCGTGTACTCGACCCAGACTCCGCTGAAGCAGGGCTACGACGGCGACGGCGCCCGCGTGATCGCGGCTTTCCTGGAGGCCAAGAGCGGCTACTGCGTGCACTTCGCCTCCGCCATGGCCTTGATGGCGCGCTCGCTGGGCATCCCGTCGCGGGTGGCGGAGGGCTACCTGCCGGGCGCGTCGGGTGGGGGGACCGCGAACAACCCCGGCGAGTACACCGTCACGAGCGACGACCTGCACGCGTGGCCCGAGCTGTACTTCGCCGGCGTCGGGTGGGTGCCGTTCGAGCCGACGGTGGGGCGGGGCACGATCCCCAGCTACACCCGCCCCGACACGGCCGCCGCGGCTCCGACGTCGGCCCCGAACTCCAGCGCCACCACGGCTCCGAAGCGGGTCGTCCCGACCGACCCCGCGCAGATCGCGGGCGCGACGGCGGCCACGACGCCGTCCGCGCTCCAGCCCCTGCTCTCGGGGATCGCCATCGCCGTCCTGGTGATCGCGGTGCTCCTCATCCCTGCGATCGTCCGGCGCGTGCGGCGCCGACATCGACTGAGACGATTGTCCGGGGCGTCGGGAGGCGCTGTCGTGGTGTGGGACGAGCTCCGTGACACGGTGCGCGACCTGGGCTGGGACGCGCCCGCGACCGAGACCCCGCGCGCCTTCGCGGCGCGCCTGGCCGACGAGATCGCGGGCACGCCGGGGGAGCAGGCGGTGCTGAGCCTGCTCGCCGTGCGGGAGCGCGACGCCTACGGGCCGCCGGTGCGCGGCGCGGCGGTGGTGGGGCTGGCCGAGGACCTCGTGTGTGTGCTGGACGCGCTCGAATCGCGCGCGGGCAGGGCTCGCCGGCTGCGTGCGCTGCTGCTGCCTGTGTCGTTGCTGCCAGCAGGCTGGCCGATCGCTGCGAGCACGGGAACCGCCGCGTAGACTAGCCGACCGTGACCTCGTTCAAGAACACTCCATACACGGTCAACGTGTACGACCTCGTGCACCGTCCCGGATCGATGAAGGAGCAGGAGCTGAGCATCCCCGTGCGGGAGAAGCTCGGCGAAGGCCTGCTCGCCGTCCCGGAGGGTGCGAGCCTCGATCTCGACCTCCGCCTGGAGTCCGTCCACGAGGGGATCCTGGTCACCGCGGAGGGCTCCACCACCGCGACCGGCGTGTGCGGACGGTGCCTGATCGACATCGAACAGCCTGTCCAAGTCGATTTCCAGGAACTTTTCGCGTATCCTTCTGGAGAAGCTTTCGATTATGAGGTTCACGACGACCACGTGGATCTTGAACCTCTGATCAGGGATACGGTGGTGTTGTCACTGCCGTTTCAGCCGGTGTGCCGGCCGGATTGCCCAGGTCTCGACCCCGAGACCGGCGAGCGGCTGGCGGATCAACCGGACCAGGAGCCCACCCAGACCGTCGATCCCCGCTGGTCTGCGCTTGCGGCTTTCCAGGCTTCCGACACCGATGAATCCACCCCGTCCACCGGGAACACAGAAGAGAGATAGTCATGGCCGTTCCGAAGCGGAAGCAGTCTCGCGCCAACACCCGCGCCCGTCGTTCGCAGTGGAAGGCCGAGGTCCCCGCGCTCGTCAAGACCGTCGAAGGCGGCAAGGTGACCTACAGCCTCCCGCACCGTGCGAAGGTCGTCGAGGACTCCGCGGGCACCGCCCTGTTCCTCGAGTACAAGGGCCGCAAGGTCGCAGACGTTTGATCGTCCCTCAGCAATGAGAGGACACAGTCTGGCCGGGGAGAACTCCGACCGCACTGAACTCATCGAGAAGCTCGGGGTCGACATCGACCCCGAGCTTCTCGGGCTTGCGCTGACGCATCGTTCGTACGCGTACGAGCACGGCGGCATCCCGAACAACGAGCGCCTCGAGTTCCTCGGCGACTCGATCCTCGGTCAGGCCGTCACGGTGAAGCTGTTCCGCGAGAACCCGGACCTCGACGAGGGCGAGCTCGCGAAGCGCCGGGCCAGCCTGGTCAGCTCCGTCGCGCTGGCGGAGGTGGCGCGGGGCATCGGCCTCGGCGAGTACCTGCTGCTGGGTCGCGGCGAGAACCAGAGCGGCGGCCGCGAGAAGGCCTCCATCCTCGCCGACACGGTCGAGGCGATCATCGGCGCCGCGTATCTCGATCTCGGCGGCACCGAGGCGACGGCCCTCGTGCTGCGCCTCGTCGAGCCGCTGCTCGGCGACCCCGACCGGTTCGGCGCGGCGATGGATCCGAAGACGAGCCTGCAGGAGGCCGCGGCCCACCGCGGCGCCGGCCTCCCGGTCTACACGGTCACCAGCACCGGTCCGGATCACTCCAAGGTCTTCCACGCCTCCGTCTCGGTGGGCGAGCTGGTGACGGCCGAGGGCGAGGGCACCAGCAAGAAGCAGGCCGAGATGGCCGCGGCCCTGAACGCCTGGACCGAGCTGACGAGCCGACGTGCCCGAGCTTCCCGAGGTTGAGGTCGTCCGCGCCGGACTGGCTCCCGCCGTCTCCGGTGCGACCGTCCTCGGCGTCGAGGTGCTCGAACCGCGCTCGCTGAAGCGCCACGACCCCGTGGCCGGCGAGTTCGAGGCCCTGCTCACCGGCCGCGTGATGCGCACTCCCGTCCGCCGCGGCAAGTTCCTCTGGATCCCGCTGGAGGGGGAGCCGCGGCAGGCGATCGTCGCGCATCTCGGGATGAGCGGCCAGATCCTGCTCCGCGATCCCGGAGCCGTGGAGGCCGGTCTGCTCCGCATCCGCCTGCACATCGAGACCGCGCCGCAGCCGGACGGGTCACGCCGCGAACTCTGGGTGCACTTCGTCGACCAGCGCATCTTCGGGTCGATGGCGGTGGACGCGCTCGTCCCGACCGCGGACGGCGCGGCAGGCGGCCTCGGCACGGACGAGGCCCTCGTGCCGACCCAGGTCGCGCACATCGCCCGCGACCCGCTGGACCCGGCCTTCGACGACCGCGCCTTCGCCGCGGCGCTCGCCCGCAAGAACACGGGCATCAAGCGGGCGCTGCTCGACCAGACCCTGGTGAGCGGCATCGGCAACATCTACGCCGACGAGGCGCTCTGGGCGTCGCGCATCCACTACGAACAGCCGGCGTCCTCCCTCAGTGCTGCGAAAGTCCGCACCCTCCTCGCCGAAGTGCGCCACGTGCTCGAGAAGGCCCTGGCCGAGGGCGGGACCAGCTTCGACGCGCAGTACGTGAACGTCAACGGCAACTCCGGCTACTTCGCACACAGCCTCAACGCCTACGGCCAAGAGGGCCGCCCCTGCCCGCGCTGCGGCACCCCGATCGTGCGCGAGAAGTTCATGAACCGGTCGTCGCACTTCTGCCCGCGGTGCCAACGCGTGCGATAAGTCTTGCGCATGCGGCCCGTCTGGCGACTACCTTTCTGGCACCCGACCCAAGTCGATCCGAGCGGCGGCCAAGTGGCCAGTAGGTGCTTACGCGATTCGGAGTTTCCACCGTCCTCTAGGCTGCCGGCCTGGCTGAGGGACGACCTCGCCTGCGCACCGCAGGCGGCTCAGGACGGCCCCCAACGACGGCGTGTCACCAACCTCAAACTTCTGCCCCGCAGTGCCTGTGAATCCGACGAAGTTGCCAGACATGCGACCGAGGATCCGCATTACGTCAGCCGGGGTGATCGAATCAGCCTGTTCCTTCAGCTGCCACACGACATCTTCATGGTTGCGGATGGCCGGGGCGATGAGCGTGAGTGCGTCCGTCGGCAACAAGACACGTAAGGCCCGTGCGGCCGACGCAGCCGCGATCAAGAACGACTGATCCTCGGTGGGGGCGAACTCGACGAGTCGTTCAAGAAGCGCACGTCTCGTCGCTGCCGGGAAGGTATTTCCTAGCACGATCTCCGCAGCGTGGCCCTGGATCAATACCGGGGTGATGAACGTCGAGGCTCGCGTAGACACTCGCAGTGCGGCGCCGATGGATGGCCAGCCTGCATTCGAGAAGTGAGCGAAGGCCTCTTCAGCGTCGGCGATCGCGCCCTCCCGCAGCAGCTCTGCCAGTAGCTCATCAGGGCTCGCCTCGATCTCGCGGAGGTCGAAGCCGGGGCTGTCCGATGCTTCCAGCAGCTGCTTGGCTAAAAGCGCACGCTGCCGCGGTTGGAGCACAGCTCCCGCGTTCAGGAGCAGAGTGATCAAGCGCACAAGCTGGTCTTCGGTCGCGTGCTCCGCGTCGATGATTTCGACGACCGCGTCATCTTCATCGTTCGTGAATAGCGCTGCGAGCGCATCGTCTACGCCGATCTCTGTTGCGTAGGCGTCGAGATTTGTAAAGTTCGGTACGGCGCACAGCCGATCGATCACTGTAGTCCACTCGGTCTGCTCCACCACGGTGATGTCAGGCAGTGCCGCGCTTTCAGCGCTGGCATCCAAGAACGCGTGCATCTGCTCGGATGACCACTCTTCACGCTGCGCGTTGATGACCTGAGCGAGACTATCGGGAGACGCGCAGCTACCGATCGTGCGCTCATCACTTTCGACCAATGAGAGGTAGTCTTCGATGTTTTCGGTGCAATGCTCCCAGACCACGCTCTTGGACAGGAGCGTATCCGCAGAGATAGGAGATTCATCTGGCAACGCCGCAGCGGCCCGCAGGTTGCTGGCGTCGAGCCTGTATCTCTTCGCGTCGACCACCAGCTTCTGAAGCTCAGGCGAGAGCGCGCGAAGGTTCGGGACGCTGGGCAGGGCAGCGGTCAGGAAGGCGAAGACAGTCTTGATAGGCAAACCACGCTGCGTCTCGCAGAACGCCGGGATCTCAGTGTGTAGGCGTCCGATGAGCGCTCGTGCGTCGTCATCGAGCTCGAAAGGCTCGAAACTGCGTGCGCTCCGTAACGCGGCGTTGAGCAGGCGCACGTTCGTCTCGTCGACGTCGATCGTCCCCTCGGAGGCAATAAAGCTGAAGAGTCCTGGCCACGGCTTCGCTGCCAGCCGCGAGACCAGATCGTCGCGATGAGTTGCCGGCGCATTGAGGTAGGTCGAGAGGAACTGGTGTCCTTCTGCGTTGTTTGGCCGCGCCAGGAAGTCGATGAGATCGCTCGATGTCGAGGCATCGATTGTCATGAGGTGATTGACGATGTCGATGTTGAGAGCGCTCCGTGTGCCAAGGAAATCGGCGGGTGCCTGCGCCAGGACGTTCCCGACCGCCCCGGGAGTCGTGAACTCGAACTGCGTGTCCATCTCATTGGGCCACACGCTGTTGCGGAAGAACTTCGCAACGTCCGCGCCTAGGAACTCGCCGTAGAACACTGTCGCGTACTCGGCGTAAAACCGGTCGATGTGACCCCGCTTGACGAGATCGAGAGCAAGCTGAGACGGGAGGGCATCCTCGGCGAGCAGCGCGAAGGTCTTGCCACCAAGCGTGTACCTGTCCTCTTCCAGAAGGGCCTTGAAGTCGACGCCGCGCAATACCGAGATCTCGGTATCGATTTCGGAAACCCGCTTCCCGTCGTCGTGTGTCGGGACATCCAGCCACCTTCTGATGGTTGCAATCTCGGGAAACATACTTGCGAGTTGTGCCCGATCCACGACAGACCCGTTGGCATACCTGCTTTCAGAGGCAAGTTGTACGTCGACCTTCTTCGCTCGCGCGATGGCCTGCCAGAACGACGGGCCATCGATTGCGTTGACATCTAGCGAAGCACTGTCGGCTGTTGCGGATACGAGGCTCATGTGCCCTGACTCAAGAACGACAGCGAGCCTCTCACCTAGCTTCGCAGCCAACTCTTGCTGTCGCCGCTGCCGGGTCGAACCGCTGACAAGGCTTGCTCGTTCGTGCTGCAGGTTCGTGATGGCTTCGTCTACAAGATTTCGACGTGCTTGATCCAGCTTGTCAAGAGCGCTATCTCGATTGGGGAGAGCTTCGAAGTCCGCGAGATGGAAGTTCTTGTAGACGATGAGCGCGAACAGCAGATCTGGCGAAAGCCCCGGAGCGACCTTGTCCTCCGGAATCCACAGCAATCGTTCGGCGTAGACTACGAACTCGTTGCCGATGTTTATCATTAGGCGCATGTCCGTCGTGTGTCGCGCCACGATGTCGATGAGACCCCGATCGATCTTCGCGCCTTTGCCCGTGGGAAGTCCGAGCTTTCCGAGCTCCGTCAGGAAGTGGTCACGTGCGTTGCCGTGCGACAGAAACGGCACCACCGGAATGACGATCTCGAAGAACTTCGTCCGGTTCGCGCGCTCTACCGCTTCGGCCGCGGTGTCCTTCTTCTTCCGCATAGCCTCCGATTCGAACGTAGTAGGTTCGGAGGCGTCCGAAGTTGAACCCTCGCTCTCCTGATACTCGGCCTCGTCCTTCTCCTGCTGCTCGTCACCGAGCTTCTCGAACAAGCTGTCCTTGATCGCGTAAACGAACCTGAGCGGTCGGTGCGGGCGGCCCTTCCATTGGGCGGAGCTGTTGACCAGAGTGTTCAGCTCGCGCAGCGAGTCGAAGATCCGTGGGTCATCAAACCGATCGAGATCCTCGAAGACGACGATGTCCGGCTCGGTGGCCTCGAAGAAGGCGATCAGCTCATCCAGGTATTTGTCGAAGATGGAGTCGCTTTTGCCCTCCAGTGCTATCGACGCGCCTCCGGCCGATACCTGGGCAACTACGCGATTGCCGATGTACCAACGCATGGCCCACAGGATCCCCAGTACGATCGCGAATACCCCAGCCATCGGCAGCCAGAAGTCGTCGGACCCCAGGGAATCCTTGACGGGACGCAACCCGAACAACCAGAGCAACCCCACGAGAGCCACCGCGACGCCGAGCGCCTCGAGGGCCGCCCGCCACCATCTCAGCTGCGGCGTCCTCGCGAACTCCGAGCTACGAACCTCACCGGGCTTCGCTCGGTACACGAGCTGCTTGACCAGTTCCTTCTGGATCCGGTTCGTCAGGTCCTCACCCTTGTCCGGCCCGAGCGTATTGATGCTGATGCGCAGGACTTTGCTCGGATTGCTGTTGGTCCGCCGAATCTTCTGCCAGAACCGTTGCCACTTGGATGCCGGAGGATCCGCAGGCTTCTCCTGGCAATTGATGAACTCGTCGAGGATGCTCGACTTGCCGGCCCCGTAACGACCGGTGAGGGCGATGTTCTTGTTTCGTGGCTCAGACACGGCTGCGTTCAACCGGGCCACGTACGTCTGATGGTGATCCTTGTTGTAATCCGGGGCAAGCGATCGCAGCTCGATGTCTGTCACTCTGTCTCGGCCTTCCGCTTGGGGGTAAAACGTGGGATGTACCACTGCCTCAGATCGTATCGATTGCTTGTGACACGCTGTCAGCTCAACGCTCGCCGCGCCCTGCGAACCGTGCACGTGTCGATGCGCATAAAGAGCAGATGCTGGGCGAGGTGCAGGCGTACCGGCTGCGCGAACTCCGTGAGCAACTCGGACTCAGCCAAGCGCAGCTCGCCGAGCGTATCGGCGTTGGCCAGCGTCAGGTCTCGAACGTCGAGAACGGCAACCTAGACAGCGCGTGCGTCGGCACGGTACGAAAGTACATGGAAGCCGTCGGAGGAGAACTCGTCGTAGAGTATGTCGCCGGCGATAGCCGGCTGCAGGTCGCCCGATTGGTCGAATGCATGCTCGGCAACGTGAAACTCGCGAGCCCGAAGCCCGGGATCCATAGTCGATGGCACGGGTCCTCCTGAAAGTTGAACCGCTCCTCGCACTTCTGCCCGAGGTGCCAGCGGCTGCGGTGAGGGACGACGCCTGCGAGGGTCTGGCTCGATGTACCAAGGATTGGTATCGTTGAGGCATGGCTCAAAACACCTCGATCAGTCTGGACGAGCACTTCTCGGAGTTCCTCGCCCGAGAGGTCGCGTCAGGGCGCTATCGCTCGGCCAGCGAAGTCATCCGGTCGGCTCTCCGGTTACTGGAAGACCAAGAGACGCAGCTCACCGCGCTTCGAGCCGCTCTCGCCGCGGGCGAGGCGAGCGGCGAGCCGGAGGACTTCGACTTCGACGCGTTCATCGCGACCAAGAAGTCGTGACACGGTACCGTCTCACCCCGGCCGCGCAGCGTGATCTCTCGGCGATCTGGGACTTCACGGCGGAACGCTGGGACGCAGGTCAAGCCGAGACATATCTGGCCGAGCTCAGAGCGGCCATCGAGAGGATCGCCGACGATCCTCTGCGTGGACGCGCCTGCGATGAGATCCGCGAGGGATACCGGCGCTACGGCATCGGCAGCCACCTGCTGTTCTATGTCCCCAGAGCCGACGGCGTCGACGTGATCCGCATCCTCCACCAGCGGATGGACCCCACCCTCCACGTGTGAGCGGCCACGGGCTCGCTTAACCCGTCACTTCAGCGTCTTCTGCCACGTCCCCGTCAGCGCGTGCGGCCGGAACCCGAACGCGCGGTTGATCGCGATCATCGGCGTGTTCTCGTCGGCGTTCCAGGTCAGCAGCCGGTGGATGTGCGGGGCGTGGAGTGCGAGCTCGTGGATGTTGTGGAGCTTGACGAGGGTCCCGAGCCGGTGGCCGCGGTGGGCGGACGCCACGAGCGTGTCGTACTGCTCGGCCTTGTCGCCGTCGGCGGGGACGGCGATCTCGGTGTAGGCGGCGAGCTCGCCGGTCGCGACGTGCTGGGCGGCGGTCACGAGCATCGGCTCGCCGCGGGCGGAGAGTTCGCGCTCCTGCGCTCGCACCCGGTCGCCGGTCCACGCCTCGAGGTCGAGGGCGATCCCGCTCTGCGGGACGTCGACCGCCATGCGCTCCTTGAGCGCGGCGAATGCCTCCAGCAGCTCGTCGGGCGCCGCGCCGAACCAGGAGACGACGCGATAGCCGTCCGCGGTGGCGGCGGTGCTCGCGAGGGCGACCTCCCGGACGGGCGGCAGGGGGAGCTCGAGCTCGCTCGACCGCTCGATCTGGCCGAGGCGGTAGCCGTGGCGCAGCGCGAAGCGGACGCCGGGGTCGCCGGCGGGGAGGCCGGCGGTTCCGACGGGCGCGTGCACCCACGCGCCCTCCTCGGGCAGTGCATGTACGGGATGCTCGGTGTACGTGCTCACGACGGTGCGGCCACCGTCCGCGGCGAGCTCCTCGCCGGCGGCGAGCAGGGCCGACCCGATCCCACGGCCGCGCAACGCGGGAACGACGTCGACGAGCAGCGAGACCGTCTCCGCGTCCTCGTCGAGGGGGAAGTCGGCCTCCACCCGGCCGACGATGACGCCCTCCTCGACGGCGACCAGGATGATCTTCTCGTGGTACTCCTGCTCGCGGAGCGCGGCGAGCGCCTCCTCCGCGGTCTCCACGAAGTCATCGCCGTCCCAGAGGGCGTAGACGATGCCGTTGAGCACGCCCACCAGCTCTTCGAAGGCGGCCGACTCCGGCGTGCCGAGCCGGTCGGGAAGGGTCAGCCGACGGACCTCCATCGCGCATCGCCTCCCCCCACGGGTGTCCCGGGGCGTCGTCGCCAGGGCCGGAACGACTCAGCCTAATCCCGGCCGGTGGCCCGGGGGAAGAGCGCGGACCGGTTTGGTTTCGATCGTGTAAATCCCGGGTATCCACTTGGTTGCAAATGCTTGCATTGCATGTAGTCTCGGCACACATATTCGTGGTGCGACGTGGCAACTACGCCACGTTCGTGACGCATTTCACGTCGAGAGGCAGAAGATGTTACGAAAGAAAGTCACCATCGGTGCGGCCGTTGCAGCGTCGGTCGCGCTCCTCCTGGCCGGTTGCGCCAACCAGCCTTCGACCGGCGGATCGACCAGCAGCGGTTCCAAGGTCGATATCCCGGCGATCACCTCCATCGACACGCCGAAGGACGCGGTCCTCCCTGCCGGAGACGGCAAGGCGACCTGCCCCGCGGGCCTGACGATCGGCTACGTCGGCGCGGAGACGGGCCCGAACGCCCAGCTCGGCATCAACATCTACAACGGCATCCAGCTCGCCATCAACCAGCACAACGAGGCGAACAAGGACTGCCAGGTCGGCTTCAAGAAGTTCGACACCGAGGGCGACCCGAACAAGGCGACCGGCCCGGTCACCCAGGCCGTCAACGAAGCGGACATCGTCGGCGTCGTCGGCCTCCCGTTCTCGGGCGAGTCGAAGGCCACCGGCAACATCTTCGAGCAGCAGGGCCTGGTCCACATCACCCCGTCGGCCACCAACCCGGGCCTGACGGAGAACGGCTGGAAGACCTTCTTCCGCGGCCTCGGCAATGACGCCGTGCAGGGCCCGGCGGCGGCGAAGTTCCTCACCGGTCAGCTCAAGGCCAAGAAGGTCTACCTGGTCCAGGACGACTCCGACTACGGAATCGGCCTCGGCACCCAGACCTCGCAGGCCCTGGGCGACGCGCTGGTCGGCACCGACAAGGTGACCACGGGGCAGAAGGACTTCTCGGCCGTGGTCTCCAAGATCCTGAACGCGAAGCCCGACGCGGTCTACTACGCCGGCTACTACGCCGAGGGCGCCCCGTTCGACCAGCAGCTGGTCAACAAGGGCTTCACCGGCACGTTCGTCGGCCCGGACGGTGTGAAGGACGACCAGTTCATCAAGCTGGCCGGCGACGCGTCGAGCAACGCGTACTTCACCTGCCCCTGCATCCCGGGTGAGCTGATCCCCGACTTCGAGTCCGCCTACAAGAAGCTCTCGGGCTCCGAGCCGGGCACCTACTCGATCGAGGGCTACGACGCCACCACCGTCCTGCTCGCCGGCATCGACAAGGGCAAGACGACCCGCGCCGACCTCGTCGACTGGGTGAAGAACTACGACGCCGACGGCCTCAGCAAGCACTACAAGTGGAACGACAAGGGTGAGCTGCAGGCCCCGACGGTCTACGGCTACAAGGTCGAAGGCGGGAAGATCGTGCCGATCGGCACCATCGGATAGCGCGACAACAGTGAGGATGCCGCGGGCCGCCGTGGCCCGCGGCATCCTTCGTCCCCACTGTCCGCACCGAAAGGGATCGACGGAGATCCCTTCACGATGGATCTGGATGCCTGAATGCTCGAAACCCTTGTCCTCCACCCGGTCATCGACAACTCCTGGATCAACTTCGACGTTCCCTCCCTGATACAGAACTTCTGGGGCGCCACCTTCGACGGTCTCACGTTCGGCGCCATCTACGGCCTGATCGCCGTCGGCTACACCCTCGTCTACGGCGTGCTGAACCTGATCAACTTCGCCCACTCCGAGGTCTTCATCGTCGGCGCGTACGGCGTCGTCATCACGCTCACCTCGCTGGGGTTCGGCCCGTCGATCCCCAACCTGTCGCTGCCGGCCATCGTCGGCGACCTCCTGCTCGCGCTGCTCGTGGGCATGCTCGCCTCGGCTGTCACGGCCTTCCTGCTCGAACGCATCGCCTACAGACCGCTGCGAAAACGGAACGCGCCACGATTGGCGTTCCTGATCACGGCCATCGGCGCCTCCTTCGCCATCCAGTCGCTCATCTTCGTGATCCGCGGCGCGAACGCGGAGCCGGCGGTGACCATGTTCCGGCCGGTCGCCGTGTTCGACGTCTTCGGGACGATCATCAACAACCAGTCGCTCATCATCGTGGTGGCGGCGGTCGTGCTGATGATCCTCACGGACATGTTCATCCGGCGCACGCGCACCGGCCGCGGCATCCGTGCCGTGGCGCAGGACCCGGACACCGCGACCCTGATGGGCGTCAACAAGGAGCGGATCATCGTGATCACGTTCGTGCTCGGCGGCATCCTCGCCGGCGCGGCCGCGCTCTTCTACGTGATGCTCGTGCCATCGGGCGTGATCTACACGGGCGGCTTCGTGCTGGGCATCAAGGCGTTCGCCGCCGCGGTGCTCGGCGGGATCGGCAACGTGCGCGGTGCCCTCCTGGGCGGCCTCCTGCTCGGATTGATCGGAAACTACGGACAGATCCTGCTGGGAGACTCGCAGTGGACCGACGTCATCGCCTTCGTGGTGCTGGTGCTCGTGCTGCTGGTGAAGCCCACGGGCATCCTCGGTACCTCGCTGGGGAGGAGCAGAGCATGAGTACGTCAGACGGACCCCGGGTGCTCCCGGACGCGCGCAGCGCACAGGCGGCCGACGCGGCCGAGGCCAGGAAGAAGAAAGGCGGCCCGCTGCAGGGCTTCCGCAACCGCTGGAACGCGCTCCCGCGCCCGGTGCAGTGGCTGTGGATGCTCATCGTGGTGGCGCTGGCCTTCGCCCTGCCGTACCTGAACTTCTTCCCGCTGACCACCGAGCCGGGCAACGACTGGCCGCTCGCCTGCTTCAGCATGGCGGTTTACGCCCTCATCGCGGTGGGCCTGAACGTGGTCGTCGGCTACGCCGGCCTCCTCGATCTCGGATACGTCGCGTTCTTCGCGGTCGGCTCCTACACCGCGGCGATGCTGACCAGCCCCGACTCGCCCTTCGTCAAGATCCCGTACCTGTGGACCATCCCGGTGGCCATGGTCGTCGCGATGATCTTCGGCGTCGTGCTCGGCGTGCCGACCCTGCGACTGCGCGGCGACTACCTCGCCATCGTGACGCTCGGGTTCGGTGAGATCGTGCGCATCCTCGCCACGATCATCCCGGCGCTGAAGGGCCAGGTCGGCTTCCAGAACGTCGGCCACCCGCCGGGGGAGACCGCGAAGGGCGTGCCGATCTTCTCCAATTCCAACGGCATCCCCTGGTACTGGCTGACGCTGGTGATCATCATCATCGTGCTGCTGCTGGTCGGCAACATGGAGCGCAGCCGCGTGGGCCGCGCGTGGATCGCCATCAGGGAGGACGAGGACGCCGCCGAGATCATGGGCGTGCCCACCTTCAAGTACAAGGTGTGGGCGTTCGCGATCGGCGCGGCGGTCGGCGGCCTCTCGGGCGCCCTCTTCGCCGGGCAGGTCGGCTTCGTGAACAACCAGAAGTTCGACGTGCAGACCTCGATCCTGTTCCTCGCCGCGGTGGTCCTCGGCGGGACGGGCAACAAGGTCGGCGCTCTGCTCGGCGGTGCGATCGTCGCGTACATCCCGCTGCGCTTCACTGCCATCGCGGACTACAAGTACCTGATCTTCGGCGTCGCGCTCGTGGTGCTGATGATCTTCCGCGCGAAGGGCCTCGTGCCCGCCAAGCAGCGGCTGCTCGCCTACGGGCGCAACGCGTACAAGTACCTGGTGAGCAAACCGACGGCGCCACCGACGACCGGGAGCACCCCCTCCTCGTCGCCGACACCGCCGGCGCCGCCCGCGCCGCCGAGCACGCCCGTCACGCCGAACGGAGGCGCATCATGACCGACCCCCGCGCAGAGCTGCCCGAGGGCACCGACCCGGAGGCGCTGGCCGATCTCGACGTCGACCTGGAGGTCGCGGCCGCCGCGGCACCCGACCGCGAGATCGCGGTCGACGTCGGCGACAAGCTCGTCGAGGTGAAGAACCTCACGGTGAAGTTCGGCGGCCTGACGGCCCTCGACGACGTGAGCTTCGACATCCGGCGCGGCGAGATCCTCGGGCTGATCGGACCGAACGGTGCAGGCAAGACCACCTGCTTCAACGCGATGACCGGCGTCTACAAGCCCACCAGCGGCGACGTGCTGCTGGAGGGCACGTCGATCAAGGGGCAGAAGCAGCACCAGATCACCCGCCTCGGGCTGGCGCGCACGTTCCAGAACATCCGCCTCTTCGGCGAGATGAGCGCGCTCGAGAACGTGGTCGTCGGCCTGGACGCTCGGCACCGCACCAGCGTGCCGGGCGCCCTGGTGCGCTCCCCGCGGCACATCCGCGAGGAGAAGTCGTCCATCGAGCGCGGGATGGCGCTGCTCGAGTTCGTCGGCATCGCCGACCTCGCGAGCACCGCCTCCCGGCAGCTGCCGTACGGCTACCAGCGCCGGCTGGAGATCGCCCGCGCCCTGGCGACCGACCCGAAGGTGCTCTGCCTCGACGAGCCGGCCGCCGGCTTCAACCCCGCGGAGAAAGAGGACCTGATGGACCTCATCCGCACGATCAGGGCCGACGGCTACACCGTGCTGCTGATCGAGCACGACATGCGCCTGGTGATGGGAGTCACCGACCGCATCGTCGTGCTCGAGTTCGGGCGCAAGCTGGCCGACGACGTTCCGACCGCGATCCGCAACGACCCGCGCGTGATCGCCGCCTACCTGGGGGAGCCCGAAGATGACGTTGCTTGAGCTGAAGAACGTGAGCGTCTCCTACGGGCGCATCGAGGCCATCCACGACATGTCGTTCTCCGTCGAGGAGGGCGAGATCGTGAGCCTGATCGGCGCGAACGGCGCGGGCAAGTCGACCACGATGAAGACGATCTCGGGCATCCTGAACCCGTCGCACGGCACCATCCACTTCGACGGCCAGGACATCACCAAGATGAAGGCGCACATCCGCGTGGTCCGCGGGATCTCGCAGGCGCCGGAGGGCCGGGGGATCTTCCCCGGCATGACGGTGATGGAGAACCTCGACATGGGGGCGTTCGGCCGCAAGGACCGCAGCGGGATGGCCGCCGACTTCGAGCGCGTCTTCGGGCTCTTCCCGCGGCTGGCCGAACGCAAGACGCAGGTCGGCGGGACGATGTCCGGCGGCGAGCAGCAGATGCTCGCGATCGGCCGCGCGCTCATGTCGAGTCCGCGACTGCTGCTGCTGGACGAGCCCTCGATGGGGCTGGCCCCGCAGTTCATCAAGCAGATCTTCACGATCATCTCCGAGATCAACCAGCAGGGGACCACCGTGCTGCTGGTGGAGCAGAACGCCAACCAGGCGCTCGCGCGCGCGAACCGGGCGTTCGTGCTCGAGACGGGGTCTATCACCCGGTCCGGCACGGGCCGCGAACTGCTCGCCGATCCCGCCATCAAAGAGGCGTACCTGGGCGTCGGCTGATGCCAGGGCGTGGGTCGCCGCGTGACCGCCGTCGGGCGGCTAGCGCGGCGACTCACGCCGCGCAGCGCGGCGCAGGCATGAACGTCCGGTAAATTCACCTGCGTGTATCTGAAGAGTCTGACGCTCAAGGGCTTCAAGTCGTTCGCGCAGCCGACGACGTTCGCCTTCGAGCCCGGCGTCACCTGCGTGGTGGGGCCGAACGGCTCCGGCAAGTCCAATGTCGTCGACGCGCTGGCGTGGGTGATGGGCGAGCAGGGCGCCAAGACGCTTCGCGGCGGCAAGATGGAGGACGTCATCTTCGCCGGCACCTCGACCCGCGGTCCGTTGGGACGCGCGGAGGTGCAGCTCACCATCGACAACTCCGACGGCGCCCTGCCGATCGAGTACTCCGAGGTCACGATCTCGCGCACCCTGTTCCGCAACGGCGGCAGCGAGTACGCGATCAACGGTCAGTCCTGCCGCCTGCTCGACGTGCAGGAGCTGCTGAGCGATTCCGGCCTCGGGCGCGAGATGCACGTGATCGTCGGCCAGGGGCAGCTGGACGCCGTCCTGCGGGCGAGCCCGGAGGAGCGCCGCGGCTTCATCGAGGAGGCGGCCGGCATCCTGAAGCACCGGCGCCGCAAGGAGAAGACGCTCCGCAAGCTCGACGCGATGCAGGCCAACCTGACGCGCCTCAGCGACCTGGCGGGGGAGGTGCGCCGTCAGCTCAAGCCGCTCGGGCACCAGGCCGAGATCGCCCGCGAAGCGCAGACGATCGCCGCGGTGGTGCGGGATGCGCGCGCCCGGTTGCTGGCCGACGAGGTGGTCGGCCTGCGCCGCGTGCTCGACGTGCACACCCGCTCGGAGGCCGAGCGGCACACCGAGCAGATCGTGCTGCAGGAGCAGCTGGAGCAGAAGCAGCTGCGGCGCACCCGCCTCGAACACGCGCAGATCGGCGACGCGGTCGACGCCGCCCGCAGCACCGCGTTCGCTCTCGCGTCGGTCCAGGACCGCCTGCGCTCCCTCTATACCCTGGCCACGCAGCGGCTCGCGCTGCTCGGCAGCCAGGCCGAGTCCACCGACGACAGCCCGCGCGTCAGTCCGCAGATGGTGCAGGACGCCCACGACGAGGCCGAGCGCCTGCGCGCGGTCGTCGCCGAGGCGGAGGCCGCGTGGGTGGCGGCACAGGCCGCGACCCGGGCCGCCCGCGAACGCCTGGACGCCGTCGACGACGAGATCGCCGCGCAGAGCGCACTCGTCTCTCGGCACGACCTCGAGATCTCGAAGCTGAGCGGGCAGGCCGACGCCGCCGCGCAGCGCCTCGCCGCCGTGCGCGGCGAAGTCCTGCGTCAGCAGAACGCTCTCGACGCCGCCGCCGAGCGGCTCGCGCAGGCGCAGGTCGCGTTCGACCAGCGCGAAGCGGAGGCGGAGGAGACGGACGCGGGGGAGAACTCCCTCGACGAGGCGTACGAGCTCGCCCAGGCGGACGTCTTCGAGGCGGAGGGCGAGATCGAGCGGCTGCGGGAGGAGCTCCACACGCTGGAGCGCGAGCGGGACGCCCTCGCCGCCCGCACCGGCGCGCTCTCGCTCGCCCTGGACCAGAAGGACGGGTCGGCCGCGCTGGTCGCCGCCCGGCTCTCCGGGGTCCGCGGGCTCGTCGCCGAGCACGTCCGCGTGCATCCCGGTTACGAGGCCGCCATCGCCGCGGCCCTCGGCTCCCTCTCCGACGCGGTGCTGGCGGACGACCGCGACGCGGCGTTCGAGGCGGTCGCCCATGCCGCCGGCGACGATCTCGGCCGGGTGGAGGTCGTGCTCGCCGAAGCGGTCGTCCCCGACGTCGACCTGAGCGGCGTCGCGGGCGTCGTCCCCGCGCGCACCGTCGTCGACGCGCCGCCCGGAGTGCTCGGCATCCTGGCCTTCACCGCCATCGCCGACGATCTCGACGCCGCCCGCACGGCCGCGGACGCGTTCGCCGGCCGCGACCTCGGCGGCCCCGTGACCCTCATCACCCGCAGCGGCGACGTCCTCACCCGCTACGTGCTGCGCGGCGGCTCCGGCGCCAAGCAGAGCCGCATCGAGCTGATCGCCGAGCGGGATGCCGCCGCCGACCGCCTGGGCGAGGTCACCTCCCTGATCGAGCGCGCCGGCTTCACCCTCGCCGAGCAGCGCGGCGTCCTCCAGGTGGCCAAGGAGCAGTCGCAGGCCGCCCTCGCCGCCCTCCGCGAGTTCGACGCGAAGCTGGCCGCGCGCACCGAGCAGCTCAACCGCGTGAAGGTGCAGCTGGAGGGCGCGCTCGCCGAGTCCGAGCGCCTCGGCCGCGCGCACGAGCAGGCCGCCGAGCGCGTCGCCGAGGCGGAGGCCGCCGCCGAGAAGGCGAAGGCCGAGCTCGAGACCGCCCGGTCGCGTCCCCGGCCCATCCTCGACGTCAGCGCGCGGGATGCGCTCTCGGCCGAGCTCGACGCCGCCCGCGAGGCCGAGGTCGAGTCCCGCCTGGGCGTGGAGACCGCCAAGGAGAGAGTCCGCGCCGAGCAGGCGCGCGGCGAGGCCCTGGCCCGGCAGCTGGAGGCCGAGCGCGCCGCCGCCGAAGAGGCCGCCCGGCGGGCGGTGATCCGCCGCCGCCAACTGGACGCGGCTCAGGGCGTCGTCGACGCGCTGCCGCCGGTGCTCGCCTCCGCCGACCGCTCGGTCGCGCAGGCGCGCCTCGAGCTCGCCACCGCCGAGGCCGAGCGTGCCAGCCAGAACGAGGAGCTCGCGACCGTGCGCCGCGACGAGAACGCCCTGCGTGAGCGCCTCCAGGGCGTGACCGAGAGCGTGCACGGGCTGGAGCTGCAGATCTACGAGAAGAAGCTGCACCTCTCCAGCCTGCTGGAGCGGGTCGGCAGCGAGCTCGGCCTCGTGGAGGACGTGCTGGTCGCCGAGTACGGTCCGGAGGTCGGCATCCCCGTCGAGCGCGAGCGCGACGCCGCATCGGACGACGAGACCGGCGGTGAGGACGCCGACGGCGAGCAGCCGACGATCCCCTTCGTCCGCGAACAGCAGCAGAAGCGCCTCGCGGCCGCCGAGCGCAAGCTCGCCCAGCTGGGCCGGGTCAATCCGCTCGCGCTGGAGGAGTTCGCGGCGCTGGAGCAGCGGCACAAGTTCCTCACCGAGCAGCTGACCGACCTCACCAATACCCGCAAGGACCTCCTGACGATCATCGAGGAGATCGACGAGAAGATGCAGACCATCTTCGAGTCCGCCTTCGCCGACACGCAGGAGGCGTTCGGGCGCGTGTTCCCGATCCTGTTCCCCGGCGGCACGGGCAGCATCGCCCTCACCGATCCCGACGACCTCCTCACGACCGGCATCGAGGTGTCGGTGAAGCCCGCAGGAAAGAAGATCGAGCGGCTCTCGCTGCTGTCCGGCGGCGAGCGGTCGCTGGCCGCGGTGGCGCTGCTCATCGCGATCTTCAAGGCCCGCCCCAGCCCGTTCTACATCATGGACGAGGTGGAGGCGGCGCTCGACGACGCCAACCTCGGCCGCCTGCTGACGATCTTCGAAGACCTGCGCGAGAACAGCCAGCTCATCGTCATCACCCACCAGAAGCGCACGATGGAGATCGCGGACGCCCTCTACGGCGTTTCGATGCGACAGGATGGGGTGTCGGCCGTCGTCGGCCAGCGCGTCGCGCAGGAGGCGGCGTCGTAAGAGGAGGGGGGACGCGATGCTGCGTCCGAAAGTCGTGCTGTGGTGGGGGATCGGTCTGACCGTCGCGTCGACCGTGCTGAACCTCGTGGTGCCCGCGATCTTCTACGGAGCCTGGTCGGGGTGGAGCGGCGCCACCGGCGTCGACCAGGGGCTCGCCGTGACCGTCCAGACCGTGCTCCAGGTGGTGACCGGCGCGATGCCGGTGCTCGGCCCGGCGCTGATCGCCGCCGCCATCGTCATGGCGTACGTGGACCGGCTGGCCGTGCGCTCCCCGGAGCACACCTTCCGGCTCGGCCAGGGCGAGGTCCCGCGCGACACCTCCCGCTGACGCGGCCGTGGCGCTCGTCAGAGGTCGATCGCGGCGAGCTTGTCGTCCAACCCGTCCAGCGCCTCCCGGGCACGCCGCTCGCAGCGCACGGCGGCCGCGTCGAGTCCGTGCTCGCGGAGGAAGGCCGCGAGGAGCGTGTCGTCGCGGTGCGCTCCGAGCGCATCCTGCACCGCCTCCGCGGCCGCGGCCAGGCGCACGGCGTCGCGGCCGAGGTCGTCGGTGACGGCCTCCGCCGCGTAGCGCAGCCGGCGGGCCGCCTTGCGCGTGGCGTGCCGCTCGTCGAGCGTGTCCCCGCGCGCCGCGTGGACGCGCTGCACGGCTTTCGCCAGACCGTGCCGCGTGATCTTCCGCGGGTGTTTGCGACCGTTGGACGTGAGCGGGGGATCGGCGACGAACGCCTGGAGGTCGGCCAGCAGCCGCCGGTGGGACCGCCCGCGCAGGTGCTCCAGCAGAGTGGAGAGCTCCCGCTCGTGGTCGGCGCGGGCCCCCGCCGCCAGGGTCTCGACGCCGTCGATCAGCGCGGGATCGTCGTCCGCGCGCAGCAGGCCGTCCAGGGCGCCCGCCCTGACCTCCCGGTCGCGCACCTCGCCGAGGCGCGTGCCGAGCGCTTTCAACCGTGCACGCAGCCGCCCGGTCTCCTCGGCATCGAACGCCCTCCGGTAGACCGAGAGCACGCTGCGGAGGCGTCGGACGCGCGTCCGCGCCTGGTGCACGGCGTCCTCCCCGCCCGACTCGATCGCGACGAGCTGCTCGGCGAGCTCGGCCGACACCGCCACGAGGGAGAACATGGCCCCACGCTAGCAACTAGTCTGAGTGGCATGGCAGACCGCACACCCTGGTCCTTGTCGGGCGCCCTCCGCGGGCTGTTCGCCAAGAAGACCATCGACGAGAACACCTGGGACGACCTGGAGGCGGCACTCATCACCGCCGACTTCGGGCCGGACGTGACCGAGGCGATCGTCGACGACCTCCGCGCCAAGGTGGAGCGCTATCACACCACCGACCCCGCCGACCTGCAGCGCATGCTGCGCGAGACGCTGGAGGAGCGGCTCTCCCGCCTCGACACGACCCTCAAGCTCAGCGAGCGCCCCGCCATCGTCCTCGTCGTGGGCGTGAACGGCGTCGGCAAGACCACCACCATCGGCAAGTTCGCCAAGTTCCTGCGCACGTACGACCGCACCGTCGTCGTCGGTGCGGCCGACACCTTCCGCGCCGCCGCGGTCGAGCAGCTCGCCACCTGGGCGGAGCGCGCCGGCGCCTCCATCGTCCGACCGCAGCAGCAGGGCCAGGATCCGGCGTCCGTCGCCTTCCAGACGGTGGAGAAGGCCAAGAACGACGGCACCGAGATCGTCATCATCGACACCGCCGGTCGCCTGCAGACCAAGGGCGGCCTGATGGACGAGCTCTCCAAGATCAAGCGCGTCGTCGAGAAGCAGGCCCCGATCTCCGAGGTGCTCCTGGTGCTCGACGCGACCACGGGGCAGAACGGCCTCGCCCAGGCGGAGGCGTTCCTGGAGCACGCGGGCGTCACCGGCCTCGTGCTCACCAAGCTCGACGGCTCGGCCAAGGGCGGCTTCGTCCTCGCCGTGCAGGAGCGCACCGGCATCCCGATCAAGCTGGTCGGTCAGGGCGAGGGCATCAACGACCTCACCGGATTCACCCCGCACGTCTTCGCACAGCAGCTGGTCGGATAGGGGCGCGCCATGGCGATCGAGCACGACTACTTCGGCGTCATCGACGAGACCGCCTCGGGCGGCCTCGCCTGGTCGGACACCGTCGAGATGGCGGAGCAGGCCGTCGAGGTGGAGCTGCTGGCCGACGACGAGACGGCCGTCACCGAGTACGCCCTCGACTCGGCCGCGGCGCTGATCCAGGCGCTCGAGGGCTTCGACGCCCGGGCGCGGGATGCGCTGATCGCCGAGCTCAGCTCCCGCCAGTCCGCGACGTCGACGTACATCGACCAGCACGTGGATCGGATGGGCGACAGCCTCGTCGACCTCCTCGTGCACAACTCCGGCGACATCGCCGTGGACGTGCTGCGGTCGCTACAGCTGCTGCACGTCGTGCTCCAGCCGGACGACGCCGCCGAGGACGAGGTCTTCGCCACGTTCGACTACTCGATCAGCCCGGACGACACCGACGCGATCCTGACGGTCTCGTTCGATGTGCGCGGCGACGTCGTGGCGGTCGACACCCAGGGCTGACACCCCGTCGCGCCCGGTAGACTTATCGGATCATGGCTACTTTCGGCACGCTGTCCGACCGTCTCGCGGACACCTTCAAGAACCTGCGCACCAAGGGCAAGCTGTCGCCGGCGGACGTCGACGGCACCGTCCGCGAGATCCGTCGCGCCCTGCTCGACGCCGACGTCGCCCTCGACGTGGTCAAGGAGTTCACCGGCAGGGTCCGGGAGCGCGCGCTCAGCGACGACGTCAACAAGGCGCTCAACCCGGCGCAGCAGGTCGTCCAGATCGTCAACGAGGAGCTCGTCGGCATCCTCGGCGGCGAGCAGCGCCGCCTGCAGTTCGCCAAGAAGCCGCCGACGGTCATCATGCTCGCCGGCCTCCAGGGCGCGGGCAAGACCACGCTCGCGGGCAAGCTCGGCAAGTGGCTCATCAAGGACGGCCACACGCCGCTCCTCGTGGCCGCCGACCTCCAGCGCCCCAACGCTGTGAACCAGCTCCAGATCGTCGGCGAGCAGGCCGGCGTCCCGGTCTACGCCCCCGAGCCCGGCAACGGCGTCGGCAACCCGGTGAAGGTCGCGAAGGACGCACTGAAGTTCGCCGAGACCAAGCAGTACGACACGGTCGTCATCGACACGGCCGGCCGTCTCGGCGTGGACGCCGAGCTGATGAAGCAGGCCGCCGACATCCGCAAGGCGACGGACCCGGACGAGGTGCTGTTCGTCATCGACGCGATGATCGGTCAGGACGCCGTCGCGACCGCCAAGGCCTTCCAGGACGGCGTGGACTTCACCGGCGTCGTGCTCTCCAAGCTCGACGGCGACGCCCGCGGTGGCGCCGCCCTCTCGGTGGCCTCCATCACCGGCCGCCCGATCATCTTCGCCTCCACCGGTGAGGGCCTGGACGACTTCGAGCCGTTCCACCCCGACCGCATGGCCTCCCGCATCCTCGACCTCGGCGACATCCTCACCCTCATCGAGCAGGCCCAGGAGGCCTTCGACGAGGAGGAGGCGCGCAAGGTCGCCGAGAAGTTCGCGACCGACACGTTCACGCTCGACGACTTCCTCAAGCAGATGCAGCAGCTGCGCAACATGGGCTCCATCAAGAAGATGATGGGCATGCTGCCGGGCGCCGGTCAGATGAAGCAGCAGCTCGACAACTTCGACGAGCGCGAGATCGTGCGCACCGAGGCGATCATCCAGTCGATGACGAAGGCCGAGCGCACCACCCCGAAGCTCCTCAACGGCTCGCGCCGCCTCCGCATCGCGAAGGGCTCCGGCACGACGGTCACCGAGGTCAACCAGCTCGTCAACCGGTTCGAGCAGGCCGCGAAGATGATGAAGACCGTCGCCAAGGGCGGCGTCCCGAACGTCCCCGGCATGGGCCCGATCCCGGGCGCCGGCTTCGGAGGCCGCAAGCCGCAGCCCAAGAAGAAGAAGGGTTCGCGCTCCGGCAACCCGGCGAAGCGGGCCGCGGAGAACGCGGCGCTGGCCTCGGGCGTCGACCCGAACGCGTCATCGGCGGCCGCGGGCAGCGGCTTCGGTCTCGGCGGCGGCGCAGCGCAGAAGGGCGGCCCCTCCGAGGAGGAGCTCGCCTCGCTGCAGAAGTTCCTGGGCCGCTAGTCCGGGGCTGCGAGCGCCTGGGACTCCTAGCGGCCGGGGCCTCTGGCGCCGGGCCCGCTAGCGCTGCGACAGCTAGAGCGTTGCGGCGAGCGGCGCCAGCCGGTTCTCGACGCGCGCGGCGACCGCACGCTGCCCGGCGGCGTTCGGGTGGATGCCGTCCGTCTGGAGCAGGTCGGGCTTGCCCTCGAGCGGACTGCCGAGGTCGAGGAAGTCCCCGTCGACGCCGCGGACCGCGGCACCCACGATGTCGTCGACGCGCTGCAGCGTGGCCGGCTGGGAGTCCGCGCCCCAGATGCCGGTGATCCCGATGATGTGCGCGTGCGGGAACGTGTCCCGCAGCTCGCCCAGCAGGCGGTCGGCGGACGACGTGACCGCGGCGGGGTCCTGGTCGCGGTCGTTGCGCGTGGCGGCGATGAGGATGAACGCCGGGTGCAGCTTCAGGGCGCGGTCGACCTGGTCGCGGTACGTCGTGCCGTCCCATCCGGCCTTCACGAAGCCCGATCCGGAGACAGCCAGATCGTCGAGGCGCCAGCCGTGCTGCTCGGCGACGAGGGCGGGCCAGGATTCGTCGGGGCCGACGCCTTTGCCGAACGCGATCGAGTCGCCGATGGCCACGGCCGACGGCCGTTCCTGTCCGGCGGGGGCCGCTGCGGCTTCCGCAGCGACGGGCTGAGCGGTCGCCGCACATCCCGCGAGGGCGGTGGCGGCGACGGTGAGCGCGGCGATGGTCAGCGCGAGGCGGAGGGGGCGTCGCGCGCGCGGGCGGGTGTTCTGCACGAAGGGCAGGATAGATCCCCGATGTTGCGTGAATGCTGAGTGTCGCGCGGCGCGTCACGAACCCCCGGTCAGGCCTGGATTCGAAAGGTCACACGTGCGGTGTCGCCGCGGCCGCGGCGCGCGACTGCACGAGCGTGTCCAGGTCGCTCAGCGCGACCGCGGCGATGGCCTGCTGACCGGCGGCGGTGGGATGCTCGCCGTCGGCCTGCACGAGGCCGTCCTGGTCGCGGTAGGGCTCGCCCAGATCGATCCAGACGCCACCCTCGGCCGTGGCGGCCGTCTGGAGCGCGGCGTCGAGCGGCGCGAGCTCGTCGTCGGACGCCGACCCGCTGAGCGCGTCGTAGGCGATGATCCGCGCGTGGGGGAGCGCGGTGTGGATGCGGTCGATCGCCGCCGTCATCGCGGCGGACACGGTGTCCACATCCTGTCCGAGGTCGTTGTCGGACGCTCCGATCAGGACCAGCTGGGCCTTGTCGGCGATCGCGGCGTCCACCTGCGTGTCGAACGTGCCCCCGTTCGTTCCGGTGGCGACGAAGCCCGCGCCGGCGACGCTGAGGTTGTCGAGCCCCCAGCGCCGATCGACGGCGAGGAGGTCCGGCCAGGCCTCGCCGGGCATCAGGCCCAGGCCCGACTCGATGGAATCGCCGATGACGGCCACGCGGGTGTGCGGGTTCACCACCGGTGTCCCGGTGAACGTCTGCGGCACGGTCGTCGAGCATCCGCTCAGCGCCACGGCGCCGACCGTCGCCACGGTGATCATGGCGGCGAGTGCGGCGAGCGGTCGGTGCGTGAGCATGATCCCAGCCTAGGAACGGAGTCTATGACTTCGCTATGGGTGCGTGAGGTCGTCGCTGTGCGCTCATCGGGTCAGCCCGCTGCGCAGCTCGTGCGTCAGCGAGCTGACGACCGCCTGCAGGCTGCCCCCGTTCGCGGCGGCCACCGCGAGCTGCCGCTGGTAGCTCGCGCCGCCGTCCAGGATGCGCAGCACGCCGGCCAGCTCCTCCTCGCAGCCGAGGCGCTCGGCGGTCGGCCCCAGCTCGTCCACGAGCTCGCGCAGCGACTCGGAGACCAGGCGCTCGCGGCCGTCCGGCGCCACGATGATCTCGGCGTCGAGCCCGTAGCGGGCGGCGCGCCACTTGTTCTCCCGGACGAACCAGGGCTGCAGGGTCACCGGCTCCACGCCGTCGTCGAGGTCGCCCGACATCCGATCGGTCAGGCAGTGGATGAGCGCTGCGACCGCGCCGACCTCGTCCGTCGTCGAGAGGCCGTCGCAGGCGCGCATCTCCACGGTGCCCCACTTGGGCGAGGGGCGGATGTCCCAGCGGACCTCGGAGTGGTCCGTGACGACGCCGGTGGTCACCAGGTCCTGCACGTACTCCTCGTAGTTGGCCCACGAGCCGAACTGCCAGGGCAGCCCGGCGGTCGGCAGCTGCTGGAACATCAGGGCGCGGTTCGAGGCGTACCCGGTCGCGGCGCCCGCCCAGTACGGGCTGGACGCGCTCAGCGCCTGCAGGTGCGGGTAGTAGCTGAGCAGGCCGTTCACGATCGGCAGCGCCTTGTCGCGTTCGTCGATGCCGACGTGGACGTGCACGCCCCAGATCATCATCTGGCGGCCCCACCACTGCGTGCGGTCGAGCAGGCGGTCGTAGCGCTCGTTCGGGGTGACCTTCTGGTCGTACCACTGGGCGAAGGGATGCGTCCCCGCGCAGAGCAGTTCCACGCCGAGCGGATCGGTGACCTCCCTGACCAGCCCGATCAGCTCCTGGAGGTCGGCGACGGCGGCCGGCACCGTCCGGTGCACCCGGCTCACCAGCTCCACGGTGTTCAGGAGCAGCTCGTGGGTGATCTGGGGGTGCTCGCGCCCGTCGGGCGTTCCGAGCTCGCGGAGCACCTCGTCGGCGATCTGGACGAGGTCGCCCGTCGCGCCGTCCACGAGGGCGATCTCCCATTCGATGCCGACAGTGGAGCGCTCGGACTCCGAGAATTCGATCTGCAAGGGTGTCGTCCCGTCCGTCCGATTGTTCAAAGCAGGGCAGTATCTGACAGAATAGCTAGTTGAGTTCCGCCTTACCCGACCCTCTATCCGGTTCGGCGGGATACCAATAGACCTCCTGCCGAGTGTGCCCCCACGCCCACGGCAGTCAGTTCGACGAAACGCACTCATCAACACTGGAGAATTGTGGCTGTCAAAATCCGTCTGAAGCGCCTCGGCAAGATCCGCGCTCCCTACTACCGCATCGTCGTCGCCGACTCGCGCACCAAGCGCGACGGTCGCGTCATCGAGGAGATCGGTCTGTACCACCCGACCGAGGAGCCCTCGCGCATCGAGGTCGACTCCGACCGCGCTCAGTACTGGCTCAGCGTCGGCGCTCAGCCGTCCGAGCAGGTGCTCGTGCTCCTCAAGCTCACGGGCGACTGGGGCAAGTTCAAGGGCGACAAGAACGCCGTCTCGACCGTGAAGACGGCCGACGAGAAGGTCGCGTTCGTCGCCGACGACAAGAAGAAGCCGGTCCTCAAGCCGAAGGCCGAGAAGCCGGTCGTCGCCGAGGCGGAGGCCGTCGTCGAGGCCGAGGTCGAGGCCGAGGAGGCCGCTGAGGCCGAGGTCGTCGCCGAGGCCGAAGAGATCGTCGCCGACGCCGACGGCGAGAAGGCGTAACACCTTGCTCGCACCCGCGCTCACGCATCTGGTCAAGGGCATCGTCGACCACCCGGACGACGTGCACGTCGTGGCCAAAGGTTCGCCGCGTGGCGAGGTCCTCGAGATTCGTGTGAATCCCGAGGACCTCGGCCGGGTGATCGGCCGTTCCGGCCGTACGGCCAAGGCGCTCCGCACGCTCGTGTCCGCGCTGGCCGACGGCCGGCGCGTCCGCGTCGACGTCGTCGACGACTGAGGTGGCCGACCACAAGCTGCCCCGCAAGGACGTCGCCCCGCGGCCGGATCAGACCGAGCTCCGCATCGGCCGGCTCACCAAGGCGCACGGGCTCAAGGGAGCCCTCAAGCTGGAGCTGTTCACGGACGAGCCGGAGAAGCGGTTCGTCCCGGGCGCCGAGTTCACCCTCCAGGTGCCCACGGCCTCCAAGTGGCACGGCAAGACGCTGACGCTCACCGAGCTCCGCTGGTACAACGGTCACGCCGTCGGATTCTTCGAGGGCGTGGACGACCGCACCGAGGCCGAGACCCTGGTCAAGGCCATCCTGTGGGTCAGCCAGGACGTCAAGGAACTCCCGGAGGAGCCGGACGCCTGGTACGACCACCAGCTGGTCGGTCTGAGCGCCGTCCGCGACGGCGATCAGGTCGGGACCGTCGCCCGGGTGGACCACTTCCCGGCGCAGGATCTGCTGGCGATCAAGACCGACGCCGGCGAGGTCCTCGTGCCGTTCGTGAAGGCGATCGTGCCGGAGGTCGACCTGGCCGCCGGAACCGTCACCCTCACTCCGCCGCCGGGGCTCTTCGAGGAGCTGCCCGACGAGGAGCCGACCGGGGAAGCCTCCACCGAGGAAGCGTCGACCGAGGAGAAATCCACTGACGAAGCGTCCGCTGAGGAGACGTCCACCGAGGACTGATCCATCACGCACTGCGAAGAGCCCCGACCAGCTGGTCGGGGCTCTTCGCGTCTCAGCCGACGATCGCGAGGCCCCGCGCGCGCAGACCGCGGGCGTCCGAACCCAACGCCCCGGCGAGGCGCTCGTGCGTCGCCACGATGTGGCAGTGGATGTGCTCGGCGGCGGCGTCCGCGTCGCGCGCGGCGACGAGTTCCACGATGCGACGGTGCTCCTCCCAGGCGGTCCGGCGCGATTCCTCGCTGCGCACCTCGAGCCAGCGTGTGCGGGCCAGGCGCGTCATGGCGGAGTCCACGGAGTCGGCGAAGAAGTGGTTGCCGCTCAGCGCGGCGAGGCGCACGTGGAATCCGGTCCCGGCGCCGATCGCGTCCTCGTGGGTGCGACCGAGGTCGTACGAGCCCAGCCGGGCGGCGAGAGCGGCGATGTCGTCGTCGGTGGCCCGCGCGCAGGTCAGCCGCACCGCCCCGGTCTCCAGGGCATCGCGGAGCTCGCTCAGGCGGGCGATCTCACCCAGGTCGATGGGGGAGACCTGCCAGGCGCGGCCGTCGCGTGCGACGAGGCCCTCGTTCTCCAGGCGCTGGAGCGCGGCGCGCAGGGGCGTGCGCGAGACGCCGAGGTCGGTCTCCAGCCCGCGCTCGGTGAGCCGGGATCCCGGGATGCGATCGAGGTCGAGGATCTCGGCGCGGAGGCGCTCGTAGGCGGTCGGCTGCTCTGGCATGGAGTCCTCTCGGGACGCGGGGTGCTGCGCCCATTCTGGCGGACCGATTTGGTGCACCGGTTTGGTATACCACTAGGGTATACCGCATGATGTTCTCTCCGCGACAGCCCCGCCCGTGGCTGATGCTCGGCTTCGGCGTCCTGGCCCAGGCGAGCTCCACGGTGTTCGTGTCGACCCCGGCGTTCCTCATCCCGCTCCTGCACAGTCAGCGCGGGCTGAGCCTCGCCCAGGCCGGCCTTCTGGCGTCGGCCCCGACGCTCGGGCTCGTCCTCACCCTGATCGCGTGGGGAGCGCTGAGCGACCGGATCGGGGAGCGCTGGGTGATCGCGTCGGGACTGGCCCTGACGGCCATCGCCGGATTCGGCGCGATGTTCGTCTCGTCGTACCTCGCGCTCGGCGCGTTCTTCCTGCTCGGCGGGATGGCGGCGGCCAGTCCGAACGCCGCGAGCGGCCGCGTGGTGATCGGCTGGTTCCCGAAGGAGCGCCGCGGCCTCGCCATGGGCATCCGGCAGATGTGCCAGCCGCTGGGCGTCGCCGTCGCCGCGCTCTCGATCCCGCTCCTGGCCGCCAGCGGAGGCATCGCCGCGGCGCTCGTCGTGCCGACCGTGCTGTGCGCGATCTCCGCCGTGCTCTGCGCCGTCGGGATCGTGGATCCGCCCCGTCCGCCGAGGAAGACCGCGACGGGGGAGGCACCGCACCGGCAGGCCGCCTGGCGTCCGTACCGCGAGACGTCGCTGCTGTGGCGCATCCACTCGGTGTCGATGCTGTTGGTGGTGCCGCAGTTCACCGTGTCCACGTTCGGTCTGGTGTGGCTGGTCACCCAGCTGCACTTCTCGTCGCTGGCCGCAGGCATCGTCATCGGCGTGAGCCAGTTCGCCGGCGCGATCGGGCGCATCGGTGTGGGCGTGCTGAGCGACCGAGTCGGCAGCCACCTGCGTCCCCTGCGCTGGGTGTCGCTCGCCGCTGTCGCGGTGATGCTGCTGATGGCGGCCGCCTCCGCGCTGGGCTCGGTGCCCGCGGCGGTCATCCTGATCGTCGCCGCGATCGTCACCGTCGCGGACAACGGGCTCGCGTACACGTCGGTCGCCGAGATCGCCGGGCCGTTCTGGTCGGGGCGCGCGCTCGGCGCGCAGAACACGGGGCAGTTCCTGGCCGCGTCCGTGGTGGGGCCGGCCGTCGGCGGTCTGATCGGCTGGCTCGGCTACCCGATCGCGTTCGCCGCCGTCGCCCTCTGCCCGGCCGTCGCGACCCCGCTCGTCCCGCGCGATCGGGAGCTGGCCGTCGTGCCCGAATAGACTCGTCTGCATGCGCATCGACATCGTCACGATCTTCCCGACGTTCTTCGATGTGCTGGACATCTCCCTGCTCGGCAAGGCCCGGCAGTCCGGGATCATCGAGCTCGGCGTCCACGACCTCCGCGACCACACCCACGACCGGCACCGCACGGTCGACGACACGCCGTACGGTGGCGGCGCCGGCATGGTGATGAAGCCGGAGCCGTGGGGCGAGGCCCTCGACCACGTGCTGGGCGACGGCGCGGACGACCCGGTCGTGATCTTCCCGTCGCCGGCGGGCGAGGTCTTCACCCAGGCCATCGCGCGCGAGCTCGCCCAGGAGCAGCACCTCGTGTTCGGCTGCGGCCGCTACGAGGGCATCGACCAGCGCGTCTTCGACGACACGGCGGCGCGCGCACGCGTACGGCTGATGAGCATCGGGGACTACGTCCTCAACGGCGGCGAGGTGGCCACGATGGCCATGATCGAGGCCGTCGGCCGGCTCATCCCTGGCGTGGTCGGAAACCCGGAGAGCCTGGTGCAGGAGTCGCACGAGGACGGGCTCCTGGAGTACCCCAGCTACACGAAGCCCGCCGAGTGGCGCGGCCACGCGGTGCCGCCGGTGCTGCTCTCGGGCAACCACGGCGCGATCGCGACCTGGCGCCACGAGCAGCAGCTCGAGCGCACGCGGCGCGTCCGCCCGGACCTGCTGCCGTAGCATCCCCTCCCTTACGGGGCGGAGAGGACCAGCGGGCCGTCCGCGGTGATGGCGACAGTGTGCTCGGAGTGGGCCCCGCGCGAGCCGTCCGCGCTGCGCAGCGTCCAGCCGTCCGGGTCGGTGAAGATCTCGTCCGTGGTCTCCAGGAACCAGGGCTCGATGGCGATGACGAGACCGGGCTTCAGCGGGAAACCGCGTCCGGCACGCCCGTCGTTGGGCACGTGCGGGTCGCCGTGCATCGTGCGCCCGACGCCGTGGCCGCCGAACTGCGTGTTGATGGAGTAGCCCTCGGCGTGCGCCACCGCGGCGATCGCGGCCGAGATGTCGCCGATCCGTCCGCCCGGCTGCGCCGCGGCGATCCCGGCCGTGAGGGCGCGACGGGTGGTGTCGATGAGGCGCAGATCCTCGTCGCGCGCCGAACCGACGACGATCGAGACGGCCGAGTCGGCGACCCAGCCGTCGACGCTGGCCGCGAAGTCCAGGCTGAGGAGGTCGCCGTCCTTCAGCCGGTAGTCGTGGGGGAGGCCGTGCAGCACGGCGTCGTTCACCGACGTGCAGATCACCTTGCCGAACGGGCTGGCGCCGAACGAGGGGTGGTAGTCGATGTAGCAGGACTCCGCTCCGCGGCGGCGGATGAGGTCGTGCGCGAGGCGATCGAGCTCGAGGAGGTTGACGCCCACCTTCGCGGCGGCGGCGGTCTCCGCCAGCACCTCGGCGACGAACCGGCCGGCCGGCCGCATCTGCTCGATCTCGGCGGGGGTCCTCAACTCGATCACGGGTGCGTCCTCCTCCAGTCGCGGCGCGCGTCGTGCGCCCGGTGCGTCCCAGTCTTCCACGGCGTTTCGGCCCTCGGCGAACCCGCAGCCGCTGCACAGGCGGCCGCGGCTACGCTGGTCGCGTGATCATCCGCAAGGCGTTCTACTGGTGGCTCTTCCCGTCCGCCGTGGTGCTTCCGGTGTGGCTGCTGATCGGCTGGGCGGCGTTCAGCCAGGGGAGCGGCTGGAGCTTCCTCGGCCTGCTCATCCTGTGCCCGATCCTCTTCCTCGCCCAGCTCGCCGTCAGCGGCATCACCGTCGCCCGCCGCAGCGCGCGGGATGTGCGCGCGGTCTCCTGGCGCGACGTCGCGCTCCTGACGGGCTGGCACGCCTCCGTCATCGCCTTCGGCTTCTTCCCGGCCGGCGCCTCCGGCTGGCTGGCGGTGCTCGCGGTCGTGTTCTTCCTCGGGACGTTCTGGCTCGTCCTCTGGGAGCTCGTCACCGACATGCGGGCGCGCGTGCAGGAGACGTTCGCCGCCTACGAGCGGGCCGCGCAGCCGCAGCAGGTGCGCCGTCCGGAGCCTCCCCTCGACAGCGTCGAGTACATCGTCGTCGAAGAACGGCACGACGAGCGCTGACCGGCGCGCGTCCTGCTTTGGCGATCGGGGGGTCGGCATGGCAGAATTGTTGATTGTGCCGCGGCCAGGCTCTGCCACAGGGGAGCCAGCATCTCTCGCGCACACCCCAACCGAATGATCGTCCGTCTCCGCGCGAGCGCGAGGCGGCCCTGAATCCGTCCCCGACCTGTCGGCGGGTACAGAGAGCGAATATCCATGCATATCCTCGACCACGTGGACGCCGCGTCCCTCAAGTCGGACATCCCCGCGTTCCGCGCCGGCGACACCGTCAAGGTGCACGTCAACATCGTCGAAGGCACGCGCTCGCGTGTCCAGGTCTTCCAGGGCGTCGTCATCGGCCGCTCGGGCGAAGGCGTCCGCGAGACCTTCACGGTCCGCAAGATCAGCTTCCAGGTCGGCGTCGAGCGCACCTTCCCGGTCCACTCGCCGGTCATCGACAAGATCGAGGTCGTCACCCGCGGTGACGTCCGTCGCGCCAAGCTCTACTACCTGCGCGAACTGCGCGGCAAGAAGGCGAAGATCAAGGAGAAGCGCGACAACTGAGCTGCCTCGCGCAGCGACTCGCGCGGCTCTCTGAAGCCGTCATCCTGAGCTCCCGGTCCTACACTGGACCGGGAGCTCAGGCGGTTAAATGACGGAAGAGACGGTACCCACCGGCGCACAGCGGGCGTCGCGGGGAGAGCGCGATCGGCAGCGTTCGCTGCTGCGGTTCGTCCGCGACGTCGCGATCATCGTGGTGGTCGCCCTGCTCGTGTCGTTCCTGGTCAAGACGTTCGTCGTCCGCTCGTTCTACATCCCCTCCGGGTCGATGGAGAACACACTGCAGATCCAGGACAAGATCATCGTGAACGAGCTCCAGCCCTCGCTCTTCCCGCTCGCGCACGGCGACGTGGTCGTGTTCCGCGATCCGGGAGGCTGGCTCCAGCCGGCGCCTCCCACGCACCAGAGCGCGATCGGGCAGGCGGTGGACACCGCCCTGACCTTCGTCGGCCTCTCCGCCTCCGACAGCGACGACCATCTCGTCAAGCGGGTGATCGGCCTCCCGGGCGACCGCGTCGCGTGCTGCAGCACCGGCGGCCACCTGACGGTCAACGGCGTCGCGATCGACGAGCCCTACATCGTCATCCCTCCCGGGAAGACCGACGCCGCCACCCTCGCGTTCGACGTCACCGTGCCGAAGGGCGAGCTGTGGGTCATGGGGGACAACCGCTACGACTCGCAGGACTCCTCCCTCAACCAGGGCCTTCCCGGGCACGGCTTCGTGCCCGTCGCGAACGTCGTCGGTCGGGCCGCGGTCATCAGCTGGCCGGTCAGCCGATGGACGTGGTTGGACGACTATCCTGAAGTCTTCGCACGTGTGGAGGAGAAGTCAGGATGATGGCCCCGGTGACGCCCACTCTCCGGTTCGAGAAGGCGCTGTACCGCGACGGCGTGACGTCGATCGTCGCGGTGGACGAGGTCGGTCGCGGAGCCCTCGCCGGCCCCGTCGCGGTCGGGATGGTCGTGATCGACACGGCGGTCAAGCGCATCCCCGTCGGCCTGCGCGACTCCAAGCTGCTGCCGGAGCCCGCCCGCGAGGCGCTGGACCCGGCCTGCCGGCGCTGGGCGATGTTCCACGCCGTCGGCCTGGCCTCGGCGGCGGAGGTCGACTCCCTCGGCATCATGAAGTGCCTGGGGCTCGCCGGCGCCCGCGCGCTCGCCCAGCTTGAGGAGCAGGGTGCGCAGGTGTGCGACAGCACGCTCATCCTCGACGGCAACTACGACTACCTCAACCCCTCGCTGATGCGTCCCGCCCGCGTGGTCACCCGCATCAAGGCCGACCGCGACTGCGCATCCGTGGCCGCGGCCTCCGTCATCGCCAAGGTGCACCGGGACCGGCTCATGATCCAGCACGACACGGAGTACCCGGGCTACGGCTGGGCGAGCAACAAGGGATACTCCTCGCGCGAGCACTTCGCCGCCCTGTCCGAACTCGGACCGAGCGCGCTGCACCGTCTCACCTGGCTGAAGGAGACCGCGACGCTCGACATTCCGCTCTGAGGCTCAGAGCGGCATAGACTTGGCAGACGATGGATGAAGACGAGTTCGACGACTACGACCGCGAGGTCGAGTTGGCTTTGTATCGCGAGTACCGGGACGTCGTCTCGCAGTTCAAGTACGTGATCGAGACGGAGCGCCGCTTCTACCTCGCGAACGAGGTGGAGTTCGTGCGCCGGGACACCGAACACGACTTCTACTTCGAGCTGACGATGAACGACGTGTGGGTGTGGGACGTGTACCGCGCCGACCGGTTCGTGAAGTCCGTGCGCGTGCTGACCTTCAAGGACGTCAACATCGAGGAGCTCTCCAGCAAGGAGTTCGAGCTCCCGAAGGAGCTCGCGCTCGACGAGTAGGGCGTTCCGCTCCACAGCCCTCCTCCTTCTGACGTCTCTCCACTGATCCGCCGTTTCCCGCCCGCCGAGGGCTCCCGCCGCCGAGGCTGGTTGCGGGAGGAAACATGGCAGAGAAGGACGAACTCGGTCGCCGCGGAGAAGTGGTGGCGGCGAAATGGCTCGAGGCGGTGGGCTGCGTCGTGCTCCAGCGCAATTGGCGGTGCCCGGTGGGCGAGATCGATCTCGTCGTGCGGGAGGGCACGGCGACGGTCTTCGTCGAGGTGAAGACGCGCACGTCGGTCGCCTACGGGCACCCGTTCGAGGCGATCACCGCGGCCAAGCGAGCGCGCCTGCGGAGGCTGGTGGCCGAGTGGTGCCGGGCGCACGGGCCGGTCTCCGGACCCATCCGGATCGACGCGGTCGCGGTGATCGACGCGTGGAGCAGCGAGCCGTCGATCGAGCATCTGCGCGGGGTGGCGTGATGGCGCTCGCACGGGCGTTCGCCGTGGCGCTGACCGGGGTCCGCGGCGACATCGTCGAGGTGGAGGCCGACATCTCCGCCGGGCTCCCGGCGTTCGTCCTCATCGGTCTCCCGGATGCCGCTCTCGGGGAGTCGCGCAAACGGGTCAGCGCTGCCGCGGTCAACGCGGGGAGTCCGCTCACCCAGCGCAAGCTCACGGTCAACCTGTCGCCGGCGTCGTTGCGGAAGCAGGGCAGCGGATTCGACCTCGCGATCGCGATCGCCGCACTGGCGGCCGCGGGCGACGTGCCCGCCGAGTCGGCCTCGCGAGCCGTCCACCTGGGGGAGCTGGGGCTCGACGGGCGCCTGCGCCCGGTGCCCGGCGTGCTGCCGGCCGTGCTCGCGGCACGCGACGCGGGGTTTCGGCGCGTTCTGGTTCCGACAGCGAACGCGGCGGAGGCGGAACTCGTGGACGGCGTCGACGTCGTCGCGGTGACGGGGCTGCGCGCCGCCGCCATCGCGCACGGTGCCGAGCTCGATCCCGTGGAGCTGGATCCCGTGGAGGGTCCCGCGCTCGAGCACGCCGCGCCGGCCGAACCGGACCTCGCCGACGTCGCCGGGAACGACGAAGCGGTGGACGCCCTGGTGGCGGCCGCTGCCGGCGGGCACCACGTGGCGATGGTCGGGCCGCCCGGTGCGGGGAAGACCATGCTCGCCCGGCGCCTGCCGTCCTTGCTGCCCGACCTGACGGGGGACGAGGCGCTCGAGTCCACCTCCATCCGCTCGCTGGCGGGCCTCGGGGTCGGCGGAGGCCTCGTGCGGCGTCCGCCGTTCGAAGCGCCTCATCACACCGCCAGCGCCGTCTCGCTCGTCGGCGGCGGCAGCGGGCGCATCGTGCCCGGCGCCATCGTCCGGGCGACCAACGGGGTGCTCTTCCTCGACGAGGCGGCGGAGTTCCCGCCCTCGGTCCTGGACGCGCTGCGGCAGCCCCTGGAATCGGGAGCGGTCAGCATCCACCGGGCGAGCGGGGCAGCGACGTTCCCGGCCCGGTTCCAGCTCGTGCTGGCCTCGAACCCGTGCCCGTGCGGGCGTTACGGTTCGGTCGACGAGGAGTGCACCTGCACCCCGATCGCCCGTCGACGCTATCTGGCTCGCATGTCGGGGCCACTGCTCGATCGGGTCGACATCCATCTCACCGTGCGGCGGCTCGGGCTGGCCGCGCTGCGCTCCAGCGCGGACGGGGACCGGCTCGTGCGATCGAGCGCAGCGCTCCGCGAGCGGGTGGAGGCGGCGCGGCAGGTCGCGATGACCCGCCTCGCCGGCACGGGGTGGCGCCGCAACGCGGACGTCGCGGGCACCTGGTTGCGGGCGGGTGCCCGGCGGATCGGGCCGACGGCCGTCGGCCCGCTCGACCGGGCGCTGGAGCGAGGCGCGATCACCATGCGCGGGTACGACCGCGCGCTCCGGCTCGCCTGGACCCTCGCCGACCTCGACGGGGCTGCCGGGCCGTCCGCGGATCACATCGGCCGCGCCCTGTTCCTGCGCAGGGGGATCGGCGCATGAGCGGCCACGACACCGTGGCGGGGGTTCCGCTCCGGACGATCGCGAAGCTCCTCGCCCCGGTCGGGCTCGAGAACGTCGACGACGATCCGCCGACCGAACGGGAAGCGCTGGAGACGAGTTTCGCCCGAGTCGTCCTCGGCACGATGACCGAGCCCGGTGACACCGATGCCGGAACGCTCGTGGGCGGTCTCGGCCCCGTGGCCGCGGTGCGGTGCGTGGTCGACGAGCTGGACGCGACCGAGGTTCTCGGGCGCCTCGGCGCGGACCCGTCGAGCGCACGCCAGCGCGCTCGGATGGCGGAGGCTCTGAACCGCTGGCGCACGCGCGGGTCGCCCGACACCGGCGTCCGGGCGCTCGAGATGGCGGCACACGTGGGCGCTCGGCTGCTCACCCCCGAGACGAGCGGGTGGCCGGAGGGGCTCGCCGCTCTGGGAGCGGGGGAGCCGCTCGCCCTCTGGCTGCGCGGGAATCCGGCGCGGTTGTCATCGCTCGAGCGGTCCGTCTCGCTCGTGGGTGCCCGTGCCGCGACCGGGTACGGCGAGCACGTCGCCATGGAGAGCGCCGCGGGTCTCGGCGACCGGGGCTTCGCCATCGTCTCGGGCGGCGCCTACGGGATCGACGGTGCCGCGCACCGGGCGGCGGTCACCAGCGGGCACGTGACCATCGCGTTCCTCGCCGGGGGAGTGGACCGCCTCTATCCGGCCGGACACAGCGATCTGCTGCGCCGGGTCGCGGACACCGGACTGCTCATCGGCGAACTGCCCTGCGGCTCCACGCCGACCCGGTGGCGCTTCCTGATGCGCAACCGGCTCATCGCGGCCGTCAGCGGAGCGACGGTCGTCGTCGAAGCCGGGCACCGCTCCGGTTCTCTCAACACGGCCGGCCATGCGGCCGAGATCGGACGCCCACTCGGCGCTGTGCCCGGACCGGTGACCTCGCCGGCATCGGCCGGCTGCCACCGCCTCATCCGCGAGTACGCCGCGACGTGCGTCACCACGGTCGACGAGATGGCCGAACTCGCCGATCCGCTGGGCACTGCCGTCGGCGCGCAGGGTGGGGACGAGCCTTCCGGCGCTGACGGGAGCGCGGACGGCGGCGCCGACGATCGGGCCGTGATGGCCGCGGCCTCCATTCGCGGCGGTCGCGAGCCGGACGAGCTGGCGCAGGTCACGGGGCTCTCCCTGCCTTCCGTCATCGCCGCACTCGGCCGACTCAGCCTCTCCGGTGCCGTTCGCTCGACCGCGACAGGCTGGGAGGCCAACCGGTGACGGCTCCCGTCGCTAGCCGGTGGCGAGTTCCCAGACGACGACGCCCGCGAGGCCGAGGTAGGCCGTCCCCGCTACGATGCTCAGCGCCCGGCCGGCGGAGGGCTTGTCGGACAGTCTGCGTTGGAGGGTGCTCGCCAGGAGGCCGACGGTGGTGTCCACGATGAAGCCGATGAGCATGAAGCAGAGGCCGAGCACGATGAACTGCGCGACGCTCGACGTGGCCGTCCCCAGGAACTGCGGAAGGAAGGCGAGGAAGAACAGCGCCATCTTGGGATTGGTGAGATTCACCACGAGCCCCTGCCGGAACCAGCGCGTCGTGCCGGGGCCGGCGGCGACGGTCGTGCCGCGGCGCGCGTCCAGGAAGGCTGAAACGGACAGCCAGATCAGGTACAGCGCGCCCACGACACGGATCGCGGTCAACGTCCACGGGTACTGCCGGACGAGCTCTCCCATCCCGGCTGCGACGACGACGGAGTACACGAGGACGCCGAGGGCGACCCCGGTGGAGGCGCGCAGGGCCGCGCCCCGGCCGCCCGCGATGCCGACCGCGAGCATGTACGCCATGTCGGTGCCCGGCGCGACGCAGATCAGCAGACTGGCGAGGAGGAAGACGGGGAGGACACTGACGTCGATCATCGCGACGAGCCTGCACCGGCGGCGGGATTCCGATGCCGGTGGCGGTCGACGCGTGCACGGTTGCCGCAGCCCGGACTGCACCACCGCTGGTTCCGGCGCGACCGATGGAAGACCTGGCCGCAACCCGGGGCCTCGCACACCGCGACCGCGGCCAGGTCGTCACGGGCGAGGACATCCACGGTCGCCGCCGCCAACACACCGAGAAGCGCTACGAAGCCGGTGCCCGCCGCCAACCGGCTCGTCCCGGCTTCGGTGCCGAGGAGTCGCGTCACACCACCCGCGCGAACCCGTTCGTTGATGAGCTCCACGTCGGCACCGTCGAGCTCCTCCTGGAGGGCCGCGGCACGCAGCAGCCGACTGGTGGCGTCCCGCTGCTCCAGCACCGCGTCCAGGTCGACCGGATCGCTGCCGAGCGCAGGCAACCAGGCCGGCTCGGCATCGATCCACCCCAGGAACTCCTCGACGGTGCCGATGAGCTCCTCGCGATCGCCTTCCAACCCGATCGTCGTGTTGACGAAGTCGACGGCCAGATGGTCGCCCAGCCATACCCAGCGCGTACGAGGAATCACAGAGCCATCATGATCCCGTAATGCGAAGTTGCGCAAAAACCATTACACAAGGCGAGGCGAGGCGAGGCGAGTTGAGGTGAGGCACGTCGACGGGCGGTGAGTCGAGGGGAGGCGCTCGCGGCCGTAACCGCCCGCCCCGACCGCTCTCAGACGGCCGCCGCGCGCGATCGACCGTGGGTCGTCACGCGCGAGCAGCCGAGCGTCGCCACGCGCGATCAGCCGAGGGTCGTCGCGTGTGAGCGGCCGTGGGTCGTCGCGCGTGAGCGGGCGAGGGTCGCCTCGTGCGCGCAGGCGAGGATCGCCACGCGCGATCAGCCGAGGGTCGCTGCACGCGAGGAGGGCGCGGGCGGGGGATGCTGGGAGGGTGCAGCTTCCGGACGCGATCGACGGGTATGCGCGCCACCTCCAGGTCGAGCGCGGGTACTCCGCCCAGACCGTGCGCGCCTACCGGTCCGATCTGGCGGCGCTCGCCGCATTCGCCTCGGAGCGGGCGGTGGCGGATACCGAGGGGGTGACGCTCGACGTGCTGCGCGACTGGCTCTGGGAAGGATCCCAGCGCGGGCTCGCCAAAGCCACTCTCGCGCGGCGCTCGGCGGCGGCGCGCGGATTCAGCGCCTGGGTGACGCGTACGGGCGGCGAGGCCGTCGACCCGGCCGCGCGCCTCCGGGCGCCCCGGGCGGACAAGACGCTGCCGCGCGTCATCACCCGGGCGCAGATGGATGAGCTCCTCGCCTCGCTCTCCGCCCTCGCGGCCGACGGCGACCCGGGCGCGCTGCGCGACCTGACCGTCATCGAACTGCTCTACGCCACGGGGGTCCGCGTCTCCGAATTGACCGGGCTCGACGTGGACGACGTCGACCTCGACCGGCTCACCGTGCGCGTCCTGGGCAAAGGGGCGAAGGAGCGTGTCGTCCCCTTCGGGGTGCCCGCCCGGAACATCCTCCGCCGCTACCTCGCGGAGGCGCGTCCGGCGCTCGCGATCGCGCGCTCGGGACCGGCCCTGCTGCTCGGAGCGCGTGGCGGCCGGCTCGGCACCCGTGCCGTCTACGAACTGGTCGCCGGACTGCTCGAAGGGATCCCGGGATCGGGACCGGCCGGGCCGCACGCCCTGCGGCACACGGCGGCCACCCATCTGCTCGACGGGGGTGCGGACCTGCGTGCCGTGCAGGAGATCCTCGGCCACGCCAGCCTCGGCACCACGCAGATCTACACGCACGTCTCCACCGAGCGGCTCAAAGAGAGCTACCGGATCGCGCACCCGCGCGCCTGAACCGCGGGAGCGAAGCGCGGGAGCGCCGCGCTCGACGGGCCGGTCAGCCGTCGCCGAGCGGGAGCAACACCGATGGCGGCACCGTGTCGAAGAACAGCAGCGGTGAGACGTACGCACCGTCGACCCGCACGCCGACGTGGAGGCACGACGCGGCGCAGTGACCGCCGGACGCGAGCCGCCCGATCGGGGCGCCGCGCGCGACAGGCTGACCGGCGACGAGCTCCGTCGCCAGCGGCTCGTAGCTCGAGAGCACACCGCCGCCGTGATCGAGCGTGAGAACCGGGCGATCCACGACGACGCCGGCGAAGCGCACCGTCGCGTCGGTCGGGGCCGTCACCGGCTGCTCGGGCGTCGTCGCCAGATCGATGCCGCGGTGTCCGGCGGCGTACGGAGTCGGGGGAGCCGCGAACGCGCCGACGACCCGGGGCGGCAGGACGGGCCACGCCCAGTGCGGCGAGGTGACCGCAGCCGGGGCCGACCCCGCAGCCGCACCCGCACCCGCGGCCGCACCCGGCTCAGCCGAGCTCGAGGCCGCCCCCGGCGCGAGCACCGCGGCCGCCCCAGCCGGCGCGCCGGCCAGCGCCGCCACCCCCACCACCGCGAGCAGCACCAGCCCACGCACGCGCCCGCCCCACCGCCGGCCCTCAGCGCGCACTGTCTCCCCACCCGTTCGTCTGATCCGTCTCATCGCTCACGCCCTCCCGTCACCCCCACCCTCCCGGACGCGCGAAGCGGCACGCGGTCAGGCCCGAGACCGGGGGAGAACGCACTTTCTGCACATCCGACGCATGTCGATATTGCCCAACGGCGATCCGGGCGTACCGTGTCTAGC
>Ga0153921_1000097_pt1 | contig 73494 bp, 92 predicted proteins | sample TSNJ005MetaG_FD_104691 | JGI IMG/M metagenome (GOLD analysis project Ga0153921, IMG submission 104691) | Attine ant fungus gardens microbial communities from New Jersey, USA - TSNJ005 MetaG | ecosystem: Host-associated > Fungi > Mycelium > Unclassified | place: USA: New Jersey, Brendon T. Byrne... | reverse complement strand
CATAATGCGAATGCGTGTTTTACAATATGTGAAAATTACGGAACCATTGCAGATCCGATTCCTGCAAATATTGATACTGCCTATATGAGTGTTATCGCAAACGGGCCTATCGAAATTGTCACAGATTTAGATGAAGCGACAGCAGCTATGCAAGAAATGCTGAATAAATATGTGCCAGATTATTTTAATGCCCCTTTATCAAAAGCACATGTAGATAAATATCAATCTTCTTTAGGAAGTAAAACGGCTGTACTGAAATTGACACCCATGACAATGACCGCAAAAGTACATCAAGGTGATGAGCAAATGAAATACTATTACGGGAGAAAGGTAACACAAGATTTAACCCGATAATATAAGCGTTCTTATAAATGACAGAAAATTTAATCACATTAGTTCCTATCGATATAAAAATGTTCTATAGTAAGTATATTCTATGACATTTAGGAGGTTACAATGGGGAGATTAGTGCATTTTGAAATTCATGTAAGTGATATGGAGCGGGCCAAAGATTTCTATGGAAACATCTTTGGTTGGTCCTTTCAAGACTGGAGTGACTATGCGGGAATGCCGTATTTTGGTGCAGTGACAGGTGATGAAGAGACACTTGGCATCAATGGTGCTTTAATGCAACGTCAAGGTCCTCCTCCTGAACCAAACCAAGCTTTAAATGGCTTTGCTTGTACAATGGGTGTGGAAAATTACGATGCAACAGAAGCAAAAATTTTTAATAATGGCGGGCAAGTGGCTATAGCGAAATATGCCCTTCCGGGGATGGCATGGCAAGGGTATTATAAAGATACTGAAGGCAATATATTCGGTATTCATCAGCCAGATAAAAATGCCAAATAGCCAATCATGCAAATCCACATAGTAAATGGAAAGTCTCCTAAGCCGTTTTGCTAGGAGACTTTTTTCTGAGCGTACTTAGGGCGAAAAGAGAGAGGGTAATAAGTATTTATAGAGAGCTTGACGAGAAATAAGAAATGTCATATGATAAATCCTAATAATTAACAATGATTGGAAATAGTAGCGGATAGTATTTGCTTGCAGAGAGATGATGGCTGGTGAAAATCATCGTAAATGATTCGTGAACTCGTCCAGGAGTTTTTATACTGAAATAGTAGGTATAAACGGCAGCTACCGTTATAGTAAAGTGAGCATATATGCTAAACAGAGTGGTACCGCGGATAACTTCGTCTCTAATTCGATTAGAGATGGAGTTTTTTGTTTTGGCAATAAAGTAAAAAGGAGGTTAGTATATGGACAGAACGACTAAACGTGTGAAGACTATTGGATTACTAGCATTACTATGTTCAGCACTGTTCACGGCCATGAATCAAGTGTTTTATGCCAAGCAAGTACAAGATGTACCACCATTTCTCTTTACAGGTGTGAGTTTTTTTCTAACAGCAGTCTATTTTTCCATTTTTGCACGTAGACATAAACAACATAATAAATGGCAAGGAACAATGAGCTATGTGATTAAATTAAATGGAGCTTCTGTGTTAGCCTTTATGTGTTTTTATTTTGCTTTAAAATATGTGGAGTCTGCCATTGTCAGTGCACTAGAGATGGGGATTGGACCACTGTTTGTATTAATTCTTGCAGTTAGAGCAAAGGAATACATTCCAAAGACGCAATGGCTTATTACGATTGCTACATTCATCGCATGTATCGTACTTATTGTAGCTGTAATTAGTGGAAAGTCAGCAGTGCAAATCGCAATCACCTTCCCAGTAATTTTGGCGTTATTAGCTAGTATTAGCTGTGGTGTGGGCGCTGTATTATGTACAGTCTATTCAAAGAAATTAAGTGAAGCGGTGTGGACTACCTCCATGATTTTGGCGAATCGTTATTATGGCATAATTTTATTATCTTTTTTAGCCACTTACGATACCTTTTTTGACTATTTCTCGGGAAATATTGGATGGATACTAACAGTAACAGCAACGGGTGTCATGCTTCCGATGTATTTATTGCAAATAGGCATTCGGTATTGTTCGCCACTCATGGTTATGATGAGTTTATGCTTTGTCCCAATATTCTCATTTTTCTTTCAAATGTTCGATTCGAGGTTAATGTGGTCACCAATGTCTCTACTAGGTATTTCCCTATTATTGTTAGCAGGTTTAATTAGTTTGTTTGTGGAAAAGAGGACCGTTTTAGAGTAGCTTCCACGAGTTATACTAGTGATAAGGAGTGAGATAAAGATGTATTTAAAAACATGTAAGGTTTTACAAGACAGCATAGACGATAAACGACTTTATCCTTTTAATATACCCAGTTTGCAGCATTTACAAGAGCTATCGTTTCCAACGAATGTGACGTTTTTTGTGGGAGAGAATGGTTCTGGGAAATCGACGCTTCTGGAGGCTATTGCGGATCGCTGTGATTTTAATACAGCAGGTGGTGGACGTCAAAACAGCTATGAAGTACATAAAGCACAATCTGCCCTGGGGGACTATATACGATTGTCGTGGTGGCCAAAAGTCTCGAACGGTTTTTTTCTAAGATCAGAAACGTTTTATCAATTTGCCAGTCATATCGATTTACTTGAAAATCATCCGAACAAGTATGCGGCATTCGGTGGTAAATCGTTACATCATCAGTCACATGGCGAGTCCTTTTTAGCGCTATTTATGAATCGTTTTAAAGGCAAAGCCATTTATTTACTGGATGAGCCTGAAGCAGCTTTATCTCCTACAAGACAGCTCAGCCTCCTTAAGATAATAAAAGATTTAGAACATGAAGCGCAGTTTATTATCGCTACACATTCACCGATTTTACTCGGTTATCCAAATGCGACGATTTACAGTTTTGACGAAGGAGGAATTGAATCCATTCGTTACGAAGACACTATACATTATATTGTCACAAAGCGATTTTTAAATGCTCCGGAAACCATTTTTGCAGAGCTATTTGATGAGGAGAGAGATTGATGAATCAACGCAAAGGTTTAGTTATGCGCGAAATACGGCTTGATGAGATGGCACAGTCAATAGATTTGTTAAATTATGTATTTCAAATGTCGATGTCCATTCATAAAGATCGTCGTTTCGTTAATGCGAAAAGTAAGCAGTTTGATGAAGGGCATGCATTTGGGTGGTTCGATGGCTCCCAACTTGTTTCCCAAATATTAAATTTACCATTTCAAGTAAATGTCCATGGCAAGTTTTACGAAATGGGTGGTATTACGGCTGTAGGTACGTATCCAGAATATTCAAGACATGGCTTAATGGAAAGTCTTATTATGAAGTGCCTTGAACAAATGCGAGAAGAAGGACGATATATTTCGTATCTTTTCCCATATTCCATTCCGTATTATCGTAAAAAGGGCTGGGAAATTATGAGTGATATTGTGGAATTTCAAGTAAAGGATACACAACTCCCTCATTACGGAGGATTAAATGGGAAAATTCGTCGTGTCGATCCTAAGGATGAGGATGTCGTTGCGATTTATGCAAGCTATGCGAAAAAAACGCATGGTGTCATGGTCCGTAATAGCATTGCTTGGAATGAAAAATTTCAAGAAGATTTTTGGGAAGAAAAATTTATTGATAGTGACGTTAAATTGCAAGCTGCAGTCTATTATGATGAGGAAGATGTGCCACAGGGCTATATGTTTTATCGAATAATGGAAGAAAATTTTTATATTGATGAAATCGTGTACTTGCAGGAAGAAGCGCGCAAAGGGTTATGGAATTTTGTTTCAGCTCATAGCTCGATGGTCTACAATGTTTACGGCAAAACAACGGGTAATGAAGCGGTGGCGTTTTTATTGGAAGACAGTGAAATTATTCAAAAAGTCTCTCCTTATTTTATGGCGCGTATTGTGGATGTAAAGGAATTTTTATTACGTTATCCGTTTGTAGGAAGTGACTTTCAACTGCGCTTCGCAGTAAGTGACCGTATTGTTGCTTGGAATAATGGTACATTTGTAGTCACCGTGAAAAACGGAAACGTAGCTGTTGAAAAGGTTAGCGAACAACTATCCGAAAATGCCGTTCAACTGACCGTACAAACATTAGCGACAATGCTACTAGGCTATAAACGCCCAAGCTATTTAGAGAAAATTGAACGTTTACATGGTGAAGCGATTGAAATGGCATTATTAGAAGCAGTACTGCCAGTGGGTATCCCGACGTTTATTGATTACTTTTAAGAGAATTTGTACAGGGGATGCCTGTGCAAATTCTTTTTTATATTAAATGAGGTGCTTGTTAGCTAAGTGATATGGCATAATTAGTGAAAGGAGGGGATAGATTGAATGCCTAAATGTATTGCTTGTAAGGAGAAATGGACTTGGAAACAGTCAATGCGTTCACTTGTAATATTTTCACGATTTATTAGTTGTCCTTATTGTGCGAAAAAACAAATGTTCACATCAATGACCCGCATATCGATTTTATTATTAATGTTTGTACCCTACATCACAATGCCTTATGTCATCGATGATGAAGTAAAGAACTCAGCTATGGCGATAGGGCTTGCCATTTATTTATTGGCATTACTATTAATGATGCCTTTTTTAATGGACCTTCGGGAAATCCCAAAGCATTTACAAAAATACGCACAAAAATAAGTACATAAAAAAACCGCGGGAATATAATTTTCCACGGTTTTTTATTCGTTGTTTAAAGGGATACGCCACGCTTTTGCTAACAGTTGAACCCCTTGATAAATGTCTTCCATTGTCAGTTTGCTAAAGCCTAATTGCAACATAGGTTCAGTGACTGAATTCTGTAGGAAAAAGGGGCTTGTCGGATACACTTTTACACCGTATTCCGCTGCTCGTTGGATAAGCTGATTTTCGGTCTGTTGCACATGCAACTTGATTAATACATAGAGGCCAGAATGTTCGCCAAGTATTGTCATATCGTTACCGAAATGTTGTTTTAATTGCTCCACAAGATAGTGCATTTTATGTTTATAAATAATACGCATTCTTTTAATATGTCGTGTCCATTCACCCTTCTCCATAAATGCTGCCATCGTTAACTGATGGAGAGAAGAGGCATTTTGTTCAAACTCAGAAAATTGTTCCTTGTAACGATAGAGAAGCGACTTCGGTAGCACCATATAACTTAGTCGAATTCCAGGTAAAAACGATTTTGAAAAAGTGCCGATATAAATGACACGTGAATGATCGATGGATGCAAGAGCAGGAAATGGCTGCTGGCCATAGCGAAATTCACTGTCGTAATCGTCCTCGATAATGTATCCATCCACTTTTTTAGCCCATTGGATAACCGCTTGGCGTTGCTGAATGGACATGGTTACACCGTAAGGGAAATGGTGGGAAGGTGTAATATAAAGGAGTCTTGATTGCATGTCCGGTAATAAATGCAACTGCGCACCTTGCTCCAAAACAGGCAGTGCTTCTAACTCAAAACCGTTTACTTTAAACGCTTGCCGTGCACCGATATAGCCAGGGTCCTCAACTATTACACTTGTAAAATAGTGCTTTAACAGACAACCAAGATACAATAACATCTGCTGCGTACTGCTACCGATAATAATAGCATCCGCTTCGCACTTCACCCCACGTGCTTGTAATAAGTATTGAGCAAGCTGCTCTTTTAATAAAGGTTCCCCAAAAGGTTCACAATAGATAAAACTGTCTCCTAACTGGAGTGCTCGATTGGCAAACTGTCTCCATGTTTTGAGCGGAAAATGTGCTTGATCAACAGCCCCCGCCCGAAAATCAATCTTTATTGCCTGCAGCTCTTTCTTTGTGGATAGCATAGGAATGGTTGCCACTTCTAGCTGTAAAAAGACTTGTTCCAATTCATTGACGAAATAGCCCTTGCGTCCTTCTCCACGTATGTATCCTTCTGCAACAAGTTGATCATAAGCAGTTAAAGTAGTATTACGACTGACTTGTAATGTCTCCGCCAGCCTTCGAATGGAGGGGAGGGAGTCGTTCGACTTCAAATTTCCTTGTACAATTAACATTTTTAATTGCTGATAAATCTGTTTATATTTTGGCTCGTCATGGCTAATAGGGAAAATAAAATCATTCATATGGAATCCTTTCGTGACATGTAGAAAAATACAAAAACATTCCTTTTTCTATGTCAGTACAATATATAATATCGTACAAGATGTTACGAAGAAAAGATATGACAAGAATTTGATAGGTTCCTTTAGAATTTTTACATTCTTGTAATATTCTTTTAGGAATATTTTGATAAATGAAACGAAAAATATTGTATATTAATTTCAATAAATAGAATAAAAGATAAAGGATGATTATAGATGAAATAAGGAGGCTTAAACATGTGGCATTCATTTCATTCAAATTTTCAACGACAAACTTTTGTTTCTCCGGCACATCAAAACATGCAGTTTTTACATAAAAAACGGCAAACCCCGTTAAAAACAAACTTATTAGGTTCGCAAATACAGGAAGTCCACCAGATGAAACGTAAAAATAATTTGACCATTAAGAACTATCAAGTGGTTGGTTCAGAGGCAATACACTACAAACCATTAAATAATGGGTTATCTATACAGAAGGATAAACAAATGCCTCATTATAAACGAGAATACTTAGACCAAAAACGACATTTGTTAGGAAGTATACAAACTTATATTCTTACAAGGAATCCAGCTAATCTTTCCAAAGTAATCAATAAGCATCAGTTATTAACGGGATTACAGAGTTTAGGTAGTGTGGCTTCTACTTTGAAAAAAATGAAGTCTTATAGTCTAAAAAAACACTCGTCAGTAAATTCAACTATTTTAGAATCACTATCAAAAGAGAGTAGATTTGACAATCAACAACACCAAGCGAAAATTCTTCATGTCGATCAAAACTTTAATTTGACGATTGAAAACAATCAAATTTATGGTATTCCCACTGATTATGGGATTATTAATTATCATTTTATTGATGATGGGGTATCTAGATATGTAAAGTTATTACATTATGATAATCAAATTTCCGATCATAAACGTGTTCATTTAGAGCGAAAGCGTCAATTGTTACAGGACATACAAACTTTTATTCATACAGGTAGTTCTTCTTGGTTACACACAGCAAGGGATAATAGTGAGATTTTACAGGGTTTTGAAAGCTTTGGTATTACGACTGAGGAACCTTTTACCATAAATAATGGATCTAAACGGTATAGAATTAGTCCCTACGGTATTTTGCATGATGTTGATTTAGAAAGTAAAGGAATGCGTGAACAAGATTGGCGCAAATTTGGTCACGACGAACATAGAGTATTTTTAATCCAAGGGAAAGAGTATAAAATGGATGAAAACGGGAGACTTCCTTTACCAGAAGATTATGTTCATAAATTTGAGCAAGTGAAAATTTTCAAAAGAAATTAAAATAGTGGTAATAAAATATTTTTGGAAATATATTACGCAAAACTTAATAATAACACTCCGAATACAGCCTTTATACAAATAAAAGGCTGTATTTAATATTGTCTTAAAATTTTATTGCAGGTAGAATGTATTGTTGCCATCAAATTTTACCAAGAAATTGGCTGGAAAAGTTGAGGAGCGAGTAAAAGTAACAGTTTGCTAACGTCAAATAACCCGATATTAAACAGTGCTTTAGGAAAGTACGGTTTAATTCAAAAGAATGGAAAGAGTGAATTGATAATGAAATATAGTAGAACATTAAATTTTTTTACAATTATTTTGGCCTTATTTTTTCTAGTTGGCTGCAGTGATAGTAAAGAAAGTAAGCTAATTGAATATGGGCTAATTGCAAGTGAAAAAACTTTACCGGAGTCAGTAGGGGATTTTAACTATATTATTAGAAAAAGTAATAATAAGAGTGAATATGAAGAAACTTGGAATTATTATAGATTTGACAAGGAACTACCAAATATTGACCTTACACTAAAGGATATTATCTTTATTGGACTGGAAGAGTCCAGTAGTTGTCCATATGAGATAAGTAATGAAAACATAGGGATGAGCTCAAATAACAAAGAAATGAAAGTGACTTTACCAAAACAATATGGTGCTTGTTTTACAGATGCAACCCCTAGAACAATTGTTATTGAGATTGATAAAGTCGCATCTAAGAATATTAAACATGTAATGGTTGTTAATGAAAATGGAGAAGAAACAAGCGTACCATATAAATAATTGTTATTTTACAATCTGAACCTTAATGAATAAAGATTAAATATATATACATAAATAAACCAAAACCGTTCCAAAGCCACGAATGTTGTACCGTCAACGTTTTCGTGGCTTTTTCCTTGTGATTATTATGGGTACATGTTTGTATACATTTTTTAAATAACAATCATGGCAATGCATTATTTGGAACACCGTTGTACTTGCCGTTAACCCTTCAATTTCGGATACCTAATCATCAAAATTAGAATTAATAAATAACGTATAAAACTTAATGATTTAATTTATATATTTAATGATAATCGTTAAATTATTATTGAAATTATTTCCTGTATTCTATATGCTTAATGTAAAAAGTGTGCATTTGAAAATAGGAGGGGTTCTATGATTATTGAAATTTTTATTAATGCAGTGATACAAATCATATTATTTTCAATCATCCCATTTTGTTGGTGGTTGGTGTTCGCAAGAAAGAAATATTCATTTTTGGCATCGATTGGTCTACAAAAATCAATCATTGAAAATAAAGCGTATTACAGTCTGTATTTTCTTATGGTGATAGCATTATTAGTAATCCCGATTCATATAATTGTTCACTTTTTTGTAGATGAATCTTTATTGGCATCCGAGCGTTTTGCAGGACTTGGATTAGCAGCAGTACTACCTGCGCTCATCTATTCGGTATTCCAAACAGGTTTATCAGAAGAGCTTTTCTTTAGAGGATTTTTAGCAAAGAGATTTATTGCTAGGTGGGAGTTTAAAAAGGGCAATTTACTGCAAAGTTTACTTTTTGGTGCCATCCATGGCTTGATGTTTTTATCCACTGTTCAGCTAGTAGGGGTGTTTTTCATCTTTATTGCAACAGCATTAGCTGGCTATTTAATGGGCTGGATGAATGAAAAAGTATCGAAAGGCTCCATTATTACGAGTTGGGCAATCCATAGTATTGCGAATTTCCTTGCTGCTATTATGATGATGTTTAATCTAGTATAGCAATGAACTGTTGTTTGAAAATTTAGTTATTGTAAGAAATTCCAATTCGTCTTGTATAATGAATTTCAAGAATATTCGATAATCGTTTATTTCAGAAACACAGGTTTGGAGGATGGAGAAATGAAAATTATAGAACTTCCTATTACATTTGAATTTAATGGACAAACAAATACTATTTTTCCTAGTTTAATTATAGCGAATGATGAACTAACGTTAGTAGATACAGGCTATCCTAATTTTTTACCATTGATTGAACATCAAATTACAAAAAAGGGCTATGAAATGAAATATTTAAAGAATATCATCATTACGCATTATGATGATGATCACATCGGTTCTTTATATGATTTCAAAGAAAAATATCCTTGGATTACGATTATCGCAAGTGAAGTTGAATCGCAATATATTAGTGGAGAAATGAAGTCGGAGAGATTGGTTCAAGCCGAAGAAATGCTGGAAAATATGCCACCTGAAGAGATCGAATTTGGCAAGTGGTTTATCAAGCAATTAAAGGATTTAAAGCATGTTGCAATCGATCAAAAGGTTCAAGATGGTGACACGATTTTACACAACGAATGTCGAGTAGTTGCCACACCTGGGCATACATCAGGGCATATTTCATTATATTTTCCAAAGTTAAATAGTGTGATTACAGGTGATGCAGCTGCTAATGAAAATCAAGGATTAGTTATAGCGAATCCACACTTTTGTTTAAACATGGAGAATGCAAAACACTCTTTGCGTAAGATTCAAAACCTGCAAGCTGACTCGTACTATTGTTATCATGGTGGGAAATTGACTATTTAAATAGGCAAGATGGTGTGAGTGTTTCGCAATGCTTTAAAAATTCACTTTTAAGAATGATTGCTAAAGTTATAAATGAAAGTCGGTGACTGGATGAAAAAAGTCACCGACTCTTTATATAATGTTTTTAGCTTGTACGTTTTATTAAAATGCATATGAAAAATTCATTAAAACTTTTTCTTAAGCTTACGTTGTAGCACTTTAAGAGAAGTTTTATTTTTCTTTGTTAATTTTTTCAATGTTTCTTTAGCGTATTTATTAGTAGGGGCTAATGCTAAAATTTTATGGCAAGTTTCAAGGGCTTTTTCATTACTTACTAACTTATCGGGCACTTCATTTAGGAATAATAAGTGTTCTAAGGTGTCGGGATCTTGTTCATTTGTTAAAGCTACTAATCTTTCTGCGTGAAAAAGTGCACAGTGATAAGCACCTTCAATAGGTGTTAAAGCATTTACAAATAATGAAAAGGCAAGATTGTGTAACTTCACTGACTCTTCTTTCATTAATAAATAATGTAAAAAGGTATAGTAAAGAATATTGCGGTTGTCATAAGCACTGACTATAATTTCATCATCAAATTGCTGGAAATCCATTTCGTGATATAATGCTTCAGCTTCTTTAAAGTTGCCAGATAGAATAAGTTGCTCTAGATTTTTTAACATGGAATCATCACCTACATATACTGATTTTTAGCTATTTACACATTTTAAATGGCGTTAATAGATAAGAAGGACACTTAACCATATTAAATACCCCTAGGTTAAAACGAATCCTTATAACGTTTTAACCAAGGGCTTGTACGTTTTTTCACAAATGTAATGAATAATTTTACTTTATTTTACTTTGCAATTCTTTAAGGGAACTTTTCGCAGTTTTATTCGAAGGGTCTAACGCTAAAATTTCATGGCAAATTTCAATCGCTTTTTCATCACTTACTAATTGATCGGGCACAGTATTAAGGAATAATAAATGTTCTAAGCTAGGTGTATCTTGTTCATTTGTTAACTCGACAGCCTTTTGTGCGTGATAGAGGGCACAATGATGGGGGTTGCCGATAGGTGTTAAAGGCATGACAAATAATGAAAAGGCAAGATTGTGTAACTTGGCTGACTCTTCTTTCATTAATAAATAAAGCAAAAAGGTGTAATTAATCATATTGCGGTTATCGTAAGCGATAGATAGTAGCTGATCATGAAATTGTTGGAAGTCCATCTTGTGATACAATGCTTCAGCATCTTTAAAGTTGGCTGATAAAATGAGCTGTTCTAAATTTTTTAACATGTTTCATTCTCCTTTTGTTATATTTTCGTAACGAAGAAAATTTTATTGTTTCTAGGAGCTTTTTAGTTTTTTAAAATTTACGCCTATTCATTAATAGGGTAGAGAGCTAGATAAGAAAGGCGCTTTACTTTTTTCACAAATGCATAAGACCGTTTACTTCATTCTACGTTGCAACTTTTTAAGTAAACTTTTGGCAATTTCATTCGAAGGCTCTAACGCTAAAATTTTATGGCATGTTTCAAGTGCCTTTTCATCACTAACTACTTGATCGGGCACCTCATATAGGAATAATATAAGCTCTAAATCCCCTACATCTTCTTCATTTGTCAATTCGATAGCTCTTTGTGCGTGATAGAGAGCACAATGATAGGCACCTTCGACAGGTGTTAAAGCATGTACACATAATGAAAAGGCAAGATTGTGTAACTCTGCGGTTTATTTCTTCATTATAAGATAATGCAAAAAGGTATAGTAAATCATATTACGGTTGTCATAAGCACTGACGATTATTTCATCATCAAATTGCTGGAAATCCATTTCGTGATATAACGCTTCAGCTTCTTTAAAGTTGCCAGATAGAATAAGTTGCTCTAGATTTTTTAACATGAAGTCATCACCTACATATTACTGATTTTTTTGCTATTTAAATAGCTTCAATAGATAAGAAGGGCACTTAAAACTTTTAAATAGCACTAGGTTAAAACGGATCCTTAAGCGTTTTAACCTAGTGCTTGTAAATCTATTCACAAATATAATCGTTTTTTTACTTAGTTTTACGTTGTAATTCTTTAAGGGAACATTTCGCGGTTTTATTAGAAGGATCCAGCGCTAAAATTTTATGGCAAATTTCAATCGCTTCTTGGTCACTCACCAATTTATCAGGAACGATATTAAGGAATAATAAATGTTCTAAGCTAAATGTATCTTGTTCATTGGTTAGCTCAACAGCTCTTTGTGCGTGATAGAGAGCACTATGATAGGCACCTTCGATATGAACTAAAGGGACTATTAATAAAGTAAAGGCAAGATTGTGTAACTCCATGGATTCTTCTTTCATTAATAAATAATGCAAAAAGGTGTAATTAATCATATTCTCGTTCTCATAAGCTGTGGATATTAGTTCACTATGAAATTGTTTGAAGTCCAATTTGTGATATATCTCATCAGCTTGTTTAAAGTTGCATGATAAAATGTAACTTTCTAGTTTTTTCGACATTATTATTTATTCACCTCTGTACTACTAATTTTACTTTCATTTTTCAATATATTATTAAAAATGTATATCCTAATACTATTATTCATAAGAAATTAGCATTAATAGATTAGAAAGGTGCTTGCATCTTTTAAAGCAACCCCAGGTTAAACGAATCATCATAACGTTTTAACCTAGGGCCTGTATGTTTTTTACAAGTATATTTGAAATCTATTTATCTTAAGTAAGTAACTCTTTAAGGGAACATTTCGCGTTTTTATTAAGCTCTCATGTTTAAATTTTATTGCAAGGTTCACAATAAAATTTAAAGTTAGCGGAAAGAACTAAATTTTCTAATTTCTATTTACCCACGCATTACCTATTTTTATTTTACCGTTTTCTCTTACGAAAGTTACTGTTACAGTTACTGTATGACCATTCATATTTAATATCTTCTTTCTTGCAGAACCGTATGGACCTTCTTTTCCATAACGCATGACGTGAGACATGACTTTTGCTACATCATCCCAATTATTTTTTGTTACTTTATCCCAATCATGCTTTGGATCTAAGATGTGCTTGCGTTTATTACTACCTAATCTTGCTACAGAAGGTAAGATTTTATCAAAACTTTTACTGCGAATGGCATTGGTTACAGCACTTTTACCATATCTTTTAATCGCATAAGAAATTCCATATCTTGCTACGGTGGCTATAATGAAAAATGGTAATGCAGATGACTGTGCTTCTAATGTATCGATATCATAAATTTCGCCATCAGATTGATCGACAAAAGTTGCTGAGAAATTTTGTCCTTCATTTGTATGAACGATTACTTCATAGTCATGGGAGATTTTTTCTCCATCTTCTTCTACTGTACCATGCAATAAAATGGATTCAGTAAATAAATCATAATATATTACGGTTGATACATGAACATCTGTTGTGTTGATGTCAGTATATACTGTGACCAAATCATTGTCTTCCTCAACATGTAAATCTAATTGTTCAGTATCTTCTATCCCGAGCTCCTGTAATATTTCATTTTCGACTTCAATCGTATTATATTCGATCGTGTTCGCTTCATCATTTGCGTAAGATTTGAGTGGATCAACACTTGGCACAAGAGAAATTAGCATTGTTATTACAATTAGTTTAATTAAGAATTTTTTCATCATCAATTACTCCTTTTCCTAATTAAGTTGTATAAAACCATGTCCATATTCTTCATCAAATCCAGGTAGTCCTAAATCTTTCACATAAGGTGCTAAAAAGCTGTTTAAATTAGTACTATTAATCTTTTCATTAGTGTTTCCAAGTAAATAAGCAATAGAGCCCGTAACGAAAGCTGCCGCAAAAGATGTTCCATTAAAAATGCTGTAGCCACCATTTTTGTCAGTAGATAAGATATTTTTCCCTGGTGCGGCGTAATCGATTTTACCCTTACCAGAGTAGCTATAGGTTGTGAAATCAGATTTTAATGCAGAAACTGAAATGACACCTTCGTATTTTGCTGGATAATCTACCCTTAATCCTAATGTGTTCCCAGAAGCCGCTACAATAATGATTCCTTTGGTTAAAGCTTTCTTGATAATGTTTTGGAATTCCGGATTATTTGTTTCAAATCCAAAGCTGATATTGATAATATCTACATTATTTTTGATACTCCATTGAATACCGTTGATAACTGTTTGAAAGTCACTTTTACCTTGGCTATTTAAAACTTTGACGTTATAAATTTCTACATTGTCCTTTGCGATTCCGGAAAAACCCATTTTATTTTGAGATGACCCTATAATCCCGGCAATGGCTGTTCCATGGTTTAACTCATCAATCGGTTCTTGTCCCATTTCGATAGCGTTGTATGACGCAACGATCTTATTTTTTAAATCAACATGAGGGGAAATGCCACTATCCAATATCGATACTTTAATCTTTTTATGATTTGGTTTTTCACTCTTAACTGCAGTTGAATAAACCGCACGATATCCCCAAAGTGCACTGTCTTCATCGCTATCAAATTTATGAATGGCATAGCCAATAAGGAAAGCTAGTAACAACATAACAACAACTACAATGCGTTTTTTAATATCCTCATCACCCTTTTTCTAAAAAATGCTGAAGGACTCAAAGTATATTCACTTGGAAAACAATAAAGGAATTAATAATCCAATTTTGATGCTTCTATAATAAACGATAATTTAATGATTTTTTCAAAATATTCCTAAAAGAATATTTAAAAAACACTTTTACGATTGCTATATTCTTTTGGGAATATTTCGTTAAAATAAGCTGGAATATTAGGATATTTGTAAATATAAGAAATAAAAAACGACAGTGTTCGGGCAGGGGTTAGGTAGGACTAGGGGTATGTTATTAGATTCTATAAACCTAAACTTTGTTATGGGGATATTGGGCTTGCTAACTGTTGTTACGGCTTTCGTTTCATTAAAGATGTTAAGTGGAATGTTTAAAGAAGAAAATATTAGTTATACGAATTGAAAGCTTTGCAAACCTTCTGCTATAAAGTCGGTTTACAAAGCTTTTATTGATGGACAACAAAAAAACGTTAATTGTACAATAAAGGTAGAACTGGTCATCACTGATAACATTAGTAGTTGCTGAAGCTTTGCTCTAGTGTATAAAGTATTTTGCTTTTTATTTACTACACCAATCAATTTAATCACCCCCTAGCGCATTACATCATTGCCAACATTTCTATTGTTTTAGCTAAATATTCGTAAAAGAATATTTTGTAAAGGAGTGAATGGTAACGTGAAAGGTTATGGTGAGACGACAAAACAAATTCGGATTAGTAAAGGGTATACCCAAAAGCATGTAGCCGCTCACTTATTAACACAAGGTGCGTATTCTAAGTTTGAAAATAACAATAGCGAGATAAACTTAGGAACGATGCACGGCATTTTACAGCGATTAGGCATTCCATTTGAGGAATTTCTATATATACAGCATGGTTATCAATACAGTCAACGTGAGGAAATAATCAATCAATTTTATCGTATTAACAATAATGAGGAAGCACTACTTATAGGACTGAGGAAAAGGTGTAAGCAGTATTTAAAAAATAATAAAGATGATCATCAAATTAAGCATATAGCTACTATTTTAAATGGATTAATTATTTTAGCTAAAACAAATGATTTAGAGCAAGCGAAGACGATTGTTGAACCAGTTTGGCATGACCTATCTAAGTACAATCAACTTTTTGTCACTGAGTTATACATGCTAAACGAGATTCTCTTTTTATTTCCTTTGCCGACTGTTCTGCAAATGAAGCCATTTATTTTACGGCAGATTGCTAAGTATGAGAACTTTCATGGTGTTTCACGGTTACACATTAAGCTGTTGATGAATATTACGCTACTATTAATGCAAAATAAAAACTATGCAAAAGCTAGGATGGAAATTTTAAACACGATTTGCTTATGCAAAATAGATAATGATTTCATACCATTGGCGATCTGTTACATTCGAAAGGGCATTTGTTTAAATCGCCTCGGTTTAATAGGAGAAAAATGGATTTGTAAGGGGAGGAACTTGTTAAAAGTCCTTGAGCAATCCACTTTATTAGAAACAATCGAACAAGATATGAAACGATTCTAGCTTAGTAACGTAGAAAGTATAAGAACAAATGATGTCAGTTAGTTATAAAAAACATTAACAAGAAAGGATGTGCTGATATGACAGAGTGGCCGAAAGGTGTTGCTAAGCCAGCTATTCGTGCATTAAATGCCGCTGGTTACACACAAATACAACAATTAAAAGACGTCGATTTAGAGACATTGAAAAAATTACATGGGATGGGTCCAAAAGCGCTTGCTGCGATTGAAGCGGCATTAAAAGAAAGTAGGTAATGAAGTGAATAAACTATCACTATTTTTATTAGCAATGGTCATCTATTATATCTTGGTCATTTTTATTGTCAGTAAGCTGTTTATTTTTCCAATACTCAAGGTGATGATGCTCATTTTCTTCATAGGGGCAGGCTTTATTTTTTCAAGAAGGATGCGCAAGAAGTTACAGTAGGTAAGTACATAGGGATGCTCGATATTCACAATTTCAATTCAATCAATTGACTGGAAACGGAATATATCATGGCTAAAATTTTTAAACAAAGAAACAGTCGATTGACGAGGTAAAATCCCTTTAATCGACTGTTTTTTGAATGTTAAGTGTTTAATCTAGTCCTAGGTTGTGCGGTCTGAAAATTCAGCTAAATGATTATGTAAATCAAGTGAAGATAAATTAGTTTGAGGTGGATAAAATGAAATTTTTAATCGCTTTATATATCATGATGATGCTTATTGTATTTGTAAATTTGATTAGTGAATTTATTTTAAATGGTCGTTATTCAGCCATTGCAAGTTGGATTATTTGCATGTTGTTCTTTTTCGGTACGATTTTTTTTGCAAATGCTAGATACTATTTAAGCAAAGATGGTAAGTAGTAATCCGTTGCTATTTATTTCGACATAACAGGAGGGGTTATATGAGTAAAACGGTTACTGTAGACTTTCATTATAAAAATGATTTATTTAATCAGCTACAATTGTGGATGATAATACCGCCTGCAATTCAATCTGTTTACGAGATGAATACAATACCTGTTCAAGTAACAGACATTGCAACGGGAGAGCAATTAGCGTAATATGTTCTAAACAAAAATGAACAATTACATTTACATTATGAAGTAGAACTATATAGTACAGAGAAGGAAAAGAAAACTATAACAGAAGAAGAGCAGAAATTTTATTTAAGAGATACGATACTTTCACCAATCAATAAGGAAACTACAAGATTAGCAGAAGAGATTACCTTTCAGCAGGTAGTTGATATGGAAAAAGCGAGGGCAATTTTTTATTATATAGTAGAAAATTACCGCTTTGTTTATCCACCTAGCTGTAGAGGTGTCAAGTCATTCCTCGAAATTAAAGAAGGTGATTGTGTCGAGTTTTCATTTCTCTTTACAGCATTGTGTCGAGCATTAAAAATTCCGGCAAGAACGGTAGTGGGAAGCTGGGCATATGGCGAAATGAACGGGCATGTATGGAATGAATTTTTTATAGAAGGGGAAGGCTGGATTCCAGTCGATACCAGTATGGCAAATGTACAAAAGCAACAACCTTTTTCTTTATTTGGAACCGCTCTCAAAACATTACAATGGAAAAAGTACTTTGGTAAAACGGAAGGACAGCAAATTGTTTTTTCGAAAGATGCTGAAATTGAGTTAGTACCAGCATATAAGGATGAAGAAGAAGCCATTATTGTAAATCCAATGGTGATTAATGGTGAAAATTTTGGTTGGGGACAACAATCACTTAACGGCTGTGCGCCTTATATACAGCCAATTTATATAAAATTCGTACCACATGCTCACTGAGTCTCCCCGTTAACGGTAGCACAAGTTATGGGGACTTGAAAAATACAAGAACATGGTTTAAAGCACCTTGTAGCGGTTCTTAAAAAGCCGTCACTGATTATCGAGCTTGTAGCAATGGCATTGAGTTTTATTTTTCAAAATTTTTATTTGGAGGTAACTTATAAATTATCTTTTATTCTATTTTTGCTGTCCTTCATTTTGACAAGTAATCGTATCATTGTATTTAGTATCTTTTTAATATTTATGATTTTATCCTTAGCAGCAACTTTAGATGGTATATGATTTGACGTAAATGTAACCTAGTAAATGTGGTTAATACATAGCAATTAAAATGAAATGAATTCGAAGGAAGTGATACGATTGATTTCAATTTTAGTTGTGGATAATTATCCAATTGTTTTAAAAGGATTAAAAACATTATCTCTTGAGTTAGAAGATTTTAATGTAGAAACAGAAAAGAATCCCCAAAATGTATTAAGTAGAATGCAAAAGGAAAAATTCCATGTATTTTTAATTGATGCTTGTATTGCCACAAATAATAATCTAAAGCTTGTGAACGAAATTAAAGCAATGCAGGAACAAGCAATTATTATTTTATATGCGACCGAGGTGGTTTGTTGCTATTATGCACTACTTTTCGAAAAAAAAGTGGATGGTATTCTTATAAAAACCGCCCCCATTGAGCAAATCATCTCGACAATTCGTTTAAGTGTGCAAGGAAAAATTGTGATACCAACTGATTTTTTAAATTATATAAATGAAAAAGTGAATGATAGATATGCTAACTTAGAACTATCGCATAAAGAAAAACAGTTACTGCAAATGTTAATCAAAGGGCATTCAAATAAGAAAATCGCAACAACATGCAATGTTTCTGTGAGAACAGTAGAACGTCGTTTATCTCAGCTTTTTTGCCTGTTAGGTGTGTCTACACGACTCGAAGCGGTTGAGGTAGCAAAAGAAAAACAATTGCTTGATGAAATTACAGAGAATTGATAAAGAAAAAGTGTCGAGGGAAATCGGCACTTTTTTATTTTAGTTTTTGCATTTCTAGAAATCTTTCCATTAGTAACTGCTAGAAGTGAAAAGCCTGTTATTTGGTTATTTTGAGGAGCAATAATCGAGGAGAATTGATTGTGACCGACAGAAAATTCAATAGTACCGTCAAAAAAACTGTCGGTTGAACTGTCGGTTATGAGCAAGATAAAATAAAATTAACTCGAGTAGAAGTGTAATATAACAGAATATTTCTATATTCTTACTAGGTACCTATTATGGAATTAAGAGATTGGATTAAGGAAGTTACAATAATGGTATTTTGAAAAAACAGCTTAATAAATATGGAGGGAGTGTTTATATGAAAAATAAAATTTTAATATTTTCGTTAGTTGCTATGTTTTTATTTGGAGGAGAAGCACTGTCTGCAAATGCAATACGGGTTAGTGATACTTGGAACGGTACTATTCGTCACTTTAGTTTAATGACTGGATCAACAAATACAATTTATACTTATAACATTGATGTAGATAAGAATTATCTAGCTAGAGCAGAAATTACTTATAGTGGATATACCGCTAGTTACTATACCAATAGATTTATGGATCCCAATATTTCTCTTGGCTTTAATGCTTCTTTTATTTATAGAACTGGTAATTCTTCTGGTAATGTGATTGGTTCTGTTTCTTCTTTGGAATGGAGTCAGGGGAATAAATACAATTATGTTCTACCAGGAAGACCCTATAGAGTTAGTTCGGGAGGTTCCAATAAAAACATAGTAGCTAGAACAGGTGAAAATGCACATTTGACTACTACTATAGTAATAACATGTGAAAAAGATACTGCTAGTTTAGCTTGTGGTGATAGAACATTTATGAAGCCTATTTAGATTATCAGAAAGGAGAGTTTATTGTGCAGAAAAAAAATAAAGTATTTATTTTTTCAATTAGCACGATTGTATTATTAGTAGCTATTAGTAGCCAAATAGTATTTGGAAAAGATAAAAATATTATAGATAATGTTAATGCTGATTTAGAATCAGCTGTAGCAAAGATTTTAGATGAAATGCCTGATGTGAAGTTAAATAATGCTAAATCTTTAGGAAGAAGTGTAAATTTAAATTCAGAGTCAGTAGAAAATACATTGAATAATAGGAAAGCAGAGTTTCGATTAAAAGTCCATAATGAAATGAGTCATCTGAAACATGATAATGCTTACTTGGAAAAAGTCGCTGTAGAGGAAACAGAAAGGTATTTAGATGCGATTCGAATTGCGCAAGAGATTTATGATGTAAGTATCACTCAAGAGGAAGTAAATCAATATATTGCTACAAATGTTGCTGATTATGTGTTGCCCGAAAAAGAACGCTATGCTAAGGCATTGGGTATATCTCTTTATGAATTAGATTATAGCTTTGATCGAGATTTCTACGTTATGGATACATTATGGGATAAGCTAATACCGGTTTTAATGAAACGTTACCCTCAAGAAGATGGGGAAGATAATAATTTATATTTAGACAGAATAAAGGATCAATTTTATAGCCATTCGCTAACTAAATGACAACTATAATAGTATCAAAAAATATATTCGCTAAGCTAAAAAGGAGGATTCTACATGAAAAGACTGACAAAATCTTTCTCATTATTAGGATTATCAGTAATAATGCTAGGCGCAACGGGAGTAAGTGCATATAATGCTAAATTTAGTTTTGATATGAATACAGGTCTTTGGCATGCAAAGGTATATTCTGCCCCAGCATATAAATATACAAAAGATGAAGATCCTTATCTAAAAGTGGATTATATTGAATCGAAAGTACTTACGAAATTTATGGTAGTAAACTCCAATGGTGATGCTAGAAGTTCAACATTGACAACTCGAAGTGCTACTTCTAGTTTATTGACGAATCAAGGTATGGTTCAAAACCATCAATATCGGATGAGCGCTCAAACAGATGATGGTAATTGGTATAACAGGTACAATGTTACAGGGGCTTGGAATCCCGATTCTTATTAAAATCTATACTGAAAAGGTTTCCCTCCATATTTTATGGAGGAAAACCTTCTCATTTGAAAATTTTTTAAGAATAGACGGTGATAATCATGCTTAGGAGAGAATTAATACGTGCCATTTTCAATAAAAGAATGGCAATAGTAATTATGGTTATGTTCGTTTTGTGCTATTTTTCTGCTTATAGTTCTCTATTAAGTACGCACTTTTTTATTGATAGAGAAGCGGATGACTTAACAGCTGAAAATTTAAAATATCTTCTTGAAGTAGGTGGTAATACATATCATATTTGGCTGAATGGATTCCATTATACACAAATTATATTTGTTTTGGCCGCCATCTATCCGTACGCTGCTTCGTTTGTAGATGAGAAAAGAGGTCATTTTCATTATTTTTCTATTATCCGTATGGGGTATTTAAAATATCGCATTGTTAAATTATTAGCTAATGGCATTGCTGGTGGTTTGGCTTTATGTATACCGAATGTACTTTTTTTTCTAGTGATGAGTGTCTTTTTTGAAAATAAAATGCTCTATCCATTTGAATTTAGGCCAGACGGTTTAATGGGCGATCTATTTGTTTCGAACCCTTTGCTTTATATCCTATTTGTTTTAGCCATTCATTTCGCCTTAGGGTTTTCAATAGCTATTTTTGCTATGGGAATCACAAGTTTCTTTTCTAAAATTGTCTACGTTTATGCCATTTCATTTGCACTTTACTTAACGTTCGATATTTTTATTTCTAATTTAGATGCGCTTCGAAAATTTGCATTAACTAAAATTTATTATGTTAAGTCGAGTATCGATTTACATGGAAGTGATGTTGTTATAGTAAATTTACTACTAATTGTAACGGGTTTAGTAGCATGTTATCTGAATTATAAATGGGAGTTGAAAAATGGAAGCTAATTACTTGAGAATTACTTGTCAAAGAATGTTAACGAGCAAAAAGTTTCTATGGATAATCGTTTATATACTTATACTTCCATTTATTATATTACGAATGAATGACTGGTCGGTTGATAGTAATATTTGGAATGGAGTATTTTTCATCTTTGGTAATAGGTATATCTATTTATTATTGATTGTACCAGTGTTTCTCATTTTTCTGTTTGATTTAGCTAATGAAGGTAACCTACGTTATTGTGCTGGAAGGCTAGTGACAAAAGTTTCGATGATAAAAGTTCACATCAAGGCAATGATTATTCATAGCTTATTTTTAACTATTTATGTGTTTGGTGTTGTCCTTTTAGAAGCTGTTTTCATACTTGGCGGAACATCTGTGTGGAGCGATGAAACCAAAGCGGGACATGATCCATATACGTTATTTTCTCTTGATTTATCTCCAATCATTGTTATTAGCCTTTTTGCGATAAAGTTTTTTTTGACCCTTATTTTTTTAGGAAGTTTTTATTTGTATTGGCAAAGTAAAACAAAAAGACAGTACAGTAGTTTAGGTATGAGCATCATCTTCTTTTTATTACTTTTTAATGCAATTGTAAATTTTTATAATCTTCCAGTATTTAATATATTGGATTTAAGTTTTGTAAGTATCTACTATTTAAACCTGCATGAAAATTCGCTTTTACTTCATTTATTGATGTCACATCTGCCGTTAACTATTTTAAGTATAGGCTTGTTAATTTTTTCTTTGCATTTGTCTAAAGGGGTGAATTTTTAACGAATGCCTTTGCAAATCCTATCGATCATTCGTTACAATATTCGTTTTGTATCTAAAAAAATGTTCCTTTTTCTCGCCTGGCTAATAGCGACTGTGATATTTCATGCGATATATAATAAGGCCTATGCACATTATACAGCGATTGATGTTTATTTAATATGCATCGGGATGGTGACAATTGAAAAGCTACATGTTATTCAAATCTTAATAATTTTACTTCCCTATTTTGGGATGGCGATGATGGTAGATGTCTATATTGCGCACATGATGGGGGAGCACGCTATTTTTAGTATGCTACGAATAGAAAAACGACTACTTTTTATTGTTTCCCATGTTTTATCCCTCTGTTTATTTATATTTGCTATGTTATTTATCTATCAAATGATGTTAATGATTAGTTCGTTTACGCTATATGATCGTACTTTTCGGTTTACTGATTCAATTTTCACAGGGATGGCAATACCTCTGGAGAATATTTTTCTAAGGCTAGTCCTACCTGCGTTTGTTGGCCAATTTATTGGTGCTTTTTGTGTTGCATGTGTTCAACTTGCAGTTTCCATTCAATTTAACCGACTAAGTAGTGGGTTTATGTTTGTTGTCTTTCTCTATTTTTTACAACTAGTATTTCCAATAATAATAGGGCGGCACGTATTTGTTGCTAGTATTCTAATAGATTACGTAAAATATATACACTTTTTGATAACGCAGTTACTTGTAATAGGGGGCTGTATTATATATCTCTATGTTTTGAGTAGGAAAAATATATTGATTTTTTCGGAAAGGGGTTAATGATGCAACCGTTTATTGTAGAAGCAAAAAATATATCAAAAACGTTTAAAAAGCAATTAGTTTTTCACTCCGTATCTTTTTCATTGGAAGAGGGGAAGGCTTATGGCTTTATTGGTCATAATGGCTGCGGTAAATCGATTTTATTAAAAATGGTTAGTGGTCTTCTTTCTACTGATAGTGGAGAAATAAAAGTATTTGGACAAACGCTCGGAAAAGAAGTAGATTTTCCGCAAAATACGGGGATCGTTATTGAAACGCCCCATTTTCTTGATGATTATACTGGTTTTCAAAATTTGCGCTACTTAGCAGCCATCCAAAATAAAATAAACGATGCTACGATTAAGTCCACCCTTGTGAGAGTTGGCTTAGATCCCACTAATAGAAAACCAGTAAAAAAATATTCTTTAGGTATGAAACAAAAATTAGGCATTGCACAAGCAATTATGGAGGAACCTTCTTTACTTATCCTTGACGAGCCATTTAATGGACTAGATAAAACAAGCGTGCAAGATATTCGAACATTGTTACTTGAACTGAAAAAAAGTGGTGTCACCATACTTCTAACGAGCCATATGCAAAAAGATATCGAATTGCTTTGTGATGAGGTATTTGAATTCAATGATTATAAGTTAGATAAAATTTGTGTTAATAAAATAAGCACGAAAGCTGAGGTTGAGCAATTTTGATTAAAATTATGAAGCTACTGACAGAAATATTGTCGGTTAAAAAATCGATATTTGATACGCTAATATAAAAGTAATGTAAGAATATACAAAAATTTTTTGAAAGGGGTATTTCAATGATTAAAAATATGCTTTCCTTTGTTTTATTACTTTGTGGACTAGTTATTGGTTTGACTTTACTTAACGTTATTCATGTACCGCTAATATTTCCATACGCAGGGATTATCGTTAGTACGACAATGTTAGTACCTCTTATTTTAAAAAGTAGTAATAAATTAGTTCAGTAAATTTTAAAAGGTCCCATTCGAAAAAAATAGACTGAGGTGGAAAAAAGTTGAGTAAACAAACACTGAGTCAATTCCGCTTTCGAATTTATTGGATTTAAAAATAGATTTTGCTTTTAAACAACTTTTAGGGAGTGAACGAAATAAGCATTTAACGATTATGTTTTTAAATGCAATCTTTCATAGTACTGGCAGAGTGCCAATCAAAGAATTGTCGTTTATTAATCAAGAAGTTAGTGGCGAGTATAAAGATGATAAGCAATCCCGTTTTGATATTGTTGTGAAAACACAAAATGAAGAATTGATTAATATTGAAATACAATTAGCTAATAAAAAAGATATGCTTAAGCGTACTTTATTTTATTGGTCAAGATTGTACAATTTACAGTTACAAAAGGGCAAAGGGTATCATACACTGAACCCAACCATTACAGTTAATATTTGTAATTTTTCATTGTTTCAGGAGTTAGCCCATTATCATAGCACGTATCATTTATATGAAGATAACATTTTACAGCGTGTACAAAAATCAGATGATGTGTTAGAAATTCATTTTATTGAAATGGATAAATTTTTAAAGGCTTGGACAAATGAAGAATATCAATCATTCAATAATCTTTTAGAGAGGTGGTTACTAATGTTTGGTATGGTAGATGACGGAAAAAACATTGTTCGCGAGGATATCTATAAAGCATTGGAGGAAATAGCGAAGACAGATGAAAACATACGTAAAGCATTTCAAGCATGGGAAGAAATCAGTCAAGATCCTGAAAATATTATCGCTTACCAATCAAGGGTCAACTATATGCTAGATGAAGCAGCTAAAATTGAAGATGCAAAATACTACGCGGAACAAGAAGGAATTAAGCAAGGGATAGAAGGCATTGCGAAAAAGATGATTTTAAAAGGAAGTAGTGATAAAGAGATTATGGATTTAACAGACTTATCATTTGAAGAAGTTCAAGCGTTACGCCAAGAGGTATAATTTAGTAAAAAGCATTCAGGGAACATGACGATTCCTTGAATGCTTTTTCTATTTGTTCATGTTAATATTTTTTGTCTGAAGATAACGTACTACACGCCCATTTTTCTACGAGTATTACTTGTTTTTTTCGTCTGCTGACTTTTCATTTTCTTTGTTGACGTATCGCCATTCATTTTACCTTTAGTAGTGGCATTTTTGTTCTTTTTGTTTTCAAGCTGTTGCTTGACGGCTTCTTGCAGACTCATTTTCTTTTTTGGTGATTCAGTCTGATTATTTTCTGTCATAGGAGATTCCCCTTTTTGAATAAGATTGTTAATAGTTAGTTCCAGTATAATCTATTTTCCGTAATTTGTGAAACTCGGTACAAAAAACAGAATGATTGTATAGATAAAGTAGCAGCTGAATAACTATAGCCAGTGTAAGTTAGCGGATTTTCAAATAAATGTTTAAAATATGCATATTTTTATTTCAATTTTCTCATTCTAATATAGACAAGCACTTTGAAAGGAAGTGGCAAGTATTTTGTACAGCAGAAAACAATTTATTTGGGCATATTGTATCTCTAGTTTTACTTCAATTATTGGCACAATCACAATTTTTTTAATTTTAGATTTTTATCACTATACAGCTGACTTTGGCTTATTTTATAAACTGTTACTTGCATTTATTAGTGGAGGTCTTATTGCTTTTGCTTTAGGGCTTATCTTAATGAATTTATACTTTGAAAGTATGTTCTCCCACAATAAAAAGAAAATGAATGATGTCATGTAAATGATGAAAGTCGATTGGTCCAAAATTATGGGATTCAATCGACTTTTGATGAGTGATGTTGAAATGGGTCTATTTCAAGATATAAAAGCTAGTGATTCGATTATGTTACTGTTTACATATATTATTTCAAAAAAATATCTAGTTCGACCTCTTCTTAAACAATGTAAGTTAATTCAATCTTTGCAGGTCTCAATAATGTGCATGAGACTTGAATTTTTATAAGTAGAAAATATGAATTTTACTTACTTTTAGACGGGTAATTTAAAATAAAAATTACGCTCCCTGCAAATGCTGCAAAAATGATTGAATTTACTAGCCCTGACATACTGAAATCATTAGTATCCACAATTATCATGATGAAAATACTTATTGAGAAAAATAATGATGCTATTACTAATCTGTTTTTTAATATATTTTTCTTTTTTTTCATATTTAACACCTTCACTAATTAGCTAAGTACGCTGTCTAATTATTCACAGTTACTTTTTCCGGGGAATTTCTTATCCATTTCTTCTGCACATTTGGATTGAATAAACCCTATTGTTACAACAGCCCCTGCAATATTCGATCTTATCCCAAGCTTTAGTATATGTGAAGCAGCTAATTTGAACTTTTTATCAAATATTAAATTCGCTAAGGTGCTAAGTGAAGAAACTAAACGAAAATGTTCTTTTAATCCTTTGGAAAGACAGCTGTTATGTGCCGCTCTATATTCTGCGGTTGGTCTCAATAAATGCCATCCACAAGCAACAGCTCTAGTTTCAATCTTATAATGGATAGAAACATCTGCTTGTTTAATATCTACAAATAAATTTTTATTTTCAAATGCTTGTATAATCTCTTCATAACCGTCATATTTTTTTAAATTCTTTACAAATATTTCTTTATCATATCCGAGAAAGTATCCGTCGTTGTCAGTAATAATTCCTTTTTCATAAATTAATTCTAGAGACTTTTCAATCAAAGCGAGAATCTCTTCGTCATCGGGGTAATCGTTCGCAACCGTATTTTTTGTAAATACACCAAGTATAGAAAACATTACAATAACAACGACCATAGTTCCTTTAAATAAAGTATATAGACTATTTTTTATCATAATATCACTTCTGTTGAATGTATTTAATAAAAACTATTTGCTGTTAAATGGGTATTTTAAAATAAAAAATATACCAGTAGCTATTGCAGCGAAAAGCGTATAAGCAAGTAAATCCTGTAGGTTGAAATTTCCTAAATCCTTCAATAACCATAACCTAATGAAAAAAGCGATAAAGAAAAAGCCAGATGCTATTATTACTTTGTCTTTTTTTGACGTATTTTTAATAGAAAAAACCTCCTAGTTGTTAGCGGAAGAGGCGGGGCACGTATTTAGTAAAATACTAATCAAATCCAAAAGGAAATCGTATATCTAAAAGTGTAACAATACATGTAAAGAAAAGGGCGGTTACTACTGCAATTTTCAATCTTTTTGCATAAGACGATTTTGGCACAGCCTTTGAAGGAGGTCCTAATCCAATAGCAGTAGATACAAAAATAATGAGTGTAAAATATATAAAGTAAGCGAGTGATTGATAATACCACATAATACTTCACCGACTTTCCTTGAAGTACGAAATGGTTGATAACTTGAATTGTACTTTTTGCACGAGAATGTTACTAATTAAAATTCTTACATGCCAAATACCTATTTTCATAGTTGAAGGGTCAACTTGTAAATGAGGATTTACCTGCACTTTAGTTGCGTATTCGTCGAAGAGTAAAAGGTTGTCCATTTGTTGTTCCACAACTCGACATAAGTCGTCCTCCTTGCTATTTTATCTCGTTTATTTACGGAAATTTTATCATTGAGAATTATTATCAGTCAATGGTTTTGTGGGGAAAATTTTATTGGTTTTTTGCTAATAGTTGATGATGAAAGAGGAGTGCTACAATCAGCAATTTGGCACGGTGTTATCATAAAAAAAGCTAGTTGCACGTAGGTGATTGTGCAACTAGCTTTTTAGTTTTTGTTGGAGGTATAGTCCACGAATAATACCCCAAATAAATATGATCAATAACAGAGCAAGAAAGGCATAAGCTTGCCATTGTTGTAAAATACGACTATGTCCCATTGCCACTGTTAAGTCATTGAAAAGTGAGTATGTAAAATATAGCAAAATACTATTTTTCATAAGACAGAAGGTGATGATGCCATTTTGTCGCTCCATATGAGATAAGGTAGGTTTGTTTTTTCGTAGTACAGGGTAAGCCGCTTTTATTTCTAAGTAATGCAAAAGTAAAAATAGCATTAACGCAACAAAGGGTAAATAAAAAATGGCGATTTTTGGGCCGAACTGTGCATGGTCTGTCGTAAAGCTTTGCAAAACTGGAATGGAGGAGGGGAGCTTACGATATTGAATAACAGTTGCGGTAATGCCTGCTGTAAAAATGGTTGCCACAACAATTGTTAGTTGTTTGCACAGTTTTGGTGTCGGTGTTTTGTGTTTTGCATGCATAAGATCACCTCAATATGTTCTTCTTTCAAAATAGGATTCTGTTATACTGTAACATAAGATTGTTATCAAGTGGTTGCAGAAAGAAGGATTAGATGGAATACGTGTTATTTTTAGTAATCGGTATTGCAGGTAACTTAATAGGCACATTAGTTGGCGGTGGCGGATTAATTACATTACCAACGATGATGCTGATGGGCGTACCGGTTCATTCAGCGATTGGAGCAAATAAAGTTTCCAATATGGTCAGTGCCTTCTCTAGCTTTTATTCAATTTTTAGAAGAAAGGAATTGACATGGACGGAAATGCGTTCTGTGTTACTTGTATCGTTAATTGGCGGCACATTGGGCGGGCTCTTCGCTTCCTTTATGAGTGGCCAGACGTTAACACTGATTGCGATTATTTTACTAGGCTTTGCACTTATTATGTCCTTTATCGGTGGTGCTGATTTTGGTGAAGTGGAAAGCTTTAAAATGAATCGAAAAAATGGCCCCATTTTGCTTGGGGTAGGATTTTACGATGGATTATTTGGTCCTGGTAGTAGTACGTTGGCGCTCTATACTTATGCCCATGAAAAACTTTCCTATATTAAAGCTGTAGGTTTGTCTCGTGTAGGTGTATTTGCCATGTGTTCAGGGGCTGCTATTACGTATATTGCAACGGGTAAAATTGAATGGCCGCTGACAATTGTCTTAATGCTAGGTTCGATTATCGGTGCGCAAATTGGCATTATCCTTGCACGAAAGGTTAAGGCAAAGCAAGTAAAGATATTGTTACGTGTTGTTACAATTGTACTGATTCTACAACTTGTTTATGATTTCTTCCAACAGTTATAAGGAGGGTTCACATGTTTGAAATTTCCCCTTTTCCAAGCTTTTCGTGGTCACTTTCACGCCATAAAACATTAACAAGCTGTGCCAGAAAATATGGCTATGAATATTATTTTTCTCACAATGGATGGTTGAGCCATCAAGTGGAGCCCTTTCATCAACATGTATATCGCTTAAAAAAGCTGCAATCGATGCCTATTTTATTTGGGCAAATTGTCCACCGTTTAATCGAGCAAACGATACTCGATTACTTACAGACGAGGGAAGTGCCGTCTGTCGCGGAGCTTGTGAACCGGGCACGTGGCCAACTAAATGCAGCCTTTATTGATTCGACTCGGCATGTGGATTTGTGGAGACATAAGCCGAATAAGTTTTACATGATGCAGGAAATTTATTATGATGGACAACTAAATACGGAGCTTATTGCAGACTATAAAAGTCGGTTGGAAGCAGTGTTTACGAACTTCCTACAAAGCGAGACATTTTTACAAATCTCAGCCCATTCGGGTTCATTACGAATTGGTGAGCCTGAACAGTTTCGCTCAATGAAAATTGAGGATACACAAGTGTTTGTTGTGATGGACTTTCATTATTATGATGATATGGAAGATAAGTGGGTTATTATTGACTGGAAGACAGGGGGGCCATCAGATGATGACCGCCAGCAATTAGCGCTCTATGCTTATTACATTCAACAAAAATATCGCGTCGAGCTAGAAAAAATAGAAGTTTACAATGAGTATTTACTTACGGGGCAACGACAACGATATACATTTACTTCTTGCGACATGGACAATATTTTACATACATTTCGACACAGTGTTTTAGAAATGAAAAAATATCAGGCAGACATCCTGTCAAACGAGCCTATGGACCTTGAGGATTTTGAGCAAACGCCTGATGAATGGCGCTGTTTGAGATGTAACTTTAAAGAACTATGTGAAAAATGATAGCTATCAAAACATTGATAGCTATCATAGTAAAATTACTTGTTCAAAACAAAAAAACCGACAATCGCAATAAATGTGAATGTTACATTTAATAGCATATAGACGGGGCGTTGCTCTTTATATGTAACAACCATTGCAATAACAGAAGATATAACAGCTAAAGGAATTGTGACAAATTGGATGTCCCATAAATAAAAGCCGTCAATGTACACATAAGCTGTTAGAATAGCTGTAATAATGGACCACTTTATTGTGCTTTTCGACATAATATTTCCTCCTTATGCTTAAAAATACAAAAAAATAATAGCATAGAGGAGCGAGTATCGTAAACTATAAGCCTAAAAGGAGCGTTTTAAAATGATAAAAAAAATAATACTATTGAGTGCTGTCGTAGCGATGTTAGCGGCGTGCAGCAATAATGAAGCAACGGAAAAAAATAAGTCAACAAATGATGTCTCTTCACAATCGCAGGAGCAACAAGTAGAACAACAAAAAAATGAAACGAACGAACAGCCAGCTCAGCTAGAACAAAATGCTGAAGTGGAAGACAAAGCGACAGAAACAAATGATCTTAGTGAATGGTCTTCATTACCTGAATACAATAAAATTATGGAACAAATCGATAAGCAAAATATTCACTTTGAAAAGGTAACCGATTCCACTGATAAACGTATTTTATTAATAATTGATGAAAATGGCACAAAACTCTATAAATCAATTTTTATTAAAAATACAAATCGTCTAAAAATCATTAGTATTAACGGTAATGGGCAGATTTTTAACGATACATTGTAAATGCGATTTAACATGAGGATGCTTCGGCGATTCCTCCTGTTTTTTTCGATACGTGAGGTTTTATTAGGTATTTCAGTTTATGCTAGCACCATCTTAACTCAACAACTGCCAAATAAATAATATAAAAGAAAGAATGGCAGCAAAAATCAATGTTATTGCGATTGTCACATAGCTAATGATTAATGTGGTCATACTGTTAACATCCTTTAAACTAATAAGGGCTAGAAAAAAACAGCCTATATTTAAGAGCAATATACCGTATAAAGGATGAACATGAAAATGGGCAATGAAAAAGTTTAAAAATGTTGCGGATGAACTGACAATTATAAATAATATGAAGTTGCCTATTGTAAAAAGCAATGACCAACTAATTAAGTTTATTACCATACATTTCCTCCTTTTTTATTAAAACGAATTTTTGACATGTAAGTTCCTTGGGAGAGTCTTTAAAAATTGGGTGGTGAGCACGTGGGATAGCAGAGGTTTTAACCATTATTTTTATTGTCTTAAAGCTAACAGATGTTATTACATGGTCGTGGTGGCTCGTGCTATTACCATCAATTATTTCTTTTAGTATTTACCTACTTATACTATTAGTGAAGGTAGCTATCGTAATAGCAACAATTGTAATGACGAAGAAACGTAAAGAATAATAGATGTTAAAGACTGGCGTTTAAGCTGTACCAGCGATGCGAGTGTTAAGGGGGATACGATGAATTATCATGTAGAAGTTTTATTAGAACATCACGAAGCATTTGTCACATTTTTAAATACTAGTTTAAGAGAGTTTAATAATGAACATTCTTTTTACCATCAAGAAATAAGAAAAAAAGGTACATCGCCTATCAATATTATTGTATCTGATAATGATCAATGGATTGGTGGATTAACAGCTGAGGTTTATTGGGGATGGTTAGAAATCAATAAATTTTGGTTTAGTCAACAGTATCGTAGACAGGGCTTGGGCGATCAATTGCTGTCACAAGCTGAAGCAACTGCAAGTAAAATGGGGGCAACAAAAGCATTATTGACCACGTATGACTTTCAAGCACGCTCATTTTATGAAGCAAGAGGCTATCAAGTTGTTGGTGAAATTAAAGACTATCCACCTGGTAGTAGTTATTATACAATGGTCAAATATTTAGTTTAATCTAACAGCTGCCATCACTTTAGGGCAAAGCATAGACGCAACACTTGCTAGGCAATGTGTTGCGTCTTTTTTCGTTGGACTTTCTTTTAAAACAACGCTTCGATTGAAGCAGTATCTACTTTGTCCAACAGCTTATAGTCCTTCATATAATTTTCTTCATACAAGTATACAAAAAGATGTGTTGCATCATCGAGGCGTATGCCAATTTCACGTTGATCATTGATTCGCAATGTTAACCAATAGGCCTCTTTAAAATCAGACTTTGCAAACCGAACTTTTCGAATCGCTTTGTTATCAAATAATTCCATAATGTCATGAATAGAATCCGTATCTTTTATCGTGATTGTTTTTTCATCAGATGCACGAATAATTTCAATTTCATTAATCTGCTCGATATCAAGACGCTCGATTACTTCCTTATTAAAAGTAGAGTCCCGTGTCATGAATGATGTCGTCATATACAAGATAATGAGTGGTATTAAAATAAGCAAAATGATTTTATAGCTTTTTTTCATGGTAATCTCCTTAAATTCTAAAAATTCACACATATGTATGCTGTTCCACGCTATAATTGAGCATATACTGAATCGATAAAGGAAGGCAATAAAATGAACTATAATCATCAAGAAAAAGAGCTATTTTACCCAGATGGGACCGTTATGTACCGTGGTGGCGTTAAGAAAAACGATTTTGGTCACGATATTTATGATGGCAAAGGGACAATTTTTGATCAAGAAGGGGAGGTATTATTCGAGGGCGAATTCGTCAATCATATGAAGCAAGGAAATGGCATTATGTATTTAAAAGGTCAAATAATCTATCAAGGCGAATTTATACAAAATAAAAAACAAGGCACCGGTATTTTGTATAAAGATGGACAAATCTATTATGAGGGACAATTTCGAAATGACTTAATGGATGGTTATGGCATTTTATATTATGAAGAGGATGTTATTGCGCCATTTAAAGATTTACGGACACAATATGCACATTTAAATCGACCACAATTTGAGGGAGATTTTGTTCATGGTATGAAAAAAGGCAAAGGCACACAATATTACCCAAATGGTTTTTTGCAATACGAAGGTGATTTTATGTGGAACCATATGCAAGGGGCTGGGAAGTACTATTATGCCCCCGAAACGCCAACTGCCTTGGAGCTCGCTGAAGGTGTAACAGGCCTTCACTACGAAGGTTATTTCTTTGAAGATATGAAGCATGGCAAAGGCAAAGTGTATTCAAGACAAGGTGTGCTGGAAGCTGAAGGTCAATTTAAAGAGGATGTTATGACGGGGAAAGGGACACTTTATTACCCAAATGGGCAAGCCTCTTATATTGGTGACCTTGTAAATGGGGAAAAGCATGGGCGTGGCGATTTTTATAATGAAGATGGCAAAATTATATATAGTGGCGAATTTATCCACGGTGAACGGCTACGTATTACGCCTGAAGTGGAGCAGGAAATTAGCAAGCTACAATCGCAATTAGATGGGCTTGTGGGGCTGCCGAATGCCAAAAAGGAATTACATAATCTAATTAATTTTATTAAAATTCAAAGCTTACGTGTTGATCATGGTTTAACAAGTTTCCCTATTACATATCATCTTGTATTCTCCGGAAACCCTGGGACAGGAAAAACAACTGTTGCGCGCATAATAGGACAAATTTACAAACATCTTGGCGTGTTGTCTAGTGGGCATTTCGTTGAAACAGATCGTGCGGGATTAGTAGCAGGTTATGTGGGACAAACCGCTTTAAAAGTACAAGAAGTTGTAAAGAGAGCAACAGGTGGCGTGTTATTTATCGATGAAGCATACTCATTAATTAATGATAAGCAGGATGCATTTGGTAAAGAGGCCATTGATAGCTTGTTGAAAGCTATGGAAGATTTACGTGATGATTTAGTGATTATCGTTGCGGGTTATACAGAGCGAATGGAGGAATTTTTACAAGCCAATCCAGGTTTCAAATCGCGTTTTAATCATTTTGTTCAGTTTGATAATTTTAGTACAGACGAGCTTTACGAAATTTTTGCTATGCTTTGTAAAAATAACGATTATCGTTATGGTGACACTTTTGCCCAGCATATGAAAGCACAATTAAATGATATTCCGGTTGAATCCATTCCAAATTTCTCAAATGGTCGCTATATACGCAATGTCTTTGAAAAGCTCGTAACCATTCAGTCGAATCGTTTAATCCAGCAGAACACTATAACAAAAGATGAACTAATGGAATTTACAGATAGCGATATTTTACTAGCAATATCGGAAAATCTTTTTGATAGTACGTTCTAAGTAATGAGCGTAAAATAGCACAACGTTTGACCAATCCATCATCATATTTACCATGAACAATTAATATATTAAATGGATAATTTATTAATAGGGAGCGTATGATGAAAAAACTAGTGCCATTGCTGTTAGTTCTCGCATGTGTTTTACCAACATTTTTACACATTAAAGTGACGATTAATAATAATATTGATGTGCATAAAGGGAGTAAAACGCAAGATTAGCTGTATCTCTTTATGGCCCCTTACAAATTTGTGAGGGGCTTTTTGTATGTTGAATGGAGGTATGTATGACACAGTTATCGAGAGAAGATTGGATTAAGGCTGGTTTACATCAATTAGCGGACGCAGGCATACATAAAGTGCGGATCGAAACACTCGCATGTTTGCTAAAAATGATACATAGTTTTCTAGCCCGCTCTGTCTACTAATTGCCGTAGTGTATTTATTTGTACTATTTTGACTTTACCTGTACAATCTGATTATTATTGGCATTTAGAGGAGGAACATGTTTGAATCAAATCATTTATTTACTACGACACGGAGAAACCGTTTTAAATACGCAAGGACGTTACCAAGGACAGCTTGATTCGCCATTAACGGATGTTGGGATAGAACAGGTGCAACAAAATGCCGATATGTTGAAAAATCTTATAGGTAATCCACAACAATGGAAAGTAGTTTCGAGCCCTTTAGGGAGAGCTTTACAGAGTGCAGAAATTATTTGTCACACGATTGGCTATGACTTTAATAAAGTGGAAAAGGACGCACGACTAGCTGAAGTAGCCGTTGGTGATTGGGCAGGTTTAACAACGAAAGAAATTGAACATGCATGGCCAGCACTATTAGAAAACACAGATCATTATAATTGGTATTTTAATGCGCCAAATGGAGAAAGTTTTGACGAAGTGGTCGCAAGATTAACAGATTGGCTTGAGAGCATCCAAGATGATTCCAAAGTGATTGTGATATCCCATGGTTTAACGGGGCGTATTTTACGCGGTATCTATGCTGGGCTAGCAAAGGAAAATGCACTAAAGTTGGACGTGTCACAAGATGTATTTTTTAAATTAACACAAAAAGAAATCCAAAATATTTCGTTAGTATTCGATGATTTTTATTAATTTTTTTCGTACATATGGAGAATTGCGAAATCCTTAAGAATTTCTTCATAAATTTCCTACAGGAATATTCAGAATTGCCTCCTATTATAATGTGTGGGAGGCGTTTTTTTATGAAAAAATTTGGTTTATTTTGTTGTATTTGTGCTGTGGCAATATTTTTCTATATGAATAAAACAAACGAACAAGTAGTGGACATTGAGCTACCTTCGTTACATAGCAAAAATGCGTTATTAATAAATGATAAAGGCGAAGTGTTATATGAAAAAAATGCGGATGCCATTATTTATCCTGCTTCGTTAACAAAAATCATGACAGCCATTGTCGCGATTGAAGCGAGTAAAGATTTGCAAATGCAAACGATGGTTACGCCACAAACAATTGCCACATATACGGCGCAAAATGCTTCAATGGCCGGCTTTCAAGCTGGCGATTTTGTGACCATTGAGGATTTATTATACGGTACTTTACTAGCATCCGGTGCAGATGCTACAGCTACGCTAGCAACAGCTATTGCGGGTAGCGAGGAGGCATTTGTCACAATGATGAACGACAAGGCATCAGAACTAGGATTACATGATACCCATTATGAAAATGTTAGTGGGCTTCACCATCCAGCACATGTTTCAAGTGTTCGTGATATTAGTAAGCTTTTTCAGTATGCAATTGAAAATCCTACCTTTTATCAAATGTTGACGACAAAAAGTTATACAACTCAAGTGCCTAATGAATTAACGATTTCGAGCACATTATTTACAAAAATGGATGGTGTGGAAAGTGCCATTCTTGGTGGTAAAACGGGCTATACACCGGAAGCAGGCCTTTGTTTAGCGTCCTTAATGGAAAAGAACGGAGAATTATTTATTTTTGTTACGACCAATGCGGAAGGGCATGTTTGGACACCACCGTTTCATGTGGAAGATGCAATGGCAGCCTATCAAGCACTTTAGGAGGAAAATGAAAAGAATAATTGTATTTTTACTATTTTGCATAGTCCTTTTTACTGGATGCACTTTAACGCTGCTTTACCAAAGGCAAGTGGTGGTAAAAGTGATCCTGTGTATATAGAAGTTCAACGCATAGTTTATGCACTTAAATATGGAATTAAGGAATATGAGCAAAAGATTGCAGAGGTGCAGAAACGTATTCCTCTTATAACTGGTGACAGAGAGGTTGAAGTCCTTCATAGATTGCTAGACGGGTATAGCATGCGTGCAATTGGAAAGCATATGAGATTATCTAATACGACAATACTTAGGGTTAGAAATAGCATTGTAGTACAAATGTTGAATTCACACTAGGATACTTTCAGACTGAAGTGAAAATAGGAAAAATAGTTCTTTTCAGTCACTTTCTATTTCGGACCAACTCGAAAAAGAAAAAATACCTCGATAAAAAACTTTCGAGGTATTTTGACAACAAACTAAAAATAGATATAACTATTTTTTTCTTTTTTTAGTTTTAATCTGATAAGTTACTCCAAACAGTATATTAAATATTAAACCAAAATTTATCGGATTCAAAAAAACCCAAAGTAAATTTACTTCTAATGCTATCTGCAAAAAGATCCACAAATGCAAGATAACAAAAAAAGCAAATATCATTGGCCAACTAAAAACATAGTCTAAATTGAACATACAAAATCTCCTATTAAACTAATCAAAACAATTAGAAGCTGCACCTAACATAGTTCCACCCACAGCACCTATAATAGTTCCTCCGACAGCTCCTACTACATTTCCAATAACAGGGAATGTAGTTCCTGCACCAAGTCCAACCCCTAAACCAGTTATTGCACCAGAATAATAACCGCCAAGAACACCTAAAGTACATTTCCATTTAGAACGAGCAAATCTAGTTACTGGAGTCGATAGTTTTTTGTTATGTAATTCTATAATCAACCCATTATCAACGGATTTGTAAATTAAATTAACTTCATTACCATTACTATCTATTGCTTGTGTTGGTAAATCTTCTGTATAATCACCTTTTTTTACAAGGATATTTCCAACTTCATCGTTTTCAATTGATACCACTTCATTTAATAATTCTAATCGCATCGTACTTTCATTTAAAATTGTAATTCCTTAATCATCAGTCTGTTCAGATGCAGTTGCAGTTGGTGTAGTTAACCCCATATTTCCCATGAAAAAGAATAAAAGAACCAAACAAGTCAACATAAAAAATAATTTTCTCATTTGTAAAACGCCTCCTTATAATATTCTTAATTCATTAAATATTATAAAAAATAAAAATAAAATATAATTTACAAAAATGTAACAAAAACTTTATTTTCCGAAAAATTAACTCTTTCTAATAATCTACATAATTCCTCAATATTAACTTGGTGTCGCTCTACTACGGTAGCTAGAAGTGAGCTAACTCAACAGTTTTACCACAGTAAAAAAGGCTTCATCAAGATGATGAGACTTTTTGTTTATTTAATTTTTATGCATTACATAGGTAATAAAGTATAGTTAGTGCTTTTTTATAAGCTTTAAGTATAATTGTCTTGTCACCCCAATTAATCAAATATATCTAAAATAATTGTCAGAAAATATAAAAACATTGTATGATGAGTAAAAATTTGAGAAATTGAGGTGATTTTATGGGTAAACCAGTAGATTGTAATGTTTTTCCACGCTATCAAATCTCACTAGATTCCAGACTCGAGGAACGTAAAGAAGAATATATTGTAGAGCTTGAAAAAGTAAAAAACAAAGGTGTTGTATTACGATTTGAAAAAACTACTGAATTACCCCCTTAAATATTTTAGTACCTCTCCATTGGAGGTGGTGGTTATGAGAGAGGTCTAGACCGAGAAATCCGAAACGTAATGAAACGTTTCAAATGTGGCTTGATAGTAAAGGGAAAATGTTGTTGAAGAATATTGCCGAGCAATTAGAATTATCCGATACCCGAATTTAAAAGTGGAAGAACCAACATAAATGGTATGACCATTTGAAAGGGAACGTTACTAAATGAAGTCGAGGGGCTCCTGCTGGTAATTCAAATGCTAAAGAGCATAGTGCACCAAAGCATGAGTGGGCTTCAAGAGGTCTAAAAATAGCCCCCCCGATTTGCCCACTAAACTTAATTTAAATAAAGATAATAAAAAATTGAATGTAAAAATACATTGTTTTCAATTTACAAACGAAACTAAAAACACATAAAAACAACGCACAATGATGAGTGCCATTTTAGTGCCAAATGCAAAGGGGTATCGTTTTGAAGTAGATGGAATAGGGTATGAAATTGCTAGAGATGTCCTCATCGATGAAATGGCCACCTTATTTTCTGCTTTACCTCAAGGGAATGAATTGTTTGATCAAGAACAGGTAAAGGCGCTTGTACTAAAGCATGAAAAAACGATTCAGCAGTATGCCGTGAATTCGAATTATCAACAAACGCTGCTGGAAAAATCTACTATTAGTAAATCTAGTTGATTATTACTATTTTCTGGGATGAGCGCTTCCACTATAATAAGAATCAAATCCTATGTTTTTCAGTATATTTTACACGGGAGACGACATCAGTGATTGCATAAAGGCGGTGTAGAATAATGAAAAAATTATTACCTTTAGCTTTAATTTGGGCATTTTTTTGTAGTTTTGGGATGGCAGGGCATGTTTCTGCAAATGAAGTTAGTACGGGGACAATCCAACAAGTTACGAAGGATGCAACGGTCTATGTAGAAGCTTCAACAGAAAGTAAGGTAAGCGGCCATGTTAAACAAGGCAATTTCGTGTTTGCTACACCTTTTAATGAAGAATGGGTGTATATTCAAATGTCACAGCTAGAAGGGTATGTAGCAGCAACCACTTTAGCCGAGTTAACGCCAGAAAAGGTGGTTGTTGCAAAAAAAGGCGGTACAAACTTATTTAAATACCCAAGTCCAAGTGCCCAAAAAATTGGACAGCTATATGAAAGTAGTTTGTTAGTTGTCTATGGAACAGCGCCGGGTGGTTGGTCGTATGTTCAATATGGACATGACTACGGCTATGTCGCGACAAATATGCTTAAAAAGCCAACCGTGACAAAAAAGCAGGTAAACGCACCTAAAGGAGCCATTATTCATTTAACGGCGAGTCCGAGTGGTGAAGTGCTAGGGAAACTGGCACACAAAACAATTGTCCAGCAATATACAATTGTGGCAGGTTGGGCTTATGTTGAAGCCGGCGAACAAAAAGGGTACATAAAGGCTTCTGAGCTAACAGATTTAAAGATTATTGATAATAAGGTTTATAATAAAGGGGTTCCTGTAGCAAAAGGGGCTAAAAAACGAGTAGCTTTAACATTTGATGATGGGCCTGATGCGAAGGTAACGCCTCAAATACTAGCCATATTAAAAAAGTACAATGTCAAGGCAACATTTTTTATGGTTGGGAAAAACGCCTCGAACAATCCGAAAACTGCGGAGCAGGTGTATAAGGAAGGCCATGAAATTGGCAATCATACTTGGAATCATCCGAAACTAACGAATTTAGCAAAAGCCAGTGTGAAAGAAGAGGTGGATCGCACAAGCAATGCCATTTACAAGGCTATCGGTCAATATCCAACTGTTTTTCGACCTCCATATGGCGCAACAAGTGACCAAGTACGCTCTGTTATCACGATGCCTTCTATTTTATGGTCGATCGATACACTCGATTGGAAGCATCGCAATGCCGATAAAATTCTTACTTACGTCAAAGCGTCTGTCAACGATGGTAGCATTATTTTAATGCACGATATTCATCAAACGACTGCCGATGGGTTGGAAAATGTCATTCTTTACTTGCAGAAACAAGGCTATGAATGTGTAACGGTTAGCGATATATTACAGTAGTTCAATCTATTAAGTATTTACTATAATTTAAGAAGCCGTGCACTTGTCTTTATTCGACTGTACACGGCTTTTTTTATTGTTATTTAAATAAATTAATTGTTGTAATAATAATAGGGATACCAAAGACATCGATTAAAAATGCGCCTACGATTGGTACAACAAGGAAAGCTTTTGTAGAAGGGCCAAAGCGTTGAACAACAGCAGACATATTCGCCATTGCATTCGGCGTTGCACCTAAGCCATGTCCTGCAAAACCTGCAACCATCACGGCCGCATCATAATTTTTGCCTAGTAATTTAAATAATACAAATATACAGAATAGAACGATGAATAATACTTGTACAAAAACAATCACAAATAGAGGTAATGCTAAGTCGGCAATTTCCCATAATTTAATGCTCATTAACGCCATTGATAGGAAAACCCCTAGTGTAACGTCACCGATTAACGAAATGCTTTTCATGTTAATGGCATTTGGTTTTACTTTATCTAAAATGTTACGAACTAATACAGCGACAAACATGGCACCTACGTAACCTGGTAAAACGAAACCTGTAGCTTCAGAGAATAAAGTTCCCACATATGTTCCGACAGCCATACAAAATGTGATAATAACTACTTGTGTAAAGAATGAATCCGATGTAATTTGTTCATTTTTATTTTCATAATCAACAGCTTCTGTTTCTTGTTCATCAGGTGTTAAATTGTATTTACCAACTAAATACTTTACAATTGGTCCACCGATTAGTCCACCGGCTACTAAGCCACATGTTGCAGCGGCAGCACCGATTGTCATTGCTGAAGAAATCCCTAAATCTTCTAAAGTTTGTCCGAAAGCAGCGGCAGCCCCGTGGCCACCTTCCATTGAAACAGCTCCAGCCATCATACCGATTAGTGGATGGATGCCCATCAGTGAAGCAAGAGACACACCAATAACATTTTGCATTAACGCAAGGAAACCACATGCTAACCAATAAATTACGAGTAGTTTACCGCCAAGCTTTACAAGTTTAAAGCTAGCGCCTAAACCAATTGTTGTGAAGAATGTAATCATAAATAAGCTTTGTAATGATGTATCAAGCGAAATTTCTAAAACGCCAGTCGTTTTTAAAATAGTAGCTAATGCTGCGAACAGTAAGCCCCCAACTACCGGTGCTGGAATACAGAAGCGCTTTAAAAAGTTTACTTTATTAATAAGAAAGCTACCAAATGCAAATAGTGCGACTGCGAGAAATATTGTTGTTATTTGATTAATTTCGATCATGAACCGTTCCCCCTAATTAAGTGATTGAGTGCATCATAGACAAAGTAAGCACCCAATTTAACTGTTTGACCATTTTCATCTAGTAATGGATTTACTTCACAAATATCAAAAGAATGAGTATTCGGATGTGATGCTACTTTTTGAATTATGGAGCGTACAGTTTTTGTATCTAGTCCAAATGGTGATGGTGCACTTACGCCAGGTGCAAAGGCTGTATTTAAGACATCCATACATAACGTAAGTAAGATCGTATCATGATGATCCATAAACTGTTGTAGATCATTCATGATGTTTGTGTTGTGATCAGCTGTCATTTGTTCTTCTAACACATATTTGACCTGTAACTCATGTGCTTTATCAAAAAGCTCTTGTGTATTGCCATAACGTTGAATACCTAGGACGAAATAATCCGCATGTGGATCTTGTTCCAAGATTTGACGGAACATTGTACCGGATGAAGGTTGTTCATCGTAAGGACGTAAATCAAAATGTGCATCTATGTTAATAATTCCGATGCTTGCGTCTTGTGGTAATGAGGCACGTATGCCTAAATAATGACCGTATAATGTTTCATGACCGCCACCTAGGATAATACACTTCATATTTTTTGTACGTAATCCTTGGACAATTTCACCAAGCTCACGTTGTGCTTCTTCTAACGCATGATTAAGGCAAATAATGTTCCCAACATCGACAATTTCCTGTTGTTCATCAAATGTCCATGGTAAGCTTGCTAATGCTTCACGCAGAGCATTGGGTCCATTGGCAGCACCAACGCGCCCTTGATTGCGTCGTACACCTTCATCACATATAAAACCGACAATACCAGCTTTCTGCTGCTGTGAAGCGCTTACATCATTAATAGCCAATCGTTTTACTTTTTGATGTAAACGGAAACTACTAGGATTAGTAGTGGAATCTATACGACCTTTCCATTGTTTTTGATCTGTCATTGTATACATCTCTTTATCAACTCCATTAACATTATTCATGTAGTGTTAATTTATTATATATTCACATAATTATATTTACTAATATATAATTATTATTAACCTATAGTTTTTAACTATAAATACGGAGGAATGCTGTTTTGGATTTTAAACAATTACAATATTTTATCGCGGTGATTGAGCATATGAATTACTCGAAAGCGGCCGAAAAACTACATATTTCTCAGCCTTCTTTAAGTAATGCGATCAAGAAATTAGAGCAAGAAGTTGGCTCTCCTTTACTTGATAGAAATACGAGAAATTTGCAATTAACGGAAGCGGGTGAGCTACTATATGAACGCGCAAAAGTTATATTAAAAAATATGGAAGTGCTAAAAATTGAAATGGACGAAGTGATTGTTCACGGAACGAGTGACTTAACAATCGGGGTGATGGAATCTGTTAAGCATTGGTTACCGAAAGCAATTGTTAAATATAAAAAGGTTTATCCACAAATGAAGTTCCATTTAGTCGATATTTTAGGCAGCAAACGTGTTAAAAAATCACTCAAAGGCTATAAAACACATATCATTATTACTAATCAGTTGATGGATGATGATGAGCTTGAAGTCAAGTGCTTGTATGAGGAACGACTTGTTGCCGTGTTACCTTTAGAGCATCCTTTAGCGACAAAAGATGTATTGACGATTGCGGATTTAAGTAATGAGCCCTTTATCATTAGTACAGATGGGTTTCAAACACGGCAAGATATTTTGAAGGCATTTGAACATGCTGGCGAAGAGATTAATGTACAATTTGAAATTGAACGCTTTGAAACGGCAGTATCACTCGTACGTGAAAATTTAGGTATTACCATTTTGCCTGAAAATTACTTACAGGGACCGACAGCCAAGACAATTGTGCAAAAAGAGATCGATTGTCCAAATTTACAAAGGAATGTTTATCTAGTGTATTTGAAAAGTCGTCATCTTCCTTTTGCCATCAGTCAATTTATTGATGGGGTTGTTCATTATTTTGCCAGTGAAAAATAATATTCCCACTATATCGAAATAATTAAAAAAAGATAGTGGAACGAAAATAGAGTGATGGTTTTTGCTGTTTTAGGTGTGTATTTTCTCCTTTGTTCAAATTTTTCTGAAATAGATGATTGATTTACATGGCACATAGCGGTAACATTTATTGTAAGAATAAGAATGAACAATCATTCATTTTTATCGTATTGTCAAACAAAGGGGGCTTTCATATGCATTTTTCTTATAGTGAAAAAGTAGTCGACCTGCAAGAAAAACTATCGAATTTTATGGAGCAGCATATTTATCCAAATGAGGCGGTATATGCGGCACAGGTGGATGCAATGGAGGATCGTTGGGGAGCGATTCCTCCTATTATGGAAGAGTTGAAGCTTAAAGCACAGGAAGCGGGGCTATGGAATTTATTTTTACCTGATAGCGAGTATGGCGCAGGTTTATCGAATGTAGAATATGCCCCTTTATGTGAAATTATGGGACGTTCATTAATAGCGCCAGAAGTCTTTAACTGTAATGCCCCTGATACGGGGAATATGGAGGTGCTTGTACGCTATGGCTCGGAACAGCAAAAAAAGCAGTGGCTGGAGCCGCTATTACGCGGGGAAATTCGTTCTTGCTTTGCGATGACAGAGCCGGCAGTAGCTTCTAGTGATGCGACCAATATTGAAGCGAGTATTGAGCGTGATGGTGATGAGTATATTTTAAATGGTCATAAGTGGTGGACAACGGGTGCTGGAGATCCACGATGTAAAGTCGCTATTTTTATGGGAAAACATAAGGATTCCACAGCACCTAGCCATGAGCAACAATCCATGATATTAGTGCCGATGGATGCACCAGGTGTCAAAATAGAGCGCATGTTAACGGCCTTTGGCTATGATCATGCACCGGAAGGACATGGTGAGGTGACGTTTACCAATGTGCGAGTACCTGTGGACAATATATTATGGGGTGAAGGCAAAGGTTTTGCGATTGCTCAAGGGCGACTCGGTCCGGGACGCATTCACCATTGTATGCGTCTAATAGGAGCAGCCGAACGCGCTTTACAAGAAATGTGCAAACGTTTACAGGAGCGTCATGCATTCCATCGACCTTTAGCAGATCAAGGCGTTATGCGTGAACGAATTGCAGAATCGCGCATTGATATTGAACAGGCAAGATTGCTAACGTTAAAAGCTGCCTACATGATGGATACTGTAGGCAATAAAGAGGCCAAGGCTGAAATTGCCATGATTAAGGTCGTTGCACCAAATATGGCATTGCGTGTGATCGACCGTGCCATTCAAGCATTTGGCGCTGCTGGAGTAGGTCCCGATACGACATTAGCTGCACAATGGGCCAATTCGCGCACATTGCGTTTAGCAGATGGGCCAGATGAGGTTCATCGCAATACTGTAGCAAAATTGGAACTGAAAAAACACGCCAAAAAGCAGGGGGAGCTGGTGAAATGACGGTACTCGACTTATTTTGTTTAAAAGGGAAAACAGCTATTGTTACTGGCGGGGGTCGTGGGCTCGGTGCACAAATAGCGCAAGGGTTTGCAGAAGCTGGTGCCAATGTTGTGCTGTGTTCACGCAAAGTCGAAGCTTGTGAGGAAATGGCAGCACAGCTATCAAAATTAGGTGTTCAGACACTAGCACTTGGCTGTGATGTAACAAAACCCGAAGAAATAGCAAATGTTGTGTCACAGACATTAGCAACGTTTGGCAAGATTGATATTTTAGTAAATAACAGTGGGGCTTCTTGGGGGACGCCTGCAGTCGATATGCCATATGAGGCTTGGCAAAAGGTGTTTGATGTCAACGTCAACGGGACATTTTTAATGTCGCAGGCTGTAGGCAAAGTAATGCTCGAACAAAATGCCGGGAAAATTATTAATATCGCTTCTATTGCAGGACTTGGTGGTACACTACCTGATTTTATGGATACGATTGGCTATAACGCAAGTAAAGGTGCAGTCATCACGTTAACGAAAGATTTAGCGGTGAAGTGGGGGCCATCAGGTGTCAACGTGAATGCGATTGCCCCTGGATTTTTCCCGACCAAAATGTCGAATGTCTTAATTGAACGCGGACAAGATTATTTAATGGGCGCTACACCGTTAAAGCGTTTAGGTTCTGACAATGATTTAAAGGGTGTGGCATTATTTTTAGCAGCAGCAGCTTCGGATTATGTGACAGGTGAGGTAATTGTCGTCGATGGCGGGATGAGTGCAATTATTTAAGGGGGGTTCCTATGGATACGATGCAAGTAAGAAGAAGCGAACGGATCGATGCAGCGTCATTACATGCTTTTTTAAAGCGACAATTCCCAGACTTACCGGAGGGGAAGCTAGAGATTACACAATTTAGTGCTGGTCATTCAAATTTAACTTACTGTTTGAAAATTGCCGATTTTGAAGTCGTACTTCGCAGGCCACCTCTTGGGCCAGTTGCTAAAAATGCGCATGATATGAAGCGTGAATTTACTATTTTATTGGCGCTCCATCCGTTTTTAACGGTCGTACCAAAACCTTATGTTTATGTCGATGATGCGAGCATTATCGGCAGTGACTTTTTCTTGATGGAACGAAAAAAAGGCATTGTGTTGGATACGCATTTTCCTGTGGGGACAGAATCGACAGTCCAACTAGCGCGCCAATTGTCTGAAAAAATGGTGGATGCATTAGTAGCGCTTCATGCTATACCTTATCAACAGACTGCGTTAAAAGATATGGTCAAGCCTGAAGGGTTTATGGAACGTCAAGTGCATAGTTGGGTGGAGCGTTACGACAGAGCGAAAACAGCCGAGCTTTCAGAAGTTGCGGCACTAACAGCTTGGTTAAAGGCCAATTGTCCGGCAAATCATGAGGCGTCAATTATTCACTATGATTATAAGTTTAACAATGGCATGTTTTCACAAGATTATGCCCAAATGATTGGTCTTTTTGATTGGGAAATGACAACAGTTGGCGATCCATTAGCAGACCTCGGTGTTGCGATGAGCTACTGGATGCATGCAGATGATCCGAAAATGCTGTTGTATGCACTAGGGGAGCCACCGATTACGACGTTACCTGGCTTTTATACGAGAGAGGAATTTATCGCTCGCTATGCGGAGAAAAGTGGACGTGATGTTTCTACAATCGGCTATTATATAACGTTTGCTTATTTTAAATTAGCGGTCATTTGCCAACAAATTTACTATCGCTACGTTAATGGACAAACGAAGGACGATCGTTTTGCCCAAATGGATAACATGGTAGCTGCACTTATTCAGCAAGCTGTTAAAAGTATAAAGTAGAAGTAATTTGATAGTGGCCGTTTGATTGTAGATGCTCCTAATCTTGGGGGAGAATCTACAATCTTTTTTTATTAGTAGCTATTTTACTTGATAGATAAAATTACAGATTATCCGACACTAATATTTATAGTCTTAAGTTATCCTCTCGCACCAAGAACATAATGTACTACAAAATATTCACGATAAAGTAATAAAAGAGGGGGAATGTGTGTTCTTAGTTAAAGGTAAGGTATTCAACTATAAATAACAGGTGAAAACAATGCCAAATTAAAATGACGAGACTCTCATTTGTGTAACTTAACTTCTTAGTTATGGTAGGAATCCACGACAAACCTTTCAATTTACTGTAATACCGACTCCATAAGCTCATATAAATTGTTATCTGTAACTATTTGATATTATAAATGCAATTATGGTATTAAAGTAATTAATAAACTATTAATGCAGAGGTGATGATACATGACAGATAAGGAAACATTAGTTGAAGAGTTTATTAAACATGCCTTGATAGCAGAACAAACGCCGATGACAGGAGATTATAAAAGAGGAAACAAATCTAATAAGGCGTTGCTAGCTATTTTGGATCAACTAAAGCAATCATCTGAACTTGCAACAGCCGTGTTAGATGAGTTATTTTTACATGAAAATCCTTTTGTCTTATATGTTTGCAGCATATATGCAATTGTAGTGGACTATCGCAAAGATGAAGCTTTAAACATGCTTGAAAAAATTGCAGGAATGGAACAGAATATAACCAGTTTTGAGGCAAGCATAGTTCTTGAACAATATGAATCCGGCGAACTTTTTAAACTGTATGGTGTAAGTAAATAAGCTATCATTAAGGAAATGGCTTAGCGATGATAGTTGTTGGTTTTATTCTAAATTAACTTAAAAGTGGTGATTTAGATGGATAGTCAAGTGAGTTTACTAATGGAGGTTCATGAATTAATTGAAGAATACTCTAGAATGGGTAATAGCCTACGTAATCCAGAAAACGCGATCATAGGCATAGGGGATGAGCTTAAATTAACTGCTGAGGAACTCAACGCGTTAAATGCCCATAAATTTACGCATCAAAGTATAAGTGGCATCGAAAAGATTGTTCGCGATCGGATGCTTTCAATCTTTTTTCACTTTTTCTGTATTATAGATGGTGTTGGGGATCCTAAATTTAGCTATGATGATACGGTGTGGTTAGGGCTAAAACTAGAACAGAGAGGTCTAGATGAGGAGCGAGAGCACGAGGAATTTCTACACGATATGCTATATGAAGCATATTGGAAATGGCGAGAATTGAAATCTTAAGATTGTAGATTTGATTTTTGGAAAGATTTTTAAATATTCATATGGCTAATTAATAAAAGTACTTTAAACAAGGTTACATTGTTTAGAGTACTTTTATTGCATTAAAATGGTTACAGACTAGGCTGTTGGCATTGATACAAATAATGTTAGACTAACATTGCTATTCATTGCTAAGACTATAGAATGATAGCATCCCTAAACAGAAAATGACGAATAATGTTAAAAAAATAAAGGGAATAGTTTTGTTTTTCACAAAATTCACCTCACTTTTTCTCTTATCTGTTGCTGAAGGAACTAACAAATATTCATATGTAAAACTACCTAATTTATATAATAGAATTAAATAACTGAAATATCAAATAATTAAAAAGCTATTACACTTGCCGATAGTAAATTATTCACTTTAGTAAGAATTGTGAGAAAATATTGAATATTATGTGTTTATTTTTTATAATTAAAGAGATTTTCAATATTAAGGAGATGATGAAGGAAATGAAGAGACTAAGTATTTTGTTGTGCGCGTTTACATTAGTTTTTGGAATTTTTGCATTTTCGGCAATCTCTTTAGCTGCCGAGGAAACAAACTCTAATGATGATAGGGAATTTAAACCAATAGCAGAACCTGAACCAGTAACAGAACTACCACTTGGCTTTGACATCAATAAAGAATATGAAGATGGAGAAATAATATCAGAGACAATCACTAAATCTGATATTAATCCACGAGGTTTTTATCTTTATGCAGATGTATCACATCATGTGTACTATACATTTAATAGTTCTATACCAACATTGTATCCTTATGAAAAATGGATTGATGGATATTTATATAGAGGAAATCTAAAATTACAAGAAGCTATGCCAGCAGGAAAGGGGTATTTAGCTACCTATAGTGGAAAGATTTCTACATTTATTAACTAAAAGAAGGTTTTGCTCTAACAAGAAAAGCCACGTTCATTTATACGAGCGTGGAATTTTTTGTTAAAACTGTATATTATTCAAGACGATTATATTTACTTTAATGTATTGATTGGATTTATATAGATATAGTACTAATATATGTACCATTTTTTCTTTCCAAAGCGTTAAGCTGTGCCAGACCTACGCACGCTGAAGCAAAGGCATTCTATTAGAGCTAAAAAAGCTGCAACGTATGAAATACGCTACAGCTAGAGAATTGGTTGTGCCCTTTGATGGTGCTACTCAAAGTAGTATACCACAAAACTAAAAATTAAAGTTGTATTTATGTATTATAAATCTTTTGAAATCAATAAAGGAAAGTGCCAGTCACTATTTATCTTAATCGGATACTTTGTCTTCGCGCTCTGCCTATCATTAAAATCTTTTAAATATAGTACTTGATAAGAGTAGAACACTCCCTTTGATGCTGAATGTGAGGGAGTGTCTTTTTTTGTGGTACGAGTAAATTACGTCACCGATAGTACAAAAATTTTAATCTCTCTATCAATTATTATCATACTGGATTGGGACAAGGAATAGATTGTTATAGTTCAAATATTTGAAAGTTGGAGTAGCTATGGAAAAACGTATTTTAGTATGTGATTTTTGGTAGCTAATGGATTATTTCGATAGATGTTTTCCTTCTATTGAAATAGTCGGCTACGTGCATGACGCAAAAGCTAGAAAGGTCTATCCCGAGTTTTGCGAGACGCTATTTAGTTAGTTAGCAGTAATTGTTTTCGTCGTAAGTATGATCGTCTAATAAAATTACACTGGAAGGAGAACCAAATGACACAATATCATCAGCAGTCGTCCGCTGAAGTCATGAATAAATTGAGCGTGACCAATCAAGGATTGAGTGATTCTGACGTTCGAAAGAGGCAAGAAGTTTACGGTTTTAACGTATTAGAGGAAGGGAAAAAAATAAGTACACTAGCTGTCTTTTTTGCTCAGTTTAAAGATTTATTAGTCATTATTTTAATGGTCGCCGCGGCTATTTCATTTCTATTAGGTGAGGTAGAAAGTACGATTGTCATTTTGATTGTTATTATTTTAAACGCCATTCTTGGTACTGTGCAACATGTAAAGGCAGAAAAATCACTAGGGAATTTGAAAGCTTTGTCTTCTCCTATTGCGAAAGTTATGCGTAATAATCAGATTGTTGAGATTTTATCTAAAGATATAGTAGTAGGAGATCTGCTCTATTTAGAAGCTGGTGACTATATCAATGCAGATGGAAGATTAGTAGAAAGCCATAATCTTCATATTAATGAAAGTTCACTTACTGGTGAATCATTAGCTGTGGCGAAAAGCGCAGACATTATTAAGGAAGATGTAATGATTGCCGATAAGAAAAATATGGTTTTCACAGGAAGCTTTGTTACGAACGGTCGAGGTATTGTCATTGTCACGGCTATTGGCATGGAAACCGAAATTGGGAAAATCGCTAATTTACTAGATACTGCGAAAGAAAAAAAGACACCGCTACAAGTAAGTCTCGATCAATTTGGAGAGAAATTAGCGTTAGGGATCACGATGATCTGTGTCGTTATTTTTGCCATTGATCTTGTTCGTGGCCGTGAGTTAGTCGAATCGTTTATGTTTGCCGTTTCGTTGGCAGTTGCTGCAATACCTGAGGCATTAAGTTCGATTGTGACCATAGTATTGGCATTTGGGACGCAAAAAATGGCGAAGGAAAATGCCATTATACGTAAGCTTTTTGCTGTCGAAAGTTTAGGCAGTGTTTCTGTTATTTGTTCAGATAAAACAGGAACTTTAACGGAAAATAAAATGGTTGTGCAACATGTTTACGTTGATCAAAAAGCTATTCCACACGATCAACTACATATGAATAACACAATCGAAAAAGATCTTATTATGAAGGCGCTATTATGTAATGATGCGTTAGAAAGAGATGATAAAGAAATTGGTGATCCTACAGAAATTGCCCTTGTGAAATTAGGAAAACAGTATGATTTTGACGAATTACTCGTTAGAGATCATTGTCCGAGGGTGGCGGAGCTGCCGTTTGATTCAGATAGAAAGCTTATGAGCACGGTAAATCGTATTAATCAACAAAACGTTATGATTACTAAAGGTGCATTAGATGTTCTACTGTCCAAAATTACGAAAATCGATACTTCTCAAGGTCTATTAAATATTACACCCCAACATAAGAAAAAAATTGAAGAAGTGAACCGAGATTTTTCAATGAATGGTTTAAGAGTATTAGCTATTGCGTACAAAGATGTAAGAGAGCGTCGTTCCATCACTGTAGCTGATGAAAGAGATTTAATCTTTGTTGGTTTAATCGCTATGATGGACCCACCTCGGAAGGAATCGAAGGCTGCTGTTGAAAGCTGTATTAAAGCAGGCATTAAACCTGTAATGATTACAGGGGACCATAAAATCACAGCCACTGCGATTGCAAAACAAATCGGTATTTTACAAGATCCGTCAGAAGCAATCGAAGGCGCTGAGATTGAAGGATTAACGGATCGAGAACTGCAAGACAAAGTGCAAGATTTCTCTGTTTATGCCCGGGTGACGCCAGAACAAAAAATTCGTATCGTCAAAGCATGGCAGGAAAAAGGGAATGTCGTGGCGATGACCGGTGATGGTGTCAATGATGGACCTGCCTTAAAGCAAGCTGATATTGGGGTGGCGATGGGTATAACCGGTACTGAGGTGGCGAAAGATGCATCTTCCATGATCTTAACAGATGATAATTTCTCAACGATTGTCAAAGCGATATCCAATGGACGAAGCATTTATACAAATATTAAAAATGCCATTTTATTTTTACTGTCAGGGAATGCTGGGGCTATTTTTGTCGTTTTATACGCTACTGTTTTAGGTTTACCAGTTCCTTTTGCACCGGTCCATTTATTATTTATTAACTTGCTAACGGATAGCTTGCCTGCCATTGCCATCGGGCTGGAACCAAATAATAAAAATACGATGAAGGACAAGCCGCGAAATATTCATACGCCATTACTAAATAGAATATTTACGACCCAAGTGATACTTGAAGGCTTATTAATCGCAATTGCTACCGCTGTTGCTTTCGAAATAGGCTTGTCAACTGGAGATACGTTAACAGCAAGCACAATGGCCTTTACAACTTTATGTTTATCACGACTAATACATGGCTTTAACTCTAGATCTAAACAGTCGATTTTTGCCATCGGTGTATTTTCAAATAAATATACTTGGTTAGCGTTTTTAATCGGCTTTGTCGCACTACATGCTGTTTTATTCTTGCCAGCGTTTACGGATATATTTGAAGTAGCTACATTAAGTGTTGCACAATTAGGTTTTATTTATAGCTTATCGTTCCTGCCGTTCTTAGTGAATCAATGGTACAAACTATTATTTGTCAGAAGTAAATAATACAACTGTATATAGTGCCAGGCACCTGAAATATTAATTGCTTTTATGCTCGCTAATCAAATAGCGGGCATTTTTTATGTTGAGCTTATAACTTGTAAGGAGAATAGGATGTCCCGATATTTGCTACTATTAGTTGGGCAAACCCATCCACATGGATAACAATAGATCCATTTACTATTGCTGCGATTGCTTCTTCTAGAAGACTGGTTACGTTGATTTCCGGTATCGAGAGGTTGTCCTTTATATTTTCTGGTGTTTCATTTGGCTTGTCTTGTAAATTAGCTATAATATCATTGTTTAATGTCTGTTTATCGACTAAATTATCAATATATATAAGACTAAGGTTGGGTGGAAGAAACTTAATAATTAAATCAGATGGATTATTCGTAGCGTCTTTTATTGAATGAACAAAACAATCCTTTGATTGGGCAATTTTCTCAGAATTTTCTTTAGGCATTGGCACTTCTACAGGCGTTTTTTTTTCCTGAAAGGTAGATTAAATTTCATATTGAATTGTAGGCTCCTTACATTACTGGCTTATTTTTTAGAATAGACTTCAATAACATGTTCTATACTTATTTCAATAATTTTCAACCATTACTATTTTTAAACAGGTAAGTACTTGTGACTAATCAGCATTGCGTGAATATAGAAGAGTACAATTTTAGAGGTGCTAAACTATGTTGCAAACCATCTTCATGATGATTTGAACACCAAATATCATTTCGTCATTTTACAGCTGTCTACTAGATTAGGAGGAGTCTGGTGCTCATTTGAGTAACTGGTCTTTTTTTGTTTCCAAAAATTTAATCTTGCCAAGGTGCAAACATTTGTTCTAATATGTATACAAACAAGTGTTCTTACATAGGGTAGGAAAAGGAGAAAATTATTGTTCCAATACTAATTAGGCAAACAGACATAACAATGGTTGCTAATGGATACAAAAATTTTTGAGTGACTGGCACGGAGGAGGAAACGAAGATGAGAGAACAACTGATGAAAGCTATGCAACGCAATCAATTAGTAAACATGATGTATATAGCGAAAGATGGTTCGGTAACAAAAAGGCAGGTAAAAGTCATTAAAATTGTTGGCGGCACATTTCAAGCATTTTGTTTTACAAGACATGCAAGGCGTACTTTTTTAATCAGTAATGTTCTAGCCATTATTCCAATTGTTAGTAAAGGGCGTGAAGTTGTATGAATTATGAGGGAATGCCAAATAGACCGATTATGTGTATCGATATGAAATGTTTTTACGCCAGTTGCGTAGCGATGTTACATGGGCTAGATGTTTTAAAGACGCCAGTTGCAGTAGTTGCCAACTTTGACCAACCAGGCAGCGTAGTACTTGCTGCATCACCATTGATGAAAGAGAAATTTAAAATTAAAACGGGAAGTAGACGCTATGAGATACCGAAGCATCCTGATATTAGATTGTTTGAGCCAAAAATGAGCTTCTTTATTAAAATGTCGATGACGATTACAGAGTTAATCTCAAATTACGTACCAGTTGATGCTATACATGTGTATAGTGTGGACGAAAGCTTTGTTGATTTAACTGGTACAGAAAAGCTTTGGGGCTCGCCTGAGGAAGCGGCTAAGGAAATACAAAAAGCTATTCTTGATCAATTTAATGTACCGAGTGCAGTAGGTATGGGACCAAACATGTTAATAGCTAAATTAGCTTTGGACCTTGATGCAAAGAAAACTGGTTTTGCGAAATGGACCTATGAGGATATTCCAAAGAAATTATGGCCTGTACGACCTCTATCCGAAATGTGGGGCATAGGAAAACGAATGGAGGCGAATTTAAATGCTATGGGAATACAAACAGTTGGTGGTTTGGCTAATACAGATTTAGCAGAATTAGAAAAACGCTTTGGTGTAATGGGCAATCAACTCTATTACCATGCATGGGGAATAGATCTATCCAAATTAGGGGAGCCGTTAATAACAAACGGAGCTTTAAGTTTTGGGAAAGGTCAAATGCTGATGAGGGATTATCACACACGAAAAGATATTTCTGTAGTGCTGCTAGAAATGTGCGAAGACGTAATGAAACGCACAAGGGATGCAGGATTTGTTGGTCGTACAATCAGCTTAGGTCTTTCATACAGTCATAATGCCATGACAAAAGGGTTTCATCGCTCTAAAACCATTGCAGTGCCAACTAGTGAAACACTTGTGATGTATAAAACTTGTATTGAATTACTGGATGAGCACTTTGCTGGAGAGCCAGCAAGACAATTATCAGTCAGAATATCCAACTTAGAAAAAGAACATAGCATTCAATTGGATTTATTTGATGAACGTAAACCACAACGTCAAATCATTGGTCCTACAATGGATGCCATACGCAATAGGTTTGGAGCTACTTCAATATTAAGGGCAGTTTCTTATACAAAAGCTGGTACAGCTATTAAACGAGATCGCTTAGTTGGTGGTCATTTGGCATAGGAGTGATTGGAATGATAAAGGATAGAGGGAATATTAAATGGGCATCGATGATGTTGCCAGAACATTTAGAGCTTCTCCGAGAGTACAAAGAAGAGCATATGGAACAGCCGAGAGAATTGACAGAATGGGAACTGGAAGAACTACAAAAAACAATTGATCAAGCTTTGACTCAGCAATTGACCATTAAATTAGAAGTGTGGAAGGACGCTAAAATCACACAATGGACTGGAACAATTACATCGATTAATACTAATGAACTCATACTTGAAACACTACTTAAAACAAAAAGTATACCAATCCAAAGTATTCAATCAGCCCAATTGGATGCTGATTATTATGATTAAAGCAGACGAAAGACAGTTACTTCATAAGTATCTTTTGTTGGAACTAGCAGTTAAATCATTGCAGGTTGACTATCATAAATTAGAGCAATTTAAAATGAAAACAGTCTTTCTTCCAATGATGGATTCTTTACTAAAGGAACTAAGACAAGAATATTTTGACCTCAAACGTCAGCTTGCACAGTATCGCATACGAGTAGTAGGATGGCAGCCTGTAGATGAATACTTTAGTGACGTACAAGTAGCAACAGCAGGGAATGATGTAGTACTCCGTTATGCTAATCAAGCGCTTAAATCACAGGTGGAAAAGTTGTTGATTAATCATATAACGAATAACCAATGACAGGTACTCATTAGAGGCCTGTTTTTTTGTAATTCACATTCAGATTACGGAACTGCTTTTTAACAAACCGATTAATTGGTTAGGGAGATAAAAGTAAGTCCAAAATGATACAGCAAAGTTTTTGCCAAATGTGAAGGAGAAAAAATACTGCTTCACTTCGCATAATAGTAAACGTTTGAAATGAGAGTAGTAATGTTTTATGCATACTACAAAAAAATTTAAATTTCATTGAAACTTTTTCAACTCTCTTTTTCTCTTCTATTTTATAAGAATAAAATATTAGTAAAGAAAGGTGTATTGTAATGAAAGCAAGGAAAAGAGTTAGATGGAAAAGAATTGTAGCGGTCATGTTATTCTTTACTATCATGCTAGGTACTAGTTATTACATAGTAGGTGGAAAAATAGAGGAGCATGGACAAGCTGAAAATATTGCGAGCAATGAGGCAAAGCTTGATGATAGTAAGGATGTAATAGAGGAAGTAATCGAAGAGGAAGAGGAAGTAGAAAAAGAAACAGTAGTGCTGAACCCGGATGGAAAATATGTTGCGCTTACTTTTGATGATGGCCCAAGCTCAAAAGTCACACCACGGATTTTACAAACTTTAGAGCAGCATGATGCAAAAGCAACTTTTTTTATGCTAGGGAACCGAGTTGAAATGTATCCGACTATTGCAGCACAAGTCGCTGCTGAGGGGCACGAAATAGCCAACCATACGTTTAGCCATCCAAATTTAAAGAAATTGTCGCACAAAGAAATGACGGAAGAAATAGAGAAAACAAATAAACTTATAGAAATATCAACAGGTGTCACACCAACGTTATTTCGCCCTCCATATGGGATTTACAGTCAAGATATTCTAAACTATACAGCAGCAAATAATTATTCTACCATTCTATGGTCAGTGGACTCACTAGATTGGAAAAGTCGTAATCCAGCGGCAATAAAAAAGGAGATTCTTAGTAATATTACAAATAGATCCATTGTCTTAATGCATGATCTTCATACAGCAACCGCCGAAGCTTTACCAGAATTATTAATGACATTAAAACAAGAAGGATATGAATTTGTAACCGTATCAGAACTGTTAACGCTACAAAATGAAAAAGTGGATCCCTATTTTGGCAATTGAAAGTGCTGAGAAATGAATGTCGTACAGCAAATCCTGACATAATAAGGGTGTTTCGTTTGAACATTCGTATATTGCATTCCCTAGTATCATGTAAAGGGAGGTGAATCTTTGAATTCTCAAGTAGTTGAAGAAAAATTTAACGAGATTTATGACAAAACGTATCAGCAATGTTTAATATATGTCATTAGTAAATGCAATCATACGAGTGTTATTCCTGATATTATACAAGAAACGTATTTAGCGCTATATCGAATACTAAAGGATAAAGGAATTGATTACCTTAAGAATCCTGAGGCCTATGTTATCCGAATTGCTAAATCTAAAATCTATCAACAGTATACATTAAAGGAAAAAGTGAAAAATATACTACCGTTGTTTGATATAAACAAAGAAGAAAAGGAATATAACAAGGCGGATATAAATATGGAGCGATGCGAAAATGAATTGGAACTTACAATAGAAAATAAAGAAGTATTAGCGGATATTTGGCGCTTTTTGCAAACAAAACCACAAAAAGTGCAAAAGGTATTTTACTTATTTTATTATGCCGAATTATCAATTCCTGAAATTGCGCAACATATGCGTTTAAATCAATCTACAATAAAAAATCATATTTACCGCACCACTCATGAAATACGAAAAAAGTTTGGGAAGGACGGTTGAAGCTATATGAACGAGCAAGAACGCAAAGGATTAAAACGCGTTATTGAAGAAAACTTAGCGAACAAGGAAAGGATACGAAAAAAAGTACTGACAATGGCAGCAAATGAAACGATGCCGAAGAAGAAAGATTTATTAAGTTTTATGAAAATGAAATTTATTGTTATTCCGTTAACGGCCTGTCTACTATTTATGTTTTTTGTAAACTTTAGTTCTACATTTGCATTAGCAGTATCCAAAGTACCCGTACTCGGTGCAGTAGTGAAAGTTATTACAATTGATGAGTATATCGAAAAAACAGATTCAATTGATGCGCATATTAAAATTCCGAAATTCACTGATATTGGTAATCTATCATTAGAAAATCGTATTAATACGATGATTAAGGAAGAAATTGAAAGTCTTGCTGAGAAAGCAAAACAAGATTCCGCAGAATTTAAGAAAAACTTCCTTGGAGAGGGAGAAGATGCAAGAGATAGTAAAGAATATAAGCCTAGCACATATAAATTTGATTATGAAGTGAAAAGTTCAAATGGACAGACTTTATCATTTATCATTAATGAAACAGAAACAACGAACGGCTTAACATTTGACACAAAATATTTTTATAATTTTGATTTGACAACAGGGAAAGAACTTACGCTCGTTGATTTATTAGGTCAAGATTACGAGAAAATTGTAGATCCAGAGATAGAACGTCAAGTAAAAGAACGTGCAAAGGCAGATGAATATCTATGGTCGTACTATAAGGAATATTATGCTTCAAAGGGAACTGGCGGAATAGATGAATATAGGTCTAAAAACTTCTATATTAATGAACAAGGCAACCCTGTTATCTTTTTCTATGAATATTACATCGCCCCGCCATATGCAGGTCCACAGGAATTTGAGATAAAGCGCTAAACCGTTAACTTACACATTAATAAAAGAGAAACTTTAATTGAGCTAGAAGGAATTAAAAAAGACAGCGTGATGAACTTAATGAAAATGAAAAAAATAAATAAATAGGATAAGTTTTCCTTTAATAATTGTATTTTTTAGGATAAAATGAATCAAACTTTTAAAAATTTAGAGGGTGGTTAAAGGAAATGACAAACAAAAAACTATTAAGTTCGTTTTTAACAATCACGTTAGCGCTGTCATCTGTAACATCGTTAGGAGTTGTCGTTAGTGAGGCGAAGACAAGCGCAGATTTCACAGATTTAAATAATTTAGACGAGGCTACGAAAAAAAAGTTTGATGCATTAATAGCTGCTGGTATTTTTGATGGTGTCAGCGATGGTACTTTTGGAGTGAAAGAAGAAATGAATCGTGCACAATTTGCCAAAGTAGCAGCACTTATTTTTAATCTAAAGGTTGATGCATCTACTACAACATCATCATTTTCAGATGTTCAGTCAGATTCGTATGCATTACCTTATATTGAAGCACTTAAGGCAGCAGGGATAACGACTGGTACAACGTCAACAACATTTAATCCTACTGGTAATGTAACAAAAGAACAATTAGCAGCATTCTTAGTTCGAGGATTAGGAATGGAGAATGAAGCCGAAAAATCTCAAGGTACTTCAGATAAAACCGTTTCCGATTGGGCAAAGGGATATGTTGCATTGGCGCTTGAGAAAAAATTACTAGCAACTGACTCTGGTGGTAACTTTGGGGGTAGGGCGCCTGCGATACGTGAACAGCTTGTTTCTGGAGCGTTTGAATCCAAGAAATTGGTGGAAGTAATACAACCGCTTAAAGTATCGGGAGCAGAGTTCATTTCGGGGAACAAGCTAGAATTAACATTGACTGCACAGATTGATTTAGCTTCTATCGATTTATCTAAGATTACAATTAATGGTGTCCCATTAGATTCAAATTTAGATAGTTTCGATTTATCTGAGGATAAAAAGACAATTATTATTAAACTGCATAATGGTTTCCAACTAGACTCAACAAAAACACCTGTTATAGTGGTAAATGGGCTTAAAACATTATTTGGTAATGAGTTAAAAAATGATAACAAAGTTCCAATACCAGTGAAAATAACGGAGCCTCCGTATAATCCAAAACCGGAGCCGCCAGTGGAACAACCGAACAATCCAGAACCAGAGGCACCAGTAGAGCAACCGAACGAACCAAAACCGGAGGAGCCGGTAGAGCAACCGAACAAACCGAAACCGGAGGAGCCAGTAGAGCAACCAAACGAACCGAAACCGGAGGAGCCAGTAGAGCAACCAAACGAACCGAAACCGGAGGAGCCAGTAGAACAGCCGAGCAATCCAAATCCGGAGGAGCCAATAGAACAGCCGAACAATCCAAAACCAGAGGAGCCAGTAGAGCAACCGAACGAACCAAATTTGGATTAGCCAGTAGAGTAGCTCAATAATACCAAAAAGAGAACACTAAAATAAGTAGATAAATAGAAATATAAGGGCGAAGTTTTAATATATAAAGAGAAAGGCAACGCCCAGAAAGAACCGGCAAAAGCGGATAACAGCGTTTATAGCAAAAAGTGTTAGATTGATCGCAGTCAATCTAACACTTTTATTTTTTGTTCCAACATCTTTTATATAATATACAATGGGAAATATAGTGTTTTTATCTCATAAATAGTTAATAAATCGATTAAATATAATAATTTTAACAAAAATACTTTGTTAAATAAACTGAATAATAGTAAAATTATAATAATTGGATGACCAAAATAGTGAAACAAAACATAAATAGATAGATTTTTGTGAAGTGTAGATAGAAATTAGCGATTAATTAAAAATTTAAAACAACAATCTTTGAGAAAACAGCCTTAAATAAAAAAAGAATGAAATATTCAGACACTAAGTCAAAAAAGTAATGACTAAACCAGCTTCTACAACTTGATAAGCGAATTCTAGATCTTCTTGTGCTTTGACTAACTCTGATAGCGCAGCATAAAGAGCGTGGTATGGTAAAAAAATATGGTCTTTAAATTGGAATGATTATGAAATCCATCATATTAGACCATGTAAATGGGGAGGAAATAAGGATTATAGTAATTTAATTCCTTTGCCATATTCATTTCATAGAGCTACTGTATCTCCTTGGTTGGTAAACTATTAGAAATTAGGTGAAGTTAGTATGTCTATTGAATTAATCATAACAGCATTAAATAATAGGTTAGACAAAGAGAACAACCTTATCATCCAAAGGGAAAATGGAGAAATTTTAAATGTAACCTGTGAGTGGAATCGTCCTATAGCAGATGATGAATTACAGGAATTCTCTGTAAAAACGCAAAATGTGTTACCGAAAGAATTGTGCCAATTTTTAAAACAGAGTAATGGTGCGAAATTGTTTAATGTTGAAGGTCTAGGTTATGATTTCTTTGAAATATTTAATTTAAGCGAGATGCAAAATTATATAAATGAATATGAGACAAATATATACTATCAAAGTGCATATAATAGAAATTGGTTTATGATCGGTAATTATAGAGGTTATGGCGACTATATGTTCATTGATTCACGAAAGGTTGCTAATGGGGAAGATGATTATCTTATCTATGTTCAAGGTGGGGACATTCAAAGATTGCCTATGAATTTTGCAACATGGCTTGACAGGTTTATTGTCACACAGGGAGCTAGATATTGGCTATGGTAAGTCGCGATTTAAGCTAGTTTATATTGCTTCTTCTTAGGCATTCTATGAATTGGGGGTCAATCGCTAAACTATACACAATCCCCAAGCCCAGGTACTTATTTAAAAAAATAACTGGGCTTGGGGTATTATTAGAGAATGAATATAATGATTTTACATCATTTACCGTGAAAAAACCGGATAAATGTAGTGATTTTAACAAAATATACTTTACGAATAAACTGAATAATAGTAAAATTATAATAATTGGATGACCAAAAATAGTGAAACATCTTACAATTCGGAGGAAAGCAAAATGAAGAGATTTAAACTTTTTGCTAGTATTGTAGCTGTTAGTTTGTTGACTATAGGATTTGGTTCATTTGCAAATGCGTCCCCAACATTTCACGAATATTCCGGAAAAGTTCAAGTAATAAGTGATTTAGAAACGAATGATGCTGTTAAAGAAAATACGGGCAGTGCTTACAATTTAGTAACGTATATTCAGAGGGGCAAATTGGTATCATGGGTTGAAAAGGGGGCTAGGAATGTTACGACAAAGGGGACTTACTCAGAACGTACGACTATTCCAATGGATTACTTAGGAAATGCCAGTTCATTAATAGGGGAAAACGTTCACTTAAATATATCAACTTCTCCAGGTACGTTTGAAACAGTTGATACTGCAGGAACGTGGACACCTAATTAATCTAATAAAATAAAAGATACTTAATTTTTGGTCATTCAATCAATTGATTGGAAATGGTTAAAGTTGAGGTGATTGAGTTGCTGATGTATATCAAGCAAGAGTTTAAAAGAGCATTGTTATCCAAAATGGGACTGATCACAATGGTATCCTCTATTTTACTAGTGTTTATTGGTATGCTGGAAGCATTATTATGGATTAATAGCGGGGTGATTTCAATTGTGTACACCTTTTTACAAGGCTATAATGCTGGAACTGCCTCCTTTATTATTATTGCGTTTCCGATTATTGCATGTATGCCATTTGCGAATTCTTATCGAACAGATATTCAAACAGGATTCCACCATTATATACAATACCGTATGAAAAAAAGCCGCTATATGACCATTCGTTTAGCAATCAATGCACTTGCTGGAGGGATAGCTGTTGCAATTGGTCCTATGATTGCTTTTACTTTTTTAATGGTTTTAAAGCTTCTATTAAATGTACCAATGTTAAGACCCGAGCAACGATTGGAACCTGTGCTTTTTTTTCAAAGTATCGGCGTAAATTCTCCAATCCTTATGATGATGATGATAATTGGCATTATGTTTTATTGTGGGATGATATTTGCAACGCTCGGTTTAGGAATATCTGCGGTCATTCAAAATAAGTATATTGCGTTATTTATACCGTTTATTTATTTAATTGTTTCAGTGACTGTATTGGCGAAAATCCACCCTGCATTCAATGCGATGGCATTATTTGATGTGGATATCATTGATAATTCTAGGATTGGCCAAACTTTTCTATATGGTGTAGTGCTTATTATAGTAGGGGTGACACTATTTTTTATAGGAGGGGCAGCAAAGGTTGAAGAACGCTTTAAAGAGTAAAACACAATTAAAGCTATATGTATCTAAAAAAAGTATTATCTTCGTTTATATTGTATTGATGCTATATTTCTATAATTTATTGCTATCAACAAAAGTAGTCGAAGGCAATATCTACGATTTATTACTTCATCTAACAGAGTTTCATCCTCTTTTTTATGTTATCATGCCAGCTTTTACAATTATGCTCATTTCATACTTTTCACTAGGGAATGTGCAAAACTATTTGTTATTTCGATTTTCGACAAAAAGGCAATGGTATCATGCAAACCTTTTACGAGTAGCAAAGTTAGCTACATACTTCTGTTTAATGCTTGTTTCCATCATGGTACTTGAAGCTCTATTTGTCTTAGAGTTTAACAATCAATGGAGTAATTATAGTGTTCATTACTACAAACAGCATACAGAGCTATTAAAAAATAGTACACCTATTTTCTTAACTACGTTGTCAATCATACTTTTATGGTTATTTTTATTATGTTTTGGACTGCTTTTTTACATAAGTTATGTATTTACAGGGCAGATCTTATTAGCTTGTTTAGTTGTTTTGGTTATCAACATGTTGAATATAGGTGTGTTTTTGTCAAAAACAACGTCGATATCTTCCTATTTATTTTATGACCATATTAATATTTTTCAATATACTAGCTTTAAATCTGCACTAAGCGAAGTTCCCTTTACAATTCTGCTGTATTGGGTTGTGTTAATATTGCCACTTTATTTAATAGGATATTACATGATTGATAAAAAAGATATGTACATTGGAGAGAGAAAATAATGTTGAAAAAACTGGTTACTTATTATACATGTTCTTTCTTTAAAATAAAGTACGTTTTATGTATTGTTGCCATTTTTGTACTGAATAGCATGCTTGTTTATACTACATACGCTGATCTCATGCCGACTGGTCCTGGCAATCAAATGGTCTTTATGTTTTATATGCCTTTAAATATCCAATTCGACGTATTACGTTGGTTATTAATTTTTATTCCTATTCTCTTATTACTGAGTTCATGTATAGTCAGGGAGTTACGTAACCATCCAACGTATCTAATTCAAAGAATGAAAAGTTATTATCATTGCTTCCATAGTATATTTATGGCGATAGGCATCAGTTTAGTCGGATATATTGGAATTGGCTATATGGTAACAGCAATATTCGTTTCCTTCTTCACTAGTAAAATGGAGGGTCACAATAACATAGCATTATCGTGGTTTCTAAATACGGATGGATGGCAGGTGCTGTTGAGTCATTTTACACTATTTATTTTAACAACATTATTATTACTTATTTTGCATACAATTTTTCTAGTTATTATCAATAATGCAGTCTTCGCTATGTTCATCGTTATTATCAGTATGATTTCTTCGGTAGCTATCAGTTATTTATTTCCATCTTCCCTAAAGTTTTTACCGCTCACTTATTTCTTGCTAGGCTTAAGAGAAATGCAGGCTATATCTTTTGTTTGGGCCAATAGTATAATCCTACTTTGTATCGCTTTGTCCTATATTTTGCTGTATATACTTTTTATTAACTTACGGGAAAAAATAGTAGGGGTTTAGGTAAAAGGGGGTTGAAAAAATGACAATACTCGAAATTCACAATTTATATAAAAAAATTAAAGGACGAGAGCTGCTAAAAAATATAACGTTAGTCATTGATAAACCTGGAACTTATGGAATTGTCGGTCGAAATGGATCAGGCAAAAGTTTATTGTTCAAGACGATTGCAGGGCTTTTTGTTCCGACTAGCGGTACTGTCAAAGTATTTGATGAAATAATCGGGTACGGCAATTTCCCGCAATCTTTTGGAGCACTTTTAGATACACCAGGTTTTCTGACCCAATATTCGGGTTTTCAAAATTTAAAGATACTCGCCTCGATTCAAAATAAAATCAGTGATAAAGATATCAAACATATTTTGACATTGGTAGGACTCGATTTTAATGATAAAGGACCTGTACGTAAGTATTCATTGGGCATGCGACAAAGATTAGGCATTGCACAGGCGATTATGGAAAAGCCAAAACTACTATTATTAGATGAGCCGATGAATGGGCTAGATGAATTTGGTGTAGCGGAAATACGGGAGATGATTGGTAACTTTAGAAAGCAGGACATAACGATTCTTTTAGCAAGCCATAATCCCGAGGATATTTCCTTACTATGTGATGAGGTGTATAAAATGGATAGAGGGGAGTTATCACCTCATTCTATCAGTACTGATAGAATGTTATAGCAAGCACAGCACCCTTGAGCAAGGATGCTGTGGAAAACTAATCAATTAGTTGAACAAAGTCATGTATGTTTTTTTCAATGTGGTCGTTTATTAGTTTAATGGTAAGCGGCGTTGTTTGTTCAAACTGCGTATGAAGAGAAAAAATGGTAGCTTGTAGGGCGCTATTTTTGTCTAGATCCTCACGTGTAATAGTAAAGTTTGCTAAAGTGTTCGGATAATGATGTTGTTGAAATAACTGTTCAATCTTTTCGAAAATAGCTCGTAATGGCTCATTCTCAAAATAATTCGCACTGGCTTTCAGCGCGAGCCAACTTTTAGGTTGGGCGTAGTAATAGGCACTCCACCAGTAAAATTCAAGAAGCGATTTACTGGCATGATTAAAATACGTATAAAACACAAATAATGCTCGTTGACCTTGAGCAAGTTGCTCATAAAATTGTTCTTTAAAGTGAGTAATATCAGTTTCATTTGACATGCCTAATTTATAAAGACGGATTAGGGGCTCAAAGCATTGTTGTCCTAAATCAGAAGCTGTTAAGTCAATAGCTTGTTTTTTTATTTCAATTAGCAAAATAATGTCACACTCCTCATTAAAAATTATACTTCATTTCAAGAATGGATATGTAATTATTGTAAAAAGATTGAAAACGCTTGGAAATTCGGGGAGCAAAAATGTTGGTAACCAGTAAAAAAGGGTGGAGAACAGAGGTACAGGTTATATACAAACGAGTTGTTAGTAGCCAAGGCGGTGACTCCTGCGGGTAAACACAGAACGTAAGACGCGAGCAATCCAAGCGTAAGCAAGGTTGCGGCTTACTGTGCTGAGCCGAAAGCTACCGCAGAAGCAGATAACAATGGCATAGCAAAAAGTGTTAGATTGATTAGGTCAATCTAACACTTTTTCTCTTTTGAAGAGTATTGATAACGAATTTACTTAAACATTTATACTTGTTTTAACAGATACATTACATATTTATAGAGAACATAGAAAACCATCATGACCGCGATAATCGATTCTCCAATCGCTAGCCAATGGAATAGTGCTGAAGGAAGTCCTAGTTGATTGTAAAAATCGGCCGTTGCAGTAATTGCAGTTGCTGAAATCACTAAAGGGAACGTAAATCCAGCATAGCTTGGATAAAAGTCAACTGCTAATAATTTTGGCAGCTTCGTTAAAATCATAAAATAAAGCACTTGAGATAAGACAAATAGCAAAGTGACGATTAGCACATTTTTATCGTCAAAAGCATTTAAATAGCCAGTTAAACAAAGTGAGCCTGGTGCTGCGATAATCGTAATAAGTGGAAGCGTAGCATCCTCCATATTTTTCACACGGAAGACACGGTATAAAATTATTGGTAATAATATTAAATATAATGCTAAAGTAAGCCAGAAAATCCAACGTCCAAATCCAGGATAAAAGTTGCTTGATGTAACCGTAATGACACCAATGCCAACAAAAGTAATGAACCAACTAGGGTAAATATCTTGAATAGTTACCGATTTTATTACTAAAAAGTAATATGTGAAATAAAACATTAGAATAAAGTGTAAACAAACAATACCTAGCCATAGCAATGATAGCAATGGTTGAATCGACTCGAAGTCAAGGAAGTACGTACAAATAACCATGCAGGACATTGTAAATGTTGGAGCAACAGATGCCACTATCGGATTTTTTAAATGAGAAAGTGTATGTTTAAATGTAAAAATAATTTTAAACAATACTAGAGACATTAATAGCATCCCAATAAGCCCGATTAGGTTACCGAAAAGAAGCATGTTATCAGTTTTTAAAAGGTTGCCTAAAGAAACGAGTGCTAAGATCAAGCCACAGATAGGTAGAGGGATGTTTTTAAGAAAGTTTTTCATGGTGTTTCCTCCATTTAATTATTTCGTTTTTTACCTTGTATAAACATTGTAAATCGGATTATACTATTTGTGAAATTGATAATTTGGATATCAATTATTAAGAAATTAAATAATTAAAGGAGTGATGATGATGTTTCAAAGTTTAAAAACGTTTGTGAAAGTATATGAACTGAAAAACTTTACAAAAGCTGCGGAGGCCTTATATTTATCACAACCGACAATATCTACTCAAATACTAAATTTAGAGAAAAAATTAGATGTGACATTATTCACTAGAAAAGGGCGACATGAAATTATGCCGACGAGTAACGCTGATTTTCTTTATAAACGCGCACTTAGTATTTTGGATAACTGGGAAGATACGATGGAAACATTGAATAGTAAAGGAATTGTCCGAACAAAATGCCGAATTGCCTGTTCGAATACGTGTGGAATTTATTATCTACCAACGATTATGAAGTCTATACTAGAAAACTTTCCCGATCTAGATTTTTCCTTACAATTGATGAATTCAGAGGAAGTAGTAACACAATTAAAACAAAACGAAGCGGATTTAGGGTTTATCGAAAAAATTGTAGATACAGGAAGCTTAATACGCAGTCTATTAAATGTCGATCAACTTGTTTTAGCTGGAGATGCTGCATCCAGTTACTGGCTCAATCGTGAAGAAGATTCGGGGACACAATTTTACTCAGATATGTATGTAAAAGAAAATAATATACAACCAGTACATATTTATTTAAATAATAATGAAATGATAGCAGCCTTATTAAAAGCAGGCATTGGGCAAACGGTTATTTCGCAAAATGCTGTGCCTGAGGGAGTTAGTTGGCAAGCACTTTCTGCAAAATATAGTAGGAACTTTTATTTTTTGGCAAGAGAGAATCAATTAAAAACAAGAATCAACGACTTAGAACGTTTTATTAATGGTGCCTGACACCCAAACAATTCTGAATTGTTTGGGTGTCAGGCACCTTCCTTGTTCACTATATGGTGAAATGAATATGCTAGAGAAGGTGCAAAAAATTAAATAGAGAAAGGAGGATAAAGATGGAAATTTCAAATAATGCACTAAGTCTCATAGCAAAATGGGAAGGGTTTCGTGCTGATGCTTATATTGGAAGTGATAATGTTTGGACAATTGGCTATGGTACAACGAAATGGCCAAATGGAAAATTAGTAGAAAAGGGACAATCGATAACAAAAGAAGATGCATGGGAACTACTGCGAAAGCAAGCGCAAGAGCATGCAAGTACAATTGAATACTATGTCAATGTCCCGCTTAACCAAAATCAGTACGATGCACTTGCAAGCTTTCAATATAATTTAGGGCGATATATTTTAAGAAATAGTACGCTATTAACATACTTGAATAATAGACAGTGGGAACAAGTAGGGAAGGAGATGTTATTATACAGCTATGCAGGTGGAAAAAAGCTACAAGGACTTGTTAATCGTCGTTTAGAAGAAATTGCGCTTTTTTTAAAGCCTTATTCTGTGATAGATGTAAGTAAGAAAATTGAATATATGGAGATCGACAAAGAGCCAAAAGTTTTTCGGATACAAAGCGGGAAATATAGTAGTCAAAAGGCAATGGTGGAGGCTATGAGTAGTGCGCTACAACAAGGTTATTTATCATATGTTGAACCTATAAAAGGTAACTCAAATGAAAATGGTTGGCGTTTTATAAGTGGCTGGTATAAGAAGCTAGATGAAGCGAAAAGTATTGCTGAGCGGGCGATTTTGAATGGAAAGTTAAGTTACGCAACGATTCGTGGTACAGCACAATAGGGTGACAGGCACTCAAACAATTCAGAATTGTTTGAGTGCCTGTCACATGATATGATTTTTAAGTGAGAAGGAGGGCGAATGAGTATTCGAAATCTTCATATATGGCAACCAGTAACTTGTTTAGAAAGGGCTCAAATCGTAAATGCAAAATTCAATTATACTGATTTAGGGTTATGTTTAACATTAATTGATAGAAAAGGCACGGAGGTCGATATTATTTATGATACAATGTCTCAAATTCAAGATTATGTATGGTCTTTTAGATATGCAGGGGAAATTCCAAGATCTGATTTAGTGCCACTTGTCCATGATGCAATTGAACAAGAAACAGCGATCGATAAATCTGCAGAGTGGTTTTACAAAATGAGCAATTCAGATTATATTGAGTGGTTTGATCAATTACCTTGGTTAGGAAGTAAAGAGATACCAAATGTTGAGCATCATTTATACTGTTATAATGATGGCATTTTTGAAGTGATGAGTGATTATGAACCTCGTTTTGTTATTAGAGAAAAGACATAGGTGCCTGGCACTCAAACAATTCTGAATTGTTTGAGTGTCAGGCACCTTCATTTCCTTGAGTATTTTAGTTTATTGAGTTCTTTTGTTAAATATTGAACTTGCTTTTCTAATGCTTCTAATTTCTTCGTGTTACTATCGTTATTATTATTGTTGTTATTATCGTTACTGGAATTGGATTGTTGGGCTTCTTCTAATGCCAAAATTGCTGCAATAGTCGCTAGGCCATCACCTAATGTTGAAAATAGGCCGGCTATGACAGCTAGCTTAGCAGCTTCGTTTTCAACGCCTGCAAAAAGATCATTCATATTTGTTTTATCTTTGCTTTTACTCAATTTATTACCTCCCTAAGCAAATCATTATTACATCTTATTCCGGAGTCATTTTTAAAATACTGGTTACACAAGATTGGGGAGTGCAAGCTTAAAATAATATTGCTGATGATACGAATAGTTTGCTATTTCATTTATGAATGACGAAATTTAAATAAAATGGTAAAGTGTAGAAAACGTGACTGGAGGAACATCATATGGAAAAATTGAAAAGAGTGGAATTAAAGCATTTTTCAAGTCAATATATGAAAGAATTGAAGTCCTTTGTACTTACAGATGAACAGCAACAATTTTCTGCACTTCCCAGCAAATTCGAGGAAATAAATGAAGGTCAGCATCGAATAGTGATTTTAAGTGAAAATGTGCCTGTTGGTTTCTTTATCCTAAATTCAAATGAAAGAGTAAAGAAATACACAAATAATGCCAATGCATTGCTACTCACTGCACTCTCCATTAATCATGCAGAGCAGGGAAAAGGCTACGCAAGACTAGGGATGACATTACTCGTGGAGTTTGTGAAAGCGGAATTCCCTCATTGTGATGAAATTGTTTTAGTGGTAGACAAAGAGAATATCCCAGCACAAAAACTATATTTAAAAGTAGGATTTGAGGATACGCGTAAGAGGCTAATAGGACGTATTGGCGAGGAAATAATCATGAGACAAATAATAAAATAAAGGTCTGTTTAGTAGCCAGCATATATCCGAATTATTTTGCTAATACATAGCTGATAATCGAATCTATTTTCAGTAAGGTACATGTTTACTTCTCCTAATAAGAAAACAGTCCTTTTAAAATTTGAAAGGACTGTTCATCTAATTTAACGCGTCTCTGGCATTCCATCTCGTGTAAGAATATTAGTCCACATCTGTTGGGGAATAGCTAATTTATCTCTACTGTCCCGTGGTAGAATGCATACAATTTCTTCATCAAGTCCTTGCTCTATCTTCCTTACCCAATCTGGCTCCATCAAAATTTCTCTACCTAAAGCAAAAAGAGGAACCTCTTGCTCTAAAACTTCGAGCGCTTCATCAGGTGTATTAATCGAACCAACAGAAATAAAACTTGTTCTTCCTGCAATCACATCACGGAAAATTTCTGTTCTTGTTTTCGTTTTATTGTTGCCGCTTCTAGGCATAGACCACACATTTTTGACAGAGAGGTGCAAATAAGTTAACTCTTGTTCTACTAATAAATTGAGCAATGCAACAGTATCATCCATCTTTATACCATTTTCCTCTGGTTCCTCCGGTGAAAAGCGATAGCCAATGATAAATTGTTCATTAGCATATTGATTGCGTACGCGTTTTACTTCCTCTATAACGGCTAATGGAAAATGCATTCGCTTCTGCAGAGACCCTCCCCAATTATCATGACGAAGATTAGAGTAAGGGGAGAAGAATTGTTGGATTAAATACCCGTTAGCCCCGTGGATTTCAACACCATCAAAACCTGATTGAATTGCAATTTTCGTAGCATGACCAAAATCGCGAATAGTTGCGTGTATTTCTTCGTCGCTCAATGGGCGAGGGATATATGCTTCGCCAGCTTCTTTATAGACACTTGCCACTACACCACTTGGGCTTACCATTTGCTGTCCACCTGTATAGCCTGGAAGACTTTCACTGCCGCCATGATGCAGCTGCAAAATGGCTTTGGCTCCATAAGCTTTTATTGTTTTTGCTAACTCTGTAAGCCCTGGGATACTGTCCTCACCATAAACTTTCATCTGCCGTGGGAAGCTTGTCGCAACAGGTGAAATCGTTGCGGCTGCTGTAATAAACATACTTGGCCCAGCTGCTCGTCTGTTATAGTAAGTGAGTTCCTCATTTGATACATTGCCATTTTCTTGACCAGAGTATGTAGTCATAGGTGCGACGACAACTCTATTTTTAAGAATGACTCCGTTAGAAAGAGTATACGGGGATAATATTTTATTATATTTTGTTTGCATGATTTTAATCTCCTATTTGTGAATTGACTTTATTCTATCGTCGGAAAGTACATTAGTAAAATGAATGTTTAGCATTTTTGACATTCGTAACTCTCATGTATAATAAATTAAGACAGGAGATGAGAATATGAACTTCTTTCAAATGGAGGTCTTTTTAAAAGTAGTAGATAGTGGAAGCTTTACAAGAGCTGGAGAACAAATTGGACTTACTCAATCTGGGGTTAGTCATAATATTACGGCACTAGAGACCGAGCTTAATGTGTCGCTATTAAAACGTGGACGCAATGGTATATCTTTAACTACAGCGGGTGAATATATTATTCCGCATATGCGAGCGATAATGCAAAATATGGATAATATTGAACAAAAAGTTGCCGCAATGAATGGTCTGGAAATAGGCAAGCTGTCCATCGGAAGTTTTCCAAGTTTTTCTTCAAATTATATACCGATATTGTTTTCGATTTTTAAAGAAAGATTCCCCAATATTGAGTTACATCTTTTTGAAGGGTCTTACAATGACATTGTCAAATGGGTAGAAGATGGTGTGGTGGATATTGGATTTGCTGCTTTACCAGTGAAGAACGTAGATTTCACTCATCTGTTAGAGGATCCATTATATGCTGTCGTATATAATGGGCATTTTTTTGAAAATAATACGAAGTTAAGTATTGAAAACTTTGAGGATGAACCCTTTATTATGTTGCGATCAGGATGTGAAACGTTAATTGAGGATAGGTTGCGAGAAGCAAATTGTAAACTGACTATTACGTATGATGTAAAAGATAACCAAACCGTCCTTTCGATGGTTGAAAATAAATTAGGAATTTCAATTATGCCATCATTAGCCATACCTAAAAATCATAAGCGTATACGTAGTATATCGATTGGTCCAAGTCTTACGAGGGATATTGGATTAATAACAAAGCAAAAGAAAGAACTTACACCAATCGCTCAAGAATTTTCCCGCGTGGTTCAAAACTATTTTCAAAATAATTAAGCAATGCGATAGTGTAGATGAAAGTCTTTTTTGCTCTAGATATTGGCTTTTTTGGGGAATGGAGGCGTGATGCTTGTTCAGAAATCATGCAAGTCAGGTAGAACTTGTCGGTTCTTGCGCTTACCCGGGAAATTATTTATTAATTTCCTAATTTAACATCACCATTTCCCAATAAGCGAAGAAATAGATTAGTAGTGGTTGAATACTAAATGTTCTAACAAACTATAGAACGATTGCATATGTTATCGGTGAGCGCGTTCGAAAATCTCTTAGCCTACATTTAATACAGCAAAAAAGGAGTGAATTAAAATAATTCGTGTAGAGACATGGATACAAAATCCCGCATTCATAAATAATAATGTAGAAAGGTATATAAATGCTGATACTTTCTCAATACGCAAAAGAGCAGAATTATTGTACGGTTATATAGAAATATACGATGAAGGGTCAAAAGTATTTGAAAGTACACTAGAATTACTCCCTGATTATTGGTTTATAAGTTTACAGATGCTAGAAGAAATTTTTGAAAGGGGTGTTGGGAGTTGGGAATTTCCTACACTTTTAAAATTCCAAGTTGTGGATTCTAATACGCTTCTTATTCAGCAAGATGAAGAACTCTATCATTTTCCTAAAAAACCACTTATTCAAGCACTGTTGGATGCTTGTACAATGTTTGTGTGCGCATCGGAAAAATTTATGAATTACCCATATCCATTTGAAAAGGTCAGGGATAAATATTTACAGACAATTCAAGAGTTACATAAAAAAATAATGCGTGACTTAATTTATTGAACCTTTGCACGTGCCCAATATATTTTTTGTACCCCACGGTACCCCAGAAAGTACCCCCAATTAAAGCGTTAATATGCATTTTAATGGGTGAGAAATATTCGTTCGTAAACTCAATTTCTAAATTCACTATCAAAATTTAATACCCTTCATTTTTCAACCTATCGAAATCTCTCAAGCCTAAACCCCGCGAAATCAGCATTTTTACGCTATAATGTAGGACGAGGTGAAGAAAATGTTTGTGAGTGAAAAACAGATTGAGATTCGAT
>Ga0153921_1000094_pt1 | contig 75759 bp, 57 predicted proteins | sample TSNJ005MetaG_FD_104691 | JGI IMG/M metagenome (GOLD analysis project Ga0153921, IMG submission 104691) | Attine ant fungus gardens microbial communities from New Jersey, USA - TSNJ005 MetaG | ecosystem: Host-associated > Fungi > Mycelium > Unclassified | place: USA: New Jersey, Brendon T. Byrne... | reverse complement strand
GAACACACGGCCCAGGTCGCGGGCATAGAAGTAGGAAGCCAGGCCGAACTCGGTGTCGTTGGACATCGCGATCACTTCGGCTTCGTCTTTGAAGCGGAACAGCGGCGCCAGTGGGCCGAAGGTTTCTTCCTTGGCCACGGCAGCATCTTTCGGCACGTTGACCAGGATGGTCGGCTCGAAGAAGTTGCCTTCCATCACCTTGCCGCCAGCCAACAGGGTCGCGCCTTTGCTCAGGGCGTCAGCGATGTGCTCCTGAACCTTGGCCACGGCCTTCTCGTCGATCAGCGGGCCGGTGGTGGTGCCCTCTTCCAGACCATTGCCGATCTTCAGCTTGGCCACCGCCACTTTCAGTTTCTCGGCGAACGCGTCGTACACCGAATCCTGGATGTACAGGCGGTTGGCGCAGACGCAGGTCTGGCCGTTGTTGCGGTACTTGGAAATGATCGCGCCTTCGACGGCCTTATCCAGGTCTGCGTCGTCGAACACGATGAACGGCGCGTTGCCGCCCAGTTCCAGGGAAACCTTCTTGATGTCCTTGGCGCATTCGGCCATCAGCTGGCGACCGATTTCGGTGGAGCCGGTGAAGGACAACTTACGCACGATCGGGTTGCTGGTCAGCTCGCTGCCGATATCGCCGGCGCTGCCGGAGACCACGCTGAACACACCTTTCGGAATCCCGGCACGCTGGGCCAGTTCAGCCAGGGCGAACGCGGAGAACGGGGTTTGCGACGCAGGCTTGAGCACCATGGTGCAACCGGCAGCCAGGGCCGGGCCGGCTTTACGGGTGATCATCGCGGCCGGGAAGTTCCACGGGGTGATTGCAGCGGTCACGCCGATTGGCTGCTTGATTACGATCAGGCGCTTGTCCGGCTGGTGGCCGGGAATCACATCACCGTAGACGCGCTTGGCTTCTTCGGCGAACCACTCGATGAACGAAGCGGCGTAAACGATTTCGCCCTTGGCTTCGGCCAGCGGCTTGCCTTGTTCCAGGGTCATCAGGCGAGCCAGGTCATCCTGGTTCTCGATGATCAGCTCGAACCAGCGGCGCAGCTTGTTGGCGCGGTCCTTGGCGGTAAGTGCACGCCAGGCCGGCAGGGCCTTGTCAGCTGCTTCAATGGCGCGACGGGTTTCGGCGGCGCCCATTTTTGGCACGGTACCGAGGATTTCGCCGGTAGCGGGGTTGTTGACCTTGATCGTTTGACCGTTGTCCGCATCGACCCAAGCGCCATCAATGAAGGCTTGCTGGCGGAACAACTGGGTGTCTTTGAGCTGCATGTCGGCTTTCCTTAACAGCACCGCGCACGCGCGGAGCGAATTAGAGTTGTTGAAAGGCGCCTTGAGGGCTGCCGTCAGGGAAATCATTCACTGGGCGCAAGCACGTAAATAGCGCACGAAAGGACAAATGTGCGGTTCAGCACCCAGGCAGGAGCGTTTGAAATCTCAAACGAATCCTAGGATCAATGGGGGTGCAGGGCAATAGTCTGTTCGAAAAAAAGAACGAAAACGGCGCATTTGCTCGATTTTTCTGATCAGCGTGTTTCGGGCGAGTTCCGCCCTATTGCGCCGAGACGCCCGGCACAGGGCGTCAGCGGCGCGTATTCCTACCGGTGGGCGGGCGAAAAGCGGCATGGACGGCCAAGGTCGACATGGGTATGATGTCGCCCGCACAAGCATCCGTAGCTCAGCTGGATAGAGTACTGCCCTCCGAAGGCAGGGGTCGTGGGTTCGAATCCCGCCGGGTGCACCAGATACAGATGAAAAAGCCCCAGGTCGAAAGGCCTGGGGCTTTTTTGTGGGCGCAAGATAAGGAGGAAGATGCAAATAAAGTAACAGTTTTCTGGCTGACCATAAGTTCCTCGAACAGCAAAGTGAAAGCCCGAGTGACGCCACACATAGAAGGGCGGGCGCTTGCATCGATTTCAAGCTGGAGGGACTCGCACATGCCTAAAGTGATGCACCAATGATCCAGGGTTACCCTAAGCCTTGGCAGAGCTACCAGGACCAACTTGAGATATTGATAGCCCGCGGAATGATCGTTACAGACCGATCTAAAGCCTTGGAGTATCTGGAGCGCATTGGCTATTACCGCCTCAGCGGCTACTGGTTCGCCTTTCGTGAGCGTACCGAGCTGTGCTGCCCGCTTATTCAGCACAAAAACCAGAAACCGACCAAAACCAAACCGGGGCGGATCCCACTAGACATTTTCAAACCCGGCACCACATTCCAAAACGCAGTCGATCTTTATGTGTTTGATAAAAAACTTCGTCTGCTGGCCATGGATGCCCTGGAACGTATCGAAATCGCATTGAGGGTGGACATATCCCATGGGCTGGGCAAGCACGAAAAGTTTGCGTATCTAAAACCTGAGCTTTTCCATGAAAGTTTCTCCGCCCAGCTCGATGGCAAAACCGGGCTCACCAAACATCATGCCTGGGTAGGCAAACACGCCGCATTGATCAGCCGCTCGAACGAAGACTTTATCCGGCATAACAAGGAAAAATACGGCCTTCCGCTGGCGGTCTGGGTGGCTTGCGAGGTTTGGGACTTCGGCACTTTGTCGACCCTTTATGCTGGCATGACTGAGGCGGATCAAGATGCCATATCTCAAGAGTACGGGATCAGCAATGGAAGGGTCTTCGCCAGTTGGCTGCGCAGCCTGAACTACCTGCGAAACGTATGCGCCCATCACAGTCGCCTGTGGAATCGGAATATCGTTGATCAGCCAAAACTGCCACCTGAGGAACAAGCTCCTGCACTGGCCGCATTCCATGATGATGCACACCGACGCGCGCGGCCTTTTATGCTCTTGTGTATCACCCACCACTTGATGAAGGTCATCAATCCGTCATCAAGCTGGGGACGACGGCTGAAAGCACTATTGGAGAATGACTTTCCAGACTTGTCCCACCTTGATCTGAATTTGGAGGGCATGGGAGTGGATCACCACTGGCAGGAGCGCGATTGGTAATCGAAAAAAACAAGGCAATAAAAAACCCCTGAGCAATTGCTGCACCGAAGCGCATCAACCGACAGGGGCCGTGTTGCGAATGATTATAAAGGCCGGAAGTCTCTCGTCAACCACCGACTGGCGACCTCCACCTCAAGGATTTTTCAACGCCTCCAACCGCGCCGGCAGATCCTCCTTGGGAAAGCGCTTGTGCAACTCCAACAGCTTCTCATCCGCCGCCTTCGCCTCTCCCGCCTGCCGCAACCGCAGGATTTCCTGCAGCCCTTGCTCCAATGACGGCAGCACAACAGCCGCGCGCTTGCTCATCTTCGCCACCGGCTCATCCGCCAGCGAGCCCGCGACTTCTGCCTGCACCTGAGGCGCACTGTCAGCCTGCGGAGCCGCGGAGAATCGAGCCATCGGCGCGGCTGCCGGGGCCGGGCGGGCCTGTTCCTGCGGGGCGGCCGCGTAAGTTCCTGTGGATAACTCCGGCTGCGGCACCGGCGAGCGCGTGACCAAACCAATCATCAGGGCCACACCCGCGACGGTGGCAAACGCCATCTGCCAGCGCGGCCGTTGGCAGGCCTGTAACCAACGCTGCCACAGGCTGGGTTGCCGCACCGGCGCTTCACGGTGGGCGGTGGCCAGGATGAAGGCGTCCAGGGAAGCCGGCGGCTCGCCGCTGGTGTGTTGACGGAAATGCTCGATCAGCAGCTCGTCGTTCGAGTCCTGGGTATGTCGGGGGTCAGTCATGCGGGTACCTCCTCGGCCAGCAGTCGGCGCAGTTTCTGCTGGGCGTAACGCAAGCGGCTTTTTACCGTTTCCAGTGGGGCGCCGGTGAGCGCGGCGATTTGTGGCACTTCCAGCTCGCCATGCAGGCGCAGCAGGAACACTTCGCGCTGATCTTCGGGCAAGTCTTGCAACGCGCTGTCCAGGCGCGCCTGGTCGCGACTCAGGCTCAGCAGTTGCTCAGGCCCGGCGCTGTCGTCGGGCTGGCCGTGAAGCTGCTCATCGTAGCTGTCGTGCAGCGGGTTGTGGATGCCGTGCTTGCGCCAGTGGTCGATCAGGCGGTTGCGGGCAATCTGGAACAGCCAGGTGCGAAAACTCGCCCGCCCCTGTGGCTCGCTGGTGCTGCGGATCAGGCTGAGCCAGGTGTCCTGGAACACTTCCTCGGCCAGTTCGGCCTTGTTGCTCAAGGACACGAGAAAACGGTACAGGCCCTGTCGATGCCGCGCATACAGGGCCTCGAACGCTGCACCGTCGCCGCTGCGGTAGCGGGACAGCAGGGCTTCGTCGCTGGGTGAATCCATCAGGTGGCGCACTCCTTTGAGGTGGATCAGTGTTTGGCCGGGGCCTGGAGGCTCTGGGCCAATTCGACCAGTTGCACAAATTCGCCGCGCAAACCAAAAGGGTCGTCGCCCCGGGCGGAACGGGCCAGTGCGGCCGTGTCCTTGATACTCATGCTGCCAGTGTAGCGGCCATCACCCTTGAGTTGCTGGGCGAAGGCGGCCACGGCAGCAGAGAAGCGCAGGTCGTCGCTGGGTTTGCCGCTCTGCTGGTTGCTGATCGGGTGTTCGATCAGTCGGCTGTTGCCGCCTTCCGCTGGTTTGTAGCGTACCCGCAACATCGCCAACTCATCAGTTTTACCGTCAGCCTTGGCCGCCGATGCGTAGCGCAGTGGCTCCAGCCAACCCTGTTCACCCTTCGGGACAATCTCATACAACGCGGTCACTGTATGCCCTGCACCGATTTCGCCGGCGTCGACCTTGTCGTTGTTAAAATCCTCACGCTTCAGGGCGCGGTTTTCATAGCCAAGCAGTCGGTATTCGCTGACCTGTGCCGGGTTGAATTCCACTTGCAGTTTCACATCCCGGGCCACCACGGCGAGGGTTGAGCTGAGCTGGTCCACCAGCACTTTGCGGGCTTCGCGCAGGTTGTCGATATAGGCGTAGTTGCCATCACCGGCATCGGCCAGTTGTTCCATCAGGTGTTCGTTGTAGTTATCCACACCGAAGCCGAGGGTGGTCAGGGACACGCCGCTTTTGCGCTGGTCGACGGCCATTTGCTTGAGGCTGTCGAAGTCACTGACGCCCACGTTGAAGTCGCCATCGGTGGCCAGCAGGATGCGGTTGATGCCTTTGTCGATAAACCCTTCGCGGGCCATTTGGTAGGCCATTTCGATCCCCGACGCGCCTGCGGTGGAGCCGCCGGCGGTAAGTTGGTCGATGGCATTGCGGATCGTGGTTTTGTCGCGGCCCGAGGTGGGCTTAAGCACCACCCGCGATTCGCCGGCGTAGACCACCAGCGAGACGCGGTCCTGGTCGCGCAGTTGGTCCACCAGCAATTTCAGGGTGCTCTTGACCAGAGGCAGGCCTTCGCGGCGATTCATCGAGCCGGATACGTCCACCAGGAACACCAGGTTGGCCGGTGCCAGGTCTGCCACCGCGCGGTCCGAGGCCTTGATGCCGATGCGCAACAGTCGGGTGTGGGGGTTCCAGGGTGACGGTGCTACTTCAGTGGTCACGCCAAAGGGCGAGCCGTCGGTGGGCAGTGCGTAGTCGTAGGGAAAATAATTGACCATTTCCTCCAGTCGCACAGCACCTTCGGGCGGCAGGCTGCCTTGATTAAGGAAACGTCGTACGTTGGCATAGCTGCCGGTGTCGACATCGACGCTGAAGGTGGAGACCGGTGTTTCGGCAACGCTGCGGATCGGGTTGTCCGGGAGGTTCTGATAGTGCTCCCGAGGCTCGGTCTGGTATTGCATGGCGATCGAGTCGTTCATGACCAATCGCGACGCCATCGGTGCAGGCGCAACCATCCGCTTGACCATGGCCCCCTGGACGCTGGCGGGCTCACTTTGCACCTCCACGACAGGCGCCGACTCAGCGGGCTTGGCCACGTCACGGGATGAAGAAAGCCCACACCCGGCAAGCGCCACCAGCAGGGTCACGGTGAAGCCTTGGGCGGCAGGGCGCAACAGCAGAAGAGGACGGGACATGGGCTGAACCTCGTGAATGAATGATCCGTTCACAAGGTCAGACGCAAGGGGCTGGCGATTCGGGTTAAAGCAACTTAGAGCGACGGAATATTTCCTGTCGCCGCCACAGTCGCCACCGGGACACGCTCATTAGGCGCAGTTACGTCATACACATGCTGCTCACAGCCCTTCCCGATAATCACGAATTCCACCAGGTAAACCTTTTGCTTCTCAGGCTTGAAGGTCGAACTCATGGGGCCGCACTCATACACATAGGTTTTGACGAGGCCGACATAGTTGGCGTTGTAGACCCGTGACTCGCCGATCACTTCAAAGGGCTGCCCCGGGTCAGCCTGCACTTCCAACTGCGGGAAGCGTTTGGCGACGGCGCTGTTGCCCACTTCGTTCATCTTGGCGATCCAGCCGAATACCTTGCCACGGCCGGAATCCACCACCGTCCCGAGGATTTCCGGACGCTGATCTGCATCGGAACTACGGCGTACGGAGAACTGCACCGGATAGGTAAAACCGGTTGCCTTCATGATGACCTTGGCGTGTTCGGCGTCCACCTCGACCTTTTTCTGCTGCAACTGGACGCCGTCCGTCAGCAGGCTTGGCGAGGAGTTCCTGGCAGTGGAGTGGCAGCCGGCCAAGGCCAGGGCGAGGATTAAGAGTGAGGTCTTTTTCATGGGTTACTTCCTTGAGCACATTTAAAAATCTGGCTCGGGCTACGTGGGAGAACCGCAGCCCGATGCCGTTTTCTATCGGCCGTAATACTTAAAACGCGTACCGCGCCTTGAGCATGACCCCATCGGCATCAAAACCACTGCGGGCCTGGCGGGTGTAGCTGGCACCCACGGTAAAGTCCGACACCTGGTAGTTCACGCCGACACTGGCTTCATAGCTGTCACGCGCCACCGAAGCGCTGGTGACGGTGAACGCAGAACCGCCGAGCACATAGCTGGAGGTTTGTGCGACGCGATCACCCATCAGGTCGTGATACGCCATCAAGGTTGCTTCCGGCTGCAAGCTACCGGCACCCATGGGCAAGTTGCCCGCCAAGCGCACACCAGCGCCCAGCTCGCCCACTTCATAGCGTTGCGACTGGGTGCTCAGCGCGGCCGAGGAGCCCTTCTCGTTGAAACCGTCCATGCGCACGTTGGCGTAACGCGCTGCCACGCGCGGCTCGATCACCACGGCCTGCGACGGCTTGAAGCTGTAGCCGCCGATCACACTGGCAGACAGCACATTGCTGTCGTAACTGCCCTTGGCTGTGGTGCCGGCGATATGGCGTTTGCTGTCGTTGTCGTTATGGCCATAGCTGAGGCTGCCGTCGACAAACCAGTTTTGCAGCGACCAGTTGCCGTACAGCGACAGCGCATGGCCCTCCACATCGGTCTTGTTGCCGAGGTCGGAATGGATGTTGGAGTTAAGGTAGCTGTACGCCACGCCCAACGTGGTGGTGTCGTTCAAGCGCCCGTCCACACCCACGGCCATGCCGCTGCTGTTGGCCGAGTAGCCGTTGTTGCCGCCACGCCCGTCCTGGTCCATGTTGCTGCTCAGGCCCTGCACCCACACGCCGCCGGTTTGATGGCTTTCGCGCTGGTCGGTGAGGCGGTTGAAGATCGCGCCGTTGACCACGGTCTGGCCCGACAACGCCACGTCCAGGGCGCCGCGATTGACGTCCGGCTTGAGTTGTTCGCTGACCTGAGCAAGCTGCTGTGCTGTGCCGGCGTCAGCCAGGGTTTGGAACACTGGGTCGTTCTGATTGAGTCCGCTCAGTACGTCGTTTTTAAAGGTGTTCACCGCCGTCGCTGACGCAGCGCCGGCGCCCACCGCGGCGAGCTCCTGCTGCACTTGCTGGTTGTCTTTAACCGCCACCACGGCCTTGACCGTTTGCGCGTCGGCCGAGTAGCTCAGCACGTTCAGCAGAGAGGACGAGCTGGCCACAGACAGGCCATTGTCTTGCACGCTGGTGGCTTGCAACAGGGTGTACTGAGTGCCGTTGTTGGTGCTGGCGAAGTCGCCCGGTTTGGCGCTCACGGTCAGCTTCGAAGCCTGGGCGAAATTCGCTGCACCGTTGACGGTCAGGTACGGCGTGGTCGGCACTACGCCGTCGGCCAGGTGCATATCAATACCTGCGCCGCTAGCAACGTTGAGGTTGCCAGTGATCGCAGTACCGGGCGCCGACAGGTTCAGCGAGCCCGAGTTGACCGATACCGGCGCGATGATGCGGCTGCCGGCGAAATCGGCCTGGCCTGCGACATTCACCGCGCTCAAGTTGAGCAGGTCGCCGGTGATTTTGCCGCCGGTCCAATTCAGCGTGGCAAGGTTGGCGGCGTCGATGGCGATGCCGGCGTTACTGCGGATTTCGCCGGCTTGCTGGTTGATCTCGAACGCCGAGGTCTGGTCCGTGGCATCTACATGAATGGCTGTACCATCGGCGCTGATCGTGCCGCGGTTAACGATGCCGCGCGCGCCGGTCGCGCTGTTCTGGGCAAAGGTTGCCCGGCAAACTCGAAGGCATTGGCGTTGGTGCCCGTGGCCTCGACGGTGCCGGTGTTGAGGATGTAGTCGACCGTACCGTTTAGAAACATCACCGTCTTGGCGTCATTGCCGTTGGCAGAAAGCAGGCCGCTGTTTTCGATGCGCAGAGGGTTGGTGTCGGTTTCCACCTCGATGCCCCAGGCGCCCTCGCCCGTCGCTTTGAGCGTGCCGGCGTTGAGGATTTTGCCGCCGACGGTGGTCCCCAGATTGTTCTGGCGGTCGAGGATCAGGCCGATGGCGTAATCACCGTTCATGTCGATCACACCGGTGTTCGAGACGTCGCCGGCGATGGTGGTGCCATGCAAGTAAATGCCTTCGCCGCCATCCACGTAGGAGGGTGAAGCCGGCGGGCTCAGGGGCAGCGTGGAACGGATGGTGCCGGAGTTGATGACACTTCCACCGATGGTCGTCGCGCCGATCTCAAGCCCCTCGTAACCCCCATTTTTCATAAGAATGTTGCCCGCCTGGACCACGTCCCCGGTGACAGTTCCCGGGCTCAGGTTCTGCGGGCCCGACCAGAACAGCGGGTCCAGGGCAATCGCACGGATGGCGGCGCCCTGGGAATCCAGAGTGATGTCGGCACGGTTGATCAACGAACCCTGGATAGTGGTGTTGGCCACACCCAGTCCGGCAGGGTTGGTGGTGGTCGGCACCACTACTTCGGAGAACGTCCCGTTGATAATCAATGACTCATTAAAGGTCTCGCCGACCCAAATGTTCTTGCCCTGCCCCAAGTCGAATTCCACCGCCAGCGCTTGCGTACTGATTGCGCCGACCATGAGTGCCAACAGGCTTTTCTGGAACTGCTTACGCTTCATTTCAAACTCCATGAACTACATTAAAAGCCGCCAATAGGCCCGGCGGCAGTAGGTGTGCTAAGCGAGGGATCAATTGATCCGAATGCATTCCCCCAGGGTGCCTTCCTGAAACGCAGGCGCGCGCCTGTGCACCACAGCGGGCGGTGACAGAAAAGAGGCTTGGGGGGCGAGGTTCACATTAATCCTTAATGTCATTTGAAAACGCTGCAGTCCATGCAGCCCGACCGGTTGCGGGTGGGCGGGGTAAAGACAATGGGATATACAAAATGTTCAAGGTGCTCGGCGGGTTCTATCAAACTGCTCGCGTCAGGATCAGCCACCGCAAGCCACGCGGCGACCTCTCGCTGGTCTACTTGAGCTCCTTCACCAAATAACTCCCGGAGATCTGCGTGATACCCGTCAACGCGCGGCGCAACGCCTCAGGATCAGTGCGATATGTGAGCGGCGTGTAGCCGTAGACATTCTGGCCATTGAACGGCGTGATCGACTCCACCGTGCGCCAGAGCATCTCGTCGCCACGGTCCATGCGCGCCACCACGGTTAGCGTCGGGTAGACCACGCTGCTGAAACCCTGGGTCAGGCGAAAGCCCCACTCGCCTACCGTCAGTTGAATCTGCGCATCGGCCGGCTCGTCGTCACCCACCACTTTGAGCGATGAGGTCTTACCCAAGGCATCAATGAAGGCCTGCTTGAGCAACACACCCAAGTCGATATTTTCGGCGTCCATCACCGTGAGAATCGCCGCAGGCGTCGACATCTCGGCCAGTTGCCCTGCCTTCATGCCGGCGGCAAACCCCGCGCCGCTCAAGGCCGCCGTGCCCAGCTTGGACGCGCCGCTGGCCATGCCGACGCCCGCACCAAGCCCGGCGCCCAGGGCCGCACCCCAGGCTTGTTCACGGCCCATGTAGACCATGTTCTTTTCCCACTTTACGGGCAGCACTTTGACCGTCTTGACCTGTGCGCGATGCTCGGGCGTGAGGGGCTGGCTGACGCAGCCACCGAGGATGAGGGTGGAGAGGAGAATCAGGAGAAGGTTTTTCACATCAGTCCTTTAATGTTGGTGGTGGGTGGATGCGTTTAATCAACGCCAGTGTGTCGGCAATGGGGGTGAAGACATGAGGCCTTGTGATTGGGCCAGTACTTTGCTGCCTTGCGTGGGTTTGGGTGCGGGCTTATAGTCCGGGCCGTCGCCCATATGGCGATTCAGGTTTGGCGACCTGACAACAGAGCGCAAAAGCATCCCGCTTCTATGCAGGTGTTTTTGCACCCGCAAAGCTGTGCATGATATGGCGGCTGTGCGCGGGAGACCTCCGGGTCTGCCGGTTTACTCTGTTGCCGGTTCGCCAACCTGCGTACAGCTGCCACCCATTCGTTTGGCGACGAGTGAGTGGTGGCTTAATCCACCAACAGAGTACTGACAATGAATCGATACATGCCCCTCACGGGCCACGACTGCACCGTCCCCGCCCTGCTTATCGACACCCATGCGCCCCTCGATGTCCTCCACGACGCCGCCGTGTACCGGATTCGCGCCGTCACCCAACTGCTGGAAAACCTGGCCTTTCGCGAACAGCTCAGCAGCGATGCTGTGGTGCTTCAAGACTTCGCCCAATTGCTGGCTATTCCGCTGCGCGATGGGTGTGATTTGCTGCATGTCATCAGTCGCAGACTCAATACCGATCCATCCTGAGTAAACGGGTCAAAGGGGACGGGGTCAAAGGGACGGATTTATTTAATCGATCCATCTGGAGTTTTTTAAATTTAATATTTAAATAAATCCGTCCCCTTTACGTATTAGGTGCACCGACTAAAAGCCAAGCGTAAGGCCGCACCTACATCGGAAGGACTACTACCGCCGGGGATAATGACATAGTCACTCTCACTTAGTCCCTTACCACTCCAGGCTTCTAGCTTTTCGTGATGGCTAGGACGAATAGTTATCTGGTCCCCCTTACTTTCGATACTGCATTTTTTCATATCTTTAAATAATGCACGCTTACTCTTGTAGCTATAGCGCTCCCAAGTACTGCCAACCCATTGATCATATCGTTGACTGGTCAAGTCGTAGTCGTATAAATCCATATCAAACGTAGCTTCGGGGTGAATCCAAACATCCTTACGCGGCTCGGGAAGCACAAATCGGCTATGGGCCAACGCATCCAATACCACAACACCTAACTCTTGATCACTGATTTCAGGGCTGGCGTGATGCTCGACACCCTGTGGATCAGCTCGACTACTCCGATAGCCAGAATAAGTTTTAACGTAAATGAATTCCTTATTGACTCCTGCATCCGCCCAGGCTGTTTTCACGACATCGTTCATCTTAATTCACCTTGGTAATTTTTACCGTAATGCCTTTGCTCTGACCATATTCAATGGCTCTATTGACTTGGTTAAAGGGGACGGATTTATTTAATTAACTCATAAGAAATTTTTAATATTTAAATAAATCCGCCCCCTTTACGCTGTTATATCATCGACCGAGAAATAGGGGGTCAGACCACTATTAATACTTTAATTAGAAAACCGTGGCCTGAACCCTATTTCCCGCGCCCGATTCTCGCTCTAATTCACGCGTTAAACAAAACTTCTCTCAGCAAGTCCTGCCTCTCTGCCTGAGCCCCTACGGCTGCAGTGAAGCACTGGTTATAGGCAGCAATCTTCAAAACGCCGCCCAAATCTTCTACTGCAAAGCAGTCGATATCCATTAACTTCTTTTCGTCGACACCCACTAACTGAAGCAAGGATTTGCTTACCCACATGAAAGCGCCAACCGCCTCAATGTAGCCGTTTCTTAAAACCCAACGCCCAGGATTTTTTGATATATCTACGACCTCTTGGGTCAGCGGAAAAGGCAGCCCATTACTTTTCTTGGGCAGATGAGCGTGTTCGACGCGCTCAACTTCAAAGAGCGTAAGACTCTCGGCATTTTGCCATCGATCATACTCGGCGTCGTAAATTCGAGCCTGAACAAAGCCGGGCTCATCGATTAAAGCTTCAATCAAGGTCTGTGCAACTTCAATCGAATTCGCCAGGTGTTTCATATCAAGCCGATAAAACGCTTTATCTGCCACATACGAAAACTCGACAGAACCGTTTGCCAGCTCAATAAAAAAACTCTGACACTTGTTTTTCTTCAAGTAATTCGAAACGTCCGCCAACCCTATTTTCTTGCCGGTAAAGCCATCAATGACGGTATCCTCATTAAAGTTTTTGAGCTGTTGTATTAGCCGCCCCCATACAACTGAAGCGCCATCATGTAGCCTCTCGCTAAAGACAATTTCAATTTCAGCCATATGATTAGCCACCGAACTCTTTAATAATCACAGTAATATTACGTTGCTTTCCATACTCTATAAGCTTGCTCGCGTCAGCCATTCCGCCCGGTTGAACTCGGATGTCCAAAATTTTCGTTGCCGGTACGCCATCCACGGTAATTTTTGAACTTTGCAAGGTGTCCATATGGGTTCTCATGTCATAAGACCACCCTTTACCTCGGGTATCAATCGTTTTCAAACTCACCACATTAGTGTCGAGCTGGAAGTCAATAACTGGGAAGTTATTGGATTGGGGTCAAAGGGGACGGATTTATTTAATCGACCCATCTGGAGTTTTTTAAATTTAATATTTAAATAAATCTGCCCCTTTTACGTCAATACATACGAGAGAAATGCTCATCAATAGAACTTCCAGACCAAAAACTCACATCTGGAAATTCCAGACTATCAGAAACAACAACTATCCCCCTAAGCTCAAAAGGAATATCTTCTATACCAGCCTTAACGCTAGGGATTAAGTAGCGAAAATAGTCCCCCATTTTAGACTCTCCATCATAACCGGAAGGGAAGTCCTCCCCAGACACACTACCTTCTATAGCATGGTATATATAGACACCTTTAATTGCTGGAAGGTTATATTCTGTCAGCCTGGCTTGGAGTGAAGATCGATCCGCTATCCATCGTTCCACTTCAGCCCTAGAGTCTAGGTGACGATATGCACAGGCAGAGTATAAATCAAGAATTGTTTTACCGTTTTTAGCTTTCGGATATTCTTCGTAATCACCAGACTCTTCCCACAAGTACTCACTTAAGCTATCAAGCTTCTGCTCCACAGCTGTAACTTCCAACAAAACCTTTGGTAACGATCCAAAACAGTTATTCACCATGACGGCAATAGCACCGGCTTTGTCCATCGCAAACCAAGTAACAATTTCTCCAAATCCTGGAACCCATTGTTCATCAATAACCATCATTTATTCCCCGGCCAAGTCACCTTACAATTCGGGAATGTTTCTATAACTGCTTTAGGGGTGTATCCACCTTCATCCCTGATGGTTTTAGGACGTAAAGCCTGTGTGAATTTGATATTTTCTGGATTCCCTCCTGACCTGACAAGCTTATCTACTGCTGATACCTCTGCACATGCACCAGCAGAATTCCTGCAAAAACTTGTTAATTCACCTATTTTCACACCAAGCTTGCTCTCAACGTAGCTAACTGTGCGAGGATCCAAGCTCTCAGTGGGCAAAGGGGACGGATTTATTTAATCGACCTAGCTGGAGTTTTTAAATCTAATATTTAAACAAATCCGTCACTTTTACGTCCTAAATAAATCCTTCCCCTTTACGTTAAAGAGCAACTCTGCCAGCATTAAAACGTGGATTGCCCCCTATTTTCCAAAACGTGTGCAGATAGATAAACACTCAACTTATCAGACAAGCCTATCCGTTCAATATAATCAACAATATATACAGCAGAGCTCTCGTCCGCCTCACATACCGGCTCAGACATTTGCTCTTGTAGCCCTACAATCTTATAGGCCTTATTGGCAAAAAAACCGATCACCAATAATATTAAAATTAAACTATTTTGTTCTACGCTTTCAGATGCAAAATTTCCTTCTGCCAGCGGTCCGCTCTGCATATCATCGGAGTCTAGATAATATGCTAATTCATCAGCACTGAGCCCTCGATCAGACAACCATCGCCAACACTTATCAACTGCCTCCTGACATTTTTTTTGCGTATCACTCGCCGAGTCAAGGTTACGTAGAGCATAATCAAGCAACAGAAGGAAAATTGAGGCTTTCTTTACCCACATCATACTGTCAATGACTTTAAGCGCTTCTTCATTGTCCATTACCTATTCTCCCATCTTTAACTAGGACTGTTAGACGATTTGGCATTGCTGCCCCTCCCTCAGCGGTAACTCTTAGCAGAAGAGCAGGGGTCAAAGGGGACGGATTTATTTAATCAACTCGTCTGGAGTTTTAAATTGTTTAAATAAATCCGTCCCCTTTACACCCTACGTCGGAGAGCAGCCGAATTACCCCACCGCATTGCCCGCCTTGCCTCTGAAGGTATGCCTCATAGTCTTTACCCGCCTCAGGAACAAACACGCGGGGATCCGGCACACAAAACGCCTCGCCGGTAAGCATTTTCATCACGACTACAGACGGTAGACCCGCGGGTATAACAAACTCCGCGTAAGACTCGCCGTAGCTCAGGTGATCACTTCTCCAGGAAGCAGGCATTCCGACACTTCGTTTGGTGTGTTGCCCCAAGGTGGAATTGACCTTATCCGCAACGGTATAACCGTAGGCATAAAGAGGTTCTTTACTCGAAGTGCAGTCTTGTCCTGGATTGATGGCAACCGGCAAACCGTTATTACCGAAAAGACGGATGCGTGCGGTGGTTGCCTGATCGTAAGGAATAGGCTTCTCATAGGCAGTGGAGCCGCAGCCGCTCAGGAACAAAGTTGAAAAGAAGGCTAGCAAAAGATTCTTCAAGATAACTCCTAGGCTCATATATCAAGCTGTTATGGGTAATTTATTGAGGGGTGAATAGAGTTCAAAGGGGACGGATTTATTTAATCAACTCATCTGGAGCTTTAAACATTTAAATAAATCCGCCCCCTTTACCTTACCTTTACCTTAAATATTTAAATAAGTTCGCACCCTTTACGCTTATTGTAAATAGGGGCTAGACCACCAATACCCGCATTCGCAATAATGATGGTCTACACAGACTTCTTCATATAACTCTAACCACTTAACTATCAGTTTTTAGTTTAATCTCAGCTCCGTCTGGCAAGTCTTTAATTTGGCGGGCAATATCAGCCCTAAACCTCATCCCCTCCACAGCATCTGCCATATACATATTATCCAGCACAAACTCTCCTCCCAGCACGAATGGCACCTTCGGCAACAAACGTTTTCCTGTGGGAAGCTGACCATTTTTCTTTTGCCATTGATGCGCTAACGGGTAGCCCGTGAGCGCCTCATAATCACTAAGTATTATTTTTGCCCAGCTTTCAATATCGTCGGCCAAATACTCTAGTGCCCCGGTTTCCGGGTCAAAAATATAAATCTTGTTATCTTTAATACAGAACTGCCCACCGAAAATGTCTTCAGCAAAAAATAAGCAACCATCGGCAATACCCTTATAAGCACCGCGCCAAAGAGTATCTTCATTCCAATCACGAAGACCAATTTCGTCCTGACTAGAATGTGTGGGAAACACATGTAAAGCGCTTTCTAGGGCGTAGAAGCCATTGCGTTGAACCAGCATCCTTAAAAGTTGATCAGATAAAGCACCGGCCAATCTATGTGACGGCCCAGAAACTTCCGGCGCATGATCACTCAAAGATGAGCTTGCATTCGATAACAATTTTTCCAAGCTGGACATATTCTAATCCACCACATCTATTCGAATCTTCGTTCCGTTTGGTAACTCTCTACATTGAGCACCAACACAGGCACCAGCCCCGCGATTGTCGCTAGGGTTGATATGTCTTACGGAGGAACCTTGACCACCCTCTTGAAACATTGCAGGTGGATATTCATCACGATCAAGGCCTGGCTTGGTTTCAGTACCGCGCAAAGAGTCACGCCTGCGTGATGCTGCATTCGCGCGATCTATGGTCAGAGTACCAGGCTTACCCGCGTCAATAGCATCTTCGATGTGTTGCGCTGATTCAGGAAAGCGGCTTTTGCTGACTGTGACAATCTTTTCAGCGTCACCGCCAGCGGCCCCAGTTGCTTTTGCACCAGCGGCTTAAGCTATTTGTCTAGCAGATCCTCGACCGTAAGCCTATCAATTTCTCTGAAGACTACTTCTATCTCGTGCCCTTCGTCACCAATCCAATCAAAGACCGCATCACGTAGAATCTCAAGGTATACCTGTAGATCCTCTCTTGGCAATTCTGGAAGAGTCACATGTACAAGGACGATTTTGTGGCATGGAATCCAGCTAAGATCTCTTAAGCAATCATATAAGGCATCCCAGTTAAATCCAAAATACCCCGGCAACCAAAGCAGGTAATACAGCGATCTTATCAATTCCTCTGCAATCCCAATGGACGGGTCAATCCGCACATAAAAAACCTCGGCCGCGTCATATGAAGGCGGGATGTCCACAAACTTGAATGGCAACATTTTCGACAGGCCTCAATTTTTTATCGGGATGAAGGTTTTGGGGTCAAAGGGGACGGATTTATTTAATCAACTCATCTGGATTTTTAAATATTTAAATAAATCCGTCCCCTTTACGCACGTAAGGGTTCGCAGCATTTGCGTTGACAAATATCTTTCCACCAGGCTCAACCACGCGAGTAGCTTCCGGAAGAAAATCCATCATTGAGTTAGTACCACCTGCACTCTTGGGAATGAATGGGTTACTAGCAACAATCTCTCCCACCGAACTATCCTTGAAAGGAAGTTTCGTTGCGTCCGCTCGAATACCAGACTGAATATCTGCTCGGACATCCACGTTTATAGCACCAGGAGTTTGAGCATTCTTCCCACCAAATAACTCAACAGTGGGTTTCCCACCAGAACTAGCTAATTCTCCTGTCGCTTTTGCACCGAGCCTTTCTCAACCATTTTTTAAACGCAGAATCGTTATTCAACTGAAAGACATTATTCTTTTTTCTAAGAAATCGATAAAGTTTTTCGCATACAAACTAGAAGTTTGATCAGAAAGTTCAAGCCTATAAACAGGATACTCTCCATCATTAAGACCATCGTCCGTGGCAAAATAAAATGATTCCCCTGCACCCGGCGGTTCGCAGATAAATAGCCTCTCCTTCCCACACAACCCATTTCGACCGTTAACGATTGACATATAAACGATATCCCCCCCCCTTACACTATCAAAATCCATTTCGTAGATACTATAAATCTCCTCCCCAGATATTTCCCCGCCAGAATAACACTTCAGCCACCATTTATAGCTATCAGGCAACTTCAACCCAAGACGAGCTTCAGCTTTATAAATCCACTCATCAGCAATCCCGTCACCATAATCAGCAAACTCAACGTAATCCGACTCTTTAATAAGATTAATTATTCTCGAATAATCCACGCCTAATTACTCCCCGCTCCGAGCCCGCAACTTCCAATAATCCGACTGATAAGAGTTAAACTCTTTAGCCTGCTTTGTCAATGTTTTTGCATTCAAATCCGTAGGAACTGAAACATAGTCAGTCGTAGGGTTTCTGTATTCTGCAGAGTCTTTGTAACGAGTATACCTAAAGCTTTGAGCGGCATTGGATGGGACATGAAGAACACTGCTATTCTGGCTATGGAAAACAGAACCAACTTCTGCAAGTGAACCACGAGTACCAGCGAATCCATTAACTTCAGTTTGCGAGAGATGATGTAACTCAACTGATTTCCCATCATACCCAATTGGTGCTCGACCCGAGGCCATCCTCTCAAGGTTTGAGCCTTCAACAGTTTTACCTCGTACTCTCCAGGTCGATAGGGCCTCTGGGTCAAAGAGGTCGTTACGTTGATAAACAGTCCTATCTAGAACTGTTGTTTTATTCCAAAAAACATCAACTTTAGGCGTCGTACTTGCAACATTACTACCCGCCGTCGTGCCCGTACCAGCAGAACCTAGCCCTTTTGCACCACTGGCAAGCTCTCCAGCTAACTTACCATTAAAGTATTTACTCGCGCCGCCAAACAGAGCCGCCTGAGCTGCGGATTTCGCCGTGCTCCATGCCAGGTCAGACGTTACGCTCGACTCTCCTGGAAAGGTTTCCGGAAAGAAAGAAGCTAGCACTCGGTCGGGCTCATTGGATTTAAAATCCGCCGTAATCCGGCTAGCAGAATCCCATGCCCCCACCATCGAGGTGGTGCCAAGCGCTCCTAAGCCGATGGGTAAGGCACAGGTAACAACGCCAACACATGCGGGTGACGACATCACCATCCCGGTATATGCAGTAGCCCCTCCGACTAGGCCAAGGGCAGTGTCTTTGCTTGCTCCAACGACCTGCACCGCCTTGCCGTGAGCATTGAGCGTATCGTCGCTCCAATCCTGCCAACTACGGCCACCAAACTGGCCGGTCGCCTCAAGTAACGCGATCTCCTCACTAAAAGTGGCGCCGCGATCCTGAAGTGCCTTGAAGTCCTTATAGGTTTCATCGTTGGTCGGGATCGACTCTGCGCAACTAACCAAAGCGCAGGCCGCCGCATTCAAACGATCAGCCTTTTCCGGATGGAACCGTCGCTGTTCATCCAACGCATCGGCTTGAGACTTGTGAAGCTGGTGGTTGTACTGCGTGGCATTTTTCGCCACCCAGCCACCCTTCTCCAATTTGCTAGCATCTGCATCTTTTTGTGTGGCCGCAGCTAAAACACCGACCAGTTGAGAACTCATGGACAACAATGTCTTGTCGCCCTTCACGATGTCGTTAAGCTGTACGACCAGTGCCTCATTGGCGCCGGCTGCCAATGCGCCTGTACGGAAATCTCCACCCGTTGCTTCGGCCAAGAGGCCACCGACCATCGCATGAATCGCGATCTTGGGAATTGAACCGTTTTCGATGTTCCACTTTTTCGTGTAGTCGCCGACGGCATTGAAGCTGGCCGCTGCCAGGGTATTGAATAGCGCAGTTTTCAGCGCCTCACTCCCACTGCCGCCCTGCCCCAATGCTTTACTCAACAGCGTTGAAGTACCGCCTTGCAATGTCTGGTTCGCGGCAAACTGCCCTACACCAGTCCATGTGTTGAGCTGTGGCCCCGTTATTTGCTTAGTCGCCTGATCAGTATGAGTTCCGGTCCAGCCATCAAAATAAGCTGCGGTCAATCCAGCGGTCACACCGGAAATCGTATACCCCTTCAAAGCATCCGAAGAGGTGACATCCTTGAACACCGCCCCTAAGTTGCCACGATTATTAACGACACTAACCGTCGCATTGGTCGCAGCGCCTGCCGCTACGGCTCCCGCACCTGCCGCGACAGCGACGCCTGCTCCAGCACCTGCAGCCGCAGTCATTGCCAACGGCCCGACAAATGCGGCCATCAGAATTGCTATTACAATCTGCGAGCCCGCACCTAAACCGGAGTTACTGTATTTGAAGCTATCGTGGATCTCTTTGACTTGGCGCCAGTCCACGTCACCGCGCTTTTCAGCATCCTTGAGCCAAGCCAGATTCGGATCGGCTTTGACCATGGTATCGATGGTCTGACTAACGGTTTGCTGATCGATCTGCCTGACATCAATCTTCAATCCGTCGACAGCTTTGATAACGACCTGCCCTTGAGCGATCATTTCACTCTGGCGCAGCGTTTCGTCAGTGTTGCCTTTACCTTTGGCGCTGAACCAAGCGAGGTCACCCTTGCTCTTGGTATGGCTCTCGTCATGAAGGTCTTTGACGCCTTCAAAGACGATGGCCCCGCCACTGTTAAGAATGATGTCATTACCACTATCAAGCTTCGCGACCTGGTAACGCTGGTCACCTTCGCTGATCAACGTGAGGTTGCCGCCAGTCTTGATCTCGGTCCCAACGTTCGTGGTGCGGGTTACTTCGTCTCGCTGCTCTTTCTTCGCGCCCCAGCCACCGTTCTCCTTCATGTCATACAACGTATGAGTACTGTTCTGCGCCGCCAGCAAATTCAACTTATCCCCGCTATACAGATAAGCCTCATTCCCCGCACTGATCTTGCTCGCCACCAGCGTGGTGTCGCGCCCGGCCTGGCTCGTAAAGTCCCTGCCCGCCGTCAGCACACTGGCTAACTGCGTGGTCTGCTCATCCGCGGTCTTAATGCGTTTCTTGCCGTCTTTTTCCTTGCCTTCGACGTTGTGCACATCGCTGACAGACGCCACGTTGAAATCGCGCCCGGCCTGAATGTTCAGGTCCTTACCCGCGGTGGCGTTGCTGCCGATGATGTTGACGTCTTGCCCCGCCACCATGCTCAGGTTGCCGCCGGCCGTGACCGTGGCCGCTTGGTTTTTCACGTCGGTGGTGATGGTGGATTTGTGTCCGCCGTCGCTGAAGGCGTGGATCTCGCTGGTGTCGCTGACGGCGATCAGGTTGAGGTCGCGCCCGGCTTTCAGGTCGGCATCGCCGCCGGCGGTGAGTGCACCGTGGTTGGTGAGGTCGCGGCCAGCGTCGATGGCCAGGTTTTCGCGGGCGGTGATGGTGCTGACGCTGCTGTCGGTGAGGGTGCGCATGCCGGCGCCCTGGCGCACCTGGATGGCGGTGTTGTCGTTGGTAATGTCGCCCTTCAGGGTGGTGAGGCTGACCTGGGTGCCGCGTATCTCGCCAGCCATGGAATTGCGGATGCTGTCCTGGGCCAGCAGGCTGAGGTTGTTGCCGGCCTCGATCAGGCCGCCGGTGTAGAGGCTGCCGCTGCTGGCCACCGAGAGGTTGTTGCTGGCGCGCAGGGTGCCGACGTTGATCAGGTCGCCGCCGGTCATCAGGTTGAGGTCACGGCCCTGGATCAGGCTGTTGCCGCGCACGTTGCGGGAGTCGGCCTGGGCCAGGTAGAGCACCGGCACGAGCACGGTCTGGCCGTCGACCACGCGGTTTTCCATCCACACGATGTCGTGGGTCAGGGCGCCGACTTGCTGGTCAGTGAGGGACACGCCGACGCTCAGGCGCAAGGCGTCCTTGCTGGCCAGGGCGTTGTCCATCAGGTAGCGGAACTGGTCGTAGTCGCTGGTCAGGCCACCGGCGAGGAAGCGTTGCCCGGTTTGCGCCAGCACGGCATCGCGGATCAGCCGTGACTCGTATTGCCCGTCACCCAGGCGACGCCAGGCGTTGTCGGGGCTGTAGCCGAGCTTGCCGAGCATGTAGTCGGAGCTGAAGAAACCCGCCACAGTGGTGAGGTTCGGGTTGGTCTCGATCAGGTAGTGGCTGGTGGGGTCGGCGTTTTTGATGAACAGGCCGTAGTCGCCCTTGGGCAACTGGAAGCCGGGCGCGGTGGTGGGATCGACCGGGGTGAAGGACTCGCCGGTGTAGTCCACGGGTACGTAGCGGCCGTCGGGCGCGATGCTGGTCACCGGCAATACGCTGCTCGGCGCCTGGGCGGTGGCGTCGTTGACGTGCTTGCTCAGGTTGATGTTGATGCCGCCGACGGGGATGCCGGTCTGGTCGTCACCGAGGGTGCCGGTCAGTTGCTCCAGGGTGTTGGTGTGCAACGTGCCATTTTGCAGGGTGCGCGCAACGTTGAGGTTGACCGCGCCACCGGCCTGTATCGTCGCGGTGTAGCCCGGGCCGCCGTTGTCGGTCCAGGTGGTGACGTTGCTTTGTTCGGAGAAACGCCAGTCGCTCGACCGGGCCTTGAGCACCTCAAAGCGTGCTTCATCGAAATTACCCGCTGCCACTGCTGCGTTGAAGGCGGGCACGTCGATGTATTCCATCCGGTCCCACTCATCGGTGTCGATGCGCTGCGGGGTGCCGATGACGATGGTGTTCTGCCCGGTGCGAGTCGCGGCGCCCTGGTTGAGCAGGTCGTTGGCGGTGATGCTCAGGTTGCCATTCGCCGCCAGCAGGCTATAGCGGTTCTGGACGTTGTCGCCCTGGATCAGCAGGTCTTTGCCCGCCACCAGGCGCGCAGAGGCCGAGTCCTTGATCGCGGATTCAAGGTAGGTCTGGTTGATGGTGATTTGACCGCGCTTGAACGAGTCGTGCCCGCCGCAGTGCTGGCCGCACTGCCAATTGAGGCTGCCGGTGGTGACGGTCTGGCCCAACTCGAATTCAGCCTTGGCGTTTTCCACATTCCGCGCACTGATGCCGATATTGCCTTCGCTTTCAACCGTACCGGAAAGGTTGCTGAAGCCCGCCGCCATGCCGCCATCGAGCGCCGCGAAACTCAGGTTGCCCTTGCTGTAGACGTCGCCGTACAGGTTGCTGAAGCTGTTCCCGCGCAGGGTCAGATCGCCGCCGCTGAACAGCAGCGTGTCCGCGCTATTGCTGATGCCATTGCTGGCGCTGAGGTTGACGTTGCCTTGTGAACCGAGGGTGCCGCGGTTGTTGATCTGTGCGGCGGCAATGTCGAGTTGCTGGCGTGCGGTGAGGTAGCCGAGGTTATCCAGCGTACCGCCCAGGGTGATGCGGGTGGTGGTGCCGCCGGCCAAACGCCCGCCGTTCTGGCTGAGGTTGTTGGCGACCACGCTCAGTTTTTGCTGGGCCGAAAGGCGGCCACTGTTGGTCATGTCGCCGGTCAGGTTGACAGTCAGGTCACCGTCGCTGAGCAACTCGCCCGCGTTATCCAGGCTGGCGACATCCAGGATCAGCCCCTTGGCGCTGGCCAGGCGGTCGCCGGCCTTGAGGCTTAGGCCCTGGGTGCTGGTGTAGTGCAAGGCTTCATTGAGTTGCACACGGCCGAGGCCATCGACCCGGCCGAACGACCAGTCGGCGGTGCCCAGGCCATTGATGCTGCCCTGGCTGCCGCTGAGGCTGCTGGTATTGAGGCTGAACACGCCGGTGCCAGCGTGCTGCAGTTGCCCGGCCTGGTTATTCAGATGCCCGGCGCTGAGGCTGAAGGCCTGGCTGCCGAATTCAAGAATGCCGTTCTGGTTATTCAGTTGGTCGGTGACCGTCAGCGTGCTGCTGGCGCCTTCCATCGCCCGCAGTTGGCCGCCCGCGCTGTTGTCGAGGTTGCCGCCATTGAAGGTCAGGCCCTGGTTGGACTCAATCAGGCCGCCTTGGTTGGTCAGTTGGGTACGCGAGGTCAGGCTGAGCTGATTGCCGCTGATCTGGCCGTTGGCGCTGTTGTCCAGGGTGGCGCCGGAGACGGTGACGTGCTCCTTGCCGAACAGTTTGCCGCCCCGGTTGGTCAAGGCCTCGACCGTCAGTTGCAGGTCGCTCTTCAAGGCGGTCAACGCGCCGGCCTTGGTACCGTCTTGGCTGTTGTCGACGCTGTCGGCTGTCACCGTCAAGCTGTCGCCTTGCACGGTGCCGCCCTGGTTGTTCAAGGTGCCCAGCGTCAGGTCGACCGCCGCACCACCGCTGAGGATCATGCCCTGGCGATTGCTCAGGTCCTGGCCGCGGTAGCTCACGCCCTGATTGCCGGCCAGGAGTTGGCCCTGGTCGTTGTCGAGGGTTTGCGCCGCGATATCCAGGCGCTTGCCCCGCAAGGTGCCGCTCTGGTTGTCGAGGGTGGTCAAGGCCTTGACCAGCACACTGCGTTCGGCGGCGTCGATCACACCGTTGGTGTTGGTCAGCAGGTTGCTGATGTTGAGGGTGATGTCGCCGTCATTGCTGACCAGCGCGCCCTTGCTGCTGTTGTCGAGGTCTTGCGCGGTGACAGTGAGGGCCTTGCCCAGCAGGATCCCGGCGCTGTTGCCCAGGCGGTTGCCGGTCAGCAGCAGGTCACCCTCACTTTGAATACGGCCCTGGGTATTGAGCAATTGGTCGTTCAGCACCACGCTCACACCCGGCACACCACCGGCCAGCAACCCGGCACTGCGGTTGTCGAGGCTGCCGGCGCGCACGTCCAGTTGGTCACCGACGATACGCCCGGCGCGGTTGTCGATCTGCCCGCTTCGCGCATCCAGCAGCAACTGCTTGCCGATGATGGCGCCGCCCTGGTTATCCAGGCTCGCGGCGTGCAGCTCGATGTCGCCCTGGGCGGCCTGCAAGTGACCTTTGGCGTTGTTCAGCTGTTGGGCGACGGTCAAGGTCAACTTGCCGGCATCCGCGCTGAGTACACCTGCGTCGTTGTTGCTGAGGCTGCCGAGGGTAGCGGTGAGTTGCCCACCCACCAGCTTGCCGTCCTGGTTGGCGACGTCACCGGCGCGCAGGTTCAAGTCAGTGCCAGCCTGGGCATGACCCTGGCTGTTGTTGAAAGTGTTGGTGACGGTGAGGTTGAGCGCGCCTTTCTCGGCACTGATCAAGCCCTTGGCACTGTTGTCGAGGCGGGCGGCGTTGACCGTCACGGCGTCGGCAACCAGGAAACCGTTCTGGTTGTTGATCGTGTCCGCTGTTACACCGAGGTTGCCCGCGACAATCTGCCCGCCGGTGTTGTTCAGCGTGCCGCTGTTGAGCGTCAAGCTGCCGCCCGCGACCTGGATATGGCCCTGGCGGTTATCCAGCGAATCGGTTTGCAGCGTTGCCGCCTGATCGGCACCGAAGCGAATCAACCCGCCGAGGTTGACGATGGCCGGCGCGTTGATCGCCAGCGCTTGCTCGCCATACACCCGCGCGGTGGCGCCCTGGTTGGTCAGTCTGGCACTGTTCAGCGTGACGGTTTTACCCTGGATCACTGCGCCCTGGTTGTTCAGTTCCCGGGTGGCCGTGGCGCTCAGCGAGCGGCTGGCCAGGACGTTGCCGCTGGTGTTCAGGGTTTGCGTATTCACCACCACATCGCCGGTGGCATTGCGGCTGTTATCGGCCTGCACGCCTGCTTCGATGATGCCCGGGTTGGTGACGGTGGTGGCGTTGAGTTCGATGCGTTGGCCAGCGGCCAGGCTCTTCTGGTTGACCAGTTCTTCAGCACCGCTCACCTGCACATTGCCGGCGGCGTAGACCTTGTCGGTCAGGTTCACGTTCTGCGCGGTGACCTTGAGGTTACCGGTGGTCGCCGTCTGCGCCATGCTCAGGCGCCCGTTGGCATCCAGCTGGATATCGCCGCCACTGGCGGCCAGCGTACCGTCGAGCTTCACACCCACGCCGGCTTCGGTGCCCACCAGTTTGATCGCACCGGCGTACATACCGCCCAGCGCCGAGGAGTCGATGGCCAGCTCGGGCTTGGCACTGCCGTCATCGGCGCGCGCGGTGGCTTTCAGGCTTTTGGCATCGACGTCGTTACGCCCGGCAATGACGGTCAATTCTCGTGCGTTGATCTGCGCATTGATCTTGGCCGAGCGGGTGATGATTTCGAAGCGGTCGACGTTGCTGGCATTCAAGCCTTCGCCGTCGATGGTCACGGCGCCGCCGTCAACCTGGTAGCGCTGCAACTGGCCGCTGGCGTCGAGCACCGGTTTGCCGGTGGTGAGGGTCACGTTGGGGGTGTTGATAAAGCCGCAACCGCTGCACGTGACGCCGTACGGGTTGGCGACGATGACCTTGGCCGACTGGCCCGCCACTTCGGTGTAGCCGCGCAGTTGGCTGGGGCTGCCGCCGTTGACTTCGTTGAGGATGACGCTGGCCGCGCCGCCCTTGAGGTTGGGGTTGCCGACGATGTAGCCACCCAGCTGGGTGTTCGTCATGGGGCCGTTGGCGTTGTTGAGGATCACGCCGTTGGGGCCGACGTTGTAGTCCTTGAATTGGTTATGGGACAAGCCACTGCCATTGGGGGTGGCGATGTTCACCACCGGTACGCCATTGCCGGCCTGGCCGACGGTGGTGCCCGGCGCACTGACCACAATGCCTCCGGCCTGAGCCAGCAGCGGCTGCCAGAACAGCGCGTTGGCCAGGATCAGCACCAAACCGCGCTTGGGCAGGCCGAAGAACGAGTCTCGCGGTTTCAGCGCAGCAGAAGGTTGGCGGGCCAGGAAGGCAAAGTGGCGAACATCCATTGTCATATTCTCGATGTAACGGGGCGTTGAATTACAGGAAGAAATCCATGCGGAAGTAGATCGGCGCTTCGCGCTCGCTCATCACTGCCGGGCGTTCCAGGGAATGGGCAAAGGTCACGCTGGTGCTGACGTATTTGCCACGGGCGAACAACTCCAACGAGTTGCTCGAGACCCGGCCGTGCACGTTGTCGTTGTAGCGGCCATTGCTGATCACACCCTGGTCGTAGCCGACGCTGGCGCCGTATTCGGCAAAGGCCGGGCGCATCCAGTCCCAGGTCACCGGGCGCGCCCAGCGCACGTCGTTGCGCCAGTAGCCGCCGCTGTCGCCGGTGAGCTGCTGGTCTTTGAAACCGCGCACCGAGGCCGAGCCGCCGAGGCTCATGCGCTGGGGGCTGAACAGAATGTCTTCACTGCGTTGGCCGGTGGCCAGGCTGGAGAAACTGAACGACTCACCCCATAGCGTGAACGGCTGCAGGTAGCTGACGGTGGCGGTGTATTTGCGGTAGCGCGCGTTGGGCAGGCGATTGCCGTACTGATCGCGCTCGTTTTCAGCTTGGGCATCGAAGGCGCCGATACCGTTCTGCATGCCCAGGTCGAGGTTGACGAAGGCATTGCCGATGCGGCGGCCGTGGTTGATGCCCAGTTGCAGCTCGCTGAGGCGGTTGCTGCTGGTTTCGAGGTGAGCGTCGTTGATGTAGTTGTTAGTGCGCAGGTGGGCCAGGCCGACGTTGACCGAGGTCTTGCTGACGTCGTCGCGATGGATCACGCGCTCGGCGCGCAACTGGTGGTTTTCGTTGTCGCCAGATTGCTTGAACTTGAAGGTGTCGGCGTAACCCAGAGCGCGGTAATCACTCTCGCTGTAGGTGTAGCTGAAGTTCCACCAGCCCCACGGCACGTTGTAGTAGAGCATGGTGTTTTTCGAGGTTTTCTGGTGGTCGCTGACGGCATCGTGGCCGCCGCGCAACACCAACTGGTCGGCCAGGCCCAGGGGGCTGTCCCACTCAAGGCCGGCGCCCCACTGCTGTTCGCCGGTACTTTTCTGCCCGTCGTTATTGCGCGACAGGCTGGCGCGCCAGGGCTTCTGCGGGACGTTCCTGACCTGCACTTCACTGCCGCCCACCTGGCTGCCGGGGGTCAGTTCCATTTGCGCCTGCTTGGACGGCAAGCGATTCAACTGGTCCACCAACTGCTCGATTTCCCGCAGGTTGAGCTGCTCGCCGACCTTGCCGGGGAAGGCCATGGCCAGCTCGCGCGGGGACAGGTTGCTGCCGTCGGCGCCCTTCAAGCCTTCGAGCTTGCCTTCCACCACCAACACCTGGAGGTGGCCGGTGGAAAGGTCCTGCTGCGGCAAGTAAGCACGGCTGGTAACCATGCCTTTGTCGATGTAGTAGTCGGTGATCGACTTGAGCACTTGGTTGAGCTGGGAGACGCCCAGGCACTGGCCGATATACGGCTTGAGCAGGCGCTCGCGGTCCGGTGCAGGCAGGCTGTCGGCACCCTTGAGTTCGATGTCTTTGATCGGGAAGCAACGGGTGTCGGCCGGGGTGGCAGGCGCTTCGGGCTTGGCTTCTTTGCCGGGCAGTTCCTTGAGGTCTTCAAGGCGCCGGCGCTGTTCTTCCAGCAGACGGTTTTGCCGGTCGCGGATCAGGTCCTGATCGCCAGGCGTGGGCGCAGCCGTCGCACTATTGAGTGCGAAGCAAGTCAGCAGGCAAACGCCCAGCAGCAGCCGAGTCCGTGGCAATAATAAAGACATGTTCGATCCGTCGAAAAAGCGGGGGCCGGCAAACTAACATCGAACTTCCGGTGGGCCAAGATTCTGGCTTAGTGGGAAGTTATGTTTAACAGGCATATAAGTTGCTGATTATTAACAATAAATAAATCATGCAACGTTTAATTGCTTGCAATTGGAATTTTTATTCCGACAAGCGGTAACAGTTTTGATACACCTCCAATGGTGGCGCTTACAATTGCCATTACTTGGCCATCAATGCGGTATCAAGACTGGTTAGTAGCCAAAAGATGAGAAAAGTTCGCGGTTATTTTGTGAATTGGATCCCATTTTTCGATATCCCGGTTAACCAACCTCCTTGGTCCGCTCCTGCCCCGCCACCAACTTCAACCCTGGCCGCTCCACATGCCGGGACACATGGGCTGTCACTTCCTGCACACCCCCTTCGTGGTCGTTATGAATCACCAGCACACCCGGGCGGCGCAGTTGCTCCAGGTCACCTTCCCCCAGGCTGAAGCTGTCGCTCAAATGCTGGTCGCTCAAGGCCTTGGCCGCCGAGCGCCGCTGGGCAAAGTGCTTGCCACGTCGCTGCTGGTAGCGTGCCCAACTGATCAGCACCACCGCGTTGAACACGGCAATCCACAGGTAGATCTGCAAGGTATCCAGCGCCGCGAAAATCGGCGCATCGATCCGCGGGCCGCCGTGGCTGTCGAGCATCGGCACCAGCCCGCGCACCAGCAGGATAATCAGCCCGGCCCAGGCCAGCAGGGTCAGGAATACGTCGATGGCCCACATCACCGGGCGCTGTTGGGTTCGGATCAGGTTCATGGCTGCACATCCGTAGTGGGGGCTTTGATACCGCGATCCGGGCTGACCCAGCGCGCGCGTTTCTGGTGTTGGCGGAACAACACTTTGGGGAAGCTGACCAGGGTGGTGAACAGGCTCACCAGCCAGAACACCAACGGGTACCAGACGGTCCAGAACAGGGTTTTCCACAGGCCCTTTTCATAGCGCCGGTCGATCATGATGCTCACCGCGAACTGCACCAGGCACACCACCGCCAGCAGCAGGCCGGTGAAGGCCGGCGGCATCAGCGAGTCGACGGCGATGGCGGCAGGCAGCGTCACCACCTTGCCCACGGCCCAGAAAATCACCGAGAGCAAAAAGGTGAAGGCCCAACCGGTGGACAGGCAGTACTCGAACAGCAGCGGCCACAGGTAGCGATGGCGCCATTGCCAGATGCCACGAATATTTTTGAACAGCACTTCAGCGCCGCCCTGGGCCCAGCGCAGGCGTTGCTTCCACAGGCCGCCGAGGGTTTCCGGCATCAGGATCCAGCACAGCGCGCGGGGCTCGTAGAAGATGCTCCAGTGGTCCAGTTGCAGCTTCCAGCTCACGTCGATGTCTTCGGTGATCATGTCGGTGCTCCAGTAGTCGACCCGGTCCAGGGCCGCCCGCCGAAACGCCACCACCACGCCGGAGACGGTGAAGATCCGCCCGAAGACCCGCTGGGTGCGCTTGATCAAGCCGATGATCGAAGAGAACTCGCCCACCTGCACCCGGCCGATCAAGGTGGAGCGCGTGCGAATGCGCGGGTTGCCGGTGACCGCCCCCAGGCGCGGGTTGTCGAGCATCGGCGCCACCAGGTACGCCGCGGTGTTCGGCGAGAGCAACGCATCGCCGTCGATGCACACCAGGTATTCGCTGCGCGCCGCCACTGCGCCCATGCGCAGGGCCACGGCCTTGCCCTGGTTTTGCGCCAGGTGCAGCACCCGCAGGCGCGGCTCTTTCAGGGCCAACGCATCGAGCACGGCGGCGGTGTTGTCGCTGGAGCCATCGTTGATCGCGATCACTTCGATGTTGCGGTATTGCTGGGCCAACGCGGCGCCGATGGTCTCGGCGGCGTTGTCGCCTTCGTTGTAGCAAGGGATCAGGATCGAGATCAGCGGCTCACCGGCGAGTACCGGCGCGGGGGTGTCATCCGCCCACGGCCAGTGGCGCTCCCAGTGCAGCCAGAAGTACAGGCCGCCGGCGATCCACAAGCCGGACATGAACAGTGGATAGAAGAAGACGAAGTCCATCAGGAACTGCCCGGTGACCAAAAAGATCAGCCCAAGGGGCACACCCAATACCAATGACAAGACGATAAGCGCGAGGATTCTGTCGAACATGAGTCAAGGATTCCACTGGTTGGAAAGGGCCGGACGCACGGTTTTCAGATCCGGCGAATTCTCCAGGAAGTTGTCGGGGTAGTAGCCAAAACTGGTCACGCCCTGACGCTTGAGCACGCCCATCCACTCGGCCATTTGTGCACCGTCCAGATCGGGGGCGGCCGAGGTGCGCCAGTCCTTGGCTTGCAACTCGAAGACTGTGCGTTGCAGCGCGCCGGGGCGGGCCTTGACGGTGGCCACGAGCTTTTCCAGCCAGGCGTTGGAGCCCTTGAGGTCCTGGCCTTCCATCAGCGGCATGGCCATCGGCGCAGTCCAGTCGTAGCTGGTGAGGAAGTCGTCGAGGTTCTGCGCGAACCAGGCTTCGCTGCCCGGGTTGAGCATCGGTTCGGCGAAGATATTGCGTGCGGTCTGCACCTGCGGGCCGCGCAGCTTGCGGACCTTGGCCGTCAGCTCATGGGTGAAGTCGATCAGGTAGCGGCTCTTGAAACGCGTCCAGCGCTGCATCACCGCAGGGTCGGCGCGCAGGGCTTCGATGGTGTCCGGCAGGCCATTGGCGGCGTAGGCCTTGAGCGCCAGCGGGCTGGCGTCTTCGAAGTCCGACAGCACCGCGTCGTCGTGGAACAGCACGCCGTCGATGGCACTGGTGCGCGCCAGGTCTTCGTAGATCTCACCGATGACCTGCCGCACTTTCGGATCGAACGGCGACAGGCGCTGGTACTGGTCCGGGTCGATGGCGACCTTGCCGGTTTGCGGGTCCCAACGGGTGACGCGGGGCAGCTTCGAATCGAGGGCGAAACTGAGCACCGGCATCCAGGCAAATACGTTCACGTGGGCCCGGGTGCGCAGTTGCCAGGTGACGCGGTTGAACAGGTCGGCGCGCACCGGCAAATGGCGGTTGGGGAAGTACAGCGAACGCACCAGGCCATCGCCCTTGGGGTCGGCGAAAGCCTGCAGGAACACGGTGCTGGCGCCCATGTCGACCACGCGCTGGATCAGTTTGTCGAGGTTGCGCACCTGCTGTTCCGGGTCCGGGTCGTAGACGTTGTCCAGGTCCACATGCAGCACCCGCAGCGGGGCTTCAGTCTGGGTCGCAACGATGGCGTTGGCGTAGTGTTCGCCGTCCGGGTCGGAGGCCACCAGGAAGCGCGGGCTGCTCATCAGGTTGCCGAGGCTGTCGAGACCGTCTTCCAGGGTCAGGGCCATCTGGTAACCCTGCTCGCCCACCACCGCCAGCGAGGTGCCATCGGCAGCGCCGTAAGGCCACACCCACACGCGCGGCGCCTTGCCGGTGACGGCGCGGATCTTGTTGGAGATCGCCGTCACGTCGGTGCGCATCCGCGCCTGAAACTGGGCTTCGGTTTCGTAGCGATGGGTCGCCGGGTCAAAGCGTCGGGTGGTGGCGGCCGGTTGCAGGTTGCCCTGTGGGTTGGCCAGCACGCCCTTGTGATTGGCGTCGGTGTGCGCGGCGATTTCCACCAGGCCGGACTGGGCGATTTCGCGCACCTGCTGCCAGGTCAGGAAGTCCGAACGCGGCCGAGGTGTACCGGCGAAGTCCACCGGCTGGTTCAGCGGCGTATCCACCCACGAACCCACCGGCGCCAGCAGCGCGTGCCAGTTGTAGCTGCGCAGGATCGGCATCACACGGGTGTAGAAGCTCGCGTAGCCGTCATCGAAGCTGAGCATGATCGCCTTCGCCGGCAACTCCGGGCCGCCGTTGCGGGCCGCCAAAATCTGGTCGACGGTGACGGGCTGGTAGCCGTTTTCCCGCAGCCACGCCAACTGCTCGATCAAACGTTCGGTGCGCACGGCCACGACGGCCTGATCGGGGTCGCGGTCCTCGATGTCGTGGTAGGCGATACCGAGAAAATGGTTCTTCGGCCACGCCGCTTCGCTGGCAGGCTTGAGCCGCTCGGCGGGTGGAGTGAAAGGTGCGGGTTGCTGGGCGCAAGCGCTGCTCAGCATTAACCCCAGGGCCAACAGGCAACGGGACAAGACGGGCATGATCGGACTCTTCTAGAAGCGGTAGGTGAGGTCGACGATCAGGCGCAGGTCGCTTTCGCGCTCACCGTCATAAGGTCGGCTGATCCAGCTGAGGTTGGCGCCGGTTTCGAGCACGTCGTTCCAGCGAAACCGCTGGCCGTAGCCCACCAGTGCAACGCCGCCGGTACCGTAGTCGCGCTGGCTGTAGGTGCCCGCCCCCACCTGGAACTGCTGGCTCCACTGGGTTTCGTAGCGGTGGTAGAGCACGTGGTTGACGGTGGCCGTGGGCAGCACGCTGAAGTCCGAGCGCGGGTTGAAGTACGGCGTGTCTTCCTTGGTGTTGCGGCTGGTGCCGACTTCCAGGCCCAGGTCGACTTGCACCCCCGGCGAGCTGTACACGCCCTGGCGACCGGTGAGCAGCGCTTCGAGGCGGTTGTTGCCGTCGCTGAAGTGGGACGGGCTCAGGGCCAGTTTCCATTCGCGGCTTTCGTTGGCGCGCCAGCGGATAAACCCGCTGCCGCCGTTGGCAGTAATGTCGGCATTCAGTGCCCGCAGCGGGGTGCTCGCGGAGAGGTAATCGAGACTGCCGCCGTACTGCCATTGGTCATTGATGTCGCGGGCAATCGCGATGCGTGCGCCCTGCTTGTCGCCAAAGCCGTAGGAGTGGTTGGAGACCTCGGCTTCGAGGGTCATGTCGCGGGTGCGCCGCTCTACACCGAGGCGCTGCCAACGGTGTTGGCCGGTGCCTTCTTCGAAATCGGCGGTGGCGTAGCCGGCCCCGCCGAACACGCGCCAGTCTTCATCGATGGGCGGGCTGTAGAGCAAGGTTTCGATGCCGAAATCGCGGCTGCCGGACACCGCGCCCGCGCCGTCATCGCCGCCGCCGTTGCTTTTGCCGGTGTAGGCCTCGACGCGCAATTCGGCCATGTCGTGCACATCCCGCAGGCGGCTGAGGCGCTGTACCTGGCGGTTGTCCGGGGCGCGGTCGACCACGTCGTCGGTGAGTGCATCGAGTTGGCGCCACTCCTGCAGATCGAGGGCAGTGTGGCCTTGGGAAACCTCCAGGCCGATGTCGCGCGGGGCCTGGGCTTCGGTTTCCTTGAGGGTGTTTTCGGCGCGCCGTGGCCAGTCGCGGGCACGGTACATATCGGCCTGGGCCAGGCGCAGGCCGATATTGCCCGGGGCCTGTTGCACCAGGGCTTCCAGGCCTTTTTCGCTGGCGGGCAGGTCGGCGCCATAGGTGCCGGCCTGGGCGGCCAATTGTTGGGCGTCCATCCAGGCGTCGTTGGGGTTGCCGATGGGCAAGCCCTTGAGCTCGACCCGGGGTTTCTGGGTGCTCGCCAGGTTGTCGGCGACTTCGCGGGCTTCCACCACTTGATCGTTTTCGAGCAGGGCGTAGAACAGCGCGGTGCTGTCTTCGACGTGATCGCCGGCGTCCGCATCGCTTGCCGCCAGGGCCTGGCGATACAGCGGCGCGGCCTTTTCCGGCTGGCGCTGGTCGAGGTAGGCGGCAGCGACCCAGCGCAGGGCGTAGGTCGGCAGTTGCACGCCTTCGCCCTTCAGCACTTCGTAGTCGCGGATCACCTCGGCGGTGCGCGCCCGGGCTTTCAGCGCGCCCAGACGGTCGATGCGCCAGCGCACCACGTCATCATGGGCGTTGGCATCCGGTGTCCAGGTGGTGAGCAGTTGGTCGTAATCCTTGAGGGCACGGTCGGCGATGACGTACCGCTCTTTTTCACTGCGGGTCGCGAACTCGGCCATGCGCACGCGCTCGGCGGCCAGGTCGCCTTCGAGGCGGCGTTGGGTGACCGGGTCCAACAGGCCAGGGCGCCGGGCAGCGAGGCGCAGGGCCGGTTCCGGCAGGCGCGCACGTTGCAGGGCGACGATGTATTCGCGGGCGACTTCAGGTTTGTTGCCGGCACGCATGAACGCCTGGTCGAATTCGAACAGCGCGTCATAGGTAGAACCGGCACGGGTCAGTGCGTAACCCAGGGCCATGCGGCGGTCGGCGTCGTCGGGCTTGGCGGCCACCAGGGCGCGGGTGCGCTGCACCGCTTCAGCGGTCTGGCCGGCGTCCGCCTGGGTCAGGGCCAGGCCGAGTTGCAGGTCCGGGTTATTCGGCTCGCGCAGCAACGCCTGGCGATACACGGCAATTGCCGGTTCCCAACGCTGCTGGTTGCGATAGGTGCGGGCGACGGTGGCCAGCGCCTGGGTGGTGAGGGTGCGTGAGCGGCCCTGGGCCTCGTAGACCGTCAGCACCTCGGCGTCCTGGCGCGCCCAGCTGGCAATCAACAGGTGATCGCTGACCTGCCCCGGCGTCTGGCGCTCGGCGGGCATTTGGCGCAACAGGTTGAGGGCCGGACCATAGTTGCCACTGCGGGCCTGGTTGATCAGCGAATCATAGGCCGCATCGGCCGATGCCACGACGGGCCAGAGCAGTTGGCTGCACAGGGCCAGGCGGATAAACGGATGAATATTACGCGACATGTCGTCAGCTTCCTCACCAGGGAAAGCTGTAGCGATAAGTTCACCTGCACGACACTCCAGGCGGCCGGCATCTGATGACGCGGCCAAGCTTTCCCGGGGCGCAATATCCTTGAGGGGGGTACAAAAAAGGCCAATTCAGAACAATTGTTCAGAATTGGCCTACATCATTTTGAGCCGAGTCTTATTGAGCGCCGCTGACCGCGCCGAACTTGCCCAGCACAAAACCAATGAATTGCTCGACGGTCATTTTCTGGCCGTTGAAGGTCACTTCATTGTTGGCGTAGTGCAGCTTGGACACGATATCGGTACCCACCAGGGTCGCCAGTTGAGTACCCACGGCCATGCCGCTGATCATCTCGCTGGCCATCTGGGATTGCTGCTCGATGGCTTTCGGGTCGGTCACACCACCAATCTGCGCCTGCAGGCCGGCAACGTCCTGGATCATCGGCTTGGACAGGGTGAGGTTGGCGTCCAGCAACGCAACGATTTGCTTGCCCAGTTCAACCGGCGGCAGGTCCATGCTCGACGGCTTGGCGAAGTCCGCCACCAGGTTGAAGCGGCTCTCGCCATTGGTGGTTTTCAGCGACAGGTTTTCTACCGCCACTTGCGGCTTGGCAGCCAGCAGTTGGTCGACGTTGGCCTGGGCCAGGGTCTGCTCGGCTTCGGTCAATTGCAACTCAGGCACGGGCTGGCCAGCAGCGGCAGCGGCCTGGGCCGGCTGTACTTTTTCCTGGTAGAGCTTGGTCAGTACCAGCATCGACGGGATGTCGACGTTCTTCATGCTGACGGCCATGGCCGCCGAGCCCACGGGCTTGCCCTGGTAACCGATCTCGTCGATCTTGTAGTCGACGCGGCCGGCCAGGTTGTTGTCCTTGGTTTCGCTGCTGTCTTTCTGCTCAAAGTTCTTGAGAGTCAGCACTGCTTGCTGCGGGCCGAAGGTGACCTTGGTGTTGGTCAGCTCGACGGTGTTTTGCCCGGTGTAGAAACCGAAGGTGGTTTTTTCCAGGTTGCTGGCGATAGTCAGGCCGCTCAGCTCCGCATCCAGCTTGGCGTTGTTGGCATCGACAACCGAGACCTTGAGGCTGTCCATGTAGCCGCTGGCCTTGACCTTCTTGCCTTCGGCGGTGGAGTCGAAGTCGAGGTTGGCGCCGGAGAAGCTCACGGCCGACTTGTCGTCCTTGAGTTCCAGGGGCAGCAGTTCAACGTTGCCGGTCACCGAGCGGTCATAGCCGATGTTGGCCACGCCTTTGAGGGGCGCCACGTCCTTGCTGGCAGCGAACCATTTTTCGGTGGTGGGGTTTTTCTCGAGTTCGTAGTGACTGGTGGCCATGACCGGCAGCCACTTCAGCGACACCAGGCGCGAGAACGGCAGCGGGCCGTGTTCGATATGGTCGACGAACAGCAGTTCGGTGTCCTGATGATTTTCGCCGAACACCGCGCCCTGGGCCTTGAGGCGATAGTGGGCGGTGCTGCTGAACAGCTGACGGTCGAGGGAGACCAGTTCGAGGGTCACAGTGCCGTCGACACCGGCCATGGAGGTCTGCAGTTCCTTGTTGGCGTCCTGGATGGCGGTTTGCAGCACCGGCTCCAGTTGCTTGCCGGTGTACCAGGCACCGCCTGCGCTGATTGCACCAATGGCGACGACGATACCCAAGAGAACGACTGCTGGCTTATTCATGTAGTGACCTGATCAAATCCTGTGAAGTGGGCTGTCTTCCCTGAACCCCGAAGCGTGTCGGCTCAAGCCCGCCGAAATCCGGGGAAGATTAGCATTGGCTGGCGTATGCAGCCCAATTTTTCAATAGGCGCAGACTTCAGCGCTGAACGGTAAAGTGCCTTCGCGAGCAAGCCCGCTCCCACATTCGAGTGAGTTCCATCTTTGGAATGCAGTCGAGTGTGGGAGCGGGCTTGCTCGCGAAGGCGTCAGTACAGACACCACAGATTTCAGGAATACTCGGTTTCGATCTCATCGAGTTGATGGTCAAAGCTCTTCAGCCGTGCCGTCCACGTATACACCAGCACCTCAAACTCACGGTGAATCACCGCATTGCCCGGCGTATCCGACTTGGGATCATAAAAATCCAGCTGGTAACGCTCCCGCGCCATCGCAGTGGCCACGTCGGATAATTCCCGGGCGTTATTCAGCCAATGCCGTCCGTCGGCGACTTGCCGATCAAGCATCACACATTGTTTTTTCAGGGCTTCGAGGCTTTTTTCCAGCGGTGTGCCGGTCAGTTCGCCCATGACTTCCTGGAAGGTGCGCCCCGGCTGCCAGTAGCTGCCCCAGAAGTAGCGGTCGAACACCGTCTCGACCCGGCGCAGGGCAACCTTGGTATCCCAGATCGCCACGCGGGTCTTGCCTTGTTCGAGCAGTCTTCGCTTGATTCGCTGGCCCTGGTAGGAGGCCCAGGCCACCACGCCGATGGACAGCACCGCGATCAGCGCGCTGGCGCTGTCGAGGAACACCATGGCCTTGTCGATTTGATGGGCCAGCATGATGCCGTAGAAGTAAGTCGCCGATAGCAACACCAGTGCGAAGAACACGCACCAGAAAGCGGGAGCATAAGGGTTTTTCATTATTGGAATCCCCATGAGCAAACGCGAGCAGTGACCAGCGGACCATCACGTAAGTCCGCCTGTCAAAGCATAGCAATCAGCTCAGGGTTTGCTGGCTTGTGTGGCTTGCGTTCGTCCACTTTCCCAGCCGCCGCCCAGGGCCAGGAACAAATCGATCTGGCTCATGGCAACCTGGGTGTTCGCCGCGGCCAGTTGCGCCCGCACGTCGGTGTAGGTACGCGTGGCTTGCAGGTCGGCCAGGAACGACGCGCGGCCGGCCTGGAAGAACCGGTGCGTCTGCTCCGCCGCCTCTTTGGCCGACGCGCCGGCATCCGCCAGGGCATCGCGGCGTTGCAGTTGCGCGGTGTATTGCGCGAGGCCCGTCTGGGTTTCACGGATAGCGTTGAGCACCACCCCGTCGAAGTGCGCCAGGGCGCCCTGGGTCGCGGCTTCGGCTTCGTGGATGCGGGCGCGGGCGCCGTTGGTCGGCAGCGTCCAGCTGATCAGCGGGCCAAAGCCCCAACGGTTGGTGGCCGGCGTGCCGAGGTCATCCAGGATGCCGACGGTGCCCACGGTGGCGCCGATGCTGATGTCCGGGTACAGCGCGCCGGTGGCCACACCGATGCGCGCGGTGGCCGCCGCCAGTTGGCGTTCGGCCTGGCGCACGTCAGGGCGACGCTTGAGCAGCGTGGCGCCATCGCCCACCGGCAACAACTGCGCGATGTGCGGCAGCTCGGCGCATTGGGCAGTGCCGGCCGGCAGTTGATCCAGCGGCCTGGCCAGCAACATCGACAGGCGGAACAGCCCGGCCTGGCGCAGTGCTTCATAGCGCGGCATTTCGGCGCGCAAGGATTTGTATTGGGTTTGCGAACGGGTGACCTGGGTTTCATCACCGCGCCCGGCATCCCGCAGGCGCTGGGTCAGGTGCGTGCTCTGGGCTTGCAGGTCGAGGGACTCGTTGGCGATCGCCAGCTCTTCGTTGGCCGCACACACCTGGGTGTAGGAGCGCACCACGTCCGCCACCAGGGTGATACGGGCGATATCAGACGCCGCCTGGGCCGCATCGGCAGTGGCCTGGGAGCTTTCAATGCCACGCTGCAAGGTGCCGAACAAATCGAATTGATAGGAAGTGCTGATACTGGCACTGCCGATATTCGCCACCGGGACTTTTTCCGTCAGCAAATAGGCCTCACCCGATTCTTGCAGGCGCTGGGCTTCGGCCTTGGCCCCGGCACTCCAGCCGCCGGCCGATTCGGCTTGCTGCACCTGATAGCGCGAGCGCTGCAAGTTGGCCGCAGCCACCCGCAGGTCGGTGTTGGAGGCCATGGCCTGCTCCACCAGCTTATCCAGGCGCGGGTCCTGGTAAAGCTTCCACCAGTCCGCCGGTACCGGCGCCGACACCACATTGCTGCCCTCCCCGGCCAACTGGCCCTGAAGGTCACCGCGGTTCACGGCCGCCTTGTCCGGCAGTTTGTAATCGGGCCCCACCACTTGGCAGGCCGACAGCAACAACCCCAGCCCGGCGGTTGCTAAAAGCCGTTTCATGGCTTGTTCTCCGACTTGGGTTGGTCGTCGATGATCGACACGGTGGCGGTGCGCCCGGCAATCATGCGGAAGTCTGCCGGCACATCGTCAAACGCAATGCGCACCGGAATCCGCTGGGCCAGGCGCACCCAGCTGAACGCCGGGTTGACGTTCGGTAGCAGGTTGGAGCCGCTGGTGCGGTCACGGTCTTCGATACCGGCGACGATGCTCTGCACATGCCCGCGCAGGCGAGCGTTGTCGCCGATCACGCGGATGTCGACGCTCTGGCCGACGTGAATGCCGTCGAGCTTGGTCTCTTCAAAGTAGCCGTCGATGTGGAAGGAGTTGCTGTCCACCACCGACAACACCGGGCGCCCGGCGGTCACGAACTCCTGGTTACGCGGCGCACGGTCGTTGATGTAGCCGTCCACCGGGCTGCGGATCACCGAGCGGTCCAGGTTGAGTTGCGCGGCATCCACCGCCACTTGCGACTCGGCCAGGGCCGATTGGGCACGGGCGACGCGGGACTGGCTTTCTTCCAGTTGCTCGCTGGCCACCAGGTTGCCGAGGCCACGGTTACGCTTGTTCTCGCGCACGGCCTGGGCCAGGGTTTCCTGACGGTCGGCCACGGCGGCCTGGGCCTGGCGCAGGGCCAGCTTGAAGCGATCCTGGTCGACGGAGAACAGCACCTGGCCGCGCACCACCAACTGGTTGTCGCGCACGTCCACTTGCTGGATCAGCCCGGACACGTCCGGGGCGATCTGCACGATGTCGGCACGGATGTGGCCGTCACGGGTCCACGGCGCGAACATGTAGTACATCACCATGCGCCACACCACGACGCAGGCGAAGGTCACCACCAGTAACGTCAGGACTACACGGCCAATGGTCAAAAAAGGTTTTTTCATGTCATGAGGTATCGACTGAGTGAATCCACTGCGCCCAGCAACAGAGCGTAGAGACCCACATTGAACAATGCCCGGTGCCAGACCAGGCGATAGAAGTGGACGCGGGTCAACAGCCCGTGCACCACCAGGTACAACACATACGTTATGCCCATCAGCACCAGCAACGTGGGCAGGAACACCCCGCTGATATCCAGATCACCGATCATAAAGGCGCTCCATCGGGTAACGGCGCTTCCATCTCTGTGCCGCCAAGAAATTCCACGCCGGGCAACAGCGCCAGGCGCAAGCCGCTGAGGGCGTGCAACAAATGCAGGCGGGTTTCGTCCTCGCCTTGCAGTCCCTGGCCGTTGAGGGCGCGGCGGGTACGGTCGAGGGTCATCAGCAGACCGCTGGGGGCCGGCAGACGTTCACCGGCCTTGAGGCAGGCCTTGAAGTAACCGCCGACGCCTTCCACCACCTGGTTCAACAACACCCGCGGCACCCCGAGGATGCGCGGCGAGTACGCCAGCAGGTCCAGCAGGTTCAGCGCCACCCGCACTTCCCGCAGGGCGATGCCGGTGTCCTGGCCGGTCATGGCCAGGCGCGGCAGGTGTTGCATCAGGCGGTCGAGCATTTGCACGCCCATCTTGCGGTGTTCGGCCAGGGTCGCAGGCTCGGTCAGGGTGACGATGTCGCGCCAGCTGAAACGGGTCAGGCGCTTGGCCGCAAGCTCAGCGCCGAACGGCCGGGCAATCAGGGTCCAGACAAAGGCGAACAACAGGCCCACCGGGCCCGCCAGGTTGGAGTTGGCAAAGGCCAGGAAGTCCGCGTCGTAGGCACCCTGGATGCTGATGAACGACGAGGTGTTGACCAGCGTCAGCAGCATGCCGAGGTAGAAACGCGGCTGTACCGTCAGTGTACCGATGCAGATAAAGGGCACCGAAAACGCCAGCACCAGCATCGGGAAATCGTGCAGGTTGGGCAGCACCAGAAACAGGTAGAGGCTGGCGAACAGCACCGACATCGCGGTCCAGAAAAAGAACCGGTAGATCTGCGGCGCCGGGTCGTCCATCGAGGCGAAGAAGCTGCAGGCCACCGCCGCGAGGATCACCGCGCTGCCACCGTCGGTCCAGCCCAGCAGGATCCACAACACCGAGGCGACGATGATCGCGGTGACGGTGGAAAACGCCGAGTAGAACATCAGGCCACGGTCGAGGAATGGCGTCAGCCGGCCCAGGCGCCAGTGGCGGTAAACTGCGCGCCAGCTGTCCTGGCTTTCGCACTGGATGGCGGCTTGCAGGCTGCGGCAGTCTTGCCACAGATCCACCCACTCGCCCAGGCGATACAGGGCGTTGGAGAACAGCAACTGATGGCGGTCATCCAGGGCGTCGGCATCGGGTTGCAGGGCTTCGATCTGGTCACGCAGGACACGCCAGCGTTCGAGGGGCGCATCCTTTTGCGTGCTGGCCAGCCACTCGTTGGCGGCGGTCAGCAGCGGCGTGAAGCGCTCGAGCAATTCCGGCGCGCGGTGTTCCAGCGCGTACACGGCGTCGTCCAGTGCGTCGATCACCGGCAGCAGGTGGATCATCCGCCCGCGCAGCTCCTTTGTATTGCGCACCGTTTGCGGCCGGGAGCCCTCGTGGGGCAGTTGGCCGATCATCAATTCCAGGGTGTTGAAGGTAGCGACCATGCCGCCGCGCAGGGTGCTGATTTCCTCGGGTTGCACGTTGCGGCTGAGGAAGCGCTGGCTGTAGACCTGGGCGTCGGCAAACCACTTGCTCACCGAGTCATCGAACACCGGCGCCAGGCGTCGCGGCCAGAACATCGCCCCCACCACCGCCGCCACGGCGATGCCAAGGAAGATCTCTTCGGTCCGCGCTTCGGCCACATCCCACACCGCCAGCGGGTTATCCACCACCGGCAGGGCGATCAGCGGCAAGGTGTAGCCGGCCAGCATCAGCGCATAGCTGTTGGCGGTGCGCAGGTGCAGGGACAGGAACAGCAGAATCCCGGTCCACAGCGCGATCACCACCACCAGCAGGTAAGGCGTCTGCACAAACATCGGCACAAAAAACACCGCAGCGGCGGCGCCCATGAAGGTACCGACCGCCCGGTACAGCGCTTTGGAGCTGGTAGGGCCGACAAACGGGCTGGACACGATATACACCGTGGCCATCGCCCAATACGGACGCGGCATTTGCATCAGCATGGCGATGTACAACGCGATCATTGAAGCGGCGAATGTCCTTACGCCGTAGAACCAATCCCTGGCCGGCGGCATGCCGGTAAAAAATCCGTTCAAGAACTCACAACCATGGGATGTTGATTGGCACCTTCGAAGGCCCGCAGTACACGCAAAGCAGCTTCCAGGTCATCGGGGTCGATTGTCGCCAGCACCTCGCGGCGCAGGCGCACCAGTTGCTGTTCCACTGCCTGCACCAGCTCGCGGCCACGCGCGGTGAGGCTCAAGGCCTTGGCGCGGCGGTCGTGGATGTCTTCGGTGCGGCACACATAGCCGGAACTGCACAGCTGATCCAACAGGCGCACCAGGGACGGGCTTTCCATCCCGGCGGCCTGGGCTACCTTCACCTGGTGCACACCGTCGCCGAGGCGGCCGATCATCAGCAGCGGCACGGCGCAGGCTTCGGAGATGCCATAGCTGACGAGCGTGGTCTGGCAGATTTTGCGCCAGGTTCTGGCACCTACCACCATGCTACTGCTGATGTTCATCTGGAGTTGTTCGAGGGTCTGGGACACTGGATTATTCGCATACAGTTAGTTTGCTAACTATCAATATGGTCGATGGATCCAATGCAGTCAAGTTTTGATACAAATTTGCGGATGGGTGGATGGCCCGTGGGCTAAGTAAAGCTGGTTTGGGGAAAGGTGGTTTGCTGTCAGCAACCGTCAGTCGCCTCACTCAGCTCACATGCGTCGTCAGGTATGCACGTTGTATATATTTCGTACATGCCAATCTAGAGCATTCACTTATGTCAAAACTAGCCGTTTTCACCTTGAAGCTTGAGTCGGAACTACGCGACCAATTCATGGCCGAGTGCGAGGCTACCCACCGTCCTGCATCGCAAATCGTGCGAGATATGATGCGTCAGTTTGTCCAGGCCCAGCAGGAATCACGGGAGTACGACGCGTTCTTGCAGCGTAAAGTAGACGCCTCTCGCGCCTCGATACAGGTAGGCAGAGAGATTTCCAATGAGGATTTGGAAGCTGAGTTTTCTGCGAAACGTGCTCACGTAGATAATCAGGAATGAGGGTTGCCTGGACGCCGGAAGCGGCGCAGGACCGTAGGGATATCTGGGACTTTTTATTTGAGAAAAACCCACAAGCCGCAGCCGATATGGATCGACGCTTCAGCAGTGCAGTGCTGGGGCTGGCAAAACACCCAGAAATCGGCCCACTCGGCAGGATCACAGGCACACGCGAAGTCATTCCTCATCCAAGCTACCGCCTTGCTTACCAACTTGAGCCCGACGTAGAAAGGGTCGTGGCGCTTGTGCACACCGCTCGCCAATGGCCACCAGAGAAAGCAACCGCCTCTTGACGGCCTAGACTCCTCGCCCCTCTCTCAACCGCAAATTCAACTCATCCACCACCTCCGCCCAATCCGCGTCCTCCAGAATCTCCTCACGCAAAAACGCCCGCTGGGGCGGCGTCCAGAAAAACGCTTCCGCCAGATGCAATTCGGGCTTGAGTGGAGAGTGGACCGCGATGAACCGCTCGATGCTGACCGGGTCATCGGGCAAACCGAGCTGTTTGAACAACGATGGCAAGTTGTGGACTGGGGATTCCATGAGGCGTTCCTGGAGAGAGGGTTCACCTGAGTCTAGCCCCCCAGGCGAACATAAACCTCTCAGGTGTTGCGCGGATTAATCGCAGCCCTCACGGTGCACGCCCGCTGGCGCGTTACACAGCACGAACAGCCGGGCCCGCGCGCCGCCGCCGTCCTGCTGGCTGAGCTGACGCCATCCGGCCGGCAACGGGGCAAACTCATCCGGCGGCTCCGCGGCGCTGATCAGCCATACACGCTGGATCTCGGCGGGTAACGCCGACAAGCGATCAAGGTAGATGCGCCCGCCATCCTGGTCCACCAGGGTGCCAAAACCATAGGCATTAGGCCGGGTGGACTTGCCGGCGGCGGTCGGCGGTGTGAAAAGCTGCAACTGGGCGTCGGTCTCGTCGTAATAGACGTAGGGCAGGTACCACAGCATGTCGCTGATGACGATGCGGTCATCTTCCTGGTAGTTGCGATTGACGAACTCCACCACCACGTTGAATTGATCATGCTCATCGACGGTGGAGTTGGTTTTCACGCCCACCAGCTCGACCCCGACAAACAACACGAAGACTGCCGCCGCTGCGAGCGGCAGGCGCGGCGACAGACGGTCGACGGCCAACGCCACGATGATCGGCAAACTCATCGCGTAGGCGGTGAGATAACGCTCGATAAACACCGGGGAAATAAACGAAACCCCATAGACCAGCAGCACCGGCAGCATGAAAAAAAGCCCCAGCAGCCAACCGAAGCGGTAGCGGCTTTGATCGCGCCAGGCAGTCACACCGACCAGCGCCATCAGCAATAACGGAAACACCACAAAGAGCGGTCGCCACAAGTGGTCGCCCGGGTCCTGAATGAGGAACTGCCACACCATCGACGGCACGGAATACAGGTTGACCGGGTCTTCCCAGCCAATATCACCGCCCACCTTGAGTTCTTCGGTGTGCTGCACCAGGCCCAGCAGATTCGGGAGCCAGGGCAAGTACAGCAACACAATGGCAACGTTGGCCACCCACCAGCCCGCACGCGTGACCAGGCGCAGGCCGCCGGCCCGTGGCTGGCGCAGCAACAGCAGCCATGACCAATGCACCAGCACGCACAACGCGGTGAAATAGTGGGTGTAGAAGGCTGCCGTCATCAACAGCGCATAGGCCACCAGATAGCGCTTGCGCTCAGGCTGGCGGACCCAATACACCAAGGCCAGGGTGGCGGCCAGCAGCCACACGCCCAGCAGCGAATACATCCGCACTTCCTGGCTGTAGCGCACTGCCGTGGGCAGCAACGCCAACAGAATCCCGGCCAGCACCGCCGCGCGACGGGTCGCGATCAGTCGTGTCAGCCAGATTCCCAGGCCGACTGCGACCACACCGGGGATCGCACTCATGCTGCGCAGGGAGAAAATGCTGTCGCCGAACACCTCGATCCAGCCGCGCAGCATGAAGAAATACAGCGGCGGATGAACGTCATGTGCGGCGTGAAACCACAGGTCTTCCAGGGAATACTCGGCGAGCAGCAGGCTTGAACCTTCATCGCCCCAGATGGCGGAGGCGGTCAGGCCATAGAAACGCATGGCCATGGCCAACGCCACCAGCGGTACCCACCACAACCGAGCCAGCCAGCCGGCATTCTCCCAAAGGCCAGGATTGAGCACGGGCAATGCCCCGGCCTTGTTGTCTTGTTCCGCCACAGAGCGTCGCACCTCTACTTCCTCACCCACTACTGAACCTGCGCTTGCGCGAACACCCGCCACTCTAGGTCAAAAGGCCTTGATTCGCCCGCTGTTTTGCATGGATTCGACCAACCATCCGCCAATCGGACAAATCTGAATTTTGCGCAGGACGTCTCCGACGCTTTCATCGGATCACGCTATGATTGCTGCCTTCCATGGATTCAGGATCAAGGACATTTCATGCGCATCGGTCTTCTGTCACCCCTGGCACTGGCATTGCTCGCCACCCTTCCCCTCCAGGCCCACGCCAGCGGCGATGACTCTTGCTACCCGGATTGGCGGGTGTCGCGCAACAGCCTGGACGTGTGCAGCAACCTGCCCTTCCTGAGCCCCGGCAATGACAGCCGGGTCAACCTGCGGCTGTTGCTGGCGGACAAAAACGTCATGCCGCTGGCGCCGAATGCCTTGGGCGAGCAGGACGTGTCCGAAGGATTTGGCCCGGTGCCCTTTCCGGTGTATCGGCTTATGCCGGCTGCGGATGAGCCCGACAACAAACCCGACGCCTCGCGCACCGCCGAACTGGATGCACTGCTCAGCCCGCTGGGCATCACCCGCGACGACGCCAAGACCGCCGGTGAAGCCTTCCTTTCCGGCGAAGGCAGCCGCTGCCGCAGCAACGCCGATGACAGTGCCGCCGCGTTTATCAGCCAGGTGGTGAAGGCCGATGTACCGCAGGCCGAGCGCCAGTTACTGGCCAAGCTGCGGCTGCAGATGCTCGGCAGTTGTTCCTCGGACGGCGTAGCGGCAGGCGAGGCAGACCAAATCAAATCGGCAGACGGCCAGGCATTGCTCACCTACCTGAACGCCGCCGGGGACTTTTACAGCGGACGCTTCAGCGATGCGCAAAAAGGTTTTGCCGGGCTGACGAGCAGCTCGCTGCCCTGGCTGAAGGAAACAGCGCTGTACATGACCGCCCGCACCGCGCTGAACGACGCCCAGCAAAATGCCTTCGATGAATACGGCACGCCGTCGCTTGAGCATGTGGATAAGTCTGCCCTGCAACGGGCCGAAAGCGCTTTCGACGACTACCTGAAAACTTATCCACAGGGCGAATACGCCGCCTCCGCCCGTGGCCTGCTGCGCCGGGTGCACTGGCTGGCGCCCAACCCCGACAAACTGGCGGACGACTTTGCCTGGCAACTGACCCAGGCCACCGATGCCCAGCGCAACGTGTCGCTGGATGAACTGGTGCAGGAAGCCGACACCAAGCTGCTGACCAGCACCACGGCACCTGTGGGCAACCCGCTGATCCTGGCCCTCAACGACCTGATGTGGATGCGTGCCGGTGAGCCGCCGAAGCTCACGCGTGAAGCGCTCGATGCACAAAAAACGGTGTTCGCGCAGGAGCCCGCGCTGTATGCCTACGTGCAGGCGGCGTTTGCCCTGAACGTCGAGCATCAGCCCGACCGTACCTTGAAGCTGCTACCGCAAGACGTGCCGTCGAATCTCGACTACTTCGCTTTCAGCCAACAGACCCTGCGCGGCCTCGCGCTGGAAGCCAAGGAAGACTGGAAAGCCGCCGAAGCGCTGTGGCTGCAACTGCTGCCGCTGACCAAGCAACCGTTGCAACGTGACCAGCTGGAGCTGGCATTGGCGATGAACTACGAACGCAGCGGCCAGCTGGCCAAGGTATTCGCCGCCGATTCGCCGATCAGTGCCAAGCAGGTGCGCTATATCCTGCTGCGCAACGTCGCCGGTCCCGACCTGCTGCGCCAACAGCTTGCCCATGCCGAAGACCCGGTAGAGCGCCAGACTGCGCAATTCACGCTGCTCTATAAAGACCTGCTGCGCGGCCAGTTCGAGACCTTTGCCGAGGACCTCAAGCAACTGCCCGCCTCGGTTCCCGATGACAAGCTCGGCACCAGCCTGGGCTACGTCTACAGCGGCGGCCAGTCGTTGAGACTGTTCCAGTGGAACGGTGACAAGGCCGAGTCCGGCTACACCTGCCCGAGCATCGCGCAAATCGCTAGTACCTTGCAGGCCGATCCGAAAAACCCGCAGGGCCTGAACTGCCTGGGGGAATTCGTCCTGCGTAACGGCCTGGACGGCATGCCCCTGGAACAAGCGCGCTCCGCCGGCAGCCTGGGCAGCACTGCCTCGCCCTTCAAGGGTGAAACCTTCTCGCGACTGGAGGGCTACAAGCGGGTGATCGGCAATCCCAAGGCACCCCGAAACGACAAGGCCTACGCGCTGTTTCGTGCCATCAACTGCTACGGACCTTCGGGCTACAACAGTTGCGGTGGCGAGGACGTCGACAAGAACGTGCGCAAAGGCTGGTTCCGCCAGTTGAAAACCGGGTTCGCCGACACCCAGTGGGGCAAGTCGCTGCAGTACTACTGGTAAGCCGTGAAGCGTTTCTGGCTGGCCCTGCTCCTGCTGGCAAGCCCGGCCTTCGGCGCGGTGGACGCCCGCGACCATGACGCGTTCTGGCTGTGGAGCGGCGTCGCGCCGCAGCCGGTGCTCAAGCAGGCGAAAACCCTGTACATCCTTCAGGGCCAGATCAACTCGACCCGCCGCGCGCCCCGGCGTGGCGTGCAATTCATCGCCCAGGGCATGAGTGTGCCGCGCATCACCCAGGGTGAAATCTGGGTGGTGTACCGCGCCCACACCCTGCACTGGCCCGAGTCGGTGTACAACCAGATGCTCGGCCAGGTGCAACGCTGGCGGGATGCGGGCAACCCGGTGGTGGGCATCCAGATCGACTTCGATGCGCGCACGCAATACCTCGACGAATACGCGGATTTTCTGCGCGACCTGCGCCAACGCTTGCCCAAGGATCTACGCCTGAGCATCACCGGGCTGATGGACTGGAGCAGCAACGCCGACCCGGCCGCCATCGCACAACTCAAGGGCGTGATTGATGAAGTGGTGGTGCAGACCTACCAGGGCCGCCACAGCATCCCGGACTACGCGGCGTATCTGCCACGCATGAACCGGTTGGGGGTGCCGTTCAAGATTGGGTTGATTCAGGGTGGAGAGTGGGAGGAGCCGGGGTATTTGAAGGGCAGTGAGTGGTTTCGAGGGTATGTGGTGTTTTTGCAGAATCCCTGAGTGCCCACGGTCCTTGGACTGTGGGCACTCAGGGCTAAAAAACGCCCGCGAATGACCGGTATCTACCAGTCATAAGTCAAGCTCGACACCACCGTGCGCCCTTCCCCGTAGTAACAATCCAGGTCACTGGTGCATTGCGACACGTAGGTCTTGTTGGTGAGGTTCTGCACGTTCATTGCCAGCTTCACGCCTTTGAGCTTGAACGCCGAGCGGCCCAGGTCGTAGCTCAGGCTGGCGTCGTAGACGGTATAGGACGGAATGCTGAACGCCCCTGCGTAGTAATCACCAAAGCTGCTGCGAACGTAACGCGCGCCCAATCCTGCGCCAACACCGGCCAGGGGTGTGTCGCCAAGGACGGTGTAGTTGACCCAGACCGAAGCGGTAAGCGGCGCAATGCCGGCCGGATGCCGGCCCTGACGACCGTCGTTGTCCTTGGTGTACTTGATGTCATTGCGCGCCGCTGACGCGACCACGTCCCAGGCATCGCTGAGGGACGCCTTGGCTTCCAGCTCCACGCCACGTGAGCGCATGGCACCGCTCTGGGTGCTGAAGGTGGTGTCTACCGGGTTGGTGGTCAGCACGTTTTTCTGATCCAGTTGATAGACCGAAACCTGCACAAAACTCTTCTGGCCCGGCGGCTGGTATTTCAGGCCGACTTCGTACTGGTTGCCGGTAGAGGGGTCAAATGGTTTGCCGCTGATATCGGTGCCCGACAGCGGCAGGAAGGATTCGGAGTAGCTGACAAACGGCGCCAGGCCATTATCGAACAGGTACACCAGACCGGCCCGGCCGGTGAACGCCTGGTCTTTGCTGCTGGTGCGGGTGTCGGCCAGTGGTTCCTTGTTGACCACGTTGGCCCAGTCGTAGCGCCCGCCAAGGACCAGCGCCCACTTGTCCAATTTGATCTGGTCCTGCACGTACAAGCCGGTCTGGGTCACGGTGCGGTCCCAGCGATAAGGCTGGCCGAAATTCAGCCGCTGGCCATAGACCGGCTTGAACAGGTCGATCACCGGCGGATTACGATCGTACAGGCCGTGGAATTGCGAGTTGAAGTGGTAGTAATCCAGGCCAACGATCAACGTGTGGGACAGGGCGCCGGTGTCGAACTCCGCCTGGGCGATGCTATCCACACCGAATACTTTGTTGTGCTGCGACCAGTCCACACCGAAGCGTTGCAGATAGCGTTGGTCTTGCACGCCGGTTACCGGGTTGGGCACAAATCTGTAGCCGTGCAACGGTGCGGTGTAGCGGTCGTCCACTTCGGCGTAGCGAGCGTTTTGCTTGAGGGTCCAGGTGTCGTTCAGGCGATGGGACACCTCATAGCCCAACACGTACTGCTCGCGATTGTACTGGTTGACGCCTGGCTCACCGATGAACACATCACGCTTGATCTTGCCGTTGGGGTTGTCCCAGATCGTCCCGGACGCGGGCAACCCCTGGGCCTCGGGCACGCCTTTGTCTTTCTGGTACTGGGCGAACACGGTCAGGCGCGTGTCGTCGTTGGGCTGCCAGGTCAGGCTGGGAGCGATGAACTGGCGTTTGTTCTCGACGTAGTTGATCTCGCCCTGTTCGTCCTTGGCCAGGCCGGTGAGGCGATAGAGAAACTCGCCCTGCTCATCCAGCGGTCCTCCGAGGTCGATGGCGGCGCTTTTGTGCTCGTAGGTGCCGGCCTCCAGCACCACTTGATGCACCGGGGTTTCGCTGGGGCGCTTACTGACCATGTTGACGATGCCACCCGGTTGGTTCTGCCCGTACAAGACCGAGGCCGGCCCCTTGAGCACTTCGATGCGCTCCAGGGAATAGGGCTCGATCTGCAAAGCACCGCCGGTGCTGCCGCCGCCGTAGGGCAAGTGCAAACCGTCGAGGTACAGCGGCGTCGGCGTAAAGCCACGGGAAGTAGGCTCATCAAACAGTTTGACCCGATCGGAAAAACCGCCGGCCGTCATGCCCGGTGTATAGAGCAACGCCTGGGTAACGCTTTGCGCGCCCCGCGCCTTGATCTCGGCGGCAGTGATGACGTTGATGGTCTGGGGGATTTCCACCAGCGCCGAATCGGTCTTGCTGCCGGTGGCGCTGCGCTTGGCAACGATGCCGTCGACCGGGCCCCAGGCCGTTTCCTGATCCTGTTGACCACTGATCTGCGTCGCACCGAGTTGCAGCGCGCCGCTCGCGGGCAGGGCCTGCAATGACCAGCCGCCCTGGGATTGCACCGCGACCAATCCGCTGCCGGCCAACAAACGCTCCAACCCTGGCCCGGTGGCGTAGCGGCCCTGCAAGCCGGCGCTGCGCTTGCCTTGGGTCAGCGAGGCGTCCACCGACAACAGAATCCCCGAGGCGCTGGCGAACTGGTTCAAGGCCTGGTCGAGGTTGCCCGCCGCAATGTTGTATTGGCGCAGGGCTTCAGCACTCTCCTGGGCCTGGACCACGCTCGGCACCACAGGCGCCGTCGCCAGCAGACTGACAAACAGGCCACGGCGCAGGGCGCGGGCCAGGGGTTGGATTGGGTGGTGCGACATTGCAGGGCTCCCCGTGAGAACGCTTCTTGATTGGCTTTCAAGAGGTATCCCGGACGGGGTTGGAAAACCGACAAGCCGTAGGCAAAAAATTTTTTAGCCCCGCGCCTTGATCGTGACCCAATAGCGCGTCACCGCCTGTACCTGCACCGGCAACGAACGCTCAAGCGCGTGGAGAATCGCGTCGGTGTCATTCAGCGGAAACACGCCGGTCAACAGCAAGCCGGCCACTGCCGCATCGCAGCGCAACAGCCCCGGGCGATAACGGCTCAACTCGGCAACGAACTGCCCCAGCGGCTGGCGCTCGGCGATCAAGCGGTTCTCGGTCCAACTGCTGGCATTGGCATCCACCGGCACCAGCGTCGAAGTCCGGCTGGCGCTGAACCACAGGCTGTCCCCGGCATTCATCTGCACCGCCGCACCGCGCACCGGACGTACCTGCACACGTCCTTCATACAGGTCGACGCGGCTGCCATCGTCCACTTCACGCACGGCAAACCGGGTGCCCAAGGCCTGCACATCTCCGGCCGGGGTTTCGACGATCAATGGCCGGGACGGATCGTGGCCGCTGGTCAGCAGGATCTCGCCGCGTATCAGGCGGATACGCCGCTCACTGGCGCTGAAGCGCAAGTCGACCGCGCTGTTGCTGTTGAGGTCCAGGCGCGTGCCATCGCTCAAGGTCAGGTGACGAATCTCGCCGGTGGCGGTGCGGTATTCGGCAAACGCCGCCTGCCAGGGCTGGCTGCTTTGCACCAGATAGCCGCTGCCACCGGCCACCAGCAACAGCCCGAGCAGTTTCAATGCGGCGCGGCGTTGGGTGTCCGGTGTATCGCGTAACACCGCACGGGCACTGTCGACAGGCACACCGCCGAGGGTTTGCTGTAACTGCTGCAAGCGCTTCCAGGCGCGCCGGTGTTCCGGATCGGCCTCCTGCCAGCGCGCGAAGGCCTGGCGCTGATCGCCGTCCATCTCGCCGCCCCATTGCAGCATCAACCACTCGCTGGCCTGCTCGACAATGGCCGGGGCAATCGGCGCTTCGTGCCGGGTTCTCATTCTTCGTAGACGACCTGGTAGCAGGCGAGAATCGCCCGGGTCATGTACTTCTGCACCGAGCTGACAGTGACCTCCAGGCGCTCGGCAATCTGTGCGTAGCTCAGCCCTTCGAACTGCGACAACAGAAATGCGCGGCGCACGTTGTCGGGCATGCGGTCGAGCATGGCGTCGATCTGCATCAGGGTTTCGAGGATCAGTGCGCGGGTTTCCAGGGACGGGGATTCGGGCTCCGGCAGGTGGGCAATGCTTTCCAGGTAGGCACGCTCGATGCGCAGGCGTCGCCATTGATCAATCACCAGGTTGCGGGCGATCTGCGTCAGGTAGCTGCGGCTTTCCTTGTCACCGGGAAAGCGCCCCGATACCAGTAAGCGCAGGAAGGTGTCCTGCGCCACATCGGCGGCGTGTTCGCGATCCCCCAGGCGTTTGCGCAGCCAGCCTTGCAGCCAGCCATGATGGTCGCGATACAGGAGATGAAGCTGTTGCCGGCCGTCAGTCGCGGTGTCCATGAAAAGCTCGGATACGTTATTGAGAGCAATTATCATTACACCATGTTGCACAGCTGGCAAAGTTCTTTGTCATTCAGCGTCCGGCGGTCTGCAACGGGTACACCGATTCCCAGCCCCCGCCCAATGCCTTGTACAACCCGACCATGGCCAGGGACACGCCGGTGGAGCTTTCCACCCACTGCTCCTGGGTCGCCAGCAACGCACTTTGCACGGTCAGTACGTTGACGAAATCCACCACGCCTTCGACGTATTGATGCTGCGCCGTGGCAAGGGCGATCTGGTTCTGCCGCACGGCTTCGGCAAGGCTGTCGCGCCGCAGTTGGCTGGCGTTGTAGCGGGTCAGTTGATCATCGATTTCATGCCAGGCCCGCAGCACGGTCTGCTGGTAGGCCAGGGCCGCTTCCTGTTGCTGGGCTTCGCGCAGATCGAGCATGCCTTGCAACCGGCCACCGTTGAAAATCGGCAAGCTCAGTTGCGGGCCGAAGGCGAATGCACGCGAACTCCACGAGCCGAAATCCGCCAGTTGCAACGCCTGGGAGCCCACGCTGCCAGACAGGGTGATGCGCGGGTAGAAGTCGCCCTTGGCCACACCAATGGAGGCGGTGGCCGCATGCAAGCGAGCTTCGGCCTGGCGGATATCCGGGCGGCGCTCGGCCAGTTGCGACGGCAGGCCGATGGCGACCTGGCGTTGGGTTTGCGGCACCGCAGCGTCCTTGGACAGCTCGGCGTACAAGGCTTGTGGCGGTTCACCCATCAGCAGGCTCAGGGCGTTGATCAACTGGTCCTGGCGTTGCTGCAAATCCGGCAGGCGCGCCTCGATGGCGGCCACTTGAGCAGCGGCTTCGGCTACGTCCAGGTCAGTGGCGACACCGTCGGCCAGGCGCAGTTGCGAGAGCTTCAGGCTGTGGCGCGCCACCTCGAGGTTTTGCTCGGTGACGGCGCGGGTGTTTTGCACGCCGCGCAGCTGGATGTAGTCCTGGGCGGTTTCCGCCAGCACCGACAACAGCACCGCGCGGCGGTCGTTTTCGGCGACTTGCAGGGTGGCGTCGGCGGCTTCGGTTTCGCGTTTTACCCGGCCCCAGAAGTCCAGTTCCCAGGCGGCGGAGAAACCCATGTCCCACTGGTTGAACGCCGAGCGGCCGTTCTTGCCCGAGGCATCGCTCAAGCCATCGGCGCTGTTGCGCTGACGCAGGTAATCGCCGGTGGCGTTGACGGTCGGGTAGCGCTCGGCGGTAATCACCTGGCGCGCCGCGCGGCTTTGTTGCAGGCGGCTGCTGGCGAGTTTCAGGTCGAGGTTATCGGTCAGCGCGCGACGGGTAAGCGCGGTGAGCTGCGCGTCGTGGAACACTTCCCACCAGCGCTCTTCCAGCGGGTCGTTGACCGCTTGGCTGGCGGCTTGTCGGCCATGGGGCTCGGTCCATTGGCCGACGGGATTCTGCGGGCGCTGGAAGTCCGGGCCGACGGTGCAGGCACTCAGGGTGAGCAGGCTCAAGGTTAACCAGGCAAGGCGTCTCATTGCTGTGCCACCTCACGTTGCTGGGCGGCGGCGTGGGTGTCGACGCTGGCTTCCACCGACATGCCGACCCGCAGGCGCTCGGTCAACGCCTGGCCGGGCTCCAGGATGATTTTTACCGGAATACGCTGCACCACCTTGGTGAAGTTGCCGGTGGCGTTGTCGGGTTTGACCGAGGCAAACGTCACGCCGGTAGCTGGCGCCAGGCTTTCGAGGTGGCCCTTGAGCACTTCGCCGTCGAGGCTGTCGACCTTCACGTCCACCGTTTGGCCAGCGTGCATGTGGGACAACTGGGTCTCCTGGAAATTGGCCACCACGTAGGCCTCGGCCAGCGGTACCACGGCGAGGATCTTGCTGCCCGGCGTCACATAGGCGCCGACCCGCACCGCGCGCTCGCCGACCATGCCGTCCACCGGCGCGACGATGCGGGTGTACGACAGCTGATAGCTGGCCATTTCCAGTGCGGCCTGGGCACGTTTCAGGCCGCCCTCTGCCGCATCACGCTGGGCGCTGAGGATTTCCACCTGCTTGCGTTCAGCGGCCAGCACCGCCGTGGCATTCGCCAGGCGTGCGGTGGCCTGGTCAATACGCGTCTTGGCTTGCTGGGCGTTCTGCACGGTGCCGGCGCCTACACCCGCGAGGTGGTTGTAGCGGTTCAGTTCGTGTTCGGCAAACGCCACTTCGGCGCGATCCGCCGCCACAGTCGCCTGGGCCTGGGCGATCACCGAGCTTTGGCGCTCCAGGGTTGCCGTGGCATTTTTCAGCTGCGCCTGGGCCACCAGCGTATCGGCATCGGCCGCCTGGGCAGCGGCGCGGAAGTCACGGTCATCGATCAGCGCCAGCAACTGCCCGGCCTTGACCCGCTGGTTGTCTTCCACCAGTACTTCCTTGATGAAGCCGGCCACACGCGGCGCCACCAGGGTGTAGTCAGCGGCGACGAAGGCGTCGTTGGTGCTCTGGCGTTTGCTGCCGAACACACCCGGCGCCAGCAAGTAAACCAGCACACCGACGGCAAACACGGTGATGACGGTTACAGCGATTTTGTCTTTGCGTTTCATAACAATCCCTTTGGCTCAGTGAGCAATCAAGTCGGCGCGCGGGGCGGATAAATCCGCGTCGGCATCCAGAAAATCAGCAGGATCAACGCCGCCGCGACACCGGCCATGACGTAGTAGAGATCCGAAGAGGTGAGCACCACGGCCTGCTCGTGCAGCCGATGGGCAAGGCCGGCGGCATCGCTGTCGGCCAGGGGCGAGTTGCCCAGGCTGTCCACCAGCATGGTCGAGTGGAAATGCAGGCGGTGTGTGGTCAGGGCATCGAGCACGCCGGTGGCGACCACGGCGGCCAGGCCTTTCACGGTGTTGAACCACGCCGAGGCGAAAGGCCCGTCCTGGGGCGTGATGCTGCCGGTGGAGAGCATCAGCAGCGGCAACACCGCCATCGGTTGCCCGAAGATTTGCAGCAGTTGCAGCACGTAGAAATCATCGCGAATCCATGCCGACGTAAGTTGCGCCCCGCCCACGCAGGACAGGATCAACATGCTCAAGCCAATGCCCAATACCCAGCGGCAATCGACCCAGCGCAAGTTGCACAACGCCGCCACCAACGGCAGCGCGATCAACTGCGGCAGCGCCATGATCAGCATCACCGGTGCAGTTTGCAGCGGGCGGTAGCCTTGGACCTGGGCCAGGTAGCTGGACGGAATGATGGTCACCGCCAGCAGCACGATCAGCACCCCGGCGAGCACAATCAGCGCGAACGACAGGTTGCGTAGCCCAAGCATCTGCAACTTGAAAAACGGCATCGGGTGCGACCACTCGTTGATCATGAACAGCACCAGCAACACCAGGCCGCCGATCAACAATGAGGTAATCAGCGGCGACTCGAACCAGTCCAGCCGATTGCCCTGCAACAGGCCGATCACCAGCATGCAGATCGCCGGGAACCCCAGCAGCAGACCACGCCAGTTGAACTGCTTGAAGCGCTCCAGGCGCAGCGGGTCCTGGGGCAAGCCGTAGGCCACGGCCGCCATGGCCAGCAGGCACGGCCCGACAATCTGCCAGAACGCCCATTGCCAGCCGACGTATTCGGTCCACATGGCCGCCAGCGGTGTGCCGAGGCTGGGGCCAAAAGTGGCCGTGAGGGCATAGCCGGCCAGGCCGTACAGCTTGACGTTGGCCGGCAGGAACCGCAGGGCCACGGTCATCAGCATCGGCGGCAAGGCGCCACCGGCCAGGCCTTGCACGGTGCGCAGGATCAGCAGGCTTTCGTAGTTCGGTGCGAACGGGCACAGCACGCCAAGTATGGTGAACAGGCCGATGGCGCAGAGGGTGAAACGGCGCAGAGAGAACGTCACCGAACACCAGGGTGCAAAGGCCATCGCCGAGACAGAGGTGGCGGTGTAGGCAGCCACCAGCCAGGTGCCTTCGTCGAAGCCGATGTACATCGCACCACGAATATCGGCGAGAGCGACTTTGGTCACCATCTCGTTGAGGCCGGACACCAGTACCGCAAGCAATACGCCCACCAGGCCGATGATGATGCGCGGGCCGAAAACGGGCGGGGTAATGGCGGTCGGTTTGGCTGCGGCCAGGGGTGCGGGAGCAGCGAGGGACGTCATGAACTACAACTCGGAATAGGAAATACCCGAGCAGTTTAATAAGGCTTAGACATGACAAAAAGTGACTTATCGGAATCTTATAAGTGCACCAGACGCAATGATCAAAATGTAGGCGATCTCTGTGGGAGCCGGGCTTGCCCGCGATGGCATCACCTCGCTATGCCTGAAAAACCGGGTCGCCCGCATCGCAGGCAAGCCAGCTCCCACATTGACCGGGCTCAATTGCGACTCACTTGGGCTGCGCTTCCCGCCACGTCGCCTCGCAGCATTCGCGCATGGTCTCGCGCAGCCACTTATGGGCCGGGTCTTTGTCGAAGCGCGGGTGCCAGGCCTGGGTCAGCACCAGGGTCGGCAGGGAGATCGGCAGGGTGAAGGCTCGCAACGGCAGCTTCAGGCGATTGGCGCTGTAGAGCGCTTCCTTGGGCACCGGCAGGATCAGGTCGGAGTCCGGCAGCATGAACATCGCGCCGTGAAACCCCGGGGCGATCATCGCGACTCGGCGTTCCAGGCCCTGGGCGTTCAGGGCGGTGTCGATGGGCCCCCGGGCAATGCCGCGGCGGGAGATGCTGATATGCGAATAGCTGGCAAACCGTTCGGCGGTGATTTCTCCATCGAACAACGGGTGCCCTTCCCGTGCCAGGCCGACGAAGGTGGTGGTGAACAGGTTCTGCACCTTCACTTCCGGGGTGATCGGCATGGTGTTGCCCACCCGCAGGTCGAGGCGGCCTTCACGCAGGGCCTCGTCATCGGTGTCGCCTTCCGGCACGAAGCGCAGTTCGCACAGCGGCGCCATGCGTTCCATGGTGTCGAACAGCCGACCGCCATACACTCCGACAAAAAAGTCATTGGCCCGCACGCTGAAGCGTCGGCGCAGGGTGCGCAGGTCCACTTCGTCCGCCGAGCGGAACAGCAGCGCCGCCTGCTCCACCACGCTGCGTACCTGGCCTTGCAACTCCAGGGCCTTGGGCGTCGGTACCAGGCCGCGACCGGCGCGCACCAGGATCGGATCGCCCACTGCCTCGCGGATGCGCGTGAGGGTGCGACTCATGGCGGCCGGGCTCAGGTTCATCCGCCGCGCGGCGCCTACCACACTGCCCTCGTCGAGCAAGGCGTCGAGGGCGACCAGCAGGTTCATGTCCGGTAATTGCATGCCAAGCACTCGTGATCGGTTGGGAGTGAACTTGGCGCAATCGTAGCAGACTGTGGCGAGGGAGCTTGCTCCCTCGCCACAGGGTTGGCGTTTCAGTCCGGGTTGGAGTTTCAGTCAGCGTTGCATGCCCCAGCGCTTCACGGTGACCCGCTCCAGGGTGTCGAACACCAGGTTCTCCACCAGCAGCCCGATCAGGATCACCACCGCCAGCCCGGCAAACACTTTGTCGGTGTACAGCTCGTTGCGGTTCTGGAAGATGTACCAACCCAAACCGCCTTTGCCGCTGGTAGCACCGAACACCAACTCGGCGGCGATCAGCGTGCGCCAGGCGAACGCCCAACCGATTTTCAACCCGGCGAGAATCGACGGCAGCGCAGCCGGGATCAGGATGAACAACACGAAGCGCATACCCTTGAGGCCATAATTTCGACCGGCCATGCGCAGGGTTTCGGAGACGCCGAGGAACCCTGAATAGGTGTTGAGCGCCAGCGCCCACAACACTGAATGCACCAGCACGAAGATCAGGCTGTTCTGCCCCAGCCCAAACCACAACAGCACCAGCGGCAGCAGGGCAATCGCCGGCAACGGGTTGAACATCGAGGTCAGGGTGCTCAGCAGGTCACGCCCCAGTTGGGTCGACACCGCAAGCGTGGTCAGGGCAAACGCCAGCACAATGCCGATCAGGTAACCCTTGATCAGCACCACCAGCGAGATGCTGACCTTGCTCAACAACTCGCCACTGGCCATGCCGTCGTAGAACGCGCTCAGTGTCTGCAGGAAGCTCGGCAGCAGCAGGTCATTGTTCTGATAACGGGCAGCCGCTTCCCAGAGGATCGCAAGCACGATCAGGATCAGGCTTTTACGCAGCCAGCCTTGTTGCCACAGGCGCTGGCGCCACGGCAACTCGCGCTCTACGCGTACACCGGGCAACGGTTCGAGAGTGATTTCATATTCCTGGCGCATGGTGCAAGCCCTTCAATAAGCGATGCGGATATCGGCGAAACCCAGTTCGGTTTCCACCTCGGGCGCTTCATCAAACAGCAGCCGATGAATGCGCCGCGCCGAAGCCTGGAACTCCACACCGCCGAGGCTGTGCAGGTCGTATTGATGGCTGTGGATTTCCGCCCGCACCCGCCCCGGGTGCGGCGACAGCAACAGGATGCGGTTGCCCACCACCAGCGCTTCCTCGATGGAGTGGGTGACGAACAGCAGGGTGAAACGCACCTCTTCCCAGAGCAGCAATAGTTCTTCCTGCATCTTGCGCCGGGTCAGGGCGTCGAGGGCGGCGAAGGGTTCATCCATCAGCAGGATTTTCGGTTGCATGGCCAACGCCCGGGCGATTGCCACGCGGGCCTTCATGCCGCCGGACAGGGTGTGCGGGTAGGCGTCGGCAAAGGCCGTGAGGCCGACTTTTTCCAGGTAGTACAGCGCCCGCTCTTCGGCCTCGCGACGCTTGAGGGTTTTGGACGCCAGCAGCGGGAACATGACGTTCTGCTTGACGGTTTTCCACGGCGGCAGTTGGTCGAACTCCTGGAACACCACGATACGGTCCGGCCCTGGCTGCTCGACTTTTTGCCCGAGCAGACGGATCTCGCCCTCACACGGCTTGATAAAGCCGGCGATGGATTTCAACAGTGTGGATTTGCCGCAGCCCGAAGGCCCCAGCAATACAAAGCGGTCTGCCGGATCGATCGCGAAGCTGACCTGGTGAGTGGCCCGCACCACCCGTTCGGGCGTGCGGTATTCAAGGCTGACTTTATCCACCGAAAGCAGTGCTTCGGTGGTGGTCGGGTTGCTGGCCGTGTGGCCTTGCAAGGGCGCGTTCATGTCAGCTCCCTTGCAGCGGCTTGGCGTCCTGGAAGAAGTAGTCCTTCCACGATTCGGGTTTGTTTTTGATCGCGCCGACGCGGTAGAGGAATTCCGCCAGCGGGTAGGTGTTTTTCGGTGTGACGCTGAATTCGAACTGCGGGTTTTCGATGATTTTCAGCAGCTCGGCGCGGTCGATCTTGGCCTTGGTCACGCGGATGTAGGTATCGGCTGCGGCACCTTTGTCGTTCTGGGCGAACTGCGCCGCTTCGGTCAGTGCCTCGACGAACGCCTTGTAGGTTTTCGGGTTGCCGTTGCGGAATTTCTCGGTGGCGAACAGCACGGTCGGCGAGTTAGGCCCGAGGATGTCATAGGAGTTGAGCACCACATGCACGTTCGGGTTGGTCAGGGCCTGCTCCTGGAACGGCGGGTTGGAGAAGTGCCCGGTCAGCTCGGTGCCACCGGCAATCAGCGCAGCCGTGGCATCCGGGTGCGGGACGGCAACGGTGTACTTGTCGAGGCGATTGAATTCCTTGTCGCCCCATTGCTTGGCGGCAGCGTATTGCAGGAAACGCGACTGCACGGAAACGCCCACTGCCGGTACGGCAATGCGGTCTTTTTCGGTGAAGTCGGCAATGGTCTTGACCTTGGGATTGTTGCTCACCAGGTAGTAGGGGAAGTTGCCCAGGGAGGCGACGGCTTTCACGTTCTGCTTGCCGTGGGTGCGGTCCCAGATAGTCAGCAGCGGGCCAACGCCGGCCCCGGCGATGTCGATGGAACCGGAGAGCAGCGCATCATTGACGGCTGCGCCGCCGGACAGTTGCGTCCAGTCGACCTTGATGTCGATGCCTTCCTGCTTGCCGTATTTTTCGATCAGGTTCTGGTCGCGCACCACGTTGAGCAACAGGTAGACGATGCCAAACTGCTCGGCGATGCGAATTTCGCCTTCGGCCTGGGCGGCGGCAGGCGCCACAAGACTGCCGGCCAGCAGGCTGACGCCCAGGCCGACCGTCGCGGCCAGGCGCGCAAATGGGGTTTTCTTGGACATGGTCATGCTCCGGGTCAGAAAGGCGCGTCGCCCTGGATGGTGGTGCGGTACAGCTTGCGCCGCAGGTGGCTGGGGCAGCCGGCCGCCAGGTGGATCAGCGAGCGGTTGTCCCAGAACACCATGTCGTGGGGCTGCCACTGATGGCGGTAGATGTTTTCCGGCAGCACGCTGTGGGCGTACAGCTGGGCCAGCAGGTCGCGGCTTTCATCCTCAGGCAGGCCGACGATACGGGTGGTGAAGCCCTCGCTGACGAACAGCGCCTTGCGGCCGTTTTCCGGGTGGGTGCGCACAATCGGGTGTACCACTTCCGCCACTTGAGCGAGTTGCTCGGGCGTGAGGGTCGGGCGCCAATTGCCTTCGAATTTGGTTTCGCTGTAGCGTGCGGTGTAGGAGTGCGCGGCGCTGCGGCCTTCAACGGCCTTGCGCAAGGGCTCGGGCAGGTTGTCCCAGGCTTTATGCATGTCGGCGAACAACGTGTCGCCACCCTCGGACGGCAGCTCCTGGGCATGGAGCATCGAGCCCAGGCTCGGTAGCTCCTTATAGGAGAGGTCCGAGTGCCAGAACTTGCCGGCGTCTCCCAGGCCGATGGATTGGCCGTTTTCGATGATGTTGGAGACGATCAGGATTTCCGGGTGGTTGGCCAGCAGGAATTGTTTGAGCACATGGATTTGCAGCACGCCGAAACGGCGGCTGAAGGCGATCTGTTGCTCGGGGGTGATACGTTGGTCGCGGAAGACCACGACGTGATGGTCCAGATGCGCGCGGTGAATGCGTGCGAAGTCCTGGTCGCTGACCGGGCGGGCCAGGTCCAGGCCTATGATTTCGGCGCCGACGCTGCCGGGAAATGGACGGATCTCGAAGGTTTGTGTGGTGTCGGTCGCTGTTGGAACAGTAGAGGTGGCAGACATGAGTTCACTCCCGTGCAGTCAGGAGAGTGACTTTATAGTCATAAGAACCGCATTTTAAATACCGTTAGTGAATATCGATATGCAGCAATACCGCTATTGGCCCGACTCCCGGGAATAAAATGTGCACGACGGACCTTTAGCCTGTAAGACCTGACAAATGGGAGCTGTGGGCCCGAAGAACACGCTGTTGAGTCGCTTACAAGCCGAAACCTTGCCCGTTTGACAAGCTTGTGGACAATCTCTAGTGTGCATTGGATCCAATTAGCCACCTCACCTTGAAAAGGAGGATAGCGTAGTCGTGACGCAGAAGCCGAACCCTTTGAGCAGCATCCAGATCAGCGGGCCTATCCCCGCCCATCTCGCCCGCTCCGTGATTGAAGAAACATTGCGCAACGCCATCCTGGATGGCCGCTTGCCCTGTGGCACCGCCATGCGTCAACAGGAGCTGGCCAGCTTGTTCGGGGTCAGCCGGATGCCGGTGCGCGAGGCATTGCGTCAACTGGAAGCCCAATCGCTGCTGCATGTGGTCACCCACAAAGGCGCGGTGGTGGCGCCACTGATCGAGGACCACTCGGCGGAAACCTACGCCCTGCGCATACTCCTCGAATCCGAAGCGCTGCGCTTGTCGATTCCCCTGCTCACGCCCGATGACATCGCCCAGGCCGGCGCCTTTATCGACGCGCTGGAACGGGAAAGCGACTACACCGAAATCGGCCGCCTCAACCGCCTGTTCCACATGGCGCTGTATGGCAAGGCGGGCAATCAGCGGTTGCTCAAGCTGGTTGAACACGGCTTGAACGAAGAGGAACGTTTCCTGCGCTTCAACCTCGAGGCCATGGGCCTGGGCAAGACGTCCCAGGAAGATCACCGCGAACTGCTCGACCTCGTTGCGCAAAAGAAGGTCGACGAAAGCATCCTGACCCTGCGTAACCACCTTACCCGCGGCATGGAGGTGATTACGGGTTACCTCAAAACTCTTGAAGAGACTGAACAGAACGCCGCGCTGTAAATTCCGCGTGGAACTGAAACGCCTCCCTCGACCACAAAGCGCTGCAAAGTGACGCTGGCCGACGGAGGCCAGCGCACCACCATTACTCCCGTTAAACCATTAAGCCCAAAGAAAACTTCACACACTCCGCAGAGCGATCCAACTACCGCAATATTCCAACTCGAAAAACTTATAAAACTAAAAACACTTGAATACTTAATCAGATTATTACCAACACTCCAATTCTCCCAATCGACAGCGTGAATCCATGCTCGGTGCGTCACTGCGCGTGGCGTTCCTTTAAATAAAGCCTTGGTATTTTGTCACAGCATGCTGCTTGCCAGTAACAGTGTCAGCCTCGTACAGGGCTGCCTGTTATCAAGGCACCCGCGCATCCGTGAAAACCAATGTTTATTTGTCGCTAAAGCACAACGCTTTTATCAGGGAAGAGACAACGACTTATAGGCATCAACATGTTCCAGCACTCACACCTGCTTAAACAAAAAAAGCAGAAGTTACATATCCATCCAATATTCAAACAAATAAATACTCTTCCAAAGTTGCAGTACTTTATGGAAAACCACGTATTCGCCGTGTGGGACTTCATGACACTCACCAAACGCCTGCAACATGACCTCACCGGTATGCGCCTGCCCTGGTTACCGCCAACGGACCCGCAAGCGGCTCGCCTGATCAATGAGATCGTATTGGGCGAAGAGTCGGACGCGTATCCCGGCCATGGGCACGGCAGCCACTTCGAGTTGTACCTGGAAGCCATGCGTGAAGTCGGCGCGAGCACGGCGAACATCGAGCGGTTCGTCAGCCTGCAGCGTGACGGCAACGATGCAGAAACGGCCCTGCAAAAAATCGATATCCACCCGTCCGTGGCCCGGTTCGTCAGAAGTACCCTGCAGGTTGCCCTGGACGCCCCGACGCACTGCGTGGCGGCTGCCTTTCTCCACGGGCGCGAGAGCGTCATCCCGGCGATGTTCAAGCGCATCCTGGAGGAGTGCGAGGTGCTCCATCGCCAGGCGCCCACCTTCTGCTACTACCTCAAGCGCCACATGGAGATCGACGCCCAGGAGCATGGCCCGGCGGCAACGCAATTGCTGCAACGCCTTACCCTCGGCGACCCAAGCCGCGAGCAGCAAGCCGACAGTTGCGCGCTCGGCGCCGTGGAAAGCCGCCTGGCCTTATGGGATGGGTTGCATAGGTGCCTGCCGGAGATGAGCGCATGAACCCTGACGACTACCGCTCATTTGCCGACGACTGGGAGCGCCGCGCGACCATCCGCACACGCCCGCGGCGGCGGCTGGAAAACGATCAGAAACTGATCTATCCCCTGAGCCGACAGCCTCTGGTGCTGAGCGCGACCTTTATCGACCGATGCCCGCAGTGCCGTGATTTTGTCTTGCTGCAGACGTTCTACAAGTTCATCAACGACGTGGTGATCTTTGAAACCGAGATCGTCGACAAGACCGCACGCAGCATCGCCAAGAATCGCTTTTCGGTGCCCTTCCCGCTTGCCTGTCGCTACGACGCCATGACCGTGGTGGTGGACGAGGATTACCACGCCCTCGTCGCCCTCGATTTCATGCAACAGACCATCGAGATGACCGGGATCCCACCCCTTGAACTACCCGCGCAAATCGAGCTGAGCCGCGCCTTGCCTGCCGCACTGGCGCTGGCGCCCGAACACCTGCGCGATGCCGTGGAACTGATTGCCGTGGCCATCGCCGAGAACACCGTGACCCATGACGTGGCAGCGTTTTCCAAGGACGACAGTGTCAAGCAATCCATCCGTGGGTTGATGGCCGACCACTTGTTTGACGAGGGCCGCCACGCGCTTTTCTGGACGCGCCTGGTGCGTATTTATTGGCAGTCTGCAGACGCCGCGGACCGCGACTGTATCGCCCGGATCCTGCCGGTTTTTCTCCAGCATTACCTGACCCACGACCTGCAGAAAAACTTCGACCTGCACTTGATCGAGCACCTGGATGTCAGTGACGGCACGCGCTCTGCGCTGCGCACTGAAGTGCAGGCGATGGGCTTTCCCATTACCCGCCAGCACCCGTTGATCGGCAATATCATGGGCTTCCTGAACCACAGCGGCCTGCTGCAAACGCCGAGTGTGGTTCGGGCGCTGGATGCCTTTCTTGCGGCGCCAGGAGGGCACCCATGAGGCACCTGAAGATTGGGCTGGCGGGCTTCAGCGCGGCGCTGAATGAACTGGGTGAGACATTGGCGCAATACGGTCATGGGGTGGTGCGAGCACAGGATGTCACCCACCTAGTAGACCTGCTGATTGATGACGGTAGCGAGGAGGTTCCGCCCGGCGTGACGTGCACAGCCTTGATGAGCCTGCGCGTGGGTATGGGAGCGTTGACCGACTGTGGATTGCCGGCCCTGCAGCTCAGGTGTTACGCCCACTCACGGCGACTCCTGACAACCCTGGAGGTTGCCGGAGAAGCCTGTGGCAATGGTCAACGGCTGCGTCAACACGCAGTACGCAGCCTGGTGGAGTGGGTAGCCCAACAGGTGAGTGGGTTCTCCCGGGACCCGGGCTATTTCTCGCAGGCGGCCGTCGCCTCTGATGATCCGGAACACGGCCTGCAAGCGCTCGCATCCCTGGCGTACCTGCATCGTTTTAACCTGACGGCCGATTTGGCTCTGCAGCAGCAAGCCCAGGTACCCCTGATCGAACGATTGGAAAACAGTCTGCAAACCTTCGCCGACCGGCCAGCGTTGAACATTGCCGGCAGCGGGCTGACTTACCGACAGTTGCATCGCCAGAGCCTGGCTATCCAGCACCGTCTGCGACCTCTGCTTGGGCCCCACGACACACCGCCGGTAATCGGCGTCTGCCTGGGCAAATCCCTGGAGCTGTACGCCAGCATTCTCGCGGTACTCGCCTGCGGTGCGGTGTACCTGCCCCTGGAGCCGGGCCACCCGCTGCAACGCCAGCAAGCGATGCTGGAAAACGCCGGCGTCTCGGTGCTGCTGGATGATGGCAAACATCCACTGCGGGACGGGTTTTGTGCATTGGATGTGAGTGCCGTCGACACTCCCGACACCTCGCTGCCAATGCGCCAGCGCCCCGCCATGGACGACCCTTGCATGGTGCTCCACACCTCGGGCACTACCGGCCACCCCAAGGGCGTGCTGCTCAGCCAGCACAACCTGGCCCATTTCAGCGCCTGGTTCGGGGGTCATGTGCAGCTGAGCGAACACAGCCGGGTCTTGCAGTTTTCGCCCTTGAGTTTTGACTCGTCCCTGATCGATATCTTCCCGAGCCTGATCGCGGGCGCCGAGCTGATCGTGCCCAGTGAAGACCAGCGACGCGACCCGCAGCAACTGGTGGAGTTGATCCGACAACAGCGCGTCACCCACGCCTTCCTGCCGCCGGCGCTGCTGAGCATCCTGCCGCTGGATCAACCCCTGGGCCTGGCGCACCTGATGACCGGAGGCGACGTGTGCGAGCCCTATGTCATCGAGCAGTTGGCAGGCCAGTGCCGCCTGCACAATTTCTACGGGCCCACCGAAGCCACCGTGCTGGTGACCAGCCACACGTTGCAGCCGGGCGACAGCAATCGCAACCTCGGCACGCCCATCGCCAACAGCCAGGTACTGATCCTCGACGAGCACCTGCAACCGGTGGATGAGCAGGTGTTGGGCGAACTGTACATCGCCGGTCCCGGCGTCAGCCTGGGTTACCTCAACCAGCCGCGTCAGACCGCCGAGCATTTCGTCCCCCTGGAGTTGCCCGACGGCCAGACCTTGCGGGCCTACCGCACAGGCGACCTGGCGAAGTGGACCGCTGCCGGCATCGAGTTGGTCGGGCGCCGGGATCAGCAGGTGAAGATCCGTGGGTTCCGGGTCGAACCGCAAGAGATCGAACATTGCCTGCGCAGCAGTCAGCTGTTTCGCCAAGTGGCGGTGGTGATTGACCGTGAGCGGCGAATCCTGGCTTTTGTTGCTCAGCCCGAAACACAAGACGCCCTGCCTGCACTGACGCAGCATGCCCGGCAAACACTGCCGGACTACTTGCGCCCAACCCTGTGCACGGAACTTGCGAGCATGCCGTGCACCCCCAACGGAAAGGTCGACCGCCAGGCATTGCTGGCGTTACCGACTCCAACGCTGCCGGCCATCATTCACGGCGAACCGCACACGCCCATGCAAGTGCAGTTGCTCAACCTGTGGAGCGAGTTGCTGGGCATGCCGGTCACGCAGCTGTCGGCCGACGAGAGCTTCTTCAATCTTGGCGGCCATTCCATCCTGCTGTCGACGATGCTGCTGCGTATCCGCGAGCAGTTCGGGCGCAGCCTATCCCTAAGTCGGTTTTTTGAAACCCCCACGGTTCGTACCCTCGCTACGCTGATGGGGGACGACGCACCACCCGAAGCACCGACCGGCCAGGCTACCCAGGATGCGCTGCGTGAGCTGCATGTGCAGACATTGCCGGCTGAACAGGCGGGCGAACGTCGCCGGGTGATCGTGACCGGGGCCAACAGTTTTCTCGGGGTGCATATCGTCGAGGCACTGTTGGCCGAGGGTGCACTTGAAGTGGCGTGCCTGGTGCGCGAACGGCCCGGACATTCGGCGACCGCGAGGTTTGCCGAGGCCCTGCGAGAGTACCGTCTGGAACACCTGGACCTGAGCCGGGTGCAGGTGTATGCCGCCGACATCAGCCAGCCGCGTCTTGGCCTGTCGAGTGAGGTGTATGACTACCTCGCCGGGGAGTTCGGCGTGTTGGTGCACAACGCCGCCCACGTCAATCATGTGATGGATTACGCCACCCTGGCCAAGGACAACGTCGAACCGGTGCTGGAATGCCTGCGCCTGTGTGAAACCCGGTGCAAGAAGGTCTTCAATTTTATCTCGACGCTGTCGGCCGCCAGCACTATCGACGCACATGGCCAGGTACTCGAAAACCCCGCCGCGGCCACCCCGCCGCTCTACATCCAGAATGGCTACAACCTGTCCAAATGGGTTGCCGAACGCTTGCTGGGACGCGCCGCAGCGCAAGGTGCCTGGGTCAATATCCATCGCCCGGGGAACATCAGCTTCAACAGCCGCAGCGGAGTCTGCGAGCCACAGAAGAATCGCCTGATGTTGATGCTCAAAGGTTCACTCCAACTGGGCCTGGTGCCGCACCTTGAGTTGAATTTCGACCTGATGCCGGTGGACTTTCTCGCCCGGTTTATTGCGTTCCACAGCAGCCGCTGCCGTGCTGGAGGGACGGTGTTCAACCTGCATAACCCGCAGCCCCTGAGCTGGGAAACCTACGTCGACGCCTTTCGCCAGGCAGGCCACGCATTCGAGCTGGTGAGCGTGGCTCACTGGCAACGTCACCTGCACACAGTGGACAGCCGCAATGCGCTGTTCGGCGTACTGGGCTTCTACCTCAATGGGGTGGGCGAGGACATCGGCGATACCTCGATGATCCGCCATGACAACGCACGACGCGGCGTCGAGCAGATGGGCGGACGCTACCCCGAAAAAAATCCCGCGCTGTTACGCAAGGGCTGCGAGTACCTGCGCAGCACCGGTTTCCTGTGACCAGGCTCTCAATTGAAGGAAGACCTTATGAAACCCGATACGTTGATTCGCAACCCTTGCGCCAAACCTGTGGTGTCCTCAGTTGTGGTTGCCTGTGATGCCGCCGGTGCGTGGGCGGTGGTCGGTGACTTTGGCGGATTTGATCGATTCATCCCCGCCTTGTCCCACATCGAAATCACTGGTGCGGGCGCGGGATCGCTGCGCAAGAAGTTCTTCCACGATGGACACCTGGTGGTGGAGCAACTCAACAGCCGCGACGAGCAGGCCATGCGCATGACCTGGACCACGATCTACAACACCTTGGGCGTAGCACGGTTGTGGGCCGCCATGGATGTCGAACCGTTGGGAGCAGGATCCTCACGGGTGACCTGGACGATCATCGCCGAGCCGGTTGAACCTGGCGCGGAGGGATTTGAGCCGTTTGTGCAGGCATTCGCCGACGGTGCGCTGGCGAATGTGCGAGCGATGTTTAGCTAAAGGAGACAGGAGCGAGCAGGCTCGCTCCTGTGTGTTCATCGATCAGATTTTGAAACTGTCGACCAACTGCTTCAGGCGGTTGGCCTGTTGAGACAAGGCGTCGCAATCCTTCAAGGTTTCGTTGAGGTTGGCCACGCCCTGCTGGTTCAGCAGGTTGATCTGGTTGATGTCGACGTTGAGGGTTTCCACCACGGCGGTCTGTTCCTCGGTGGCGGCCGCTACCGACTGGTTCATCCCGTCGATCTCGACGATCCGCTGCGTCACGCTGACCAGGCGTTCACCGGCCTGGTTGGCGACCTCGACGCTTTCTTCACTCGAGGTCTGGCTGGCGTTCATCGTGGTCACGGCCTCACGCGAGCCAATCTGCAGCGAGGTGATCATTTTGTGGATCTCTTCTGCCGACTCCTGGGTGCGGTGCGCCAGGTTGCGTACTTCATCCGCCACCACGGCAAACCCACGCCCGGCCTCACCGGCACGTGCCGCTTCAATCGCGGCGTTGAGGGCCAACAGGTTGGTTTGCTGGGAGATGCCTTTGATCACGTCCAGGATGTGGCCGATGTTGTCGGTGCTGGCGTTCAGGGTTTCAATCTGCGTGCAGGACAGGCTGATTTTTTGCGAAAGCTCCGACATCGCCAGGATGGTTTTCTCAACCACCTTGCGCCCATCATCGGCCTGCTCACTGGCACCGCTGGCGTGTTGCGAAGCATCAGCAGCGTTGCGCGCGATTTCCTGCGTGGCGGCCCCCAGTTCGTTGATCGCTGCGGCCACGCTGTTGGTGCGCGCGCTTTGTTCGTCGGAACCGATGATCGACGCGTTGGACGAGGCCATTACTCGCTGGGACAGGTCGTGCACCTGGCGCGTCGCCGAGGAAACTTCGGAAATTGACGCGTGAATACGCTCGACGAATTGGTTGAAGGCACTGCCCAAGTCACCGAACTCGTCCTTGCTTTCCACTGTCAGGCGGCGGGTCAGGTCACCCTCGCCCTGGGCGATGTCCTGCATGGCGCGGCCCATGGTGGTCAGCGGGCGCATCAAGACCTGGATCAGGACGCTCAGGAACACGGCAATGGCGGCAACCGCAATGAACATGGCGATCAATGCCGAGGTGCGAAACTTACCCAGCGGTGCGTAGGCTTTGTCTTTGTCGATCGACAGGCCGATGTACCAGTCGGCATTCGGCAACCCGCTGATCGGGGTGAAGGACAAAATCCGTTCCTGGCCATTCAAGACCACTTCCTGGCTGAGCTTCTCGATGCGCACGTTGGTGCCGGGATAGATGTCCTTGAGGTTCTTCATCACCTGGTCCTGGTCCGGGCTGACGATCACCTGACCATCACCGCTGACCAGGAATGCATGGCCGATGCCGCCGAAATCCACCGAGTTGATGATCTTCACCAGGGTTTGCAGGCTCAGGTCACCGCCGACCACGCCAAGCAGTTCGCCATTCTTTTTCACCGGCATCGCGATGGTCACGATCAGCCCGCCTACCGCAGCCATGTAGGGCGGTGTAAGCATGGTCTTGTCGGCTGCGACAGCTTGCTTGTACCAGGGACGCTGACGCGGATCGTAGCCGTCGGGCATTTTGGCGTCGGGACGCTGGGTGAACACGCCGTTGGTGGAACCGACGTAGGTGAACTGGAAGTTGGAGGTAAATGCCGACTGGTCGACCAACCCCGGAAGATCGGCAGAGCTGCCTTGATGGGCCACGTTTTGCGCGAGGCTTTCCAGTACCAGCACCCGCCCGCTGAGCCAATTCTGCACGCTGCTGGCGGTGAGTTCACCGGATTGCTGAATGGACGACTCCAGGTTTTGCCGGATGGTATTGCGCTGCAAGTAGTCGTTGTAGAACGTGAATAACGCGAAGGCCAGAACCACTACGCCTGACGCGGCCAACAGAATTTTATGACTGAACTTGAGATTCATTTCATTGACTTCTTTTTGCCAAAAGGGGGTGAGCGTGCCGGATGCAACATTCCATGTAACGGTATAGGCAGACTCTGCGACTGCTCTATTTCGGTGCACGCATGGCTCGTCAGGCTTTCGGCCAAGACAGGATAAATCTTAGGAATTTGTGAGAAGCATCTGCTTTTAATGTCAGAAACCGACCAGTGGTAGCGCTCTAACGTCAGGAGTTGCAAAATTTTTCAGGCTTGTCGACAATGCGACTAATTATCATTTGTGACGCTTTGCCAGGCCGTGTGAATGCCCTCATCCGAGTACGCAGTACAGACGCTTTACAGCAACCATCATGGCTGGCTGAACACTTGGCTGCGCAGCCGTCTGGGTAACGCAGCGGATGCGGCGGACCTGGCCCAGGACACGTTCGTGCGGCTGCTGCAAAAAACCGAACGTTTCGAACTCAAGGCCCCTCGCGCTTTCCTGCGCACTATCGCGCGGGGCCTGGTGATCGATCATTGGCGTCGCGAAGAAATCGAGCGCGCCTACCTGGAGTCCATCGCGTATTTGCCCGAAGCCTTGGCGCCGAGTGCTGAAGAACGTGCGTTGATTCTGGAATTGCTGGAGTCCATCGCCCGGCTTCTGGACGGACTCAAGCCCAAGGTACGCAAGGCGTTTCTACTGGCTCAATGCGACGGCCTGACTTACAAGCAGATTGCGCAGCAGATGGGTGTATCACTGCGCTCGGTGGAACGCTATGTCGCCGAGGCGCTTTATCACTGTTATGTGCTGCGGTATGAGGCATGACCTCGATGGATAACACCGCGCGCGCAGGAATCGACCCGCAGGTGGTCAAGCAGGCCATCAGTTGGATGCTGCGCCTGCGTAACAATCGCGCCAATGTCCGCCTGAAGGCGCAGTGCGAGCACTGGCGCGAGGCTCATCATGAACACGAGTTGGCCTGGCAACGCGTGCAGGCACTGCAGCATGAATTAAGCAGCCAGTTGGCGGCGATTCCCGGGGCCCATGTGGCGCTGGAGAACAGTGCCCAGCGCCTTGGGCGCCGGCAGGCATTGAAGGTATTGTCCGGCGTGCTGTTGATGGGTTCGGCGGCCTGGGTCAGCCGAGACCTCACCGGCTGGCAGCGTTGGACCTCTGACCTGGCTACCACCACTGGCGAACGCCGTAGCGTGCAACTACCGGATGGCACGCGCCTGCAGCTCAATACCGATAGCGCAGTGGACCTCGACTTCAACCCGCAACAACGCTTGATCACATTGGTGCGTGGGGAAATCCTGGTGACCTGCGGCGCCGCGGCGACCGCCCCCCTGCTGGTTCGCACCCGCCATGGTTTGTTCGAAGGAATAGACGGGCGATTTGTGGTGCGCCAGGACAGCGATTGCACACGTCTGAGCGTCGCGTCAGGCAATGTGGCGATTCATTCACCGCATACCGCCGACGGGCTTTTCACTCAAGTGCATGCAGGAGAAAGCTACCTGGTGCGTCAGAATGCGGCCGCTCTGGCGCCGCCTTCGGATATGGATACAGGGGCCTGGGCCGACGGATTGATCGTCACCCGCAACATGCGTCTTGCCGATTTCCTGGCGGAGGTGGGGCGCTATCGCCATGGTTATCTGGGCTGCTCGAGCGATATCGCAGATTTGCGCTTGTCTGGTGTTTTTCGCCTGGAGGACACCGAGAAACTATTGGCGATCCTTCCGCAGACGCTGCCTGTGCGCCTGCGCTATCGCACCCGCTGGTGGGTGAGCCTGGAGCGTCAGGCCTGATTATTTTTGGCGTGCCTGATTTATTTTTGGCGGCTTTTTTCCGTGAGTCCGGCTTAGACAGTAAGCAATTCAATCTGCCTTCAGCGACCTCTACGGATCTCGATAATGACTGTGCGTTTTTTCAGCAACTCTCCCTCTTCCTACCCTTTGCTCGGCAAAGCCGTACGCGCAGCATTGCTGTCGACCACGATGGGCATCGGCTTGCTGCCAGTGGCCGGTGTCGCGGCTGATAGCGGGGTCGAACGTATCAGCCAGCGCTATGACATCCCGGCAGGCGCGCTGAGCGATGTGCTCAATCAGTTTGCCCGTCAGGCAGGCATCACCCTTTCCAGCACGCCTGCGCAGACTCAGGGCCGACAGTCTCCCGGGCTGCACGGGGAGTACTCGGCCGAACAGGGCCTGAGCCAATTGCTCAACGGCTCAGGCTTGCAGGCGCAGGCCCAGGACGACGTGAGTTTCGTGTTGCAGGTCCAGCCCGAGAGCGAGGCGCTGACCTTGCCGACCACCGACATCAAAGGCTTCGCCCTGGGTAATGCCCTGGGCAGCATGGAAGGCTACAACGCGACCCACAGCCAGATCGCCACCAAGACCAGTACCGCGCTGCTGGAAACGTCTCAGACGGTTTCAGTGGTGACCCGCGAGCAGATGGACGACCAAGGCTCGCAAACCGTTGCCCAGGCCATGCGTTACACCCCTGGCGTGCTGACCAACCCTTATGGCGCCACTCACCGCTATGACTATGTGGCGATGCGTGGCTTCAACGACGGCTCGGTGGATAACATCTACCTGGACGGTTTGAAATCCATGGGTGACAGCGGAACCTACAGCACCATGCAGGTGGACCCGTATTTCCTCGAGCGCGTAGATATCCTCAAAGGACCGTCATCGGTGCTCTACGGGCGCAGCTCGCCGGGTGGGCTGGTGGCGTTGACCAGCAAGAAGCCATTGTTTGAGCCATACCATCAGGTCCAGGCCACGATAGGTTCCCAAGGGCAGCGAGGCATGGGTTTCGACTTCAGCGGCCCGGTGGATGACGACAAGCGCATTGCTTACCGACTGACCGGGCTTGCAGACAAGTCCGACACGCAATTCGACCATGCCAAGGAAAAACGCTACGCGCTGGCACCCACCTTGAGCATCGACTTTACCGATGACACGTCCCTCACACTCCAGGCTTACCTGCAGCATGACCCCGACGGTGGCTACCACGGGGGCATGCCGGCAGATGGCGCGTTGCACCAGCGCAACGGCCAGCGGATCTCCAACCACTTCTTCGAAGGCGAGCCGGGCATTGATGGGTACAAGCGTGATCAACAGTCGTTCGGCTATCAGTTCGAGCATCGCTTCAATGATGTTTTCACCGCGCGGCAGAACTTTCGGTATCTGGACTCCAAGGTCCGGCTGGACCAGGTATATGCCTATGGCTGGACTACGCCCACCAGTAATGAGTTGAATCGCTATTACTCAGGCGGTGACGAAAAGCTGCATGCGTTCATCATCGACAACATGCTGCAGGCTGAATTTTTTACCGGCGCGACCAAGCATACGGTGTTGATGGGGGCGGACTATCAGCGGCGCAAAACCGTCGTGGACTGGAGCAGCGGCTCTCTTGCGCCAATCAATGCGTTCAACCCGGTGTATGGCAATTCCGAGATCAGCTATTACAGCCCAACCAGTTATCTGCGCCGGCTCGAGCAGACCGGCGTTTACCTGCAAGACCTGATTGAGATGGACAAGTGGCGGTTCTCCCTCGGGCTGCGTCAGGACTGGGTTGAGACCTCCGATGAAAATCGCATTGCCGAAGCGGGACGACCGCTGGGCACAGAGATCAGTGATAAACGTACCAAACTGACCGGCCGGGCCGGAGCGCTCTACTTGTTTGATAACGGTCTCGCGCCCTACGTCAGCTATTCCGAATCCTTCAACCCGAACTCCTATTCGGACAGTGCCGGCAATCCCCTTGCACCTACCGACGGCACCCAGTGGGAAGTCGGCTTGAAGTATCAGCCGCCGGGTACCGACAATTTGTTCACGGCCTCGCTGTTCCGCATCGACCAGGAAAACCTGGCGACCAAACTGCCGCAGGAAAACTTCTATCGCGCGGTCGGCGCTGTGCGCTCCCAGGGCCTGGAGCTGGAGGCGCATATGCAGTTGACCGACCATCTCAAATTGTTGGGCAGCTATACCTTCACCGATATCGAGTATTCGAAGTCGATGGTCAGCACGCTGAGTACTGCGGACAACGTGATCGAGAACAAGGGGAACTCGCCGACGCAGGCGCCGCGTCATATGGCGTCGGTATGGGCAGACTACAAGTTCGATAGCGGTGCACTGGATGGCCTGCGACTCGGTGGTGGTGTTCGTTATGTCGGCTACAGCTGGGCAGATGCGGAGAACACCATGAAGGTGCCCGCCTACACGCTGTTTGATGCCTCGATGGGTTATGACCTTGGCAAGGTGGGACTGAAGGGTGTGGATGTACGCCTGAATGCCAACAACCTGACGAACGAGTCGTACGTGGCGTCGTGTGCCAGTTTGAACTTCTGCTACCTGGGTGAAGAGCGCAACGTCAGTGCGACGGTGAGCTACCAGTTCTGATCCCTCTCGATTCATACAAAGCCAGTTCCTGATTCCAGGCGCTGGCTTTGTCGTCTTTGCAGGAAATTTTTATGCGCGCATTGCTGGTTTTACTTCATCGCTACATCGGGTTGGCAACGGCGTTGTTTCTGATGATGGCGGGACTCACGGGCAGCCTTCTGGCGTTTAACCATGAGTTGGATGAATGGCTCAATCCCGGCTTTTATGGAGCAACGGCCAAAGGTTCGGCATTGCCGCCAGGTGAACTGGTGGACACGTTGCAGGGGCAGCATCCCAAACTGCAAGTCTGGTACATGGAGTATCCACAAGAGGCCGGTCATACCGCGATGCTGGCGGCAGTTGCGAGAAACGATCCGGCGACGGGCAAACCCTTTGAGGAGCCCAACCAGGTCTTTTACCTGGATCCGGTCAGCGGCGAAGAAATGGGCCGGCGTGTTTGGGGGGCTTGCTGCTTTCAGCGCGAGAACTTCATTCCGTTCATTCTGGAATTTCACTACAACCTGACACTGCCGGGTAATTGGGGTTTGTGGCTGATGGGACTGGTGGCGATCGCATGGGTGTTCGATTGTTTTATCGCGCTGTGGCTGACCCTGCCGAGAGGTAAACCGTTCTGGAAGAAGTGGTCCACGGCGTGGAAGATCAAGGGCGGCCACGCTTACCGGCTGAACTTCGACCTGCATCGTGCAGGCGGGTTATGGCTTTGGCTGTTGTTGCTGCCGATTGCAGTCAGCAGCGTCGCGATGAATTTGCCGAGCCAGGTGTTCAAGCCTGCTGTCTCGCTGTTCTCACCGGTTGAGCCTAGCGTCTATGAGGCCCGTGGCGGGTTACCCGCCGAGCAATTGGGCGTGACACAACTGAGTTATCAACAGGCCTATGAGCGGGCGCGGCTGGGACTGACGGCGGCGATTGGAGAGCTTTACTACAGCTTTGAGTACAACTTTTATGGGGCGGGTTTTGGACAACATGATACCGAGGCCCATGGGAAATCCTGGTTGTTTTTCCACGGGACGGATGGGCGTTTACTGGGGCAGGAAATAGCAGGGCAAGGTAAGTTGGGAGAGCGCTTTTATCGGCTGCAACTGCCGATCCATGGGGGCAGGATCATCGGGGTGGCGGGTCAGGTACTGATTGCGCTGCTGGGAGCTGTGATCGCGATGTTGTCTGCTACCGGGATCTATATATGGTGGCGCAAGTTAATGGCCAGGCGAAGCAGTAAGGCACGCAAAGGGTGAGTCGATTCTAGTTGTTTGCCCAGCCCTTAAACGACAAAACCCCTGTCTGCGCTAGCAGACAGGGGTTTCGGAATTCAATCTTGACGATGACCTACTCTCACATGGGGAAACCCCACACTACCATCGGCGATGCATCGTTTCACTGCTGAG